>PPCM01000068.1_pt1 | contig 178336 bp, 139 predicted proteins | sample 1555541 | NCBI WGS metagenome assembly PPCM01 (sample SAMN05284479, study PRJNA326546) | Marine sediment metagenome, whole genome shotgun sequencing project. | isolation source: marine sediment | place: Germany: Wadden Sea | collected 2012-09-05
GGGTCATAAAGCTGGCCCCCATATTCTGACAGGTGTCGGCATAGTTAAACAGAGCGATTGGAGAAGGACTGACCACCACATCCTGGGTGCTTTGGTCCATACAACCGTTGGAGGTTTCAATGGTTAAGGTAACCGGATAGGTCATATCCAATGGGAACATATGCTCCACGTCCGGTTGATCCGGGAAGTTGATCAAGGTGTCCGTACCGTCACCAAAGTCCCAATGCCAGGTTGTGATATAGCCAGAAGGTACATTGCTTTGATCGGTCAGATGTACCGTCTTGCCTGAGCAAGCGGGCATATCGTAGCTAAAGAAAGCAAAGGGCAGCGCATTAACCTGTACATATTTTGTTTCGTCAAACTGTTGAGACAAGGTATCAGTAATAGTCAAAGTAACCTGATAAAGACCAGGAACTGGATATGTATGGGAAGGGTTCATGTCATCAGAGTAAGTTCCGTCACCAAAATCCCAATAGTAATCGGTTACCTGATTCACATCCGTAAGGATCGTATCTACAGAAAATTGCATCGGAGTTGCTTCACAGGCAGAAGAGAAATGGAAGTTAGGATTTACATTTTTACGAAGTAAAAGTATTCTTGAATCCGAAATGTTTCCGCAACCATTAAGGCTTTCTGCATTAAGTGTTAGTGTTAGTACCCCATTTATACGATCCATTTCACTTGGGTAGTAGGTTGGATGGATGCTGTGGATATTACTAAATGAACCAGATCCGCTAGAAAACCAGGTTATTTCTTCATAGTTGTAAGCGCTGGCATCCGAAATTGTAAAACTATCATCGAAGCATTCAACCATTTCAGCTCCGGCATTTATAGTAGCTCCTCCTGAAAAGGATACGGAAATGCTGTCAGTTTCTGTATTTCCACAAGAAGAAACAGGGCTTGCTTCAATATATAATTTCAAAGTATTGCTGGCTATATCGAAATCCGAAGGATAATAAGTTGGGTTAAGATCATTTATTGAGGAAAATGTTCCTGTTCCTGAAGTTGTCCACGTAATGGTATTGTAATTACTACAAGTAGGTTGAGTAAGAGTGAATGATTCAGGACAAACCCAAATATTGCTTCCTGCTTCCAAAGCTACCGGATTATCATCGTCAAATGTTACTTGTAATTGATCACTAATTGGATTGCAATAGCTACTGATTGGTTCAGCCTGTAAAGTAAGGGTGACTGCACCATTGTTAATATCATCCATCGATGGAAAATATTCTGTATTCAGGTTTGTAGGGCTTGTGAAATAACCAGAACCATTTGAAGTCCAGTTCAAGCTACTCCAATTTTCAGCAGTGGCATTGTTAATGTTTATGCTTTCATCCGAACAGACAGAAATATCATCTCCTAGCTCAACTTGTGGAGAAGATTCATAATAAACAACGATACTATCCAGTGATGATTCACAATCGAGGATGGATGTGACCTCAAAGAAGAGAGTCACTGATCCGGCCTCAAGGTCAGTAGCTGCAGGTGTATATGTTGGTATTACTGAATAATCAGGTTCTAATGTCCCAGCCCCATTATGTGTCCAATTTGTTGTTTGTGCATTTCCAAAACTAAAAGAAGGAATTTCAAATGGAACGAGCCCGCAAAATGCAGTATCATAATTAAGGTCGGCATAAGGCTGTTCGAATACAGCAATAAAAATATCTGAAATTGTTTCAGCTGAAATACCATCCGAAACCGTAACAGAATAAAAATCAGATATAGTCGGAGTTACTACAGGATTTTGTTCATTAGAAGTGAAACCATTTGCTGACGACCAGCTATAGGTATAGTTCCCTGTCCCTCCAGTCACTTCTATAGAAAGCGTAGAACTATTTCCTATGCAAATTTGCTCAGGTGACGCACTTGCTGTTAGAACCAGTGCATTCTCAACAAGGTTCAAATCCTGAGTATAGACATCTGTTCCACAGTTATTTGTTACTGTTAGTTCCACAGTATACACATTTGGAGAGCTATAGGTGTGGGTCGGACTCTCTAGTGTTGATGTATTTCCATCTCCAAAATCCCAGAAGTAGGTTTCCCCCAGGTTACTGGTATTGGAAAAATTAACTGTTAGTCCAGTTGGATTGTAATTAAATGATGCTGTTGGCTCCGGGCAGGGCTGACATAAATCATCTACAGTATGGTTACTCTCCTCAATAGAAATATCTTCATCTTCAACAAGTATTGCGAATTCTTCGGAAGAAAATTCCGGAGAGAATGAAATAATATCCGAAACATGAGTGCTTATGTTAAAACTGTTTTCTTCAATAAGTTCACAGTCTGTAGCTCCATCTTTATCCGATCTAAAAAGAAAATCCCAGTCTTTTTGACCATAAATATAAAAACCACCATTTTGCGAAGTATGCATTCTTGTAAGAGGGGTTCCAAAATAATCCATCATTCTGAACCATAGTACATTTCCGTTAAAATCCGTTTTCAAAACTACTCCACCAGCCACGAATTCTATGCTCCCTCCGAAAATATATCCATCTGAAACTAAACACCCAGCACCAATTTCAAAAGAGAGTTCATGATCGCCAAAATTGAATTCTTTAATCCAAACAGCATTCCCTTCGGAATCAATTTTGGCGATATAACTATTACCTTCTGACATATCATACCCACATCCAACAATTGTAGTATTATCAGGGGAAAGAAAAAACATCTTAGAGAAATAGTTTAATTGTTTTTCTTGTTTAGAAAGTACTGCTGTGTTTATGATGTTCAGGTTCTGATCAAACAGATAGTTAAAAGTACCTATTTCATTTAACTCATAATACTCACCACATACAGCTATATTGTTATCCTGATTTAACAAGAGATTGACTCCTGATCCTGTGACACCCTGTGGGAAATTTATTTTTTTGGAAAGAAGTACAGTGGCATCAGGCTTTATTATATGAAGTACCACATAAGCATTAAAGGGGTTTGGAAAAAGATCCTTTCCCCCCAATACTACTAGGTTACCATTCGGAAGTTCTATCATTGAATTTACAGTTTCGGATGGAGCAAAACTCTTAACCCAAATCTCATTACCATTTAGATCCATTTTAATGATAATAGCCTTATCACCATAGCTCCCGCTGATGTATAAATGCGAGTCAGAAGATTCAAGAACTGTATATAAATTAACACTGACACCCGATTGTTGTATTAATTTCGACCATATGATATTTCCCTCAGAATCGACACGCTTTAATATACTCGTATGATCTTGGACGTATGAATAAAACGGAGTGCCCAATAAATAAATGTCATCGTCAGATAAATCTATTCCTTCAGTATAAGTTACACCAGCATAGGCCTTACTATAGCTCGACTGAGAAAAACTTTGCATAAACACAAGGCATAAGGCAATAAGAATGAGATTTTTTTTCATTGGTTACCAGTTTGTTGACCTGATTAGGTATAAACATTACCTGCCAGGAATGAAATAGTACCAGCCGATCAATTCGATGATAAATTGAAGCCACGGGAGCTATTTAATTCAGTTAGTTGTTAAAAAGATTTTGCTTCCATCAAAAATGAAGACATCAAAGGTAAAAATTCGTTGCAATTAGACTTATATTTAATGTGAATTCATCAAAGAAAGTGGTATGTTTCTTTGCTTGATATTGGAAATTGAATAAAATAATTTGTCAGGATGGGAATTTCCAGTTTAGCCAGTTTGAAAAGAAGCCATCATAAACGAAGTACTTGTTTTCTTTTTCATAGATTAGTTCTTTGGTGAGTAAAGCTATAATACCTCTTCGGATGGTGCTGGCATTGCTTAATCCATATTTGTTAATAAAGCCGGAGGATGTGACCTGAGAAATCCCTTGTTTATTGGCGAGGGCTATTAATAATTTCCATTGGTTTACTGTTACTAACTTTCTATACTCAAAATAGAAAGGCTCGTGTTCGATGAGTATCTGCAGAAATATTTTCTTCAATTCTTCATCATTCACATACTTTATTTTATTACTGATGATTTTATTGCACATATATTGAAGGATGTTATGGGATGGTGTGATAGGTGGGTATAAAAAAACCGTTCTTGGATTAAGAACGGTTTTTTATATCATATGACTTGAAAGATCTTACATATGAGCTTCAAGCTTGCTGATCAAAACTTGTTTTGGAACGGCACCAACTTGCTTGTCAACCACTTCGCCACCTTTAAAATAAAGGATAGTAGGGATGTTACGAACACCGTATTTAGCGGTGATACCAGGATTGCTGTCAACGTCAACTTTTCCAACAACAGCTTTTTCTGCGTACTCAGTACCAATTTCATCTACAACAGGACCAACCATGCGGCAAGGACCGCACCATTCTGCCCAAAAGTCTACGATAACAGGCTTATCAGATTTGATTACCAGTTCTTCAAAATTCGCGTCAGTAAATTCTAATGCCATGGCGATATTGCTTTTTATTATGTTATTAATTATTTAACCAAGTTTTATTAAAACATCCAAATATAAAGAAATTTTATTTTATTCCTGAGTAATGATGTTTCTTACTCAAAATACAATTCCTTTTATGCACTTAAATGTCTCTGAATTGCATAAATGACAATTGATTTTGGAAAACAAATGCATTGCTTCTAAAAAAAACATCCACAATGTGTGCTTGAGAGATCAAAGATCATTCCACTACTTAATTGTGAAGTCCACCCCATCCAGTTCACTAAGTTTTTTCACGAAACTTACTGGATTTACTCGTTTACGTCGTGATGGCAATTTGACAGATATGCCATCCACGGTGTCATAAACCACAAAATCAATGCTACATTCCCCTTGATGATTTTCCATCATATTTTGAAGCGAATTGGTAAGTTCAGTATTGATGTTTTCAATGGGAACTTTTACATGGATTTCGTTGGCCATTTTTTCCATGGCTTCCGAAAGTAGAGATATACTTTGAATTTTCACTTCCAACTGGTCACCATTACCCCAGCGACGCGGAGCAATATTAGCCTTAATTAAAAGGAAGGCTCCGTTATCGGTTACATATTCTTTAATCTTAAGGAAATCTTCACCGAACTGTGCAAATTCCATATGATCATCGAAATCTTCGAGAATGAAAATACCGAAAGGTTTCCCATTTTTCGTCATGCGGTCTGGTGCAGCAGGAGTGGTGATAATGCCAGCAAAGGTAACATTCCTGTTGGCATACTTACCCATATTGGTGTTGAGATCCTTGAGTGTAGTATTGCAGAAATATTTCATCTCCACCTTATAGGTGTCCAACGGGTGGCCTGACAGGTAGAAACCGATAAAATCTTTTTCACGTTTGAGCTCTTCGATATTTCCCATGGGCTCGCACATAGGGAAAGGTAAATCAGGCAAGTCTTCTTCAACGGCTTCGCCAAAGAGCGATACTTGAGAAGAATTTAAACTTTCCTGATACTGGTTCCCATACTTAATCATTTTTTCGAGGAAATAATTGTTTTCACCCGGAACCTGATAAAAGTATTGTGCCCTATGTGCTTGCGTGTAAAAATCGAAACCTCCGGAATAAGCAAGAGCTTCAATCGCTTTTTTGTTAACGGTTCGGAGATTTACGCGTTTAACCAAATCGATCGGGCTGGTATAGTCTCCACCTTCTTCGCGTATGCGAATGATTTCTTCAACAGCACCTTCGCCAACACCTTTAATCGCAGCCATACCAAAACGGATCGCACCTTCTTTGTTTACGGTAAACTTCACATGCGATTCATTAATATCAGGCCCCAAGACCTGAACACCCATACGCTTACATTCTTCGATAAAGAAAGTAACCTGCTTGATATCGTTCATGTTGTTACTCAGAACTGATGCCATATATTCGGCAGGATAGTGGGCCTTGAAAAAGGCGGTCTGGTATGCGATCCAGGCATAACAGGTGGAGTGTGATTTGTTAAATGCATAAGATGCAAATGCTTCCCAGTCGGTCCACATCTTCTCAAGCATTTTTTTATCATGGCCATTTGCAGCTCCCTGATCGAGGAACTTTGGCTTTAGCATGGCTAGCAGGTCGAATTTCTTCTTACCCATGGCCTTACGCAGGGTATCGGCCTCACCCTTGGTGAAGTTGGCCAAACTCTGTGACAGAAGCATTACTTGCTCCTGGTAAACTGTAATACCGTATGTTTCTTCCAGATATTCGGAAGCAGCCTCAATATCGTAGGTTATTTCTTCTGTTCCGTGCTTACGGCGGATAAAAGAAGGAATATATTCCAGTGGCCCCGGACGATAGAGCGCGTTCATGGCGATCAGATCGGCAAAGACTGATGGCTTCAGGTCTTTGAGGTGTTTTTGCATCCCGGGGGATTCATACTGGAAGATCCCCACAGTTTCACCTCTCTGGAATAGTTCATATGTTTCCACATCATCCAGCGGAATATCATCCGGGATGATTTCTATTCCATGTCGTTTCTTAACATTGTTAACGGCATCCTTAATCAGGGTTAAAGTTTTTAACCCCAGGAAGTCCATTTTCAACAAACCGGCTGTTTCCACTACCGAGTTGTCGAACTGAGTAACCAACAGGTCGGAGTCTTTAGAAATTGCTACCGGAACATATTTACGGATATCATCGGGGGTGATAATCACCCCACAGGCATGGATACCGGTGTTACGGATAGATCCTTCCAGACTGTGAGCCTGATTTAATGTTGTTGCTGCCAGATCGGATCCTTTTGAGATGGATAGCAATTGCTCTGCCATCTGGATTTGATCGGGATTCAGCTTTTCTTTCATGGTTTTATCATCCATTTTGAAAAGCTTCTTCAGCTTGGTGTCAGGGACCAATTTGGCGATCCGGTCGGCTTCAGGAAGTGGCAGGTCAAGTACACGGGCCGTATCACGAATGGATGATTTGGCGGCCATGGTACCGTAAGTGATAATCTGAGCTACCTGGTTTTGTCCGTATTTTTCAACTACCCAGTCGATAATCCGACCACGACCTTCATCATCGAAGTCGATATCAATATCGGGAAGTGACACACGATCGGGATTCAGGAAACGCTCAAAAAGCAGATCGTACTTGATGGGGTCCACATTGGTAATCCCAACGCAATAGGCTACAGCCGAACCGGCTGCAGATCCCCTTCCGGGACCTACCGAAACTCCCATGTCACGGGCGGCAGATGTGAAATCCTGTACAATCAGGAAATAACCGGGATAACCAGTACGTTCGATGGTTGCAAGCTCAAAGTCCAATCGTTCGCTAATGGATTCGGTGATTTCACCGTATCTTTTTTTTGCACCTTCATAAGTCAGATGACGCAAATATAAATTTTCACCACGTTTACCACCGTCGGTTTCGTCTTCGGGGACAACAAACTCTTCCGGAATATCAAATGCCGGAAGAAGAACGGGGCGGGCTAAATGATAATTTTCAATTTGGTCAACAATTTCAGTGATGTTCTCAATTGCTTCAGGAATATCAGCAAAGAGTGTTTTCATCTCATCCTGTGACTTGAAATAAAATTGATCGTTGGGAAATCCATAGCGGAATCCACGGCCACGACCTACGGGTGTATCTTTTTTCTCACCATCGCGAACACACAATAAAATATCGTGTGAATGCGAATCCTTTTGATTAAGGTAATAGGTGTTGTTTTGAGCAATAACTTTTACTCCATACTTTTTTGCAAACCGAAGCAGAACTTCATTTACGTGATCATCTTCCGGAAGACCATGGCGGATTAACTCCACGTAAAAGTCCTTACCAAACAAATTATGCCACCACTGGAATGCTTCTTCGGCCTGTTCTTCTCCCACATTCAGGATCAGGTTGGGGATTTCACCTGTTGGTCCACCAGTAAGAGCAATTAGTCCTTCATGAAATTCTTCAATCAATTCCTTACCAACACGGGGATATCCTGCATAAGATCCTTCAATAAATCCCTGTGAAACCAGTTTTGAAAGATTGTGATAAGCAGGTCGGTCTTTAGCAAATAAGACCTGGTTAAATCTGCGATCGGGATTGTCTTTGGTAAATTTTAACTGTTTGTAATGTTCGGCTACATAAACTTCACAACCCAACATCCCTTTTAGTTCCGGCTTCTTAGGTTCTTTAATTTCTCCGGCATCAACTTTTTCGTTGTGCTCTTTGATTTTTTTATTGGCCTTGGATATTGCATCCGTAAAGAAGTATCCGGCATACATATTCCCATGATCACAAAGACCAACGGCAGGCATGCCTGCTTCTACTGCGGCGTTTACCAATGCACCGATTTCGGTTGTAGCTCCAAGAATGGAGAATGAAGAGTGGTTGTGCAGGTGAGAGTAGGGTGCTTTAATCTGCTCAATTGCAACAGCGGTTTGTGTTTTTGTGGCTGAAGTTTCAACCTGAGAAGAAATCTCTTCTTCGTCGGCATTAAGCGGTTTATAAGGTTCGATATTTAAACCAAGCAGTTCAAACGGAGCCGGATTATGCTCCCTGAAGGCCTTGTGTTCTTCATCACTTATTTCAAGCCTTTTAGCCTTTAGTACATCAATACGTATCAGTTCGAGGAAACAGCGCGTTGTTGCTTCAACATCTGCTGAAGCATTATGAGCTTCGGCAAAGCTTTCGTTGAATAGCTTTTGATGTAGCTCAGTTAGATTCGGGAATTTAAATCGGTTTCCACTGGGAATAGCGCAAAAATTCACCGACTCACTCATGGTATCGATGCTTGGCATTTGAGCCATTTTCGACTCGATTTGCTTTCGGTATAATTCAGCTCCTACAATGTTTACGTCGAACTTGATATTATGACCAACAACAAATTTGGCATGCTCAAGGTCTTTGTTAAATTCCTCCAATACGAAAGCCAGGTCAACACCTTGCTGGTTGGCTCTTTCGGTGGAAATACCATGTATTTTTGTGGCATTAAAAGGAATGGTATACCCTTCGGGTTTAACAATAAAGTTTTTTACCTCCATCAGGTCTCCCTTGATGTCATGCATCTGCCAGGCAAGCTGGACCATCCTGGGCCAGTTGTCGCTATCGCTGACAGGTGCATTCCAATCCTTAGGTAAACCTGTTGTTTCGGTATCAAAAATGATATACATGAGCTGATTTTTTATATACAAAAGCAACGCTCCCCAATCTATAACCGGTTTTAAATTAAATGGTTAAATAAATAGCCGGGAGCCTTGAAAATGATCTCAAATATAAAGAAAAACACGGGCCCAAAAGAACCCGTGTTGAAAAGTATTTATAAGTGGAATGTTCTTATTTCGCAGGAACAATATAAACTGCCATTTGAGTAGAATAGGTTGCGAAAAAACCAACTGCATCATTGTTTAAATTGGTACTGATGTTTGCCGGAGGTCCACTGAAAAGTGGATTTTGGCCACTTGCCTCTGCAGCAAAATCGGTTATAAAATTGTAATGTATTTCATTGATGTTTGATAGCGAAACTTCGAATCTTGAGCCAGGAATGAATTTTGCTTCATCACCAAAGAGGATTCCCAGTGCTGCTCCTTCGAAGTATTCTCCATTAATGATTTTATCTTCTATTAGATAGCGTTCCGAACTTAAATAGTTTCTCAAAGTATCGTCTTTAGAATACCAGCTCATGTAATAATCCTCACTCACACTATCCTGAAAATACCCAGCAATATAATAGAATGGCCGGTATGGATCCTTCTCAATTGTTACCGAATCAATTTCAGGAGTTTTCTTAATGAAGTTGGTTGCTTCAAATTTCGAGAAACCACCAATAGGACTTGTAAGTTCAATATTCAGAGTGTAAGTGTTGCCAATAACACCATAGGTGTTTTCAGGAGATAAATACTCTCCAGGGACACTTTGATTTTCTTCAAATGTGATGGTTTTACCTTCATTATCACTTACAGTCACTGTAGCATTGCTTACCCCAGGAGGTTCTTCCATACTAAAGAAATCGATTGTACGTGTAAGTTTAACGATATGGACTGTTGTGTCTGTTGTTAAAGTTGCATCAACCACTAATTTCTCATTTGATGGATCTACTTCCACATCAATGATTTTAGTACAAGAAGCAACGCTACCCAAAATGAGCGCTGCAAATAGGAGTTTATTCGTTATTGCTTTTATATTATTCATTTTCTGGTCCTCTCTAAAATTTAAAGTTGTAAGAAATTGAAGGAATAATTCCGAATAAATAAGTCATTTCGGCATTCATTTTGCCAGGAGAGACTTCATCTTCAACGAAATTAATAACCCAAGCATTTTTCTTATTGTATACATTGTATACCGAAAGGTTCCATTCACCCTGGAAACGCCTGTTTGGATTTCTTAAGGGTTTATATGTTACCGATAAGTCCATGCGATGGTAATTTGGCATACGATAGCTGTTTCTTTTTGAGTAAACAGGGATCCATTCATCACCATAATTAGCTCTTCCAACAGGGAATGTTACCGGGTTACCAGTGGAGTACACCCAGTTCATACCGAATTGAAAATGATCATTCAGGTTGTAATTTAAAACCACACTTACGTCATGAGGTTTGTCAAAATGTGAGCGGTAAGGATTTCCATTATTAATGCCTTCGGTTTGTCTCCAAGAACTTGACCAAGTGTAACTAACCCAACCACTAATAATTGGATGGTTGATTCGAAGCATCATTTCTGCACCATATGCCCAGCCATTTCCGACACGAAGTTCACCTTCATATAGGTCATTCAACAATAAGTTGGCATGATCTTTAAAGTCGATGGTGTTCTGAAGGTCTTTATAATATCCCTCAACAGATGCTTCAAACATATTATCATTGAAGTTTCTGAAAAACCCAACAGCAACCTGGTCACTGATTTGAGGTTTTACATTGGGTGAAGCAGGGAACCAGATATCTAGAGGAGTTCCAGCTGTACTGTTTCTGGCTAGCTGAATATATTGACGTGTTCTTGAATAACTAGCTTTTATTGATGTTTGATCATCAATCAGGTAATTCAAACCAAAGCGAGGTTCTAAACCACCATAGGTTTGGTAGATTTCTCCTTTTGGGAAGAATGTTGAATCGATCTTGTTGTAATTTTCATCATAATTATAACTGATTCCTTCTCCAATATTATTAAACATGGAATAGCGGAGCCCATATTTAAAGGTTAGTTTTGGATTAACTTTGTGTTCAGCACTCCAGTATATTCCACTTTCCAGGCTGTTGTTTTCCTGGACTTTGTATTCAAAGACTTCACTGTTGTCGCCCTTGGCACTCATTTCACCCGGAGCAATACAGTGGTACATGGATGATATACCAAAGTTCATGGTGAAATTGGGATTGGCATAGAATGTGAAATCATATTTCAGGTTATAATCATCAAGGCGTGCCATCCAGTTGAATGAATTGTTTTCAGACTCAGGAGTACCAATATTGTAATCGTACCGGCTTTGAGTTAATGTTAAATTTGAAAAGAGCTTTTTTGTAAACAGGTGATTCCATCTAGCAGTGGAGGTTCTGTTACCCCACCCCATTCCAAAGTCACCACTGCTGAAGATATCTTCACCAGAATATGATGACACAAAAATGCGGTTGTTCTCATTGATAGTCCAATTAATTTTCCCATTTAAATCATAGAAGTATAATTTACTATTACGCATATTTGTATCCTTCGCCAATGGAAGGAACAGGTCTGCATAGGAACGTCGACCTGCCACCAAAAACGATACATCTTTTGTGATGGGGCCTTCGATAGCAATGCGACTGGAAATAATTCCAATACCTCCACTAGCATGGTATTCTTTTGTGTTTCCTTCTTTCATCCTTATATCCAGAAGGGATGCCAGGCGTCCACCAGCAGATGCAGGTATATCACCCTTGTACAATTCTACATTTTTAATAGCTTCATTATTAAAAACCGAAAAGAAGCCCATCAGGTGAGAGGCGTTGTAGACACCAGCCTCATCAAGCTGGACCAGGTTGTGATCAGGATTTCCACCACGAACACTATAGCCGGAACTTCCTTCAACGGCTGTTTGTACGCCGGGAAGTAATTGGATAGCCTTAATAATATCCACTTCCCCCATCATAGCAGGTATGGAGCGAATGGTTTTTACATCCATTTTTTCCACACTCATCTGGTTACGAACCACGTTTTCGTTGGCTCGCTCTCCTCTAATGACAACTTCTTTAAGCATTTCCTGGGAAGGAGCCATTTCAAGATTTACTGTTTGATCAAGATCCAGTTGGATTGTTTTTGTTTGACTATCATAACCAATAAAGGAATAAACTATTGTATATGATTTAGGTTCAAGGCTGATGGAGTAGAACCCATAAGGATTGGTAACAGTTCCATTTTGTAGTTCTTTAATATAAACTGTAGCCCCGATCAGAGATTCTCCGGTTTTTGCATCCGTTAAATGTCCACTTAATGTTACTCTTTTCCCCGTGTCATCCGCCGCAAAAGAAGTTGTTAGCCGTAAGAGAACGACAACAATTACTAACCACCATTTTTGTTGTTTCATTGAGTTGATTGAATTTCTTGGGTTTAACGCTTATTTACTTAATCTGTTTAATTTGGTCGTTGCGGCATTATCCAATAACCGTACCAAGTTTCCTTGAATGGGTTTAAATTTTTAGAGGTTGCTGTTGCCGCCCAGCTCACTCAGGCTCGCTACCCCAGCAAGAGGATTAGGAGAGTAACTATAAATTTTGTGCTTTATTGTATTAGGCCTCAATGAGGTTGTGTGTTGTTGATGCTTATAATTTCCAATTACTGAATCTATTCCTTCATAAATATTATTAAATCCTAACAGGCTTTGAGCGAAATTCCTATTTTTGGTATCCAATAAAAACGGTAATCCATGGAAAATCCTGATGTAATCATCGATTTAAAGAATGTATCTGTATTTCAAAAACATATCCTGATTTTATCTGCAGTTAACTTTTCGATTAGTAAAGGTGAATTTGTATACTTAATTGGGAAAACGGGTACAGGTAAGAGTAGTTTGTTGAAGACAATCTATGGAGACCTACCACTGAATGAAGGAGAAGGAAGTGTTGCCGGATATGATCTGAAAAAACTTAGGACTAAAGATGTCCCTTTCCTTAGACGGAAATTGGGTATTGTTTTTCAGGATTTTCAATTGTTAACTGATCGCACAGTAAATGATAATCTCTTGTTTGTATTAAAAGCCACGGGCTGGACTGATAAGAGCGATATGCAAATGCGTATCGAAAATGTGTTGGAAAAGGTTGGTTTGCAGACTAAAGGTTATAAAATGCCTCATCAGTTGTCAGGCGGTGAGCAACAACGTGTTGTGATAGCAAGGGCGCTTTTGAATGATCCGGAAATCATACTTGCAGATGAGCCTACGGGTAACCTGGATCCGGAAACTTCTCAGGGGATTATGGATTTATTGTTTGATATTAGTAATTCGGGAAGAGCCGTATTGATGGCCACACATGATTATTCACTCTTTGAAAAATTTCCTGCCAATACTCTAAAATGCGAAGGGGGAAAAGTGATTCACTCAGAATACCAATTCGGTTAATTGGTTTGCTATAATTGTGTTGTCGAAATGTTTAACTAATTTTTCTTCACGTATGTGAAGCTCTTCACCATTAAATTTGTGTTTGAACAGATCTTTAACTTTTGTTTTGATATCTGCAGGTGAATCTGCAATTACACATGCGTCATCCAAGCCTGTTCCATTAAGCATAACCCGGTTTACCAGGTTAAATCTTCCGTTATATAGTGTGTTGAGTAATTTTAACTTTAGACCTGTACCCTGGAAGGTGACTAAAACATTTACGTGTGCATTTCTAATTAAATCGAACATTTCTTTATCGCTTGGGTTTGGGATCAATTCGATTTTATTATTTGCCTTAACCGTTTTTTGTAGTGCTAGTGGTGGATTCTTTCCAGCTATTTTTAAAGGGATATCAATGTCTTTAAAAACCTGATTAATCAGGAAATCAACAGCATTATGATTCTCGGCAACTGAAAGGTTTCCATGATAAAGTGCGTATTCTCCCCTGCCTGATAATATATTCAGTTTTTCATTTGCGTGGAATGTAGGAATAAAGGCCACTTTTTTTTCTGGGAAAAACTTCTCCATGTATTTCTGATCGCTTCTTGAAACTACCAAAATTAAGTCAGAATGCTTAACAACCTTCTGAAATAGACGAAGTTTTAAACTTTCTACCAGGTAATAGACTTTATTCTTAAGTTTTTTATCAACTTTAAACAAGTTGTAATAGTAGTGATGTTCAATATTGGCAGCTCTGTAAATCTTTTTTCGTTTACCTAGTCTCGGATCGTCTATGATGGCGCAAGAATGAAGGCCTTCAAAAAGGATCGGATGCCTGTCTTTTGCTAGTTCGAGAACCAATTCTTCGGAGCGACGGCTGAATACGATATATGGTTTGATTGACATGGCTGATTTAAGACCTGTCCGCCGTTTATAATACTGAACACTTTCACAATACTTATTCAATTCTTGTTGTGGTTCGCGATCACCATATTCGTAACAGTGCAAATGGATTTTGATACCCTGTTGGTGAAGTGCCTTGATTTTATAGAATACATCAATAACTCCGCCGTATGTGGCAGGATATGGAATGTCGAAAGCGACAATGTGCATGTGCTTAGATGTATTTTTCATAAACTTCATTCAGGATTTCAGACTCATTTTCCCAGCTTAACTCTTGGCTAGCTACTTTTAGATTCATTTGCCATTGCTTTAGTTGCGTTGGGTTGGAAAAAATTTCATTTATTTTAGCAGCAATATGCTTTGGATCGTGAGAATCAATGAAAGTCCCAATATTATAATGTGTGATGATTTTTTGAATTTCTGTCAGACGTGAAGATAAGATAGGGGAGCCTGCCCGGATATAGTCAAATAATTTATTGGGTAAACTAAATCGATAATTAATATTGGTGTCTTTATCCAGAGTAAGTCCCAGGTCGGAAACATGGGTGTATGCCATTAGCTTATCGTAGGGCATCCTTCCGAAAAACCACACTTTATCTTGCAGACCAAGTTCTTCCACATTCTTTTTCAAGATATGAATTACATCACCGCTACCCGCTATCATAAGGATGGCATCATCGACAAACTGCATGGCTTCAACGGCCTCTTCCGATCCTCTTTGAATATTGATTCCGGCTCCTTGTAGTATGATGAGTTTTTTATTTTCCGGTAGTCCCAATTCCTTACGTGTAGAAAGATGATTAATAGATTGTCCATTGGGAATGTTGCGTACAACCTTCAGCTCTTTACCATATTCCTTATTATATAGATCCGCTATTGAACCGTTAACAGTGATGATGTCATCAAGTTTTGGAAATATCCAGTTTTCAATCCGTTTCCAGATCGCTTGTACTTTCTTACGTTCTACTAATTCAGGAACTTCAGTAAAATACTCATGCGAATCGTATACCAGTCCTTTTCTCTTTATTTTTGAGATAAGAAAGTTTGGTAACAGTGTGTCTAAATCATTTGCAACCAGAAAATTACTTTTATGAAATAATAGGAATATGAATAAACGGATATTGTATTCTGCGTAAAATAATGGACCCTTCTCAAATATCAGGCGCATGCGATGGGTTTGGTATGGACGTTCGGGCATCGGTAGACTATCAGCTTTTATTCTGCCAACCAATAGAACTTCCACTTTTTGATTACTCAGGTACCGACATGTTTTATCAACCCTTTGGTCTGTGACTAAATCATTTATGACCGAAACAATTGCTTTTTTCAAGGTTCTTGTATTTTGGCGGCGAAGTTAGCCATTTATTTAGTCCCTAAACGGTGGATATTAACCTTTATTTTATCCGGGCAAATCAGGCTTTTCCATTAAATCAAGGTTTCCTTTGGATTGAATGCATTCCATAATGCGTTTTTTTAATTTCCAGCATGTCATCTGTCGGGTGTCAATCTGTCGTGCAAGTTCATATGTCGATATGTCAGGATTTTGACAAACCAAGTAGGTGATTCGAAAGGCATCGGTTAATGAAATTTTACATCTGTGGAAAATGGTATTAGCCGTTGCTGACTCCTCATGTTTGCATTTAGTACACCTGCGTGCATGTGGAGACTTGCCTTTACAGAAGTTTGTATGTCCACATTTACGGCAAATGTAGCCGGCTTTCCACTTTTCTTCTGCCAGAAATTCCAGGCATTTGTCAGGATCAGTAAAACGGTTTTCAAACTCGATTCTATTAATATTCTGAAACAAAGGATGCATGCATTGTTTTTTATTAGTGAACCTCAATTCTATTCAGTTGTTCAATTTAATAAAAAATGTGCCAAAACTGATTTGAATTGAACTAAATTATATTTTGGTACGTTTCTTGATTATTCCGAAAGTGATATTAAAGCGATTTAATTTTTAAATGAATAACAAATAATTAAAAGATATGAAGTATTTAATTTTATCTGTATTAATGCTACCCGCTCTTCAGTTGATGAGCTGTGATTCAAGCGGAATGAAAATCAATTCCAATTCAGAAGTAAGCGAGGTTGTTGCTACTGAAGACGGCAAAGGTGAAGACGGAAAAGTAATTTACCTTACTAAAGAGTTATTTCTTGAAAAAGTAATGAATTACGAAAAGAACCAAAGCGAATGGGTGTATGAAGGTGATAAACCATGCATCATTGATTTTTACGCAGATTGGTGTGGCCCATGTAAAAAAATTGCTCCAATCATGGATGAATTAGCTAAAGAATATAAGGGCGATGTTTATATTTATAAGATTGATACTGATAAAGAACGTGAGCTATCTTCTGTATTTGGAATTCGAAGTATCCCTGCTGTTTTATTTGTCCCAATGAAAGGTAAACCTAAGATGAGTCAGGGAGCACTTCCTAAGAATGCATTTGTTAATGAAATCAATACCTTTTTATTGAATAAAGAAGAAAAGTAGATATATATAAGTAATTTAGTAAGAACAAAATTGGTGTTTGATCGTATGTGTATTACAACGAAATATCATCATCAGGATTAAAATAGAAAATAGGAGATATATTATAATGGAACATTTAACAAAAGAGTCATTTTTAGAAAAAGTATTCAATTTTGAGCAGAATAAAGAGTGGAAATTTGAAGGTAAGAAGCCTGCATTAATCGATTTTTATGCTGATTGGTGTGGCCCATGCAAAATGGTAGCACCAATACTTGAAGAACTCGCTGAAGAATACAAAGATCAGATTGATATTTATAAAATTGATACAGAAGCTGAGACAGAGTTGTCAGCAGCTTTCGGTATCCGTAGTATTCCTTCATTGCTTTTTATTCCAATGAATGAGCAACCTCAAATGGCTGCCGGAGCTTTACCGAAAGATGAAATGAAAAGAGTCATTGAAGACGTCCTTTTAAAATAATGAATATTATATCGATTAGTTAAGAGTACATATTGTGTTTTAGTATTATTGATGAAAATGCAGCAACATCAGTTGCTGCATTTTTCTATAAAGAATTTTCCTCTTTTTTTTTACTCCAGGATGCATTAGTTTGTAGGATTTTGATACCCTTTGATTCTTCATTTTTGATACCTTTACGAATTCTCAGGAAAAGGGTGATTTCTATTTGAGTGTTGTTTAAAGGTAGCAGTCTATGAAAGAAGCATTAATGATTTTGGATGAGATCAGGTTGAACTTTAGTCCGGGTGGATTAGTAATACTGAATCTCACACTTGCATTTATCATGTTTGGAATTGCATTGGAGATAAAGGTCTCCCAATTCAGACAATTGGTTAAACACCCAAAGGCTGCCGTTGTGGGGTTTTCTTCACAGTTTTTATTATTACCTGCTATAACATTTTTGGTGGTTTTCTTATTCAGGGATTGGATCACCCCATCGGTTGCTCTTGGTATGATTTTGGTTGCAGCCTGTCCAGGAGGGAATATTTCCAATCTTATTTCTGTACTAGCAAAAGGAAATGCTGCATTATCGGTGTCTTTAACCGCTATTGCTACTTTGGCTTCAGTGTTTTTTACTCCTTTGAATTTTTCGTTCTGGGGTGGTGTTTTTAATAGTACTTCTCCTTTATTGGTTCCAATCGAGATCCCATTTTGGAATATGTTCAGGACTGTATTCGTTTTGCTTGGTTTGCCCTTGGTTCTGGGGATGGTGTTTGCATGGAAATTCCCAAAAACAACCGAACGTATTATTAAACCGATCAAAACAGTGTCGATACTCATTTTTGTGGGGTTTATAGTTGTCGCATTGAGTAAGAATTTTAACTATTTTATGGAATACATCCATTATATATTCCTTTTGGTATTACTTCATAATTTGATAGCTTTAGGATCTGGATTTTTATTTGGAACTATAGCAAGAATTAAGGGGCCCGATCGACGAACTATAACCATTGAAACAGGTATTCAGAATTCGGGATTGGCGCTGATTCTGATTTTCAACCCTGATATTTTTCCTGGAGAACTACAAACAGGGGGGATGGCTTTTATAGCGGCATGGTGGGGTATTTGGCATATTATTTCCGGATTGGGAATTGCTGCATTTTGGTCTGGTAGACCGGTTGAAGAGCCTGTTTCTATACCTCAATTCGAATCCTAATAATCAGATTTTTGTATGGTGTTTTTCCGATTTTCAAAATCATATTTTCTTTTAAAGCCATTTGTTGTATTGGCTCACAAGCTTTATTACAGGAGGATTAAAATTTATGGGAAAGAGAATATCCCGGAACATGGTCCTGTGATTTTTGCTCCAAATCATCAAAATGCATTGATGGACCCTTTAGCTATCATTTGTAGTAATAAGCGGCAGATTACTTTTCTGGCAAGAGCTGATATTTTCCAAAAAAAAATTATCAATTGGATCTTAACTCGTCTGAAAATTATTCCGATTTATCGTATCAGGGATGGTAAGGAGAGTTTGAAAAAAAATGAAGAGGTGTTTGCTTTGTGCGCTGATATATTAAAACATCAGCGGGCTCTGGCATTGTTTCCTGAAGGAAGTCATAACGATCACCGTGGTTTAATGGCTTTACGAAAGGCGATTCCACGAATAGCATTTAGAGCTGAGAGTGAATCTGATTTTAACCTGGGATTAAGCGTGGTCCCGGTTGGTATTAATTATAGTCATTATACCAATTTCAGAACCGAACTATTGATAGAATACGGTGAGCCAATTTTAATTTCTCAATATGAAGATTTATTCCGGGAAAGTGAAGAAAAAGCATATCGTACATTTACTCAGGAGTTGAGAAAAGGGATTTTACCTTTGATGGTTCATATTGAAGATACACGAAACCATGTTTTCTACGAAAATGCATGTAAGATAAAAGCCCGCGAACTTGCTGAACACCGAGGTGTGCAACATCTGGGAGGTAGAGGGAGAAGGATTTTGGATCAGGAAATTGTTGACCGCCTGCATAGCAAATTAAAGAATGATTCTCAAAAGCAGCAACAATTGAATGATCAGCTGAGTACTTATTTTACCGGGCTGAAGGAGTTAAAGATTAGAAACTGGATTCTTGAGAAAGACCAGATTGCTTGGTTGTGGGGGCTTAAAGCATTGGCTATTTTATTTTTGTTGCCGATTCATCTTTACGGTTCAATTAACAATTTTATAGTTTATCAATTTTTGAGAGGATTTGTTAATCGAAAGATTAAGGACGAACAATTTCATTCAACATTTAAGTTTGGTGTTGGCCTTGTTTTAATTCCAGTTATTTATGGGGTCCAGTCCTTTTTTGTTTATTTGGTTTCGAATGAGGTATATTGGACCTTGTTATATGTTTTATCGCTTCCACTTAGTGGTATGTTTGCTTTTAGCTATATGATCTATTCCAGGAAGCTAGCTGGAGTATTCCGTTTCTTTCATTTGAAAAGAAACAATAACCAAAGGCTTATCGAGTCGATAAGCCTCAGAGAAAATATATTGGATGAAATAAATGCTATTATTGGTCGATAGTTTCCAGATAATATAAAGAATCAGGACCTTGATTAAAGATTAAATCCAGTATACTCAAGTTATTCATAAAGCCATGGGTTTGTTCAAACACCTGGGTGTACTTTGGGTTTTGGTAATTGTTTTTCTTTGGATTGAAATGATTTCTCAAATCCAGTTCTGCAGGACACTCTTCAATATAATGATCTGCATATACAATGTCTTTTTCAATACCGAGTATTTGCAATAAAACCGTTAACACGTCCTGATTCAAATCAATCAGAAATTTGTATTCTTTTTTGAAAAATGCTTCGATTTCATCTTGATAATATAGGAAGAAAGGGGAGGTGTTGTAGGCTGTTATAATCGATTTCCAATGAATATTTTGCCAGTCTTCGTGAGCACTGAGTTTTACATTTTTTACAGGAGTTTTTGGTCGGTTTCCTTTTATTACATGTGCTGGAAGTATTTGTCTGTTGTTCGGGCCTGCAATTTCATATCGATTTCGAAATGTTTGTTTTATATAAAATTCATTGGGATCAATAACCACTTTGTCGGTATTAATCATTTTCACAAAATATTCCACAGGAGGAAATAAAGCTGTTGAAAAAATATATTCTTGCATCGTAATTATAAAGTCAAAATTTAACAGTTTAAAAAAAAAGTATTTCAAGTAGTTAATTTTCCAGATTACTTCTCATCGGGGTATGCAATTCGGGCGTGGTATATATTCATCAATTTCTCTTTGAATACACGCTTTACACGCGAAATATCCCTCAAAGTAATATTTGCATTATCAAACTGCCCGTCTTCAAGTTGCTTATTGATGATGTTGTTAATAAGAGCCATGATGTTTTGTTCATCAGGGAATTTTAAACTTCTTGAAGCAGCTTCAACCGAATCAGCCATCATAAACACCGCTGTTTCTTTTGAAAAAGGCTTTGGTCCCGGATAAGCATAATCCTTTTCGTCGATATGTTCATCTGGATTTTCTTTTTTCTGCATCAGGAAAAAATATTCGGCTTTTCGTGTTCCGTGATGCGTTCGTATAAAATCGATGATGGGTTCAGGAAGGCGGAATTTTTTCGCTCTTTCAATTCCTGATATAACATGATTTACAACAATCCGAGCGCTTTCATCAAAGGCAAGTTCATCATGTGGGTTGATTCCGGTCGATTGATTTTCAGTAAAGAATAACGGGCTGCCCATTTTTCCAATATCATGGTATAGTGCGCCTGTTCGAACCAATAGGGGATTGCCTCCAATTTCATAAATCCCGGCTTCAGCCAAATTGGCAACCTGCATTGAATGCTGGAAAGTTCCCGGTGCTTCCGACGATAAATCACGTAATAATTTGCGGTTGGTGTTTGATAGCTCCAATAAAGTTACGTCGGTGACTTTTCCAAAGAGCTTTTCAAACAAATAAATCAGTGGATAACTAAACATGATTAATGTGCCACTAATACCATAGAAGGCAAAATTGAGCCATTTGATATTTTCAAAACCACCTTCCTGAATCAGTAACATTCCCAGGTAAGAAATGGAGTATGCCATAAATATCCAGATTGAAGTCAGGAAAAATTGTGAGCGATTCTGTAATTGCTGAATGCTGATTATTGTTATGATTCCGGCCACATATTGCAGAAAAACAAATTCAAAACTATTTGGCATCATAAATCCAAGAAACAGAATCATGATAAAATGTACGAACAAGGCCAGACGGTTGTCGAAAAATGCCCGGATCATTACTGCGGTTAAGCAAAAAGGAATCGCATATACATAGTCTGGTTGGTACTTTATCATCATACTGGTCATAAATACCAACAGGCCCGAAATCAATAGTACCAATACCATGTTTTTGTTTTCTTCGGCTATATCAAACCTGAACAGGAGCATATAGGCAAAAAATATTGTAAGAATAATTAAAACCAGTACAATTTGTCCGCCAAGTAGATAGTAGAAGCGGTTGGAGCTTCCCAGGCGACTTTGGTATTCATCTTTTAAGGACTCCAATATTTGATAACGGCTGGCTGTAACAATCTCTCCTTTCCGGATGATGTATTCACCTTCCTGAATCATGCCACGGGTAAGTGATATGCGTTCCAGTCGTTCATCCAATGCTTTTTTGCTCAGAGCCTCATCGTAATTTACATTTTGAAACAAATGATTTCTGACAACCGTTAAGATTAGTGTGTTATCAAGGTCTTTGGCTACTTGCTGTTCAATGTATGTGCTAATATAATCATCAGCCGATTGTACGTTGAATAATCGATTAAGTTCGGTACGGTGTGCAATATTATTTCGGATCAGGACTACAGAGGCATCTTTTGATAATTCCTCTAAATTGTTGCTGTAGCCAACAATACCGGTGTTGAGTATCGAATCATACAGTTTTTCAAAGAAGGAAAAATTGATTTGATATTTTCTTAAATTCACTCCATATTTTTCTTCAAAACGTTGTTTGAAAGAAAGTTTTGCTCGTTGTCGTCCGGCTTCAGTTTTGTCATTGTTATATACAAGATATAAGGGAACCTCTTTTCTGATTATTTGTTGTTCATTTTCAAGTTCTGCATTCGACTTTTGTACGGCAAAATTAAAAGGAGCGGTCAGATCACGGTGCTCCCAGGGGCGTCCATTTACAAATTCAAATCGAAATTTACCTTCTTTTGGAAAGAGAAAAACCAGAAAAAGAATACTGACAATGAAAAGGATCAGTTTATTGATGTTAGATATATTTTCTTGTAAATACTTGAGTTGCTTTTTCATCTTTTTCTATTGGTCAAATATTGAAACAAAATTAGGATAAAATTGCAGACTTCCTCTTATATTTTCGTCCAAAGCCTAATAGCTAAACAGTCAGCGTAATGTATCGGTTTGCTTAAATTCCCGTCATGCATAAATTATTGCTAACTTTACACCATTAAAAATTGAAGATATCATATGGGTTTTGGAATTTGTAATTTGAGTATTGTACCTGTTCGGGCTGAGGCATCTGACAAGTCAGAAATGGTGACCCAATTACTTTTTGGAGATCTGGTTGTGGTCAATAAAAAGCGCGAAGGCTGGCTTCATATTCGTATGGTTTATGATAATTATGAAGGCTGGATTGATGCGAAACAAATTATGACTCAGAGTGAAGAATCTTTCCAGACTATAGTGAATTTACCTTCCTATGTTACTTTAGACGTCGTTCATGTTTTGGATAGTAACAATAAGAAAGCTGTTACACCTGTTGTTTTGGGAAGTACTATGCCTTACATGGTGGACCAGTCTTTTTACCTGAATGATGATATTTTCTTTTATGATGGTTTGATTCTGAATCCCGATCAAGAGCCCAAAAGGGAGAAAATTATTGAATTCGCACTCCTTTATCTGAATACCCCTTATTTATGGGGTGGTCGGTCTCCATTTGGTATTGACTGTTCTGGGTTTACTCAAATCGTATACAAGCTAATTGGAATTAAAATCCTTCGTGATGCTTCGCAGCAAGCTACTCACGGGGAGACCTTGAATTTTATTTCTGAAGCCGAAGCAGGTGATTTAATCTTTTTTGATAATGATGAAGGAAAGATTATACATGTGGGAATTTACCTGGGAAATAATAAGATTATTCATGCTTCAGGGAAGGTTAGAATCGATGATGTAGACCATAATGGTATTTATAATCATGATAATAAAGAATATACCCATAAACTCCGACTGATTAAATGTCTGTTGTGACAGTTTGTCATTTCCGTGTTGTTGCTTCCTAAATGATTTTGTTAATGTGTTGAAACATAGATGGAAATATGTTTTGGCTTTTCAGTAAAGCGCATAAGTATCACTATTTGGCATGGTTTATGTCCTAACAATTTCGAAAGTAAATAACTATATAAATAATTAAAATCTACAAAAATGAAATTGTTACAAACTCCCGTTAAAGAAATCGAAAGTGCTAAGGAATTGAGTGAATTGATCAATAATGAAGAAAATGTAATGGTTTGTTGCGGTCGAATGGGGCCGATGTGTATTCCTGTATACGATAGTATGGCTTCTCTGGAAGACACATATAAGAATATTGAATTTCGATCAATGGCCTTTGATAGCCCTGAAGCAGCTATTATCAGAGAACTTCCGGAAGCTCGCGGTTTTATGGGACTCCCTTTTACAATTTATTACAAAAATGGTAAAGTAGTAAAAGCGACATCGAGCATTCAAAGCAAAGAGCAGATTACGGGTATCTTAGATACTGAATTAGTTAAATGAAAATAATGGATTAATCGGGGCGTTTTTTACAAATGCCCCTTTCATTGAATTTGGAGGAAATTGTATGGATACTCAACATTTTGATATTATAATTGTAGGAGGAGGTCCTGCCGGATTAACTGCAGGGATATACTCCGCTCGTAGTAAAGCAAAGGTTTTGATTCTTGATGAGGGTATTGTTGGCGGGCAAACCATACTTACCCATAAAGTAGAAAACTATCCGGGTATTGAACAGATTAGTGGATATGGGATTGCTTCGGTGATGAAAAAACAGGCTGAATCCTTTGGTTGTGAAATTGTTTCCAACAAGAAGATCTTAAAGCTGAGTTTGCAAGGTGATATTAAAAAGGTTGAGCTTGCCAATATGGTATACACTGCCGATTCAATTATTATTGCTACCGGTGGTAGAAGTAAGAGCCTGGGGGTAACCGGAGAAAGTGATTTCAAAGGACGGGGGATTTCCTATTGCGCAACATGCGATGGTGATTTCTTCCAGGATAAAGAGATTATTGTTGTAGGTGGAGGAAATACGGCCCTGGAAGAGGCCGTATCACTGACAAAATACGCCAGCAAGGTAACTGTGGTTCATGTGCTTGATCATTGGCAGGCCTTTGATCATGCAGTTCGTGAGGCTGAGCAGAATGAAAAAATAGACTTTGTGATGGAGTCTAAGATAGTGGGATTTAAAGGTGAGGACTCTCTAAAATCGGTGAGTGTTGAAAACGTATCAAGCGGAGTTATTCGTGAAATTCCTGTTGATGGAGTCTTTATCTTTATTGGCTATGAACCCAATACTGCATTCTTATCAGAAACTGGTATTGAATTGAATAAAAGGAATGAAATTATTTCAAACCAAAATATGCAGACTAATCTGGATGGTGTTTTTGTTGCCGGTGATTCCCGAAATAAAAAATACCGCCAAATAACCACGGCCGTGAGTGATGGTACCATTGCGGCATTAGAAGCTATGAACTTTATTACAGAAAAGAGAAAACGAACTGAATTGCAATCAGTGTAGTTTGATTCAAAATATGTGTTGTAATGGGTGTCTCTTTTCAGAGATGCCCTTTTTTATGTTTTAGTAACCTGTAGATAACACCTTCCTAACCTCGACTACCTTTCTTTGCATCGATTTCAATGGTTCTATACAAAAATAACGGTTTGTGTGTATACTATGTTGATAAAATGTTAGAAAACAACAAGTTGAATTTGTTGTTGGTTCTGTCGAAATCCTTAAATTTAAACGCTATACATCAAATTAACCTAACTTATGAAAAAAGTGAATAGACTACTATTGTTTATGGTAAGTGCGTTATTCTCATTTGCCTCTTATGCACAGGTTACTACATCTGCTATGAATGGACGGGTTCTGGGGAATAATAATGAAGCTCTCCCCGCAGCAACGGTTTTAGCGGTTCATGAACCTACCGGATCGCAATTTGGGACTGTAACCGATGTTCAGGGGTATTACAGATTGCCAAATATGAATGTTGGAGGGCCTTATACACTTAAAATATCATATGTGGGATATGATCAGTTTATTAAGGAGAACATTTATCTTAATCTTGGACAAACCGTAAAACAAAATATTAACCTAAGCGAGCGAGCTCAGGAATTGGAAGCTGTGCAGGTAATAGCTTCCAAGAGAGGGATTATTGATGGGAACCGGACTGGAGCCGAAACTGTAGTTCGGGAAGAATCAATCAGTGTGTTGCCTTCAATTACTAGAGACATGAACGATTTTACCCGATTAACTCCTCAGGCGACAGTGTCTGAAAATGGTGGTATTTCGATAGCAGGTATTAACAACAGATATAATAGTATTTCAATTGATGGGGCTGTAAATAATGATGTATTTGGTTTGGCTGCAAATGGTCAAAATGGTGGTCAAACTGGAGGGACGCCCATTTCAATGGATGCGATTGAGCAGTTTCAGATTGTTTTAGCTCCATATGATGTGCGTCAAAATGGGTTTGCCGGGGCAGCAATCAATGCTGTAACACGTTCCGGAAAAAATAGATTTGATGGTTCGGTGTATTCCTATTATAGAAATGAAACTCTTGCTGGCTTGACACCTACTGATGATGAAACGGTGGAACGTGAAAAACTGGATGAGTATTCAGCCCAGACGTATGGTATGCGATTAGGTGGGCCAATTGTGAAAAATAAGTTGTTTTTCTTTATAAATGCAGAGTATCAGCATGATCAGACTCCTCAGCCGTTTAGTTTTGATGATTTTTCAGGTTCAGTTACACGGGAGCAGTTAACTGCATTTGAGGATAAACTACAATCTTATGGATATGATCCCGGTGGGTTTGAAAACAATACTCGTGAGCTTCTTAGTCAGAAGTTGTTGGCACGCTTTGATTGGAATATCAATAAGAATCATAAGCTAACTTTTAGGCATTCATATACAAATAATGAGTCGACAAGTCCTAGTAGGTCTTCAAGCTATAAAATTAATTATTTCAATAATGGTAGATTTATGCCTAATGTAACTAATTCAACCGCTTTTGAGTTGAAAAGTAATTTTGACAGAGTATCAAATAACCTGACAATTGGGTTTACATCGGTTAGAGATGATCGAGATCCACTGGGGGGGGATTTTCCATCCTTGAGAATTGATAATACAGTTTTTGCCGGTTCAGAGCCATTTTCTACGGCAAATCAATTGGATCAGGATATTTTAACAATTAGTGATAATTTAAGTATATATAGAGGAAGTCATACAATCACAATAGGGACTCATAACGAATACTCAAATGTGTACAATCTATTCATGCGGATGAATTTTGGAGAATACAGGTATGATTCTATGGAGGATTTTCTCGAAGGGAACTCAGCTACTCAAATTGAGCATGGGTACTCTTTAGTAGATGATATTACTGGTGATGGAAGTGCAGCAGCCGCAGAATTTAGTATGTTCCAGTTCGGAATTTTTGCCCAAGATGAATGGGAAGTTCAAGATAATCTTAAACTTACCTTTGGTTTAAGGGTAGATATGCCAATGTTCCTTGATGATCCGATAGAAGATGAAAATTTCAATATGGTAACGATCCCACTTTTAGAAGATGCAGGATGGGATTTGATGGGGGCTAAAGCAGGGCAAATGCCTAAAACACAGCTTATGTGGTCTCCTCGTTTTGGTTTTAATTATGATGTGTTTGGTGATAAAGAGTTGCAGATAAGGGGTGGAGTTGGTGTGTTTACCAGTCGAATTCCTTTAGTATGGCCAGGTGGTTCGTATACCAATAATGGTTTAACAATTGGAGGTTTATATCATAAGAGTAAGTGGGGACAGGAGATTCCATTTAATCCAAACTGGGATGAACAACCTACAGGCGTCGATTTTGGAAGTCCAGATGCTATTCCATCGGGGCAAATGGATTTGTTTGCTGAGAACTTTAAAATGCCTCAAGTATTACGTGCTAACCTCGCTGTTGACAAAAAGTTACCTTGGGGGATAATTGGCACTGTTGAAGGTTTGTATACAAAAACTCTGAACAACGTTTTGTATTATAACCTGAATGTAGCGAAAGACTCTGAATTCAACCTTGAGGGGACGGATAACAGACCTTATTATAGTGATGAAAAACTGGACGAAACTTATACCAGAATCATGTTGGGAACTAATACCAACGAGGGCTATACTTACAATGTTACAGCTCAGATTCAAAAGCCTTTTGAAAATGGCTTAACAGGTAGTTTTGCTTATACTTTTGGACGTGCAATGGCTTTGAATGATGGAACTTCATCCCAAAATTCATCTCAATGGAAGTACATGGAAAGTGTGAATGGAATCAATAATCTTGAATTATCCTATTCGGATTTTGATTTGGGTCATCGAGTAGTGTCGTTTCTTTCGTACCGATTTGAATATTTGGAACATGCAGCAACCACGATCAGTCTGGTTTATAATGGACAATCTGGGCAGCGATATTCATATATTTATGATGATGATGGGGGGAATTTGAATGGGACAGCTGAAAGTGATAATAACTTGATCTATATTCCTCAAAGTTCTGATGAAATTGAATTGGTGGATATAATCAATGATGAAGGTGCAATAACGTTATCTGCAGAACAGCAGTGGTTGGATTTAGAAGAGTTTATTGGCGATGATTCATATTTATCTGAGCATAAAGGTGAATATGCAGAAAGAAATGGTGCCAGATTACCTTTCAATCACATACTGGATTTACGTCTTGCTCAGGATTTCTTTATTGAAACTAATGGGACAAAGCACAAGCTTCAATTAACTCTTGATGTATTTAATTTTACTAATATGATAAATAAGAATTGGGGAAGAAGATTCTTTATTTTATATAACTATAATACCTTGATTGAATACAAAGGAATGGCTGTTGATGGTAAAACACCTCAATTTATTTTCGAAAAGCCTGAAAGTGATGTTTGGAATATTGATGATTCAGGAGTCTTGTCTTCAAGGTGGCAAGCTCAAATAGGTGTACGATATACTTTTTAAAATATAAAACTCTTATTTTAGCCCCCTTTTTTAGGGGGCTTTTTTTTATAACTATAATTTTGAGCGATGAATCGATTGGTGATTATTTTATTGATGTTGGCAGGTTTTATTTTACATTCTTGTGAAGAAAAACAACGCCACACCCAACCCTACCTTCTTCTAGTTTCCATGGATGCATTCCGCTGGGATTATCCAGAAATGTATACTACGCCAATCCTGGATAGTATAGCAAGTGTTGGAGTAAAAGCAAAAGCCATTCAATCATGCTATCCTACCAAGACTTTTCCCAATCATTACAGCATAGCCACAGGATTATATCCCGATCATCACGGGATTGTGAATAATTCATTTTATGATGCTGAAATGGATCGGGTGTATAAAATCAGAGACCGGTCGGCTGTTGAAGATGGGGCATTCTATGGTGGAGAGCCCATCTGGGTGAGTTGTGAAAAGCAGGGAGTGACTGCAGCTTCTTTCTTTTGGGTGGGTTCGGAAGCCGATGTACAGGGTGTTCGTCCAACTTATTGGAAAAGGTACACTAAGAAGATTTCCTTTGAGCAACGAATCGATACAGTTGTTTCATGGTTTAGTCTGCCTTATAATAAAAGGCCAAAATTCACTACCTTGTATTTCCACCAACCCGATGGTGTAGGACATAAATATGGTCCAAAGCATGATTCCACCAGAGCAACCGTTGAATATCTTGATGCTTTGATAGGTAATCTGTATTCAAAGCTTAGAAAGCTTGATATTTATGATTCTTTAAATATCATTGTAACTTCCGACCATGGTATGGGCGAAATTAGTCGTGATCGGTTAGTAGTTTTGGGTGATCATATTGATACGTCAATGGTTGAGATGACAATGGGCAGCAATTCTGTTTATAATCTGAAAATTAAGGAGGGATTTGTAGATGCAGTTTATTCCAAATTGAAAATGGTAGAGCATGTTCAGGTGTTCAAGCCGGAAGAAATTCCTGCTTATCTCAACTATGGATCTCATTCCAGAATAACAGATTTACATGTCGTTGCTGATTCTTCATGGAGTGTGTTTTATGTGAAAGGAAAAAGGTATTACGACTTTGGAGGGACGCATGGATACGATAACACTAATCCTGATATGGATGCAATTTTCTATGGATCTGGCCCCGCATTTAAGCGGAATTATCGATCTGAAAAGTTTAATAACGTAGATCTCTATAATCTGATGTGTAAGATGTTGAATATCCGACCTGCTTTGAATGATGGGGATACTTCCATTGTATATCAGATGTTGAGGTGATAACACGCAAATTTTAAAAACAAAAATCCCGGTTGATAGTAGCCGGGATTTTTGTTTAACAAGATTATTTTTCTATTCATGTTTAAAGAAACTCTTTTTCTCAAAGAATATTTTCTCAAACAATTTATCACCGCTAAAAATACTTCCCGGATTAACCGACGATGTGATGTAGTATTTATGAGTGCTGTCAGCAGGATAGGCATTAATTTCTATGGGGCTAGTATTATTTCCTTCAATCTTCAATGTGTGTGAAGCTTGTCCGGAAATATTAACATCATTCACGAAATTTTGGCCCATCAGGTTAATCAGCTTGTTTACCTGGTTCATTGTAGCTGTTGAATCTGCCATTTGACCATCAACTAACCATTGCCCATTATTTGCTTGAACATGGAAACCATTATCTCCTCCATAAAACAGGCGGCTGATATCATCTTTATCGAAACCTACAACAAGGTTTTTGTTACGGTATCGATTGATATCATTTGAAAAAATAGGTTTCAGATACGCATCAACAGCATAAACAGCATCATCACCCGGAATGCGTACAAAACTGGTTGTTTTAATCTGGGGTTGTTGTTGATATTGATTTTTGCTCGGGATTTGTTTGAAATCCATTTTGCCAACCAATAATTTGCAAACAATTTCACCATTGGCTTCTACTTTTATAAATACCGCCGTAGAATCGGTTACATCGAAATTACCCCACTTTTCTTTTTTGGTTGCAGCAACACGTTCGGTCTTTAAATTAGAAATCGAACCGAGAATGTTCTTGATGGTATTTCCATCGGCAAGATAATTATGGGAGCCTGCTACAACCTTCCATTCATTCCCACTTTTGATTAACTCAATGGCATAATCAGCATTTGGGTGTATGATTCTTATTTGGTCAACCTGTTCATTATCGAATTCAGTTAGTTCACTCCTGAAATTACGATCAGTGGCAGAGAGTATTTCTGCAACAATATATAAGCCAACAAATGCAATCAGAATTATGATGAGTGGCTTCATCCCTAGTGATTTAAACATAATGGTCCTCCATTCTTTTTGTACGTTTGCGATTGTTACGTTGATATCTGAACAATCCTAAAAATATAACAAGCAGCAAAGGTAGTGAGAAGTTCGTGTACTTAAGAATTGTACGTTTGGTATCTTCCATCTGATCGATAGGTCGTGATGTAATACCTTTTGTACGTAAGCCAACCAAACCCGTATCATCCGATAACCAGTCTATGGCATTAACCATCAGGTTTACATTATCGGGATTGACCTGACGTGGACGTTGTCCTGTGCCATTTACAGCGAAGTTACCATCCGTAATAATAACAAGACGGCTATCCTTCTGCCCTTTGAATTTACCTTCAAGAAGAGCCGCAACAGTTAAATTATTCAGAGGGAAGTCTGTATCCTGCCATTTTTTATCAACACTAAAATATGTAGGAACCGGTTGAGTTCCTGATTTTTTGGAAGACCATGCCAGAGGTAAATAAGTTATACTGGTATCACCTACATACTGAATACTACTGGCGAATTCAAATACGACCTGTTCTAATCCTTTTGTAACTGGGTGGTCACTAAAGTTTGAGATTCGAGGCAGGTATGGAAACGGAATTTGCGTTGTGTAACGCATGAATCCATTGTTTTGAGTAACACCAACAGTATTGCATTGCTTATCGATTACAAAGTTACTTTCAACGATCAAGCCCTTATTTTCTAGCCAAGATTCAACCCCGGTGTTTTTTTCTGATCCTTGAAGATTTTGCAGGTTTCCTTCAACGCGATCAATTGCCAAATATAAGTTCCCTCCATTGGCCATATATTGATCCAGAATGGTTAATTCATAATCCGGAATTGAATCAGTTGGAGCTACCAGAGCTAGTGTTTTGTATTTGTTTAGATTTAAGGCGCTGTCATTCAGGTTTACAGGTTCTACATTGTATAAAACACCAAGATCCATCAGGACTTGTTGAAAAGCCATTAACTGAGGTTCTCCATGGCCCTGAATAAATCCAATGGTGATTTTATCCATATCAGCCATCTTTTTAATACTGGATGAAAGTGCATACTCAAGGCCTTCACCCTGGTTGATGATTGGAATCGTTTCTTTTTGATCACCAATCTGAATAATAGCCCCCAGGTAAGCTTTCTTCTGGCTAACCTGGTCTTTTTCTTTTACGTTTATTAGCGTTGGCATAACACCATTTTCCATGGCTTTGCGCTCCGTTTCTTTGTCCTTTGATGGATCAATATATTCATATGCCAGCATGCCATTAGATTCATCAGCATATTCAATTAGCATACTTTTGAAATCATTGATGCTTTTCATCATACCAGCCGGTAGGTCTTCGGTTAGATATACCGTTACGGTTATGGGTTCATTAAGATCATTTAAGATGTTAATTGTAGCATCACTTAGTGTGTAAATTCTGTCTTGTGTCAGATCCAGGCGTGAATAGAATTTATTGGAAAGCATATTCAATGCAATAATCACAGCCGCTATTAACACCAGTTGAATCGTATATGTTTTTCTGTTCTTCATTTGTTTCAATTTTGATTGTTCAACTTAGTCAGCTAAATTTCGTTTTCCAAGAGCAGCTTCAGCTCCAATCAGGCCTGCAAATGCAATACTCAGGAAGTAGATAATATCTCTGCTGTCGATCACACCTCTTGAAATTGAATCATAATGGGTTGTGATGCTCAGGAATGATAAGGTTTCGCCCAATACTCCTGAAAAAGAATAGGCCAACATATCGAATACAAAGTGGAAGAATATCCCGATAAACATAGATAGAAGAACTGCAACTATCTGGTTGCTTGTAACACTACTTGCAAAAATACCAATACCAATGTATGCAGCACTCATTAAAATTAATCCCAGATAACCACTGATAATGGCTCCATGGTCAGCAGGGCCGATTTGAGCTATTGTGATGTAATATGGGATTGTAAGGGCTAGAGCAATAACAATTAATAATAGTGTTCCAAGAAATTTGCCCATAACCAATTGCCAATCGTTAATAGGTTTGGTTAGTAAAAATTCCAAAGTACCACTCCTTTTTTCTTCAGCAAGCATACGCATGGTGAGCATTGGAATAAAGAAAAATAAGGACCAGTAGGCTATTCCGAAGAAATAATGTAGACTGGCTTGTCCCATAGTAAATATATTATTTCCCACCACCCAGGTGAAAAGACCGCTTAATCCCAGGAACAGGATCAGCAAAATATAGGCCATCAATGAATCGAAGAATCCTTTTAATTCTCTTTTGGCAATAATCCATATTTTATTCATAATTTAAATTTTTCCTGTTAGTTAAGTGTTAATTCACGGAATACATCTTCAAGTTTTGTTTCAATAGGAGTCATTTCAGTCAATATCCAGTTTTTAGTTACGCAAAGCCTGAATATTTCTTTGCGTGAACTCATCTCTGCATGACTTTGTATTTCGAAGCTTATTCCACCATTTTTGAAATCAACCAATTGAGTGGCCTCTAATTGTTGGAGTTCGTTGTAGATGTCATTTCGATCACCATTTTCAATAGTCACCTTCAGGATTTCCTGTCCTTGGCTTTGCTTGCGAAGTTCTTCAGCAGTTCCGTCAGCAACAATTCTTCCTTTGTTGATAATCAGGATGCGATCACAAGTAGCTTCAACTTCAGCCAGAATATGTGAACTGAGAATTACTGTTTTTTCCTTTCCAATCTTTCTGATCAATTCGCGGATTTCTACAATCTGGTTTGGATCCAGTCCGGTCGTAGGTTCATCAAGAATCAATACATCAGGATCATGAATAAGAGCCTGAGCAAGACCTACTCTTTGTTTGTATCCTTTCGAAAGTTCGCTGATCTTTTTGTGCTTCTCAGCTTCCAGCCCGCAAACAAGGACCATTTCCCTGATTCTGCTTTCTAGTTTGTTTTTTGTAACACCTTGTAATTCTGCAACGAATTTCAGGTAATCCAATACGGCCATTTCTGTGTAAAGTGGATTGCTTTCTGGTAGATAGCCGATGTGCTTTTTTACTTCTTCAGGTTGTTCTATAACTGAATAGTCTCCAACCTTTATATCTCCGGTTGTCGGGGCCAGAAATGTGGTAATAGCCTTCATGGTAGTGGTTTTTCCTGCACCGTTGGGACCTAGAAAACCTAGGATTTCCCCGGTTTTCACTCTGAAGGAGATATTATCAACAGCACGTTGCGTGCCATATACTTTGGTATAATTGTCTACAACAATATCCATGATTTATAATTTTAATTTGCAACGCAAATTAATAAAATTGAGTTGTTATTTATTTTGATTCCTGGCTTGCTTTAACAAATTTTAACAACAAATTAATAGTTGGACTGATGAGGGGTGAGCCATAAGGAGATTTTGACTTAATTTTGTGTTTTAATATTATAACTGCAAGGTGAGTCGATATATACAGAAATTGATTGAGGAAGGAGAGCACCAACGATTGGATTTTAAGTTTGAGATTGCAGATGCAAAGAAGATAGCACGGACTATGTCGGCATTTGCCAATACTAACGGTGGACGTCTGTTGATTGGTGTAAAGGATAATGGGGTTATAGCTGGAGTACGTTCGGATGAGGATATATATATGGCCGAAGCAGCGGCTCAGCTTTATTGTAAACCGGAGGTTGTTATTGAAACCAAGGAATGGAATATTAATGGAAAAAAAGTCCTTGAAGTGTATATTCCCAAAAGTGATCAGAAGCACACTGCCCCAGATAAGAATAAAAAAATCAGAGCATTTGTACGAGTAAAAGATCAGAATTTCGTAGCAAATACAATACAGATTAACATATGGAAACGGCAAAGATCTTCGAAAGGAGTCGATTTTCAGTTTGATGATATTACCAATTCATTATTACGGTTAATTAGTGAATTGAGAAAAGTCAAGTTTAGAGAAATACAGAGAAAACTAAAACTCTCGCGATATCATGTGGAAAACCTTTTAACTGATTTAGTCTTATTGAATATTCTGGAGATGGAATTTACAGAGAAAGGGATTTGGTTTAGTTTAAAGCAGGAAAAGCAGAAGTAAGGATAAAAAAAAGGCCTCGAAATTCGAGGCCTTTGATTTTTATTCATCCATATCGTCGATATACTTAATCTTGGTCTTAAGAGAATCGATTTCCTGTTTAGCTTTTTTGATCTTCTTTTCAAATTCAATTTTCAGAATGTTAGCATTCTTTGAATCGGCAAGGAAACCAATATTGTTTTCCCACAACTTAATATCATCAATTAGTTTATTGAGTTTGTTCTGAAGGAAGTTGCGTTCACGATATAAGGTGCGATCGGCATTTGGTGAATCTTTTACCTGCTCCATCTTGGTCTTGAAATTCATGGCACTTTTTTCCATATTGGAAATATTAAGCTCTTCGAACTTCGAATCGATGGCTGAACGATATTCCGATTGAATTTTATCCTTATCAGCAAACGGTACATGACCAACTTCCATCCATTTACGCTGGAAATCTTTTAATGCATCCAGATTTTGATTTTTATCTTCACTAAGATTAAAAGCCTTTATATTTTCAATCAGCTCTTTTTTCATAGCCAGATTTTTATCTTCATGCTGGTGAATGTTTTTAAAGAATTCTTCTTTAGCATCAAAGAATTCATCACAAGCAGATCTGAAACGTTTCCAGATTTTGTCGGCATTTCGTCTTGGAACAGGACCGATTTTTTTCCACTCTTCCTGTAGGTGAATTAAGTCCCTTGTGGTTGATTTCCAATCAGTGCTTCCTTTTAGAGATTCAGCTTGCACACAAAGGTCAATCTTCATATTTAAATTATCCATCTGATCATCTTTCAGCTTGGCGAAGAATTCCTTTTTGTTGGAATAGAAGGTGTCTAAGGATGATTTAAATCGCTCCCAGACTTCATCGTTTAGTTTCTTTGGTGCGGGACCTACCGTTTTCCATGAAGTTAACAGATCCTGCATTTTGTTTTTATTATCGTGCCATTCTTTGACTGATTGAGTCTCAATTTGTAATATGGTCTCTGCTTGTTCGCAAAGTTTGATCTTTGCATCATAATTTTCCTGTTGGTCATCGCGCAGACTGTTGAAATGTTCTCTACGTCTTTGATTTATCTTATCAGTTGCAGATTTAAAGCGATCCCAGATTTCGTCTTTCTTATCTTTAGGAACCGGACCAATCTCGCGCCAATCTTTATGTAAATTTTGAAGCGCTTTGAATGACTTGTGAACTGAATTTTCCAATAATAGTTCTTCAGCTTGTTCGCATAGAGCCAATTTTTGCTCAAGGTTGCGTTTCAGGCCTAAGTCTTTAAGTTCTTTATTAATTCGAACTTTATCAAAGAATTTTTCTACAAGGAAATGATAATTTTGCCACAGATTATTTACCTCGGTACGGGGAACCATTCCCAGGTTTTTCCACTCATCCTGAATCTCATTAAATTTATCGTAGGTACTCTTTAATGACTCTTCAGAGTTGATAAGTTCTTTTAAATCTTCAAGGAGTTGTTTCTTTTTCTCAAGGTTTGCGAGTTTCAGCTGCTCTTGTTCTTCATTGTATTTACCTTTTTTCTCTTTGTAAATACCAAAAGCCGAGTTGAAACGGATGTCCAGTTCGTCATGGACAATTTTTTCTTCGGTCTCACCTTCGGTACCCTCTTCACTTACTTCACCTTCATGAACTTGCTTTTCTTCGGCGGTTTTTTGATTAAAAGCAACTCGAACCTGAGCAACTTTAGCTTTCATCTTTGCCACATCATCAGTTCGCACAATATCTTCGAGTAATAATACCAGCTCTTCACGTCCCTTTTCCTTCAACTCTTCTTCGCTGAATTCAGGAAGTTCATCGTGCTCCTCTTCTGCTTGATCCGAATTTTTCAATTCTTCTGTTGCAATTGATTCTGATGTCGTTGTTTCCTCTTGAGGTTTTTCATCGACCATCTGATCCGGGGCAGGAGTTTCTGTATTGTTATCCACCTTTTCTTCCATATTATGATCTGTGTTTTCTACAGATTTAGCGTTCTCATCCTGGTTATGGTTGTCATTACCAGCGACTTGATCAAGTTGTTCTTTGTTTTCCATGAAACGTAATACGTAATTAGAGTTACACTTAAGTTTATTAGCTAAGCAAAACCATTCTTTCTCAGACTAGCAAAAATACTAATTATTTATTATGACCGAAATAATTAATGCTTTTCACATAGATTATAGGACTGAAACTCAAAATAAAGCTAAAAAAGCGACCTTTCGTTGAATATGATATAACCAAAGTTGAGCATAAATGCTGTTTTATCCTCATTTTTGGAAAAATAGTCGAAACTAAGACTTAAGGGGCCAAATTGAGTATGGTAGATCAGGCTTGAATTCAGAATATAATTATGGTCTTTGAAAGCCTTATTTAAACCAACATTATAATCATCTTTTTGATAAAGTTCGTGATATGGTTGAAATGCATAAGCCTCTAATCTAATGTCGGCGTGTTTGGCTATGCGGATAACAGTTTGTATACCCAGCGCAGCATAGTTGAATGCACGGTATTTAGGAAGGTATAAAATCTTTGAAGTGGTAGTCGGCATGAATTGGTTGGTTAATAGTAGGGTAGAAGTGTAATTTGCCGATGCATTTTGAGTCGATAGTACACATTCTCCTGAGAGCCCTATGGTGAGAATCCTACTGACCTTATAATAGCTCTCCAGGTTTAGTTGTAGTTTCCATACTTCTATACGCCTGCTGGTTTGTTTCGAAAATGGGATTGTATTTCCTGGAATCGTTTCCTCAAGGCTGGATAAGTACCATACTCTTGTGCGGAACTTATGTCCTTCAGTTGCGTATTGCTTTTTGTTGAGTGAGTTGATTTCGAATGTGAATTTGGGACTTATAAAATCTAAATAACTAACGTCAGCGGTATCGCTTCTTTGGAATTGTTCAATCTGATAATAACTATTTGTAATCCGACCGGTGTTAAATGATAGAACAATTTTTCCTTTTCGACTTGCCGGAAACCCAAAATCGATGGACCAAAAATTATCTTTGTGGACAAGGTATGAAGGTTCCTGTTCCTGATAAAAATAACGGTTAGGACCGAAGTAATCATATCCGTTTAGTGTAAAACTGGTTTCAAAGTAGAATGGAATTTTGGTTGCATGGGTGATCCGTGCACGTAGTTTTGCGGCATTGTAAAATCTTCCAATATGTGTAGAAAATGAAAACTGGAAGGCCTGAATGCTGATTTTGTTATAATCTAACCTCAGGAAAGCCTGGTTGAAAGGGGATGATGATATGTGTCCTCCAAAATAAGAGATAAAGTTTTTTTTGAGTTTAATGTTGAGTGAAAGATCATATAAGCCACTGCTATCATTGTAATTAGCTGTAGGGTATATATTGTCGATTAAATTGTCAGAGTATAATTTAAGGTACTCCATCTTAATTGTTTCAATTTCCGAAATACTTGATTCATGCAAAATAGACTTGTTCAAATATTCAATCTGATTGGGTTTTACACCTTGGGTGTAAACAGTGTCTATGATAATCTCTGGGATTTTACTTCTGAAGTATTCTCGTTTTGCTTTTAATTTTTTGGATGAACATCTTTTATGTACGATGCTTTTAATGGTGTCCAGTTCTTCTAGTGTTGCCAGGTATCCACTATCTATAAGAGCTGCGGTTTGAGAGAAATCAACAAGTGGAATGATCGGGACATGTGGTTCAATGAGTACACCGTTATAATCTTCCATTGAATAATCAGCGTCAACCATTAACATGTTCTGTACTTGCGATAGAAGATTGTCTTCGGATGGTGGAGGGTAATTGGTGGATACTTTGCTACCGATGATCACATCTGGCCAGAAAGTGGTTTGCATGATGTCGGCCGGAAAGTTGTTGTACATTCCTCCATCAAACATTACACGCCCTTGATGTTTAATTGGTTTGAAATAGAAAGGGAATGTCATGGAGGCTCTAACAGCTGTTGAAAGATTTCCTTTTGAGAATATATAAGCTTGATTATTTGTAATGTCTGCAGCTACACATCGAAAAGGAATGAACAGACTGTCGAAATCGTAGTTCGCTGCAGCAGAAGGCCCGCTGAGCCATTCCATAAATATAAAGTCCATTAAGGCAGGGCTTAGTATACTCGAAGGTAACTCGATGATGTACTGTGATTTTGGATCCAGATTTATCTGAAACCAGGATGCATCGTTTTGATCTTGTTTTAAATAATAGCTGTATTTTATTTCGATATCATCATCAATCCAATGTTTAATTCGTTCAGATGAAAGAATTTCGATCATTTCCTCGGGTGAATATCCTCCGGCGTATAAACTTCCAATTATAGCACCAATCGATGTGCCGGTGATGTAATCAATGGGGATGTTGTTGTCTTCTAAAGCTTTGATGACACCAATATGAGCAAGTCCCCTGGAACCGCCACCACTCAACACCAATCCAACTTTCTGGCCATTAATATGAAATGGTATTATAAATACTAGTAGTATGTACAACGACCGGATATTCATTACTCCAAATTATTATTGGTGCTTCGAAGATCGAAAACAACACAATGAAAATTATTAGAATTTCTAATCCTTGCTGCTTCCGAAGGGATTATTCAAGCCGAAAAAGTGAACTCCTTTTTGAAGCTTTGGGATAGTGTTTTAAGATACAAAAAAATCCCGCATTTTTCATAATGAAAATGCGGGATTCTATGTAAGAAAATGGATTTCTTTAATTAAATTTTATCCAGTGCTTCCGATAAATCTGAAATAATATCTTCAACGTCTTCTATTCCGACAGCCAGTCGTACCAAACCATCAGTTATACCAGCCTTTAACTTGGCTTCTTTTGCTACTTTTGAGTGAGTCATTGAAGCAGGGTGTTGAATCAAAGTCTCTACACCTCCAAGTGATACGGCTAAGATGGCAAGTTGTACATTATCCATTACAATTTTACCGGCATCAATACCACCTTTTACTTCAAAAGCAATTAGAGAACCAGATCCAGCCATTTGTTTCTGAGCGATGTCGTATTGTGGGTGAGATTTCAAACCCGGATAACGAACCCATTCCACCTTTGGGTGGCTTTCAAGGAATTCAGCTACTTTTCTTGCGTTTTCCTGAGCTCTTTCAACACGAATGGTTAGTGTTTTGATACCTCGGTGTACAAGGAATGCCTGATGAGGATCCATGTTGCAACCCAGGTTAACCATAACCGGACGCATTTTTTTATAAAGTTCTTCAGTTTTACAAACAACGATACCAGCTACCACATCAGCATGACCGTTTAAGAACTTGGTCATTGAATGGAAAACGACATCAGCACCCAGGTCAAGTGGCTTTTGTAAAACTGGACTGCAGAAAGTGTTATCCACAACCAGTAATAAACCATGCTCTTTTGCTATTTCAGCAGCAGCTTTTATATCAGTAATGTCGATAGTTGGGTTTGCAGGAGTTTCTATGAATAGTAATTTGGTATTTGGTTTGATAGCATTTTTGATAGCTTCCAAATCAGAAGTATTCACATAAGTTGATTCTACTCCAAATCGTGACCAATGTTGCTCCATAACCCCACGAGAAGGACCATAAACAGCAGCAGAACTAATCATATGATCTCCCTGGTTTAGTAATGACATGTACACAGTATTTACCGCAGCCATTCCCGAACTGACAGCCATACTTCCAAATCCGTTTTCTAATTCAGCAACCAGATTTTCTAATGCTTCAATGGTAGGGTTACCAATACGTGTGTAGATATAACCGTGTTGTTCACCAGCAAAAAGTGAGGCGCCGTGATTGGCATCTTCAAAAGCAAATGTTGAAGTTTGATAGATTGGAACTACGGCACTACCTTTTTCGTCATGAACTCCACCGCCGTGGATTAAAGTGGAGTTAAATCCGATTTTCTTATCGATCATTTTATTTGTGTTTTAAAAATTATTTAAAGCGTTTAAAAGTACTAATTAATTATCTATTTAATGATTACACCCATCATGGTGTTCATGACCATGATCGTGATTGCATTTGTGTTCAGTTAGTATAAGCTCGCCCTTGATGTATTCTTCAACAATATCGCGTGCTAATTTAGGATCAGCCCCTGCAAATACTTCTATCTGATTCTCCTTAAATAAAGCCTTGGCCCGATCACCTATATTTCCAACAATAACTGCTTCAATGGCCATTTTAGATAACCATATTGGAAGGGCTCCTGGTGTATGCGGTGGAGGAACAATTTTAAGCTCTTTAGTGACTTCATTATTCTGAATATCGAATATTGAAAACATTTCAGCTTGTCCAAAATGGGCATCCAGAAAACCGTTCTGATCTGTTGGGATTGCGAGTTTTTTAAACATGCGTTATTTTATTATTTTTATTATCTTTTTTAAAGTTAAGCGATCATTGTGTAATACAATCATTTCGATCTTCTTTTCAAGTAAAGCTGTTTGTGCTTTCGGTCCAAACTCAGTGGAAATGACTTTTGTTACATCATGTTTCACCAAAATTTTTATAGCAAGTGGTGAGGCACAAGCTGTGGTGTTGGTGGCTTCGTTTTTTACAAATTCAATTTGTTTTGAGACCGTATTGTAAATTGCAAAATAATTACATCTTCCAAAACGGGAATCTATCTGGCCATCTTCTGAATTTTCCCTTACTGTTATTGCAATCTTCATATTAAATGTTGTCTACTAAAGTGATTGTTGATGGGGATGAATGTCATCAGCTCCGCAAAGTGAACATGAATTTATCGAATTTCCAAAAGAAACATTCCTGAATATGGTTTCACACATACTACATTTATACCAATCTTCAGCGTAATCAACATCTCCACCTTGTATGAGTAAGGTTTTATTTTCGACCAAAGCCTGAGCCATTTTTTTTCTGGCTTTATCATAAATCCGAGTAAAAGTAGGGCGAGAAACCTGCATCATATGAGCTGCATCTTCCTGAGGGAAGTTTTGGTAATCAGCCAAACGTATTGCTTCATATTCTTCCAATAACAGATGGATTTGCTCTTTTGACTTTTCTTTGCCTCCAAATGGTCTCATTCCTCCTATCGCAGGTGGTGATTGTAATTTTCTGTTTCGCTTCGGTCTCGGCATATCTTTATGAACTTATGTTCAAAACAAAGGTAGGGATTTTTTTTAATTATTAAACTTTCAGGGTAAAACTGTTTGAGATTTCCAAATAATATATCTGCATATACTATGTCCCTAGATTTTATAGTATCTTTAAAAACTTTTTTAAAAAGTTGGGCGAAATATGAAAACAGAAAATCAGGAAAGATTTGAAACTATTATAGATGGCAAAGTGGTGTCTTTGTATACATTGAAAAATATAAATGGATTAGTCACTCAAATCACCAACTTCGGAGGTCGCATTGTTAGTTTATGGGTGCCTGATCGTTTTGGGAAATTTGATGATATCGTTCTAGGTTATGAAAGTATAGATGAGTATCTGAATTCCAATGAGAAATATTTTGGAGCATTAATTGGCAGGTGTGGAAATCGTATCACAAATGGTGAATTTGAGCTTGATGGTATTAATTACAAATTGGCTAAAAACGTTGGCGAAGATCACCTGCACGGTGGAGTTAAGGGTTTTAATGAGGTTGTTTGGGATGCAAATCAGGTAGATGATCAAACACTGGAATTGAAATACCTGTCTCCGCATATGGAAGAAGGATATCCGGGTAATCTGGAGGTGAAAGTGGTTTATACAATAACTAACAGAAATGAACTAAAAGTTGAATACAGAGCCCATACCAATAAATCAACATTAATAAACCTGACACATCATTCATTTTTTAACCTTCATGGTGCTGGTAATGGTACTATTAATGACCATGTGATGCAAATAAATGCTGATTCGATTACAGAGGTTAATGATCGAATTGTTCCAACAGGAGTGTTGATGTCTGTGGAGAATACTCCAATGGATTTTAGAAAACCAACTGTGATAGGAGAAAGGGTAGATGAAGATTTCGATCAGCTAATCGTAGGTAGAGGTTATGACCATAACTGGGTTTTAAATCCAGGCCCGGAAGGATTAAATTTTGCAGCCCGTGTTTTGGAGCCAAAATCAGGACGGCTTATAGAGGTTTATACCAACGAACCGGGAATGCAGTTTTACGGAGGGAATTTTTTAGATGGTTCTGATATCGGTAAGCAAGGTAAAGTCTATGAACGCCGTTCAGCATTTTGTCTGGAAACTCAACATTTTCCTGATGCGATTCACCATAAAAGTTTCCCCTCAATTGTTTTGAATCCGGGAGAAACATATAACTCCGTTTGTGTATATAAATTCGATGTGAAATAAATGGATTGCTTATTTTTATGCCATTGTTAAATGAAGCGTTGAATTCAAAAAAAATAGAATCATGAAAAGAATTTTATTATTGGCAGGTATTTTTTCTGTGATGTTTGCTCAGGCTTCTGTTAAGTATTCTGATTACTTCACAGAAAATACCATGCGTTTTGATTATTACCATACCGGTACAGCTACCGAAGAGCATTTCGCCTTCGATGAAATGCTTAACGATGGTGTTTGGTCAGGAAGTAAAATCCAGTTAATCGATGAGCTTCGATTGGGTAAATATTTTTATGAAGTGCAGGATCCAAAATCGGGAGAGGTACTTTATTCCAGAGGTTTTTCAAGCATCTACGGAGAGTGGGAAACCATTCCTGAAGCTAAAGTTGAGTGGGGTGTTTTCCATGAGTCGGTTCGCTTTCCATGGCCAAAGCAAGAAGTGAAGCTTGTTATCAAGAAACGTAACTTACAGAATGGTTTCGATCCTGTATTTGAATATTTGGTAAAGCCGGACCATTACCGTTCTTTCAGTGCGAAAGTGGAAGATTACTACAAAACTTTTCCACTTGTTGATAATGGAGACCCTTCAACTTGTGTTGATATCGTTGTTTTGGGCGAAGGTTATGCAAAAGAGGATATGGATAAATTCCATAAAGATGCTGCGCGTTTTGCCGAAGTTCTTCTTAGCGCAGAACCATATGCCAGTTACAAGGATAAGATTTCGATCCGTGCGGTTGAAACTCCAGCTCCTGAAAGTGGAGTAAATCACCCTCATCAGGATATTCATACACGCTCAGCTTTATCGGTTACTTATGGTGCATTCGATTCTCAGCGTTATGCTTTGGGATATGATAATAAAACCATTCGTAACGCATCTGCAGCTGTGCCTTATGATTATACAGCCATTTTGATGAACGATAGTATCTATGGTGGTGGCGGTATCTATAACTTGTATATCACAGCTGCTGTTGATAATGCTTTCCAGGAGTATTTATTCGTTCATGAATTCGGACATCACTTTGCTGATCTTGCTGATGAATATTATACTTCAGCAACAGCTTATGAAATGAATGCTGGCATTATCGAACCTTGGGAACTCAATGTTACCGCAAATCCTGATCCGGAAACGATTAAGTGGAAAGATATTGTTACAAACAGTACTCCAATTCCAACTCCATGGGAACAGGATACATATAATGAGCACAGCATTGCTGTTCAGAAAAAGCGAGGCGAGATGCGTGCCCGAAAGGCTCCTGAGTCTGAAATGGAAGAATTCTTTATTAAGAAAAGAAGCTGGGACAATGAATTGCTTTCAAATATGGAACATAGTGGTAAGGTTGGTGCTTTTGAAGGTGCTCGTTATATGATGCATGGCATGTATCGAAGTGAAGCTAACTGCATTATGTTTACTCGTCATGAGAAGCATTGTGCTGCTTGTCAACGAGCCATCCGTATGGTAATTGAGCAGTATATTAAATAAGAATATTTGTATTCAGAAAAATCCCCAATGATAATGTTCATTGGGGATTTTTTTAATTTTTAGTCTTCATCTTCAAGTTCAAAAATGTCATTCACAGGCTTCTCAAATAGTTTTGAAAATTTTAATGCTAGAACTGTTGAAGGTATGTACCTACCTTTTTCAATCGAATTAACGGTTTGACGGGATACACCGATCAGCTTAGCCAAATCCTCTTGTGTGAGATCTTTGATCGCTCGTTCTATTTTTAGTCTGTTTTTCATGAATTATTCAGAATGTACAGTTGACTGTGTTAATTTTAACGAATAAGTATATTCAGCGTTCTTTTACATCGCTTTCTTTATCGAGTAAATTCCAACAAAATACATCATACACATAAAGATTAGTAATTCTTTTGCTTCCTGAAAAATTGTGAATTCTTCACCCCAGAACATCCCAACAAATGGAGCTATTACTGTTGTTATGGTTCCTGTGATAAATGCAAAAGTATATGCCGTTACTCTGATTTTCATTGTCATTTCATCCTCGATTTTATTGCTTGATAATGAAATAATCAACATAGAGACTATTGCTGTAGTTAAAAAAGATTCTTTAATCAGATCTATTGCATCAGGCTGAAGTTCAACAAACAGTTTAAGTACTATTACTCCCAGGATGGATAGACTCAACAGGACAGTTCCAATTTTCTTGAAATAATTTGGTAGCAGGTTTAATTCTTTGTTTTTACGATTCATTAGTTTGGACTTAATTTTGATAATGTAAAGCATGTTTTCTGAAATGACAAATATACTTTACATTTCCATAAAAGCAAAACGGAAAACTCATTTTTTTAGGAAAACATAAATAAGAGTCATTCAGAATTCTGAAGAATAATAATATAACAAAAGGGGTTACCTCCCGGCCAACCCCAATTGCAACAAACAAACCTAGAAAAAAGCAGCCTTACAGGCGAATTGCACAAACTACATCCCGGAAATAACCGGGGTATAATATTAACCAATATAATGAATAAGCTAAATCTGATATTGTGGCTTTATATAAATATAATCAAAAAATGTGAGATTTAAAAGCGTGAAGTTGAAATAATTATACATAAAGTGTTCGGGAGCGGTCGCCAGGGCTTACGGTTGTTGATGTGCAAAAAAAAATCAGGGAATTGAGTATCTCCCTGATTTTTTTCTACGTAATTTTTACTTTTTTATACCCAATCTTCGGCTCTTATCTCTCCTTGAATTCCAACAACCGTTAATTTTACAGGTACTTTGCGTGACGCTTTTTCGGCAGCTGTCTTAGCCATCTGAAGCAATCCCCGACAACAAGGCACTTCCATAATTACCACATTCATAGTGTTGATTTTAGCCTCATCAATCAAACTTACCAGTTTATCAATATAAACTTCCATATTTGAATCCAGTTTTGGACAAGCGATACCAAGAGTTTTTCCATTCAGGTAATCGCTGTGGAAACTTCCCAATGCAAAAGCGACACAATCAGCAGCAATTACAAAGTCACTTCCTTTAAAATGTGCACTTGATGGATTGATCAGGTGCATTTGTACTGGCCAATGTGTTAAAGCAGAAGCCTGAGGTTGTGGTGTGCTCTGTGCTCCCTGTTGTGGAGCTCCGAATGCCATCGCTTGTGCACTTGGGCATCCTCCCCCGTGATGTTTATGTTCCATGTGTTGTGTTTTGATTTCTTTTACTTCTTCCTGTCCCGGTTGGTAATTATGTACGATGCCGATTACTTCGTCTGCTGAGAAATTCAATGTAGAAGCATTCTCTTTCATGAACTTCACTCCTTGTTTCAGGTATTCAAATTCTTTGTGATCTTTTAAGTGCTTCAAGTGAGCAATAACCGTATTTTTACCTTTTGATACCATCTCCTGCATGACCAGGATTTCATCGTAAGGCTGGGCTTCGCGTTCTTCCATTGTGATAGCTCCAAGAGGACAATGGCCAATGCAGGCTCCCAATCCATCGCACATTAAATCACTGACCAAACGTGCTTTATTATCAATGATCTGCAAGGCACCTTCGTGACAGTTTGGAATACATACTCCGCAACCGTTGCACTTCTCTTCATCAATATTTACGATCTCTCTTTTCATAGCTTATATTTTTTTATTTCTTATTTTCTGTTTGATTTATAATGCAAATTTAAGTGGTTAAATGCTTAAATGTTGTAACGAATGTTACAAACTGCATTTTTTTTCTAATTTTATTCAAAATTTACATCAGTTGAATTTATGGAAAATACAGAGATGTTGTTGCAATGCCCATTATTCAAGGGATTAAGGAAGGATGAAGTAGAAGGTTTGATTCTTGGGCGATACCAAATACACGCTTACCATAAAGGGGATATTATCGCCATGCGTGATGAAGAATGCAATGCCTTAAATATTGTTATTAAAGGAAGTGTGAAAGGCGAGATGCTCGATATGTCAGGGAAGGTAATTAAGATTGAAGATATTGAGGCTCCAAAACCTTTGGCTGTTGCCTTTATATTTGGTCAGCAAAGTAAATTTCCTGTTGATATTGTTTCCAATGGTGATGTTCAGATCTTGAGAATTCAAAAACTTGCTGTTTTGGAAATGTTACAAGTCAATCAACAACTTTTGACGAATTTTCTGAATACAATTAGTAACAGAACACAGTTCCTCACAAGGAAGTTGTTTTTTCTTTCATTTAAAACGATTAAGCAGAAACTGGCTTATTATTTAAGTGAGCAATACAATCAGTTTGGAGAGCAATTTACTTTGTCCGTATCTCAGCAGCAGATGTCGGAATTGTTTGGTGTGGCACGACCATCGTTAGCCAGGGCAATGGGAGAATTGGCTGATGAGGGAATTCTGGATGTTCACCGCAAAGAAGTGAAAGTGTTAAATAAAGAGGCTTTGTTTGCCTTAATAAGTGAATAAGAAAAAACCGTGGGTTAACCCACGGCTTCTTTAAGTTTTTCTGTGTTTTCTGCCATTTTAAGGGCATCAACAACTCCTTGTATATCCCCATCGATAATAGCAGGGAGATTATATAGAGTTAATCCAATTCTGTGATCAGTTACACGACCTTGTGGGTAGTTGTAAGTTCGAATCTTTGCTGAACGGTCACCACTTGCAACCAAAGTCTTACGTTTTGAAGAATCTTCGTCCAGTTTTTTCTGTAATTCAATTTCGTAGATACGTGAACGAAGAACTTTCATCGCCTTTTCCTTATTCTTATGCTGCGATTTCTGGTCCTGACATTGTGCTACAACGCCAGTTGGTACGTGTGTCAATCGAACAGCAGAATAAGTGGTGTTCACCGACTGTCCTCCAGGTCCGGAAGAACAGAAGTAGTCTACACGGATATCAGCTTGTTTCAGTTCAATATCAAATTCTTCAGCTTCCGGAAGAACAATTACTGTAGCAGCAGATGTATGTACACGACCTTGAGTTTCGGTTTGAGGTACACGCTGTACACGATGCACACCCGATTCAAACTTCATATCACCATAAACATTATCACCACTAACACTGAAGATAATTTCCTTAAAACCTCCAGAGGTTCCTTCGTTCATATCTTCAACTTCGGCTTTCCAGTTTTTGGTCGCAAAGTACTTGGTGTACATGCGGTATAAATCACCGGCAAAAATAGCTGCTTCATCACCACCGGTTCCGGCACGGATTTCAACAATCACGTTTTTTGCATCTTCCGGATCTTTAGGGATTAACAGGAATTTTATATCTTCTTCTAACTTTTCTTTTTCTTCAAGAAGGCTGTTTAACTCCTCCTTCGCCATCGCACGGAAATCTTCATCCGTTTCGTTATCAAGAATTTCTTTTGATGAATCAATATTCTCGATTACGTTTTTGTAGGTTTTATATGCATCCACAATAGGCTGTAAGTCCTTGTAGTTGCGATTTAACTTTACAAAACGCTTCATATCCGACATCACTTGCGGATCATTCATTTGGTCCTCGATCTCGAGGAAGCTGCGATATAGTGCTTCTAATTTTTCTAACATTCTAATACACTCCTAATAATGCGGCTGCAAAGATAGTAATTTAAACGATTTGTTGGCGTTGAAGTTTATTTAGTAGAAACCGCATTTTTTATTTTATACGTATATACGTAAAAAAAGTAATAGAGGTTCTCATGGAGATTATTGTTGAGTAATAAAGAGCTATTGGGTAAATGGGAGGAGGTAATTTGGAGCAAATCAAGTTGTTTTTATTGGAAAGTCAAGTTCGAAATAATATGGGGATCAAATTTATTTTTGTATATTGTAAGTATAAGCCCTTTTGAAGAGTACGATAATAATGAGGTTAAAAAGGCTGTAATAGCTGCTATATCTGTGGTTACTTATTCATAAGTAAAAACTTTGATCATGGACATAATAATTTTTCTTTCCGTAAGTCTTCCTGTGATTTTATTTATCACATTTTTGTATAAAACAATCACATTGAGGTCTTATCAGCAGGAGGTTTGTGCCGATGAGGGTGTTGATATTGATAATTCGGCAATACTGAATCTGTCAAAAGCTATACAGTTTAAAACGATATCCATGGTGAATGGATCGGAACCCGATTTTTCTGAATTCACACGTTTTCATAAACACCTGGATTCTACGTATCCATTGATAAATAAATATCTTCAAAAGGAAATAATTGAAAAATACAGTTTACTCTATAAATGGGAAGGTACAAAGGCGGAGTTGAAACCATTAATCCTTCTTGCTCATATGGATGTTGTGCCCATAGACCGAAATACTAAAAGAGATTGGCTATTTGAACCATTTGAAGGAAAGGTTGATCATGAGAATATTTGGGGTAGAGGGACTTTGGATAACAAAATGAGTTTGGTGGCCATAATGGAAGCTATTGAACATTTGTTGAGTGAAAATTTTGTTCCGGAACGAACCATTTATCTAGCCTTTGGGCATGATGAGGAATGTTACGGAACTAAAGGAGCGCGGGCAATAGCCCATTGGATGAGGGGAAAGGGAATTACAGCCGAGCTGATTCTGGACGAAGGGCTGGCAATCAGTTCTGGCTTGATTCCTGGAATGAAAGAAGAAGTTGCTATGGTAGGTATTGCTGAAAAGGGAACCGCTTATATAGAATTGTCAGTTGTTCAGGAACCCGGACATCTATCGATGCCTCCACATGAAACAGCGATACACGTATTGTCAAGAGCGGTTTCGAAATTGCAGGAATTTAATATGCCCGTAAATATTTCTACGCCAGTGCAGGAGTTTTTTAAATTCCTGGCACCTGAGCTTCCTTTTATATCAAAAACTGCTTTTGCCAATAAATTCTTTTTCCAGAGGCAAATAATTAAAGCTTATGAACGATCGGATGCTGGAAATGCAACGATACGTTCTACAATTACGCCGACAATATTTCAAAGTGGAGTGGCAGAGAACAGTTCCCCTACAAGGGCTCGCGTGGTATTGCAAGTGAAAGTTTTGCCGGGAGAGAAACTCGAGCATATTATTAGTCAGATGGAAAAGGTTATTAATGAACCTAAAGTTGAGGTGTACCGGGTTGATAAAATGTACGATGAAGCGATGGGAATATCTCCGATTGATTCAAAAGCCTTTACTACCCTATCAAAAACCATTAAACAAGTTTTTCCACACATTATTACCGTTCCTGCATTATGCATTGCAACTACCGATTCCAGACATTTTCATGATATAAGTAGAAATATTTATCGATTTAGTCCATTTCGGTTATCTCCTGAAAATCTTGGTTCTATCCATGGGGTGAACGAACGTGTTTTGATTGAAGATTATCATGATGCGATAAATTTTTACATTCGTTTGGTGAAAAACATGAAACATTCAGCCTTTCAGCTTTCCTTCACAACCTGATTTTGCTATTTGTTTTATCCAGAGTATTCTTACCCGTATATGATACATCGTTTACACTTTCTTTTTATATCAATGCTTTTAGAGATTGTTAAATTTTAACTGAATTGATGTAACCTTGTGCACCGATATAGGTCTAATCGAATAACCAAAATTATTTTATCTATATGAGAGTGTATAAAGGATTATTTCTTGCTATTACAGTTGTATGCCTTGTTATTAATACTCAAGCGCAATGTGAAAACAAGAATTTAACAGAAGTTTGTATTGTTGGCACAAGTCATAGTGAGAGGTCATACATTAATGCTGATTCGATAATGTATATTTTTAATAAGACAAAACCTGATTTGATCCTGGTTGAATTGGATTCGTCTTGGTTTACAAAGGATTTTCGACTTGATACTATTGCAAAACCAAGGGTAAAAAAAGGCTTGGAAAATTCGACAATTATTGACTATCAGATTTCACATCTGGTGGATTTAAGACCTTTTGATATTACCGGAAGGAATGAATTTTACAGGAGCAATAATTATTTTAAAAGGTTACGAGCGCTTAATCAAGCCATGGATGATTTATATGAGGTTGATGGTTTTTCTGCAGAGAATAAATCGAAATATGAATTTTACCACATGGTTAATGATCAATTTAACAATGTGAAAGTTGATAATCTACATATTTTTAATAGTGATGTAATGATGACTTTGATTAATGTTCGGCAGAAAGTGATGTATGAAAAGCGAATTGAAATTGTGAATAGTACACCGGTATTGAGGCAACATCGTGATATAGCCCAGTTATGTTATGACTTCTGGATAAAACGAAACAATGCAATGTGTAATAATATTTTGCAGTTTGTTGAAGAATATAAAGGAAAAAGGATTATTGTATTGGTTGGGAATAATCATAAATATTTTCTGCACAACCGGTTGATAAATGATTTATCAAAGCAGAAAAACTGTGTGTTAAAAGAGTATTGGGAATATTAGTATCTGGATATGAAGTGGAAATTGAATGGAAATGTAACCCTTAAAAAGATTGGAATAGATTTTATACCTGTTTTTCTAGGGGTTTTGGTCGCAATGATGTTTGGAAATATTCAGGAAAACTTTCGTGAAAAAAGATTTGTTGAAAGTTCCCTGGGGCATATTTATGAAAACAATCTGACTAACATAACGAATATTGAACAAAACCTGGAAAGGAATAAACCTTTATTAGATTCTTTAAATAAATACAGGGACAGTACTGAGCTAAGTGTACTTGATTTACTACAAATGAATGATGGTTATGCCATTAATACAAAAGAGCTGACAGGCTGGTATATGCTTAAGAATTCAAAACAGATGAGTCGGGTTGATTATGAGATAATCTCACTAATGACGATTATAGAGATATCAATTGACAGGTATGAAACCTTCTTTTTAAACAGGGTAACCCAACTCATGGATGATAATATGTATAGCACAGATCCTAAAGTGAAGCGACAGCTAGCTGGGGCATTAAGTGATTATTTAAATACGACTAAGGAGTTGTTGAAGAATATTAAAAAAGTAAACACCAAATTGAAACAGGAGTTAGACATTTGATAATTTGTTATTTTTAGGGAATAGAAAACTAAAAAAGCATGGAAAGAAAACTATACTTAGGGATTGTCTTTTTGATATTATGTTCCTTTTCCTCCTGTCAGGATAAAAAAGTACAATTTGAAGAGGCAAATAAATTTGTTGAAAATTTAAGGACAGAAAGTGAAACTGTAGGATTGGCTGTTACAGTCGCAAAAGATGGTCAGGTAATATGGTCTCAGGGATTTGGATTAGAAAGTCTGGAACATGAAGCAATAGTTGACCCGGCAAAGACAAAATTTCGTATTGCAAGTATTTCGAAAGCACTTACTTCTGCGGCAGTTGGTTTGTTAATTGAGCAAGGTAAACTTGATGTGGATTTGCCTGTACAGTCCTATGTGCCGTATTATCCTGAAAATGGATACACCATTACTACAAGGCAGGTTGCCGGACATCAGGCCGGTATCAGGCATTATTCCGGAAATGAATTTTTATCGGATCAGCGATATAATTCGGTAAAAGAGGGATTAAGCATCTTCATGAACGATAGTTTGTTATTTGTTCCCGGAACCCAGTATAAATACAGTAGCTATGGATATAATTTGGTAAGTGCAGTGGTAGAAGGTGCTTCCGGTGAAGATTTTCTTCATTACATGCAAAACAATGTTTTTAAACCTTTGGAAATGAATAGTACGCTACCAGATTACCATGATTCTATTATTTCGCACCGATCCGATTTCTACAGCATGGATCATGGTAAGATAGTGCATGCTCCTTATGTTGATAATAGTTATAAATGGGCCGGTGGGGGCTTTTTATCTACAACTGAAGATTTGGTTAGATTTGGTAATGCGATGTTGGAAAATAAATTATTTTCTCAGGAAATACTTCATCAGTTAATTACTCCTCAAAAACTCATAAGTGGAGAACTTACTCCATATGGGATGGGATGGTTTTCAGGTACCAATAATCATGAACGGAAATATTATGGTCACGGAGGTGGCGCTGTTGGTGGTTGTGGGAATTTTATAATATATCCGGATGAAAAACTTGTTGTTGCTATTTATACCAATGATACCCGCGCCAAAGTACACAATGAGATTCATGATCTGGCCGAGATGTTTTTAAGGTAATAGCGTTATAGTAAATAATGAAAAAATAAATTGGTATTATGAGAAATTATTACATTTGACAAATGTAACCTTCGAAACTTATTTGCTGATGAAGATGATTCTTCTTGTGACTTATCAAGTAGGTGTTCTGATGATTGTCACATCATAAATAGATGAAGGTTTTGATAAGAAAAAGGGAATGTATTGCGTTTGATAACTGGAAATTCTAGTCGTGTTGATATTATCGAGTTTCTTAAAGGATATTCGATTATTACTATTATTGTGTTTCATTATTTGCAGCAGATTCGCTTATCAACACCTTATGATCAGATAATTTATTTCGGAGGAACCGGGGTGCATTTATTTCTGTTCTTATCTGGATTTGGCCTGTATTATTCGTTTTTGAAGAATCCAACATCTTACATGGTTTTTATAGGGAAACGATTTCGGAAGGTGTATATTCCTTACGTGATAGTTGTTTGCATTACCGCAATGATTACGGTATTTATACCGATCTTTAAAGAATCTGTTTATGCTTTGGCTGGACACGTTTTGTTGTTTAAGATGTTTGATGAGAGTATTATAGGTTCTTATGGATACCCTTTCTGGTTTTTATCTACCCTGTTTCAATTCTATTTGTTTTTTTTCCTGATTATTTTTCTTCATAAACGTACCCGGCCAGGAGTGTTTGTCTTAATTAGCTTTCTGATAAGTATCGCCTGGTGGATATTGGTAGCAATGTTGGGGATGGAATCTGAGCGGGTTTGGCAGAGTTTCTTTTTACAATATTTTTGGGAGTTTGCTTTGGGGATGCAGGCTGCAGCCTTGTTGAAAAGAGGTTGTTTTGATATTCGGTTGAAGAGATATCAATTGTTGTTATGCGCAATTGGGGGGAGTATCTTGTATGGTTATATAGCCTATTATGGAGGCGCGTTGGGACGCTTGTTTAATGATATCCCTGCCTTGATTGGTTATACTTCCCTAGCATTATGGATCTATTCGTTCAGGGATAAGAACCTGGATCAATTCCTTCATTTCACAGGTAAAATATCTTATTCTTTGTTTCTAATTCATATCCTTGTCTTGCGAATCATAATGGTTGGTTTCCCTGACTTACATAAGTTCGTCATTTTTAGTCTTTCAATTTCGATCACTTACCTTCTTGCTGCATATTATCAAAAAGTTATGGATAAAATGAATAGCAGTATGTCATTAACCCCATATTTTATAAAAAAAGGTTAGTATAGCGGGATCGGCATTTCAGGTTCGTTTATTCATAATTATTTTTCCATTTGTGGTTACTTTTCTTCTTTCACGACGATTAACTGGTAAACACAAAATATTTTCATTATGAAGAATTATCCGTATTTGATCCTGACAATGATTTGTTTCTTGATGACTTTTAATGGGCTCAATGCTCAACAAATAGATGTTAAGTCAGTAACGCCAGGTTACCAATATACCTTAGAATGTAATGATTTGCCTCAGTTAACACCGATATCACCCAATGTACCAGCTCCTTCATATGGTTTCTTCTGGATTTTTGAGGATGAGGGTACATTTAGTTTTACCACAGATCCGGTTCATGAGTTCACTGGTGGAAATAATCATGTGACAATGGAGGCGACTCCCCGATATACTCCAATTAATAAAATGCCGGCATTAGAATGTCAGATTCCGAATTCTGTTAGCCCGATAGTTCCTGCCAGTAACCCAACAAATGCCGTTTTTCCGTTCAATAATTATTCGACCTCGATTAATTTACAAGCAAATCGCACTCCGTTTTTTGATCATGAACGAACCCTGGTTCTTAGCTATGAAAATCCAACTTCACAAGCATTGTGTAATACTACTATAACACTCTTCTATAATATTAATCAAACGGATTTAGTTGTTGCAAATCAGGTTTTTAATTTGGAGAATAGTCCGACAGGTGGTGTGAAAGTCTATAATAATGAGACGGTTCAAAATCCGGTAGTTTGTAGCAATGGTAATTTTAATCGGAAAATCGAAATAGCTGTTCCTGCAGTTCAAGCCAATACGCAACATAATATTTTCTTTCGTTTTTCTACTACCATCTTAAAAGGGAATGTCCAGTTTTCGGCAAATATCAATACAAAGTGTGAAGGGGCAAGGATTAATGATACTACAACTCTTGAACAGCCTGTTTATAGTGCATATGATCCGAACTGTATAACTGTGGATAAAGAAATGGTTTGCTATCCTGATATCTTCAATTATGGTGAGCGATTAACGTATACGGTTCGATTCCAGAATGAAGGTGATGGCCCCACACAAGGAGTAAGAGTTTACCTTCCTTTTAATAATGATTTGGAGATGGGGTCACTTGTGCATAAGGATTCAAAATTCGATTATATGCTTGATTTGCCAATAGCAATTACACAACCTGATGTGATTTGGGATTTTAGCAATCTTGGTTTACCAGGATCTAATCAGTTGGGCTATGAATGTGATCAGGAAGCCTCAAAAGGATGGTTTAGTTTTGAAGTAGACTCTTATAGAGAGGATTATTATGCACATAATTATGGATCAGAGTTTGAATTGTATAACAAAGCCATTATTGAGTTTCTTGGTGTCAGCCATATGGAAACGGTTCCGGCCATGACTCTCTTTACTAAGGATTGTAAGCCTTCCGATGAGCATAAGTCCGTAATGAACGAAATAATTGATAATGGTCTGAATGCGAATCTGGAAATTGAGAAGGTTATAAAACAACCCAGTGGTGAGGTTGATGTCTATGTCTACAATCCACAGAAAGAAGGGTTTACTCTTATGATGGTTAGTTACACTGGAAATGTGATTTATAATAAGACATTGAACTCTTCTGAAGATAATGTCAAAATAAACATTCCATGTGGGAATTTTACTTCTGGTGTATACATCATAAAGGTTTCAAATATGCAACATTCGGTGAGTAAAAAGTTTGTTTTATAAGCCATCGTTCATATTGGATTCATTTTAGTAAGTTTTATATTTGAGGATTCATGCATCACTAAAAATAACTATATGCAGAGAATCCTCTTTGTTTTTATATTATTCATAGTTCCGGTCATACTTTTTGGACAACCATCCATCATGTTCGGTAATATTCATGGAGATAGTGGTAAACAAAAGCCGGTTATTGAAAAACTAGCTTTAATTAGTAGTATTGATAGTTGCTTTAAAGCAGAGCCAGCATGTATCGAACGAGGTCTGGCTTTAACCCGTCTTTTTTTAAGAGATCATCAATCAGATGTAATCCTGGGTGATACTACCCAGGCATATGTGCATAGCATTCGTGCAAACTTCTTCCATATGAGCAACGCTTTTGATTCTGCCCTGTTCCATTATCTCAGCTCTAAATCACTTTATGAGAAACGTGAAGTTGAAAGCCCGCATGTAGCATACTATTTGTACCGCCCTTTAGGGATGTTAATGCATAAAAGAGGAGCCTTTCGTTCAGCTCTAGATATTCTTAATAAAGCTATTGAGATTTTAAAAAAGCAAGAAAGTCATTTATTGGCTGGTGTTTATTGTGAGACCGGGAATGTTTATCTTACAATGAAGGAATACCAGTTGGCGATAACCTATTATAAAAAAGGAATGGAATTGCCAGATTTAGAGCCTTGGTTATATTGTATCTTGATGGAAAATAGCGCTTTGTGTTTGTTGAATATAGGTAAGCCGATTGAAGCGGAACAGTGTTTTCAGAAGGCTTTGGAAATAGCATATACAATTAATGATGAAATAGGTGTGGTATCGATCCTTTCAGGATTAAGTGATCTGTTTTATAAAACCTCTCATTTTGAAGAAGCAATAATCTATATAAAAAATGCTCTCGAAAAGGCCGAACTTGTTCCGGGAATTGAGAAAAGGGAGATCGCCAAAAAGAGGTATAAACTGGGGCAATATTTCATGGCAGCGGGAATGATTGATCAAGCCATGGATGAATATGAGTTAATGTTAAGTTATTTAAATTCAGGGGGCGATTTTCCTGGTTATGCTGTTGATGCAATTTATGATCCCTGGAGTATGGTTGCGCTAATCTCCATTGCAGAATGTTATGATAGGAAATACAAAAAGTATCATGATCTGAAGTACTTGCAACTCGCATATTCATTTTATGAACAGGCTGAGTGGATTGCCAATGTATTATGGAAATCATATAGTTCCCGGGATGCAAAAATGTTTTTATCAACCAATACTCAGCGTTTGTATCAATTGGCAGTAAATAATTGTTATGAATTGTTCCAGGTGAATGGTGAAGAGGATTTTCTCTTCAGAGCTCTTCAGTATTCAGAACAGAATAAATTTCGACTTCTTCAGGAGCAAATGGTGAAAAATCCCTCATATGGTAATTGCCTCGATGAGTTTGTGAAGGATTCTATTAAGCATTTGAATGTAAAAATTGCCTGCTTAAGCAGAGATTTAGAATTGATGGAACAGGATCAAGGTGTTTGTACAGATTCTCTTGAAATGTTGAGTTCATCACTTAACCTTTTTAAGGAAAAGAGAAGTGAGATCGTACAGCGGATTAATAAGGAAAATCCGGGTATGCAAATTCCCCTGAAGCAAAACCGGAAAATCCAATACAATGATATTTCTGAATATTTTAAGGTACATACAGATGAGTCCATGATTGAATTTCTTTCAACTGATTCTGCTGTTTTTGTGTTTTATTTGGATCGAAATGGAATTAAGATCAATAAGTATAATAATATCGAAAAGGACTTGAAATATGTCGTCGATCAGATATGCATACGCCCCACTCTGAAAACGGATATTGAAAAAGATAAAAAATTGATTAATGGCTTGTCAGAGATATATAACAGGATTTTACGTTCTTATTTGGAAGGTAGTGGTTTAGGGGTGAGTCATCTGGTTGTTATTCCAGATCATATATGGACCTATTTGCCTTTTGAAGCATTGATTGTTTCAGATGAAGATACTTTGGAATGGTTTAATCCAGGCAATTTTCTGATTAATAAGTACTCTGTATCCTATGTCGGCTCAATTGCTTTGTATAATTACCTGGATGAGAATAAGGTATTGGAAGATAGAAGTTCTTATGCTGGTTTTGCTCCAGAATTTGAGGGTGATAAAGATCAATCTAGCACGAGTTTTAGGGATGGTCTCAGGCCATTGCAATATAATAAGGAGGAAGTTGAAGTCGTGAAAGATATTCTAGGAGGAAAGGCATACACTGGTAGAAATGCCAATTTGAGTACGTTTCTTGATGAGGTTGATCAAAACCAAATTATTCACCTGGCAACTCACTCTCTTTTTGATAGTATAGTGCCTATGAATAGTAAATTGTACTTTTCGGATACGGCCATATGTCTTTACGAAATTTGCCAAATGCAGATACCTGCCGACTTGGTAATACTGAATGCTTGTAACACTGGAAACGGTAAATATTATGCTGGTGAAGGAACTATGAGTATTTCCAATGGTTTTATTCAAACAGGAAGTAAATCTTGTTTAACGAATTTGTGGTCGGTTGATGATTACTCTACTTCTCAATTGATACAGATCTTCAGCCAGAGACTGGGCAATGGTCAGCCATTACATGTTACTTTGCAAGAGACTAAAATTACATTTCTTGCCGATAACAGGAAACTATTGCATCATCCGTATTATTGGGCTTCGAATGTGTTGAATGGTAATAATAATCTTCAGTTTAACTTCCATCATACTTCATGGATGGAATATAGTATTGCTATAGGTCTTTTATTAATAATCTTTTTTATACTCATATTCCGAAATCATTTTAATCTTTAGGATTTCATTTGCTTTTTCAGAATAGAAACTTGTTGAATCTGATTGTAATTGTTTTAAAAAGTCTTTAGCTTGACCGATTTCATGATTACTCAACAGGATTAATGAATAATACCACCTTGCATCATCACTTAAAGCAGGATGATTGTTATCAATGATTTTATTTAAAAGGATGGAAGCTGAAGAATCAAGCTCGATTTCGTGTAAACAAATAGCCTTGTAAAACATGGCAGATAAATCTTCCGGATTGTTTTGAGAATATTCCTCCAACTCTTCAATTGCATTCGTATAATCCTTAATCTTGTAATAAGATTCAGCTGTTTGCGAGGCTTCCATGATATGACTTCGACTGGCCATGTTGAATTCAGGTGTTGAATAATACAACTGGTAAATTGTTTCAGGAGACTGATTAATGTTGTGAAATTGATAATAAGCAAAATAGGATGAAATTATAATCAAAATGGAAGCTGCTGCTGATATAAATTTCTTGTTCAATTGATACTTCTTCACAGATGCAGTTTGCTCAAGGTGATTTTCATGGATCAGATTGAGTTTATTCTTAAGTTTTTGATCGCCATATGATTCAATGCTTTCAAGTATTAATCGCATCTGATTAACCTCTTTCTGCAGGTCTTCATCCTGTGACATGGTGTGTTCAAAAAGATGTACTTCCTGATCACTCATTTTGCCCAGCAGGTAATCGTCAATTTTATTCTTAATTTCTTGGTTGATTTCCATCTTACACTCAGATATTTATCGTAATGAATTTTCGTATTCAGAATGATTGTTAATGTGCTGCTTCAAACGCTTTAAGCATTTTAATTTTTTGTTCTTAGATGATTGCTCACTCGAAAAACCCATTTTTTTTGCAATATCTTTCATTGGCAATCGCTCATAGTAAAAATAGTACAGTACTTTTTTACAATCTTTTCCAATCAGATCTAATAGCTCGCTTATAATCTTTTTTCTTTCTACCCCTTCCAGATGATCATACGAAATGATTCCTTCGTTCAAATGACGGTATTCGTTTTCTAAAAGTCTGGAATGGTTTTTATTTCCCCTCAAAATATCCATCCACTTATTCTTACAAATTGAATAGATATATGTTTTGATTGTACAACTTAATAAAAGGTCACCACTTTTTATTTTTTTATAAAATATAATTAGACTATCCTGAAAAATATCCCTGGCATCATCTTCAGTTCCGTTATTTTTAATAATATAACTTTTTACAACTTCATAGTATTTTGAATATAATGATTCCAGAGCCAGGTTGTTCAGGTGCTCACTTGAGGATTGTATATACGTAATTGTTTCAGGATCACAGAGGTCCTTGGTTTTGTTTTTCATTTTAATCTTGATGTCTCACACAGGTTATTGTTCACTTACAGGATCAATGTAAAAATAGTTATTTCTATTGACTGAGTACTTATACAAGATGAGTGCAATTAACAGATAGTTGCAACTTATACAGACGTAGGCAAACTTTTAAAAAATGAGTATTATGAGAACAAAATTATTCGTTACAGTTTTAGTCGTGCTTGGAACTATTTTATTGTCTTTTTCCAAATTGGAGGCACAAACCTATCAATGGGATTTTCAGAAGTATTTTTTTCTTGATCCAAAATTAGAAATCACATCCTGTGAATTCACTCAAGTTGATGGTGGTAAGTTTTTATATGTATGTGGAGTTAAAGAACCGGGTACGTACAGAGGTTATTTCCTGATGGCTTTAATGGATCCTGATTATAACCTGATGCAAACTAATATGATTGGACATTGGGAAACTCCTAACTCACAATCCACATATACTGTTAAGGATGTGATTCCACTATCGAATGGTAATTTCTCTATTGTAGGTTCGATGGAGAAATATTGTAATAGCGGTCTTAATGGCCCTGTTGCAGTTATTTTAACCGTTAACACCAGCCTGAATTATGTGGGATTCGATTATTATCCGTATGTTAAGGTCTGGAATTCAATTCTTGAAAGTGTTGATGGTTTTGTTGTATGTGGACAAAATCTTCGTCATCATGGTATTATTGCCCGAAAGTCTAATAATAACTGGTCACTTGTTCAGCAGGTTGATCCAAATGTGGGATCAAGCTCAGAATACACGGAACTCACAACTCCTGATATGAAGGAATTTGCAGCTGTTGGAACTCTTAATCATTCAGTTTCGGATGTAATTGTTACACGTATTAATACTTCGAACATTATATACTCGAACATCTATACACATATGCATCGGAATCAGTATGAGTTCGGTAGATCAATTGTTGATTTTAAGGATGAGTTAGTAATTGCTGGTACAATGACACAACAAATTGCAGGACATTATTATCCGATTGTCTTTAAAATTGATAAGTATAACGGAAACATTCTTCCTTCTTCTTCTGTGGTTTACGATTTAAATTTTCATGAACTGGATCTTACTGCAATCAGAAAAATTGATGATTATTTCTTTATTAACGGGACCGTTAAAACTGATATTTGGTCATCTACTCCATATAACCATGGATATATTTTTGGTTTTGAAAATGGTGATCCATACAATGCTATTCAAAACAGGTTTTATGGAGATCTTTACAATGCTGATTTATATTTTACCGATATGAACCAAAATCTAATGAATCCAATACAACCTGTTACAGGGGGGTATTCTGATAATTTCGGAAATCAGGATATTATGTGGATCGTAGAGCGTTTCCAGAATATTAATAATGATTGTCATAGTAAGCATGATATGCCTATAGTACATGATTACCCGATTATTCTGAAGTCGTTGGAAATGATTAAGAATTCTGTTGAAAACAAACAGGTAGAGTTTATTACAAAGAACTATAATATTGACGAAAAGGTAATCTGTGATAGACTTCCTGCAAAGAGTTCTATTATTGATATTGAGAAGCAACAAGTTGATCCTTCCGGAGTTAAATTATGGGTTAGTGAGAAGCAAATTCATATTGAAGGTATTGATGAAGCTTTCGAGTATCAGGTTTATACTTTGAGTGGAAGGTTGATAACTTCAGGCAACGCTAAGTCCGGTTATCAGACAGTTGATGTTTCTGACCTCAACAATGGTATGTATATCTGTAAGGTGTTTACTACAACAAATAATTATCAGATAAAATTCATAAGGTAGTGATCAGTAGGTAGGAGCTAATCTAAAAACTAAATATCCTGAATCTGTATAAGTTTAGGGGAAATCGAAATTTTAATAAAAGAGGGTGGTCATTTGATCACCCTTTTTGTTGTGAAATTCATTCGTATTTCTCAGTTTGATGCAATCAAAGCCGATTCCCCTTTCAATAGCGTCTACTTTCTCCAAATCAATTACCTTTGCATCTTAAATAAGAATTGAGTGAAAACAATAACGATAAGACGAGGAAAGGAACGTTCGATAGAGCGTTTCCATCCGTGGATATTTTCTGGAGCAGTAAGGGAGCCTGGTGATGATTTTGAGAATGGCGAATTAGTTCGGGTAACAAATCAAAAAGGTAAGTTCCTGGCAATTGGACACTATCAGGATGCGACGATCAAAGTTCGGGCTTTAACTTTTAATGATGAAGAAATTAATCAGCAATTTTGGAATAAGAAAATTACATCCGCCTATAATAAGCGTAAAGCTGCTGGATTAACTGATAGTGCAGATACCAATGCATATCGTTTGGTTCATGGAGAAGGTGACGGACTTCCCGGTGTCATTGTCGATCATTATGACGGGCATGTTATTATACAGGCTCATTCTTATGGAATGTATGATAGTTTAAAGGAACTGGCGGAGGCCGTAAAGAATACATATGGCGATGGACTGAAGGCAATTTATGCTAAGCATGATGAGGGATTAGTTAAGAAATTGCATTTGGATCAGAAAGGAGAGTTCCTTTTTGGTGAATCTGACGGTAAGGTTGAGGTCAAAGAGTATGGTCATGTTTTTGAAGTGGATTATGTTCATGGTCAAAAAACAGGTTTCTTCCTCGATCAACGTGAAAATAGGGAGTTATTGTCACGTTATTCAAAAGGGAAAACAATCTTAAATACGTTCTGTTATAGTGGAGGTTTCTCTGTTTATGCATTGAAAGCCGGAGCGGAGCATGTTGTTTCTCTTGACAGTAGTGAGCATGCAATATCATTGACAGAAAACAATGTTAAATTGAATGGCTTCAAAGAAGAACAACATGAATCAGTTGTTGACGATGCAACGGATTATATGAAAAAGCTTCCAAAGCAATTTGATGTGATTGTGCTCGATCCTCCTGCATTCGCAAAACACAGGGATGCTCGCCACAAAGCTATTCAGGCTTATAAGAGAATCAATGCGGCAGCTATTCGTCAGATAAAAGAAAATGGAATTCTGTTTACTTTCTCTTGTTCTCAGATTATTGATAAGGATTTATTCAAAAATACGATTACTGCTGCTGCAATTGAGGCCGGTAGAAATGTTCAGATTCTTCATCAGATGCATCAACCACAAGATCATCCTGTAAATGTATTCCATCCTGAAGGGGAATACCTGAAAGGTTTGGTGTTGTATGTGGAGTAAATGGTAAAAGGTATGATGATTGGGGTATTATACCACACGCGATGATGAAAAAAGATAAATTATGAAAAGAGAATTCTATTTCATTCTTGTTGAACCAGCTGTTCCCGGGAATATTGGTTCAGCAGCACGAGCGATTAAAACCATGGGCTTTTCAAAAATGCGTTTGGTGAATCCTGGGGACCACCTTGCTGATGAAGCTCGCTGGCTTGCTCATGGATCCAATGATATCCTTGAAAAAGCTGTGGTTTTTTCAACTTTTGAAGATGCTGTGAAGGATTTGGATTTGGTCATTGGTACAACAGCTAAGAAGCGGAGCGTTGCTTCGGAATACTTCCATAGCAGTGAAGTACCAGGTATGATTAACGAAAAAGGTGAAACAGCACAAAAAATCGGGATCGTTTTTGGTCGAGAAGAATCGGGGTTGCATAATGAAGAATTACAGCTTTGTCATATTGCCAGTAGCGTTCCTTTGGCGTCTCCTTATCCTTCCATTAACCTGGCACAGTCGGTGATGGTATATGCGTATACTTTATCTCCATTTGTTTTGAATCAAGAGGTAGAACTGCAGGATCAAGAATTAGAACCCAATGAAATGAGTTTTGGTCAGATGCAGGATAAAGTAAAGTTGGTGATGAATGAGACCAACATCAAAAGAAATATAAATCTTTACAATCGGATTCTTGAACGCCTTGGGAATTTAAAAGAAGGTGATGTGAAATTGGTGTTGTCTGTTTGCACTGCACTTTTGAAGAAGAATAAGTAAACCGAAATTATATTACAAAGGTGCAGGGCTTACATTGTTAAGCTCTGCACCTTTTTTTATGCACTATTTCATAATGATTTGCTCCAGGTAGACTTTATCGGATTGCATGATTCTCAGTAAATATATTCCCTGTTTGAGCTCATTGATATCATACATTAATACATCTCCGGTAGCGGTGTTAAATGTCTTAACGATTTGACCAGATAGATTGAATATTTCAAGGCTTTGTATCGGATTCTTATTTGATGACTCAATAAAAAAGGAGCCTTCTACAGGATTGGGAAAGATCCTTATGTCAGCATTTGCTTGATTGTTCACGCGAACATTCGGGTCGGTTTGTAGGAATAAAACATGCTCCTCATATCCAATCTCACAACCTTCTGCAAATATTTCTTCATTGGCATCCTTAAGTAAATAATATCCGTCATAATCTCCGCCACCACCAGGGCACAAACCATCACCGTAACTGTCGTATATCGCAAAAGTGTAACACTCTTCCATCTGCAGATGCACTGTATCGTAAAAAATGGTGTATGCAGCGGAATAAGAATCCCGGTGGTATACGACTTCTCCGTCGCCGTTAAAAATATCAAAGGAATAACTACCATAGTATCCATCTGTTTTCACTTCAATATAAATTGTGGAGCAATCAATTTCAAGCGGAGTAATAAATTGTTTACTCATAGAAAGGCATTCTGAATGGAAATCGGAACTTCCATTAACCTCAAGAATTGTGATTTCAATGTTGTTGTTAGGTGATGGAATAAAGGGAGTTACCGGTAAGTTGAATTCTGTTCCGCGTTCTGATCGTATCAGGCCTACCCAGTCCAGGTTATGAGATTCTCCATTAATGCTATACTCTATCTTGATACTGTTTATATCCGAAGCACCATCATTCTTCAAAAGGATTCTGGGCGTGATAGCATTGGAGCAGGTTGATAACCCCGGATCAATAATTTTAGTTAGATTGAGTTCCAATTCATGTTCAGGTTCCCAAAAACTATGTTTTTCAGCCTGGTATATTTCTTTCGTTTCTACATCCTGAATGAAGATAACAACTTCAATATTCTCATGTACCCATTCAGAACTCTCCTCAAACTCAAGCGATATAGTCTGTGTATTTCCAGTACTGAAATCGAGTTGTGTACCATTCTGATCAGGAATCATTTTTCGTGCTACAAAATCAAGTTCATCCGAATCGTACCATACTTCTGGAATATTCGATTCAGTTACTACGCAGTGTAAAACAACATCGTTTTCAATCGGTATATGTTGTTCCATGTTTGCAATAATCTGATAGTTTCCATCGGTATATGAACATTCCATCGCAAGACTGAAAGGACATAAGTCATCGGCTTGATCGTAATAAAAGGGAACATAGGTTTCGTAAATAGATTCCATTGCATTACCACCAATATGGGAATCAGTACCATCAAAATAAGTTGTAGGGTACCCAGAAACATCATAAAACTCAGGACCTATACGGTATAGTGATTCTTCATTTGCATATTCATCATCAAAGTGATATTCAATAACAGCTATGTTATGTCCCATCTCAAGCATGTCTTCCGCTCCCCAGGCTGCTCCCTGGCAATTGTAACACCAGGTTCCGGTGCCTATTTCAAATACAACCAGATTTCGTTCAACTTGTGCAAAGGTCTGGCCATAAATCATCATCAATGCAGCTGTAAACATTACAGTCAGCCAATTTTTTCTTCTCATAAATACATGGTTTAAGGTTAGTTTTCATTTGGTGCACTAAATAGACCGAGGTGAATTTGAAAATAGTTGCAACTTATGGAATTTATTTAATAACGAATAGTGTGTCGAGTAGAGGGATTCTTTTTATTTTTAACAGCATAACAGAAACAACCAAAACTGATGATCAAAAGAATAAGACAGAATGTCTTTAATATAATTGAACGTGCTGAGGATAAGAATGGCCCGAGTTGGTGGTTTGATATCTTTATTTCTAGTTTGATTGCAATCAATGCTCTTGCGATTATTTTAGAATCTTATCAAGGCATAAAAGAAAACTATATAGAAATCTTTTATTGGTTTGAGTTGGTTTCAGTAATTATATTTTCCATTGAATATATTTTGAGAGTTTGGTCAGCTATTGAATACGAGAAGTACAAAAGACCTTTTAAGGGACGGTTAAAATTTATGAAGTCATCTATGGCTTTAATTGACCTTCTTGCCATTTTACCATTCTATCTGGCCATGTTTCCAATTGATTTGAGATTCCTTAGAATATTAAGGTTGTTCCGTATTTTCCGCTTGTTTAAGATCGTCCGGTACGTTGATGCCCTAAGTATATTTTCCAATGTCTTTAAAGAGAAAAAGGAACAGCTAGTGGTTAGTACAGTCTTTATTCTATTTCTGTTATTGATTGTGTCTAGTTTGATGTTTTTTATTGAAAATCCTGCACAGCCTGAGGCTTTTTCAAGTATTCCTGAAACCATGTGGTGGGGAGTAGCTACTTTGTCCACCGTTGGTTATGGTGATGTATATCCGATAACTTCTTTGGGTAAAGTTCTTGGTGGACTGGTTGCTATTTTGGGGATTGGTTTGTTTGCATTACCAACCGGAATTTTGGCTTCCGGTTTTTCTGATGAATTATCACGTGAAAAGGAAGAGGAAAGTCCGAAGAACTTTTGTCCGAATTGTGGACAAGATCTGAAATAGTAATAATCCAGATCTAAGATCAAATGGATTTATGAATGTTATATATGTGGTGACTTTTTGTCGCAAAAAAAATATTTCTGAAGAATGCCATTCATCAGCCTCTTCAGATTTTAATTCATCTTATAGATTTGATCTTTAATCTTTTCAGCCCACTCTTTATGAGAATATGTGTTTTCGAAATTTTTATATGAAATAGGCTTCCCTATTTTAACTTTAATAGTTCTATTCTTTTTGTTAAAGATTTCGTGTGGAAGTAATGATAACTCAAGTGTTGCTTTAACCCCAAATGCTTTTCTTAATCTGTAAACCGTATAGAATAATCGGGAGTTCCTACCCATAAAATAGAATGGAACCACATCCCGTTGATGAGCAAGGGATTTCGTGATAAAACTTTTTTGCCACTGACTGTCCTGGACTTTGCCTTTAACTTTTCGAGAAACCAATCCCGCAGGAAAGTGTGTTATAGGTACGTTTGAACTGTATACTTCTTCCAATGCCATCAGGTAGTCTCTGGAATTTCTTCCAAATACATTCACCGCGGCAATCATTGGTCTTAAATTGGGGATGTACATGAAAGCTTCGTTTCCTATCGATTTAATCTCGCCATATTTCTTTGAAACAATACTTGTAATTACCAGGCCGTCTACAACGCCAAAGGGGTGATTTGCCACAAAAAAACATTTCCCACTATCTGGTAGGTTTTCCAGCCCTTCTGCATCAATTGTTATATTAAGCTCATCCAGTACTTTTGGTAAAAATTCGATACCATGAAAATCTTTGTATTTATTCAGTATTCGATTCAACTCATCTTGTCTGATTAACTTCTCTAGCAGCTTTATGACACCCCTTGGAAGACTCTTTAATAAATTTGAGTCAGATTTTGATATGATGGCTGACAAGTTGATGTATTTCATGGTTTCTCCTTTTTTATTCTGATATAGGATAATTCTATCCGATCAAAATTGCTTACAAATATAGAAATTGCTTCATTTATATCTATCATGATTGGCATATTTTAACTTTTCGTATGCCAAACAGCTCAAAGTATGGTTTGTGGATTTTGTATGAAAAAACCAGATTCCATAACAGGAGTTTCATCCTGAATTATTAGGAATCTGGTTCGACTGTGTTTGATATTCAGTGAGTTAATTTGAAATGCTAAAGTTTATACCCAAAGCGATCGAAAATGCATCTTTTGAATAGGTTTCTGTTACCGGTAGCATCAGACCTGTTCCTCCCATATTGTGTTGGAAATCTTTTGAGCCATCAATGTATTTAACATACGAAGCACCTAATTCCAACTGGATCATTGAATTGATATGGTATGCTAGTCCACCGCCAATCGAGTTGTAGGATAGACTATAGTTGAGATCCGATTGGTAATTGTCATTAGTACCATTAATTCCACTTAACCAACCGGCACTTATGCTGAGCTGTTTGTTGAGTGTATATTCCAGCCCCAATGCAATTTCTATGTAATTTTTATCGATCATATTAATATCGATTTCGGAACTACTGTCATAATCCACATTTTTGTCGAGATAGTAGTGAGTTCCTGCAGTGATTAAAAATTCATCAACAGGTTTATAAGTCATTCCAAGCGAAAGCAGGGATGGCATGTCTGCGATTACTTTTTCGCCTTCCAGGTATATACCTCCTCCTTGTCCATCAATTAGCTTGGTTTCCAATTCCAGTTTTGTTTGAAACTCGTACTTAATGGCAACGTTGAATTGTTTAGAAGGCACAATGTTCATGCTGATTATGGGTGTAAATCCTGTACCCGTTTGCTCAGTATTTACTTCCGAATTGGCTGTAGATTGATCCAACATTCCTGCTGTTGTATTTAACAAAGCCACAGTATTTTCATCTGCAAAAGGAGATGAGGCAACAGTTCTTAAATAGTCTCCTGCTGGTTGTGTTCCTCCATATGCCTCAGGAGTATTTATTGTAACATTCCTTATATAACCCTGATATGTGTTTTTTGCAGCTACATAGCGCCCGCCAATAGCAATCGAAACATAATCATTGATTTCGTACGAAAAGTTAATCTGAGTGCCGAGAAAAACAGAAGTTCCTTCAAAGTATATTTCGGCGTTGTATCCACCTACATTTCTGAAGCCAGGGTCTGGTAATCCGGCTTCTACAACTCCTAGATCTAAAGGAGTTAACTGTGATCGAAGCATGGGGATAAGATCCGAAATTGGCATTTCAAATGAAGGAAGACCTTCTGCGAATTCAGCACTGCCACCTCCGCCAATGGGATTGAACCCAAGAGAAATAGCTATTTTCCCGGTTTTATAGGTAGCATAACCACCCGGAAAAAAGGGTGCTTTTACTTTGCCTGAATAGTTACGGGGTGTATTAAGTAAGCCCTCATAGGTATTACTAATGGTCTTATTTTGCCAAATGTATTGATTGCTCAGTGATAAGTGGAATCCATCATTAAGCGTTGTTAATCCTGCTGGGTTGTAATAAACGGCGTCAAAACCCAATGTTGCATCACGGCACATCATCCGTACAAATGCTGTGCTGTGATTTGTGTTTGTTACTATTCCTCCTGCAAACAGGCTACTTCCGATTAATAGTATCGATACGGTAAAAAGGATCTTTCTCATAGGTTTTGTTTTAGGTTAGGTTATTCATATTGACAGAATTCGTTCATCTATATTTCTATAACGTAGGTATGTAGATGAGAGAATGTGAACGAAAATAGTTAAAAGCAATGATATTTCAAAATGTAAGAATATCAGTGTGTTAAGTGGTTGAGGTTTTTATTTTTTTTGAGTGTTCAGATCGGTTTTAGCATAAACCTTGACTACTGAGTTGATTCCAATGGCCAAAAAGCCGATTAGCAATGTGAAAATAAAAGTTAATCCATTTGATAGTACTCCGTATGCAATACCAGCATTTTCTTCGAGACCGAAAACAAGGAAAAGTTGAAGTATGAAGAAATGTGTAGTCCCGATCCCTCCTGGACTTGGTAAAGCCCAACCGATTCCTCCTACGAATAGTATAATTGTGGCAAAATATAAACTGTAATTCCCCATATCAGGCAAAGCTTTTAATGCCGTATAATTCATCAAGATTAATGTCAGCCAGATTAATGTGGTAAGGAAGAGAAACTTTTTATAGTTCTGTATCTTAAAAGTTAACTTAACTGTTTGAATAATCTCACTTATAAATGCTTCAATTTTCTTTATAAGAGCACTTTTACGTAAAAGTTTGTACGCCAAAAATCCGAAGCCAATCAGTGTTGCACCGATTCCTCCCATAAGAACATAATTGCCTGTAATTAAATTGCTTAAATTCCCCCAGGTTTGGAAAAGAATACCTCCGAGGCGATCAATCTCAAAAACAGAAATCAGAGCCAGGCCTGATCCCAGAATCAGAATATCCCAGATTCGTTCAATTACAACGGTTCCAAAGTTTTTGGATAATGGAATGTCATTGTTTTTACTTAATGAGGTGCAACGAACAACTTCACCCAGTTTGGGTGTAAAACTATTAACAAAGTATCCCAGAATAATTGAATGTAGAACATCTTTGCGCTCAACTTGTGCACCCGTATTTTCCAACAAAACTTTCCATCGGAGTCCTCTTAAAATAAAAACCACCATCAAAAGGATTCCATTCAGACATATCCAAGTTAGGTTGGCACTACTGATGCTTTCAATAATTTCGGATATGGATTTATTTCTGAGCGTGAGAAACAAAAAGATTCCTCCAATCAGGATTCCAATTAATGTATTTCTAAAGTTTTTATTCATGGATAAAATGATGAAATATTGAGAGCGCGAACATAAGCAGATTTTTCGTTCGAAAAAATCCATTTATGAATTATTAACTCACATGCAGGTTTGTTCATGCATGAAAAGTTAAAGGTGTGCCTACATGATAAATAGTATTCGATGGACTATCAAAAGGAAAGGTATGCAAATATGGAATTGAGTGAAATGGTGATCTAATAAATTAAGAGAGTGAACTTAGTCGATTTTCTTATATCATCCATATGATTCTTTTTGATCTGGAGGAATTTCAAACGAATTCATTTCTTAACTTTTTTTCTTTGTTTGGATAAGATTCAAACAAAGAAAGGGATTTCTGTTAAAAATGTTCTATAAAAGAGGAAAATCCATACGAATCTTACGGGATAAATCGATCGGTTGTAGGTTTAATTTTTTACTTTTGCTGCGAAAATGAAGGATTACTTAAATATTTGAAATAATGAAGCATACTCCGTTTACTAGCGCACATGAAGCTATGGGTGCTAAAATGGTCCCATTTGTTGGGTTTAATATGCCTGTTCAATTTGAAGGGGTAAATATTGAGCACGAAACTGTTCGTACTAAATTGGGTGTTTTTGATGTTTCCCATATGGGTGAATTCTGGGCTAAAGGTCCTAAGGCCTTTGAGTTGGTTCAGAAACTGACATCTAACAATGTTGCTGCCTTATCTGATGGTAAGGTGCAGTACACGTGTTTCCCAAATGGTAAAGGTGGTATCGTCGATGATCTATTGGTTTATCGTATCGATGAGGAAACTTATCTATTAGTTGTTAATGCTGCCAATATCGAAAAAGACTGGGCATGGGTGAGCAAAGTAAATGAAGAAGTTGGTGCTGTTATTTACAATGCTTCGGATGAAATTGCTCAACTTGCAGTTCAGGGACCTCTTGCTTTGAAAGCAATGCAGAAATTAACTGATACAACTGTTGAAGATATGGAGTATTATACCTTCAAAAAGTTGAATTTTGCAGGTGTAAAGGATGTAATCTTCTCTACTACTGGTTATACTGGTGCAGGTGGCTGTGAGATTTATGTGGCCAATGAAGATGCTGCCGAGGTTTATAAAGCAGTGTTGGAAGCTGGAGAAGAATTTGGTATCAAGGCTATTGGTCTAGCCGCTCGTGATACCTTGCGTCTTGAGATGGGATTCTGTTTATATGGTAATGACATCAATGATACAACTGCTCCGATCGAAGCTGGTCTTGGTTGGATCACTAAATTTGTTGATGGTAACGATTTCATCGATCGTGAATACAACGAGAAAATGAAAGCGGAAAAATCAGCTCGCCTGTTAAGAGGTTTCGAGATGGTTGATAAGGGTATTCCACGTCAGCATTATGAAATTTGTGATGCTGAAGGAAATGTAATCGGTGAGGTTACTTCAGGAACCATGGCTCCTTCGTTGAAAAAGGCTATTGGTATGGGATACGTAAAGCGTGAGCATATGAAGGTTGATACTGAGATTTTCATCAAAGTAAGAAACAAAATGCTTAAGGCTAAAATTGTTAAAATACCTTTTTATAAAGGATAAGATATTAAGCCCGGACTTGTTCCGGGTTTTTTTATGCCTTTTGCATAAGATTTCCGGGGATTATTGCGTTAGTAAATAACTAACGACTAAAACCTTGGCCTTATGCGATTACCTGTGAAGCTTGTTCAGCTTATCAATCTGTTGGCCTTTTTATCTGTTGTAGCATTTAATTATCTGGCCAATGCATTACCTCTGCACGGAGTAAAAACCGGGCAAGTAGCGGATGATTTTAATAGTAAATTTATCCCTGCTGATTTTACTTTTTCTATCTGGGGGATTATATACATCTCTCTGGCAATATTTATTTTCTACCAAATATTCTTGATGTTTCAGGATGCTCCCCGTCGAAATATATACGTCAGACGTATTGGACTTTGGTTTGTAATTTCTTGTTTGTTGAATATAGCATGGCTATGGTTTTGGCATTTAAAAATGATAGGAGTGGCCTTTGTTTTGATGTTGGCATTACTTATTGTTTTAGCTACCATTTACCGTCGATTGAAAATATGCAAAAGTAAAACGGATTGGAGCATCCGGATTTTATTTTTTCTTCCTTTTAGCCTTTATACGGCATGGGTGTCGGTAGCGCTTATCGCAAATCTCTTTATTCTTTTGATCAATTTAGAAATCAGCTTTTTGGGTGTGGGGCAAAGTTCTTGGACTATTTTCTGGTTACTATTGCTTTCGGGGATAGGAACCATTGTTTTGTTCAAAAGAAAGGATTTAGTCTTCATTATCGTATATATTTTCGCTTACTTTGGGATTGTTTGGGAACGAGCTACAGTTGACTTCCATGGTGACCTCGGAATTATTGTAGCCGCAGCTTTTGGTATCTGGGTGATGGTTAGTGCAAGTGTCTATCATATCATGAGAAGCAGGCTTAAGATCCCCAAAAAGAACAACCTGATTTAAAACAGTTAATCTTATGAGTACCTATAATTTTGATGAAATGATCAGTCGGGAAAATACCGACTGTGTGAAATATGATCTCCGAAATGAGATATTTGGAAATGAAAATCTGATTCCAATGTGGGTCGCAGATATGGATTTTCGTACTCCTGATTTTATTTTTGATGCAATTAAAAAGAGGTGTGAGCATGAGGTTTTGGGGTATTCAATTCGACCTGAAAGCTTCTTTTCTGCGATCATCAACTGGCAAAAAGTACAACACAACTGGGATGTAAAAAAGGAATGGATATCTTTTAGTCCAGGTGTTGTACCTGCTCTTAATCTATTGATATTGGAATTTACTCAGCCAACAGATAAAGTAATTGTTCAGCCTCCTGTATATTTTCCGTTTTTTAGTGCAATCACAAATCATGGACGTGTTCAGGTGGATAATCCGCTGGTTCTGCGTGATGGTCGTTATCATATGGATTTTGACGATTTGAAAGTTAAAATAGATGATCAGGTGAAAATGATTTTCATAAGCAATCCTCATAATCCGGGTGGTAGTGTTTGGAAAAAAGAAGAGTTGAAAGAATTGGCTGAGATTTGTATTAAAAAGAATATTCTTGTTGTTTCAGATGAAATTCACTCCGATCTTATTCTTTTTGGTAATAAACATACTCCTATGGCTTCCATTTCTGAGGAAATTGCTCAGCAAACTATAACGCTGATGGCTCCGAGTAAAACGTTTAATCTGGCTGCTTTGTCCAGTTCCTTTCTTGTAATTCCGAATAAAGAATTATTTAGCCGATATGAGGAGGTTCTAGATCGCGTTCATGTCGGATTTGGGAATGTGTTTGGTACCGTAGCACTTGAGGCTGCTTATACACATGGTGCAGACTGGTTACATCAACTATTGAAATATCTTGAGAGTAATATCATTTACCTTAGAGAATACATCGAAAAGCATATACCTTTAATTAAAGTGATGGTTCCGGAAGCAACCTATATGGTTTGGCTCGATTTTAACGCCTTTAATTTATCCAATGAAGAACTTAACTCAAAAATTATTCATGATGCTAATCTTGGCTTCAATAGTGGTGAAATGTTCGGACAGGGAGGTGATGGCTTTCAAAGAATTAATATTGCTTGCCCCAAAGAGATTCTTATTAAAGCCTTGGGGCAATTAAGAGCTGCTTTTGAATAAATAGGAAGTATTGGTTTTAAAAGGGAGCGTTTAATTATCGAATGATAATGGATGCTCCTTTTTTTGTTTCGTTTCCTGGGTGCTGCTAGGTGTACTACAAATTTCTATCTTTACCTGAATTGTATTCTAAAATGGGTAGTAATTATGGCGTCCAATCAAATTAAGTTTTTTGTACTTACAGTACTAATGATCTTTATAAATCAGGTAAAAGCGCAATACAATCCTGAGGCAGGGCTTATAAAGTCATATACTGACCATGCTGCAGTAATTATGACTAGTAATGAGCAGAATAGACAATTTATTGATGGTGATGCTGCCACGTTCTGGTATTCAGAGCCTCCACTGCCGGAGAAATACCTAAGTCGATCTGATCTAAATCTATTTCTGAACGAGACCATCGGAATGAATGCTTCTTATTGTGATGATCTTTCTTTAATCTGTGATGGAGATCTACAAAGTCATATAAAAATAGGAAAGGAGGAATCCTTTTCCTGGATGGAAATTGATCTGGAAAATGCCTCAGATTTTTTACGACTCTCTTTGAAAGTAGATGTGAAAGCAAATACCAATCTGTATTACAGGAATGAAAATAATCAGTTGTTCCACCTTAAAACTTTAAGCAATCTTGATAATTATCAATTGAAAACATTTGAATTCCCAGGTAAGAAAGTTCGGAAAATAAGGCTGGAATCATCCAGAGCTTTTAATGTCTTTGAAATTGGTTTTTTAAAAAGACAACCCTTTGAATCTATCACCTTTGATTTCTTTAAACCCAGAGAAATAGGATGGCTGCTCAGTCGGCATTTATCAGGGAATGATGATGTGAAAAGAATAGAAGTTTATACGAGTAATGATTTAAGGAATTGGGAATTGATTTCTGAACTCAATCCATCTCATATTGGTTTGCAGAATGTTATCCTTGAAAATGTCAGGAAAGCACGCTATCTCAAATATAAATTTTGTCTTGAACAAAAAGATTATGCAAAAGCGAACCTTTGGGAAGTTGATGTTTTTGATCAGAATGGCCCCTTTGGAGCCTTGCCTTCTGATGAACCCGCAAATTATCCCTTAAAGGATATGATGGGGGTAAATGTTTTCTGGGGAATGGGAGATGGCAAGTATTCGGATGAACAGGGCCAACGAGCTATACCGGCTTTAATGACAGATGTTTTTTCTCATTTCAGGTCTTATCACAATATGGATTGGGATGTTACCAACCCATCAATTCGTCCGGATTATGCAGCTATGAAGTTTGGCAATGGGAAAGGGACTATGGCGTGGGTTGATTGGGATAAAGAGTATGGCTATTGGAAGAAATTGGGATATGAAATTCAGGCTGCTATACAGTTTATACCTTCTTTTAATGATCCTTCTGTGTGGGGTGATGTGTATAGTAATGCATATAATTTTGCTTATGATTTCACTCGGCATTTCGGACCTGGTCATGGAAATAACACTGTTAGTTGTATTGAAATTGGTAATGAGCCTTGGGAAATGTCAAATGATCTCTATCAGGAAATTCTCTCAGGAATGCTTAAAGGAGCTAAAGATGCCGATCCAGCAATGGAAGTACTGCCTTGTGCACTTCGTTCAGGAATGAATGTGGTGGATAATTTAAAATATCATAACCAGGTTTGGGAAAAGCTTCGTAATGAGCAGGCTATTCAGCTTGATGGCGTGAATTGCCATTATTATAGTTATTTCAGGGATGATCAGGAAATACGAAAATCTGTTTGGCCTGAACATGCAGGTTCTTCATTTCGCGGAATTCTTAACGAAGTCAAATATCGTAATTCCAATTTTCCGGCTAAACCTCTTTATGTTACCGAGTTTGGATGGGATAGTAAAGGTGGTGGTGCAGACTGTGTTCATGCTGAATGTGTTAGTGAACATGCTCAGGCAGTTTATGCGGTTCGTGCATTTTTGATCTTAAATCGATTTCATGTTAAAAGGGCATATTGGTTTTTCTATGCCAATGAGAAGATGCATTCAACAGTTTATAGCCGCTCAGGTTTGTTTTGTTCCAAGGATCACCATTTCAATGTCAAGCAATCTTTTTATGCATTAAAGAATATGCGGAAGGTTTTAGGGGATGCGTATTTTCAAAAAGTTATAGAAGAATCTGATAGAGCTTATTGCTATCAGTATGGAAAGAGTAACGGGCAGGTAAGTCATCTGGTTATTTGGCGTCCTGTTGATGCGGATGAAAGTGCTCAGGTTTTGTATGAAATCCCCCGGTCTTTTCGAATAAAATCAATCCTGTTGCTCGATGGGAATCAACAGGATTTTAAGGCTTATAACCGTATAGGGTCTAATGAAATTAGAATTTCTTCTACACCACTTGTTGTAGAAGTTGAATAGCAAATTTAGTCTTCGTCCGGATTAATCTGTTTGAGTTCGAAAAACACCTTATATTTTTTGTCACTAATAAGTATGTGGTGAACTAACCAGTTACTCAGGAAGGTTAATAATTCCTGACTGATAGATTCTTTGTGCTCTTGGTATTTGATTGTGAAATCAGTGATTTTCTCAGCAAATTTATTGTGTTCCTCTTTGTGCTCAATGGTATCTGGGAAATGATGTTTTTCGAAGAGGTCTTCTTCTGTTTTAAAATGAATGCGGGCATATTCTTTTAGTTCATCCAATATTTTCTCAATCTTATTCTCCGATTGCTTTTCAATGAATAAATTGAAAAATTGATTCAATAAATCGACCAGATGTTTGTGTTGCTCATCGATAATTTTGGAACCGACGCTAAAGCGTTCACTCCATTGTACAAGTACATTATTCATCTTATTTTGGTTTTGTGCCATATACAATAATAGTTAAAATTAATGAATTAAGCAAGACGTTTAATGCATTGTAAGCTGTTGGATGTGAGTAGGTGTGGAGGGAGGGGTGTGGCGTTTTAAAGGTTTTGATAAGCTGAAATTAAGCCAACACCTAATTTTGTAATTGGGGGCTACCTAATCCGAATAAGAAGATTAATACAATTGCTTGTAACCTATACTCATGAAGATGATAACAATGATGTAAAATATTAGGGCTACCAGCAGAGCACTGCCTAAGAACCTGAAAAAATGGAATAAATACCGTTCGGCATTCTCCAGGTGATCTTCATCATTGGTTATAACATACTTCTTAAGTAAGCTGGAATATCGTCCCAGATAAATTGATGGGAAAAGAATGAGAATAGCCGAGATAAAATAAATTATCAAGTTGAAGGATGAGTTAATAGGTCCAAAATCTATTGTAAGTTGTCGGAACCAATCCATCAACCATCCTGCAAACATGGTTAAGAGCAGTAAGGAGATGCTGATCACAAATCCCATTACAGATATGGCACGTGTCCAACGTGCCAGTTTTATGACAAAATAAATATTCTTCTCCACAGATTCAAAAAAATAATAATAAGTAGCTTCCTAATACAAATATATGAAAAAAAAGAAAACCCCGCGGGTGCGGAGCTTTCTTCCTAACTAAACCACCAAATTTAACCATGAAAAAGCGTCTCCCGACGTCTTTAGAACCTTAAGCGAACATTGCTGTTCTTTGTTCTTCTATATATATTAACGGTTTTTATCTCAAAATGTTACGTGTGAAATGTTTTTTTCACTTTTTTAACATTATCCTTTTTATTCTTCCAAAATCTTCTGTAGTAAGAATCGGAATATATTTTGGATTCAGATCTTTTTGATTCAGCAAATCAGGAAATATTTCATAAAGCAACTTGTGAAGTTGTTTTCTTATGAGATCCATATTTGCATAAAGGTTCTGCATTTTGTTTTTATTTGAAATAATAGGTGCAAAAATCAGGCTAGTTGTGTAAGTGTGTGAAAAACAGGTTGTAATACTTTGTTTCTGTGCTGTGAGGTTTCACTTATAGGAGATAGTGTCCCTAATAGGAAAGGCTGGCGAGGTGGTATTCTGGGCGATAGTATATTATATCCATAATCCGTTAGCAAGATAAAAAACTGAAATTTAGTGTCTAACAAGTTGAAGATCCCTTGTTTGTGAGTCTTAAGTGGGGAGATTTATAAACAAAAATGATATCTTGCAATTTATCAATAATTGAAAGTGCATGAGTTTTTTTTTGAAGCTGTAGGAATAAACAATTTTCATGCATCACTGTTTGAAGAATACTTTTATCTTTGAATAGGAAACTAAAACATCAGATCATATGTTAATTCTTATATCTCCTGCAAAATCGTTGGATTATAAAACAGTAATAGAATCGGATGTGTTTTCTATGCCCGATTACCTGCTTGAGTCTGAACGTATCGTAAAGAAACTGAAGAAATATAAACCGGATAATTTGCAGGACTTAATGGGTATTAGTGCAAAACTGGCTTATGAGAATTTTGATCGCTATCAGGCGTGGTCTTTACCTTTTACAGTTGAAAATGCAAGACAGGCCGTTCTTGTTTTTAAAGGTGATGTTTACCAGGGAATGAAGGTTGATACTTTCGGTGAGCAGGATTTTATTTATGCTCAAAATCATTTGCGAATTCTCTCCGGATTGTACGGAATCTTACGCCCAATGGATATTGTTCAAGCTTATCGGTTGGAAATGGGTACCAAATTGCCTGTCTTAAAAAGTAAAGACTTATATGAATACTGGACGAAGAATGTGACCAATGCGGTTAATAAGCAATTGGAATCTAATGGGTCGAATCTATTGGTGAATCTTGCGTCCAATGAATATTTTAAAGTTTTAGATAGATCAAAACTGAATGCCCGTATTATAACTCCGGAATTTAAAGACAAGAAAAATGGGCAATATAAGATGATTAGCTTTTTTGCTAAAAAAGCCAGAGGTATGATGACCCGTTTTATTATACAAAATCAAATCTCCGATCCTGATCAGCTGATTCATTTCCATGAAGATGGTTACTCGTTCAATCCCGATTTAAGTAAAGGGGATAAACTGGTCTTCTCGCGTGAAGAATTGAGAGAAATGTAAAAAAAAAAGGAGGGTAAAAGCCCCTATATTAGAACTTAATTTCAGGTAAATGCAGTTTTTCTGGAAAGCTTGTATCAAGAATTGAATTTCCCGGAATCGGGTCTTTGCCCCTCGCTATTTGCATCCTAACCAATAATTCCACACTTTTGCAGCTTCAAAATTTCGAAATTATGAAGAAGCTGAAAAATCCATATGCTGATATGGAAGGCTATAATTGCTTTGGATGTTCTCCAAATAATAATCAGGGACTAAGAATGGAGTTCTTCGAGGATGGAGATGAGGTCGTTAGTTTTTGGGACGTTCAGGATAATTTCCAGGGTTGGGTGAATGTTTTACATGGAGGGATTCAATCAACTTTGATGGACGAAATTGCCAGTTGGGTTGTTTTAGCTAAATGCAAGACCAGTGGTGTTACTGCTCGCATGGAAGTGGATTACAAAAAGCCTGTTTATACTACCAAAGGGCAAGTAACAATCAGAGCTCGACTGAGGGAAACCATTAAGCGAATTGCTCATATTGAGGTGAAGCTTATTGATGGAGAAGGTGCTGTATGTACTGAAGGCGTTCTGCAGTATTTTATATACCCGCAAGCGGTTGCAAAAAGAAAGTTTCATTACAGTGACCTGGAATATTGTTGTGTGGAGTAGGATTACTTCATGCAGCACTTCTTATATTTCTTCCCGCTGCCACAAGGGCAGGGATCATTTCTCCCAACAGTTTTGTTAGAAATAACAGGTAAGGCCTTGGGGACTTCTCCAGAAACATAATACCAATGATCATTTTCTTTCCTGAAGAATGAATTTTCGTGAATGAAATCAGGTTTACCTTGTTCCCTGAACCAGGCTTTAAATTCCACATAGCCCGTAGAGTCTGTCTCAAGCCCATCCTTCGTACTGATTACTTCCAGATATTCCCATTGTGTCTCAGATGCCCAGGCTTTTATTTCTTCTCTTTCATTTACCGGACGTGTTTCCATTGCAAACGTATTTACAATATAATCCGTTTCCACTTCCACATGAGCCGAATACCGGGATCGCATTAAATCTTCTGCTATTAGAGCTTTCTTCTTACCTGAAATAATCGCTCCACAACAATCTTCGTATGCTTTTTCTCTTCCGCAATGACAGTTTTTCATTGAGCAAAGGTAGGGACTTCCCTTCAAGGCGTTTAATAATTTCATACTTTTACATGGAGTAGGGGCTTAAACCCTGGGGGTAATTTTGATATAAACAAACAGATAGGGAACCGGGTCTATGACCCATAACTACAGAGCCATGATCTTAGTTCTGGACATTGGAAATACGGATATTGTTGTTGCCTGGTATGAAAAGGATATACTTGCTGCCAAGTGGAGAATTAAAACTATAAAACAACAAAGTTTTGATGATTATCTGGAAGATTTCCAACAACGGATTTACAATGAGTTCTATGATATTCCACAAGTTGAAAAAGTGATTATTTCGAGCGTGGTTCCCGAGTTGAATTATGTTTGGGATAAGACCTGTTGGCAGATTTTTAATGTATCACCAGTTTTTCTAAACAAAGAACTTTATCAAAAGCTTGATTTTGAGGTGTTAAATCCGGATGAAATAGGCTCCGATCTGGTTGCAAATGCTTTTGCCAGTTGGGAGAAATTTCAAAAGCCATGCATAGTCGTGGATTTAGGTACAGCCATGACTTTCACCGTTGTTTTACCTCCTGGTACTATTGCCGGTGTAGCCATTGCACCAGGGATTCGTACGGCTTTCCGTTCCTTATTTGCCAGAACCTCAAAATTACCTGAAGTGGAGCCCGAATTACCCAAATCCATTTTGGGACAAACCACTCCTCATGCCATGCAAGCTGGTATCATGATCGGCTATCAAGGTATGATCAAGGAAATGATTGAATGCGCTGAACAGGAAACCAAAAAAAAGCTTGTTGTGATTGCAACTGGTGGTTTATCTTCCATCATCGCTCCTCATATCAAACGTATCGATCATATCCTCCCTGATTTGACGCTGGAGGGATTATGGGAGATCTCTCATTTGGTGAAAAACTAGCTATTTACAACTGTTTAATCATTAATTTTTAAAATTTCTAAAAAAGTCCGAACTTTGGGAGCGCAGAAAAAATAGCAAGGCGTACAAAATTTACTAAATCGGTTTAGATGGGTAAAAAGACGAATGCGGCACGGATACTGAACCGTCATAAGATTGTTTATGATTTGTTGGAATATTCGGTTAATGAAACTGAATTGGGGGCGGAGCATGTGGCCAAAAGTATCGGTCAGGATGTGGAGCAGGTTTTTAAGACCATCGTATTAAAAGGAGATAAAACAGGAATCATTGTTGCAGTAGTTCCCGGGAATGCCGGAGTAAATTTAAAAGCCCTTGCAAGTCTGAGTGCTAATAAGAAGATTCTCCCTTTACCCTTAAAGGAAGTGCAGCCCATTACAGGGTATATTCGTGGAGGTTGTTCTCCTGTGGGAATGAAAAAACAATATCCCACTTTTATGGATCGCTCGGCAGAGAATTTTGATGTGATTTATATAAGTGCAGGCATACGCGGAATGCAATTTTGTGTCAATCCTGTTGATATTATAAAATTAACGAATGCTAAAGTTGGCCCCATTGCCGACAAAAACGAACCAACTGATGATTAACAGAAGAAAATTCCTGGGTAGTTCAGTACTTGCTTCTCTTGGGCTTGTAGCTGGTGGAAGTATGCTGAAGTCGTGTAAGAGCACTGCTAAGCAGAAAGAAATAAAATTAAGATATAAGAAACCTTTGGTGATTTCAACCTGGAACCACGGGATCGAAGCCAATCAGGCTGCATGGGAAACGATGCAAAGCGGAGGTTCAGCTTTGGATGCCGTTGAAAAAGGAGTGATGGTTACCGAAGCCGATCCTGAAAACCTAAGTGTTGGCCTTGGAGGTTTGCCCGATCGTGATGGAAATGTAACCCTGGATGCATGTATTATGGACTCCAATGGTAATGCAGGTTCGGTTTGTTTTCTTCAATATATTAAGCATCCGATTTCAGTTGCCCGAAAGGTGATGGAAGATACACCTCATGTGATGCTTGCGGGGGATGGTGCACTGCGCTTTGCCCTTGAAAAAGGATTTCAAAAAGAAAATTTGCTGACTGAAAAGGCACGTAAAGCATGGGAGAAATGGCGTAAGACCTCAGATTATAAACCATTAATCAATATAGAAAATCATGATACCATTGGATTGTTGGCAATAGATCCCGATGGGAATATTAGTGGTTCTTGTACAACAAGTGGTTTAGCATATAAAATGAACGGAAGGGTTGGAGATTCTCCGATTATTGGAGCTGGGTTGTATGTGGATAATGAAGTTGGTGGGGCCGTTGCCACCGGAATGGGTGAAATGATGATGAAAACTCTGGGATCATTCTTGATTGTGGAATTTATGCGTTCAGGTATGAGCCCTCAACAAGCATGTGAAGCAGCTATTGATCGTATTAAGGAAAAGGTTCCGGAATATAAAGACTTTCAAACCGGATACCTGGCAATTAATGCTGCCGGAGAAACGGGAGCATATGCTATCCATCCGGGATTTAACTATGCCTTGTATAAAGATGGTGAAAACAAACTGATTGATGCCCCATCAATGTTTCAGAAGAAATAAATGACCTGAATTCACATGATTGATTTTCAGCACTTGTACCCTTTAGGGTAAGGGATAATCAGGTGATGAAAATCAAATGATCGAAGTCAGATTTGGCGATCCGATAACTTTCAGTATCACCAAAAAGGGAAGCGAACAGTAAGGCGAAAAAAACAACAAAACCATATACATGAAAAAAATTACAGGTTTGTTCCTGATAATTGTTCTGGCATTCACTGCATGTCAGGAGAAAACGAAAAAACAGGAATTTGTAAAGCAGGAATTAAATTTTGGACTTACAAAATATGTGAATCCTTTCATCGGGACAGGAGGCCATGGACATACTTATCCGGGAGCAGCTTATCCTTTTGGAATGATGCAATTGAGCCCGGACACCCGCCTTAGCGGTTGGGATGGTTGTGGCGGATACCATTATTCTGACAGCATTGTATACGGATTCAGCCATACTCACCTGAGTGGTACGGGTTGTACTGATTATGGTGATCTTCTCCTCATGCCAACTACAGGTAATTTACATATGGATAATGGTGCTATTGATCCTGCGAAAGGCTATTGCTCAAAGTTTTCACATGATCATGAAAAAGCATCTGCGGGTTATTATTCAGTGTTACTGGATGATTACAATATTCAGGTCGAATTAACAACGAATAAGCGCTCAGGTATTCATAAATATACTTTCAATGAAGAAAGCAAGGCACATGTTATCCTTGACTTAGTTCATCGTGACAAGGTTCTTTCTTCAGATATTGAAATTATTGACGAACATACGATTAAAGGTCATCGTCGATCAAAGGAATGGGCTGGAGATCAACATTTTTATTTCTACATTCAGTTTTCAGAGCCTTTTGTAAATCATGGTTTTGAAAATGATGGTGAAATGACCGAGGGGAAAAAAGAGGAAGGAACTGCCCTGAAAGCATTTTTCGATTTCGATACGAAAGCGGGAGATATCATTCTTGCGAAAGTGGGAATGTCGGCGGTAAGTACCGATGGAGCGAAAAAGAACCTTGAAGCAGAAGTTGGCGCTATGACTTTCGATGAAGCTGTAAATAGTGTTACCAAAGCCTGGGAAAATGAGCTTGGTAAGATTGTTGTTAAAGGTGGATCGGAAGATGATAAACAAATATTTTATACAGCTTTGTATCATTCCTATCTGAATCCAAATCTGTTTACAGATGTGGATGGTCAGTATCGCGGTATGGATCTCAAAGTTCACCAGGCTCAAGATCATCAGGCATATACTGTGTTCTCGCTTTGGGATACTTTCAGGGCCACACACCCTTTGTTTACAATTACTCAGCAGCAGCGTACTCTTGATTTCATTAAAACTTTCATCAAGATGTACGAGCAGGGTGGCAGATTACCTGTTTGGGAACTTTGTGCTAATGAGACCGATTGTATGATTGGGTATCATTCAATTCCTGTTATTGCTGATGCGTATATGAAAGGATTGCGTGATTTTGATGCAGAGAAAGCATTGGAAGCAATGATTAGCAGTGCTGGAGAGGATCATTTTGGATTGAAGCATTATAAGAAATTTGGATATATTCCTGCCAGTCATGAAAGTGAATCAGTCTCCAAAACCCTTGAGTACGCATATGATGATTGGTGTATCGCTGTTATGGCAAAGGAAATGGGGAAGGAAGATGTTTATGATGAATTCATCGAAAGGGCGCAGTACTGGAAAAACCTTTATGATGAATCCACACGCTTTATGCGTGCAAAAATGGATGCCAGTTGGTTTGCTCCTTTCGATGCACATGAAGTGAATTTCAATTATACTGAGGCCAATGCATGGCAATACAATTTCTTTGTTCCTCATGATGTAAATACCATGATGAATGTAATGGGCGGTGAAGAATCTTTTGCTTCCTTCCTGGATCAGTTGTTTACACAGAAAGTGGAAACGACGGGTCGTCACCAGGCTGATATTACTGGCTTGATTGGCCAGTATGCGCATGGAAATGAACCCAGTCATCATATGGCTTATCTGTATAATTTTGCTGGAAAACCCTGGAAAACTCAACAGCGTGTTCGACAGGTTATGAGTGATTTATATACAACGCAGCCTGATGGATTAAGTGGTAATGAGGATTGTGGACAGATGTCATCATGGTACGTTTTAAGTGCAATGGGATTTTATTCGGTAACACCTGCTTTGCCTGAATATGTAATTGGTTCTCCGGTTTTTGATGAAATCACAATCAATCTGGAAAACGGAAAACAGTTTACAATTGTAGCTAAAGGAAATAGTCCTGAAAATATTTATGTGCAATCAGCTAAGCTCAATGGAAAAGATTATGTGAAAACAATACTGAAACATGAAGACATTCTTCATGGAGGTGAATTGATTCTTCAAATGAGCGCACAAGTAAACAAAGACTGGGGTGTGCCAAAAGAAAATCGTCCAGTGACTGTAATTGATGAAAATCTGATAGTTCCAGTACCTTCCATTAACGGTGTAAAAGTATTCAAGGGATCAACAGAAGTTGTAATCAGTTGCTTGGATAAAGAGGCTAAACTTCATTACACGCTTGATGGAACAGAGCCATCTGATAAATCTCCGGTTTATAATGAGCCGATTAAACTACTTGAATCAAATACCATAAAGGCGATAGCTGTTAAAGGGGGGGAGACCAGCTTTATGGTGGCATCCGATTTTATGAAACTGAATGAAAAGCGAAGTCTGAAATTATTCAGTGAGTACGCTAACCAATATAATGCCGGCGGTGATAATGCCTTAATTGATATGATTAAGGGACCTGAGAATTTTCGTACCGGAGCATGGCAGGGATATGAAGGTATTGATCTGAAAGCAGTAGTTGATTTGGGCGAAAATGTTAACGCTGAAAAGCTTTCCATCGGTTTTATCCAGGATATGGGTGCGTGGATCTTTCTTCCTGAGTATGTTGAGTTCTTTGTTTCGGTGGATGGTCGTCAGTATCATAAAGCTGGAAAAGTAAGTCATCAGATCGCTCTTGATCATGAAGGCCCGGTTCTGAATCCATTTGAAGTTAAATTAAATGCAAAGAACATTCGCTATGTAAAAGTAATGGCTAAAAATATCGGAATCTGCCCCGACTGGCATCTTGGCGCTGGCGGTAAGGCCTGGATCTTTGCCGATGAGATTACAGTGGAGTAATATTATTGCAAATAGAGTTTTTTGAAAGAGGCTATCTTTATCGGATAGCCTCTTTTTGTTATGTGTTTGTCATTCATTTAGCTATATCCCATAGGTGTATCTGAAAATTAATCCTTGCATAATAAAATCTTTTACTAATTTTGCCGATGGAATGGTGCTTATAATCGGTGTCTAACCCGATTCGCTTAATAGGGAAGCAGGTGTAAATCCTGGACAGTTCCCGCTGCTGTAAGCTCTATACACTTTTCGATTACCCATTAGTCACTGACCCGGAATTTGGGTTGGGAAGGCTTTCGAAAAGAGAGTAAGTCAGAAGACCTGCCATATCCCTTGAGATTGTTTATAGCTTTCGGTGAAAAAGTATAAATGAAACATAGGCTTTTTTTGTTTCACTCTATTTTACCGACTGTTATAAAGAATATCAAAGTATTGATATTGTCATACTTTATATTGTTTATAATGGATCGAATCAGACTGATAGGATTGATGATAGGACTTCTGGGAACATTGGGAGTCTTGGGACAGGATAGCGCGGATACTTTGCGTGCTATTGATGGGGTTGAGGTGATAACTGATCGTTTGATTCAGAATTCGACAGGGAAAAGTGTTATTCATATACCAGCAAAAGCAATTCGTCTTCATAATGACGGTTCTCTGAATGAGTTGTTTTCGAAACAATCCTCCATTTATTTGAAAACTTATGGCAATGTTGGGACTACTGGTGTTTCTATCCGTGGGACATCTACCGACCATACAGCTATTTTATGGAATGGATTTAATATTTACAGTCCTCTTTCTGGAGAAATGAACTTGTTCATGTTGTCAAATTTCCTTCTTGATGATGTAAGCCTGCAGAAAGGATCTGGCGGTGCTCTTTTTGGTAGTGGAGCTGTTGGTGGCTCCATTCATTTAAATACAAAACCTGACTATACAAAGGGATTTGGTTCTTCACTCCTGTTAAGTTATGGTAGTTTCGATAACCTTCTTGGGGGATTGAAGCTTAACTACTCCAATGGTAAATATTCATCCAAACTAAGAGTTCTGTATAATGCCGCAGATAATAATTATCCTTACATCAACCATACGAAAGTTGGAGCTCCTGAGGAAGAAATGCAAAATTCGGCATATGATCGTAAAGTTATTGTTCAGGAAAACTATTTTAAGATAGATAAAAAAAACAGTATTGCAGCATTTTTTTGGTATGATGATATTTTTTACCAAACCCCTCCAAGTATGATGGAAGGGAGCAAGGTGAGTTTTATCGATAATGAAGGGAAGCGGGCTGCTGTTGTTTGGAACCATGTAAGCGGGAAAATGAAAATTAACGCCAGGAGTGGGATTTTCAACGAACATATGTTTTACAATGATTCCAATATAAACCTTAAAGCGAATCATAAGTATTTAACCTCAATCTCTGAAGGTGAGTTCAGCTATTTCCACAAGTGGGGGATTTTTTCTACGGGAATCAATAATACCTATGTGGAAGTGAAATCGGATAACTACGGCCAAAAGGAGAAACAAAACAGATTTTCTGTATTTGCATCATATAAGAAAGAGTTTTTTGAAGATTTGACACTGAATGTAATTGTAAGAGATGAGATAGTTGATAGTATTGTGGGGAAACCAAAACTATCTGTTGGCTATGATTGGCAGATCAATAAATTTAAGATTAAGGGAAATGTATCTCAAGCATATAAAATCCCCGATTTTAATGATCTGTTTTGGAAAGGTGGCTTTGCATCAGGAAATCCGGATTTGGTACCCGAAGAAGGTTGGACTTTTGATTTTGGAGGAGATTATAAGGAAACATTCGGAGCACATGGAATCAGAGTTGGGGCTGTAGCTTTTGTAAGTGAGATAAAGAACCTCATAAATTGGACACCGGTCGGTGCAATCTGGCAGCCGGTTAATGTTGATCGAGTATTAACCCGTGGTATTGAAAATTCGGTGATGCTTCGAACAAAAATTGGAGTTCTTAAAGCTGAATATAACATGTCGTACACCTATACCCGATCAACTCAGAAGGGATTGGATCCTGTTGTGGATGCGGCACTAGTCAATAAGCAGTTGGAATATACTCCTTTACAGCAAATGAGTAATAACCTGTGGTTATCCTATCGCAAGGTCGAATTTGTAATTACCAGAACTTATTTGGGAAAACGCTTCGCTGATAAATTGAATAAAGTAGAACTGGCTCCTACTTTATTGACTGATATCTCTATTGGAATGAAACATCATTTTAACCAGTTTTCAGCTAATCTTAGGTTTAAAGCGAATAATTTATTTAATGTAGACTATCAGAATATTCAGTATTACGCTATGCCAGGACGAAATTTTGGATTGAGTTTAATAATTGATTTTAAAAATAAAAATTAACCGATGAAAAAAAGAAATTTAATTGTTGGTGCCATAGTTATGGCTTTGGGTTTTATTGCTTGTGAAAAAGAAGAACTGACGCCGGATGATAACAAAAATGTAACTGATTCAATTGTGGATACTATTCCTACTGACACTATCCCAACCGATACGGTAATATATGTACCTCCTTTTGCAAATGGTGTTTTCATTACCAACGAAGGAGGCTATACTCATGGTAATGGCTCTGTGAGCTTTTATGATATAGAAAAAGATTCTGTGTCAAATGAAATTTTCAAAACGGTTAATGAGGTTGCATTAGGCGACGTTGTTCAATCAATGTATAAAATGGATTCTTTAGCTTATATCTGTGTGAATAATTCTGCAAAAATTGAAGTTGTAAAGCACGGTGAGTTTGAATCTTTCGCAACTATCGAAGGCCTAACACAAGTGCGTTATTTTGTTGGAGAAGGCAATAAGGGCTATGCTACTATTTGGGGTGAAGAAGGCGCTGTTAAAGTGATTGATCTTGTTGGGAATACAGTTACAAAAACAATATCTGTAGGTAATGGCCCTGAGCAAATGGTCATAGTTGATGGAAAAGTATATGTTGTGAATAGTGGTGGTTTTGATCCTGATAATACTGTTTCAGTCATTGATATGGCAACTGATGAAGTTGTGAATACTATTACAGTTGGGGACAGTCCTTCAAGTATTGTAGCAGATGAGGCAGGTAATATTTATGTATTGTGTCAGGGACTTGCTGCATGGACCGGAACTGAGACGGCTTCTAAACTATACAAAATCACTTCTTCAAATAATGAAGTGGAATTAGAAATAGATTTGTTTGCAAATGCACATCCACAGAAACTAGGCTTAAGCCCAGATGCAACCACTGTTTATGTTGGTGGAGGATATGGTTTCGGAGGTATCTATACTTTCGATGTAGCAGATGGACAACTTTCTTCTGTACCTATGATGGACAACTTTTTCTACGGATTCTTAATAAATCCTGACAATGGAAATATCTTCGCTTGTGAAGCTCCTGACTGGGAATCTCCAGGTACATTGTATCGCTATTCTCCTGATGGTACCTTGTTAGGTTCTTATGAAGTAGGTATCGGGCCTAATGGTGGAACAAAGAGACTTCAGAACTAATCTTAGGTTATAAAGAAACCAAAACAACGGTGCTTTGCGCCGTTGTTTTGGTTTGTACCAAGTCATACTAGAAATGCTATTCATAAGTATAAATTAGTATTTTGGTGTTGTGAATTGAGTGAATAATAAAGATTTACAATTGTAAATATAAAAGAGAGATGCCTGCATTTGTACATTTTATTACCGGAGGTCAGCGTTCAGGAAAGAGTAGTTATGCCCAGAATCTAGCTATAGAAGCTTCTGACCGTCCGATGTATCTGGCTACAGCCAAAGTATGGGATGAAGATTTTGCACAGCGGGTAAAGCGTCATAAAGATGATCGTGACGAACGTTGGGAAAACATTGAACAGGAGGTGGATATTCATTTGGTCGCCCGAAAAAACAAAGTTGTGGTGATTGATTGTATAACCTTATGGCTTACAAATGTTTTTATGAAAAATGATTTCAACCTGAATCAAACTCTGGCAGAGGCAAAAGATATCTGGGATCGATTCATTGCTGAGGATTTCCAAGTGTTTGTAGTTTCGAATGAGATTGGAATGGGAGTACATGCCGAATCGGAGGCAGGACGAAAATTCACTGATTTGCAGGGTTGGATGAATCAATTTATAGCCAAAAAGGCCAATAAGGCGACTCTTATGGTTTCGGGATTACCGGTGCATGTGAAATAAAAAAGATCTCATAGATAATAATATTTAGAATGATGAGAATATTATCGATTTTCGGTGTTGTATTGTTTTTGAGCCTTTCAGCCTGTGTGTTTCATTCTGAGTCTTTCGAAAAGAAAGAGAATAGTGCTGTGGTGGAAAAAATCTCACCTGAATATGCACAGTGGTATTATGTTGAAGATTATTCTGAATATAAAAAGCTAATTATAAAAGATCCCTGGAATGAGGGATCGGTGTTGGCTGAATATAATCTGGTACCTCCAACCACCAAGCTCTATGTAGATTCTTCGGTTGCTCGTATTGATGTTCCTGTAAAAAAAGTAGTTTCACTTACTTCGGCATACATTGGCTTCCTTAAGGAATTGGGAAGTCTGGGTGTTTTAACCGGTGTGAGTGGGAAATCTTATGTGTATTCTCAGGAAGTGCATGATCAGATAGATCAGGGGAAAACCTTTGTTTTCGGAGAAGAATATAATCTGCAATGGGAAAAATTGATTCAGCATGATCCTGATGCTTTATTCGTAACGGCTTTTCCAGGACAAAACCCTGTTGAACAATATAAAGATCTTGGTATTAATGCGGTTTATCTGGTTGGTTGGCAGGAAAAAACACCCCTGGCAAGAGCTGAATGGATAAAGGTGATCGGACTCTTTACTGGAAAAGAGAAAGAAGCTAATGAACTATTTGAAAATATAAAAGGGGAGTATACCCGATTGATGCAATTAACAGAGGAGCTTCCAAAGACAAAAATACTGGATGGTTTTGCTTTTAAAGGTATCTGGTATTTGCCAGGAGGTGAGAGTTATAAAGCTTGCTTTTACAAGGATGCCGGAGCTGATTATGTTTATAATAATGACCCGGAACATGGAGATATTACTAAAGATTTTGAGACTATTATTGAAGATGGACATGATGCGGCCATTTGGTTCTATCCTCGTATGTCTGATCGGGATATCCGTACTGTAATGGATCAGGACCAATTGGAAGTTTTTAAAGCATACCGGGATCGACAAATTTATTATCAGGATGCCAGATTGAATATTGTTGGAGGAAATGAGTATTGGGAAAAGGGGCCAGCTCGTCCTGACTTGATCCTTAAAGATCTGATCTCAATATTTCACCCACAAGTGGTTACCGATCATGAATTGTACTTCTTCAGAAACATCTTTGAGAAGTGATGATTGAATCCTTAAAAAAGATAGACAATTGAAATAAATCAATGATATATAGTTACCCGGAAGTCCCCCTTTAGGGGGATTTAGGGGGTAATCGCAGAAACTAAAACAAAGTACGAATATGAAACTCGAAATCCCAAAAATCGACATGGAGCTAAAAGAAACTCTTCAACACAAAATTGATACAAAAACAAAACCTTTGGGAGCATTAGGTAAGCTAGAAGATATGGCTCTGAAGATTGGTTTAATCCAGAATACTCTGGAACCTGAATTAAAGAATCCGACCATTCTTACCTTTGCCGCTGATCATGGTCTTGCCGATGCTGGAGTTAGTTTGTATCCAAAAGAAGTCACCTGGCAAATGGTTATGAACTTTGTTGCCGGTGGTGCAGCTATTAATATTTTTACCATTCAGAATGGGATAAAATTGAAAGTAGTAGATGCAGGTGTTGATTATGATTTCCCGGAACATGATTCTTTAATCAGTGCTAAAATCGGACGTGGGACAAAGAATATTCTGGAGACTCCTGCAATGAGTCGTCAGCAATGTGAGGCAGCAATTAGTAAAGGACGTGAATTGGTCGCTCTGGAAGCTGAAAATGGATGCAATACCATCGGTTTTGGTGAAATGGGAATTGGAAATACTTCTGCAGCCAGCTTACTGATGAGCAAGTATTGTAATAAAAACATCGCCGAATGTACTGGTAGAGGAACTGGTCACGATATCGCCGGGTTGAATAAAAAAATCGAAATTCTGGAGCAATGTATACAAAAGCACCACATAGGAAATGATCCGATAGAAGTGCTTTCGACATTTGGTGGGTTTGAAATAGCCATGATGTGTGGTGCATTTTTAGAGGCTTCGAAGCGTAAAATGGTGATCCTTGTGGATGGCTTTATCGTTACATCAGCCCTTTTAGCCGCATATGCCATCAATAAAGATGTGCTTAATTATTGTTTTTTTGCACATCAATCCAATGAACAAGCTCATAAGGATATGCTTGAATTTCTGGGTGCTGAAGGACTATTGGATTTCGGATTACGCCTTGGAGAAGGTACAGGGGCTGCAATTGCTTTGCCTTTATTGCAGTCAGCAGTGAATTTTTTAAATAAAATGGCTAGCTTTGAAAGCGCAAATGTGAGTGACAAATAGTAATTGTGAAGCTGTTTTTTTTAGCGTGAGAACTAAAAGACGAATTATTACGTTTAATCATTTGCAACATTAATTGTATTCCAGGATTTGACACATGATTAAACAATTAAAACTATTTGGTACGGCAATCGTATTCTTTACTCGTATACCATTGCCTACCAATTGGCAGGATTTTGACAATCTGGACAAGGCTTCCAGATATTTTCCTTTGGTGGGATGGTTAGTAGGTGGCTTTGGGGCATTAATCTATTATGTAAGCTCTTTTGCCTTACCCCATAACCTTTCAATCGTTCTTTCTATGATCGGAACTATATGGATTACCGGAGCATTTCATGAGGATGGTTTGGCTGATGTGGCCGACGCCTTTGGAGGTGGTTGGGATAAAACCCGAATACTTGAGATTATGAAAGACAGTCGAATAGGAACTTATGGTGCTGTTGCATTGATAATGACCTTATTGCTGAAGTTTTTATTACTCTACGAGTCTCCCGATTATTATATTCCGATAATTCTGATTTCCATGCATTCAATCAGTCGTTTTACTGCTGTAACTTTTATGTATACTCACAATTATGTGAGAGAGGATGCATTGAGTAAAGCCAAGCCGATAGTAAAGAAAATGGAAATGCCCGATCTGATTATTGCAGGTGTTTTGGGATTTCTTCCTCTTGCCATGTTTTTTGATGTTTGGTATTTATTGCTGATCTTCCCTGTACTTCTTACGAAATCATTATTGGCTCGTTGGTTCGATAAGTGGATCGGTGGATATACTGGCGATTGCTTGGGCACTACCCAGCAAATTACTGAAATTGTATTTCTTTTATCAGGCTTATCACTATGGAGGTTTATTTAATCAGGCATACAACGGTAGATGTACCAAAAGGCTTCTGCTATGGAAAAACAAATGTTCCATTAAAAGAGACCTTTGTGGCCGAGGCTCAATCGATCAAAGATCAGATTAATGGTCAAACTTTTGATAAAATCTATTGTAGCCCGGCTGAACGATGTACCCGGTTGGCGAATTACTTGTTCGAAAATTCCTATACCCTGGATGAACGTGTTCGTGAAATGAGTTTTGGTATTTGGGAGGGAAAGAACTGGAATGACATCATGAAAGAAGAAGCTGACCAATGGATGAAAGATTGGGTCAACTTACCCACTCCCGGAGGTGAATCCCTGATTCAAATGAAAGCTCGTGTTGAAGAATTTTATAATGAACTAAAAAAAACAAAGCATCAAAAAATTGCTGTTGTTACTCATTCTGGTGTTCAACGTGTGTTTAAAGTTCTTCAGGGGCATGTTCAACTCGATCAAATGTTCCAAATAGAAGTTGCCTTTGGGGAAGTGATGCGATTTGTTGTTTAAAGTTTTTGTCATAGACATGCCATTAGGTGACTATCCGGCTTAATCATGATGCATTTTCTTTATTATCTGTTACGATTCAGTATCTAGTGTGGTCATTAGTATAATTTACCCCCATTTGCCTTGTTTTAGGTGTATTCAAAAAGTATAATATAAAATAGGTTTGTAAATGCGTATAAATACCTGGTTTGTAAATCAGGTATTTATACGCTGTTTTCCGTGGTTTGTTAGATGTAATTTTATCTCTTCGATTGCAAAGTTCAAAAAGTTTTTTTAACTAAAAAGTACAGAGATATGAACCCAATTAGAGCCAAACCTGGAATTTTCGATATTCTTTAAGATGATAAAGATTTATTGGAACATTCGGTTATCGCACGAAATCATTTTCAATACACAATTTTTACTACAAACCATTATTAAAAATTAGAGTCATGGATACCAAAAAAAGCAAAGAATTAATGAGTGAAGTGGCAAGTAATGAGCAAACCAGCTTTAACCACTTTTATATGAGACCTAACCTTGGTTCGGAAGGTACCATACCTGCAGCAGACCCAATTACTTCCTGCCCGGATATTTGGTTGTCGGGTACAACACCAATTAAGGATCCGCAAACAGCTTTGACTACTTCTGAAAGCTACGCAAAGAGCTCTTCGAATAATGTATATCAAGGGGTTGATAATTATATCTACGTTAGAGGGAAGAATGGAGCGGATAATAATCAATCGCCTTGGATTGAATTATACTACGCCCCATGTGGAGTAATTAACTGGCCTATTAAGTGGATCGAAAATAGGTTATATACAGAATATGATGATGATGGCTTGCCTGTTAAGGGTTCCAATTATGTAAAGTTGAAAGACGTTGCTCCTGAAGCAATAGCAGCTGGCCAGGAGTGCTTCATCTGGAGAGATGTGCAAGCACCTCCTGCAGGTTCTGATCACTATTGTTTATTTGCGAATGTTAATGATGCCAGTAATTCCCATCCTGTGCCTGGTTCTCAAGGGATTGGTAAGATTGATATGGCTAAGATGGTTCGAAATGATCTTCGTATTGGCTGGAGAAATGTTCACATGGTTTCAGGTAATGTGCCCTCAATTACAGTACATACAAAGTTGGAGATAGACTACGATCCATCAGCAGCCGGTACTTATAATGTATATCTGAAATGCCCTAGCGGTTTCAATGGGACTGAAGTAGCATTTCATACCAACAAAACGGATGCCCAGGGTCGAGTGATCGCATTGGAACGAACCAAAGTAGACGCTGGCGAAGTACCTGCATTATATGGTTGTCAGGTTGATTTACCTGCAGGCTTTAATGGGGATGTTCAAATAAACGTTTGGCTAGATGGAGTTGATGTTCCAGCTGGTGAGATTATTACAATCGAAGCGGGATTTGTTACTCAGACGGATGAAGAGCATAAGTTGGCTCTTGAGCATAATCTTTACGACAAGGAATATCATGCAATGATTGATGCCAACAAGCATAATTTAATGAACTTTAACATGGCTATTCCAATTCATCGAACCGTTTATATTGGATCAGACCATTACAAGATCCATAAGTAAGCCCGGAAAGTTTTATTAGTGTAGTATTATTAACAAGGGTTGGCTCAAAAGGGTTAACCCTTTTTCTAGTTTAATGATATTTTTATTGATGTCAATAGGTATAAATACCTGATTTGTGAATCGGGTATTTATACGCTGTTTTTTTTTGTATGCAAGTGTTAATTTTATTCAGCTCAGATCGGCATGCAAAATGTTGGATCGGTTAATAATTAAATTTTCACAAACCAAAATTTAATCAATATGAAAGAACAAGTAAAGAAAGCTGAAATGGTGACTGGTGCTTACACTGATTACCGATGCGCAATTAGCAAAGAGGAATTAGGAATCTTCGAAGAAGCTCTTGATGGCCTTTTAGGTGTAGAATATAAGCCTGTAGCCGTAGCAACTCAGGTAGTAGCAGGTGAAAACCTGAGCTTTTTCTGTAATGCAAAAGGTGTATATCCAGGATCTATGTGGGTGCCTGCAATGGTAGATATCTATAATCCTTTACCAGGACAAGGAAAGCCTGTAATAACCAATATACACATTATTCAACGATAAGTTGTAAGAAGGAGAATGTTGACAGGTGCTTGTGATGAGAATCCAGCACCTGTTTTTTTTATATAGTCTTGTCATACAGATTTGGTAAGTTAATTGCCAAAGGGAAATTCATTCTGGTCATTGGTTGATTTGTTGTTGGGTGAACCAAGATTATAATATATTATCGCCATGCAAACATAGAAGACCTTGTTAGAACCTAAAGATCATTAATAAGTTTGCAAGTATAAAATGTGAAAACAAGTGATATTATATTGAAATATTTATTAAACCATTAGCCAAATGAAACAAAGTGTCATTTTCTTTCTGTTATTAATAACAATCGGTTCACACTTATCTGCTCAAAAGGTTGAATTCGACCAGGCATGTAAGGTTGCTGAAAACAAGTTAATTTTAATGGGGAAGAGTCATACACATATTGTGGGAGAAGCATGTGCTTCCATATCGCAAAAACAATCAGAAGTGTTGTATTATGCCTTTAACTTAAAGCCAAAGGGGTATATTGTAATTTGTTCAAGAACAGACCTGCCTCCGGTTATAGCCTATTCGTTTACAAATAATTTTGGAAACGAAAGTTCGGCTAAAAATCCTTTGATGGATTTGCTCGAGACTGATCTGAAAGCAAGAATTGCATCCATCGATTTGTTGGATAAAACTATTGTCAGAAAAAGACAACAAATGTGGGAGCAATTGTTAAAAGGGATCGATGATACTCGTTATATGTTAGAATATTGGCCCGCTGAAGGGACAACTTCTTCGGGGGGATGGATCGAATCAAACTGGAAACAGGATGGCTTTTATGATAACTTCTGTCCCATAGATCCTGTAACCAATCAAAGAAGTCTGGTGGGGTGTCCAGCAACTACTATGGGGATGCTTCTGGAGTTTTACCAGACTGTTAATGAGACTGAGTTTACTCAGGAAGACGCATATTATCATTCGTATTCAGGGAGGAATTACCAGATTGATGGAGATTTTGAAGAACATGATTTTCTTTCATTCCCAATGATTAATGAATATCTGACTTCGATAAGCTCTAAATTTGAGAATAATGACAATCTTAATAATGACGAAAAGGCTGCTTTGAGCTTTGCTTGTGGGGTTGCTGCAACGCATGTATATACCTCGGAAGGATCAGGGACATTTGGAGTAAACCAGGCTTTAGAGGCCTATCAAAAATTTGGATTTTCTGAGGCCCAATTGCTCGAAAATGGAAACCCTGAGATTTATGCGAGAATGTCAGAGAACATAAAAGAAGCACGGCCTGTACACCTTGCTGTGGTGAATGAATCGTGGACCTCCGGGCATAATGTAGTTGTGGATGGTTATAATACTGATGACTATTATCATGTGAATTTTGGTTGGGGAGGTTATTCCAATGGTTGGTATTTACTTCCTGAACAATTCCCATATAGTCTGACGGTTATCGAAGGAGTTGTTGTGGATATTGCATATCCCCCTTATGGAACATCTGTATCCAATATTGATGAAGATAAAAAACTTGATGTTTCGGTTTTTCCCAATCCGGCTTCTGATTTTGTTCAGATAGCGGTGGAAACATCAATTGCAAAGCAAATTAACCTGAGTATTGTAGATATCTACGGACATACCCTTTATTCGGAGAAACATGCTGTTTCGGGAAAAGAACATGAATTTACTCTGGATTTAAACTTATGTACTGGACAAAAACTAATAGCAGGGATTTATTTTCTGAAAGTTGAAACCGAATCGAATGCTGTAACAAATAAAGTGATTATTCAGTAAACAGAATAATCGAGGCATTTGAAACAGACCTCATATTAACTAGTGAATGGCCCCGGATGTGTTATCATTATTGCTGTTAAAGCTATGGATAATAACCCACCGGGGCTTTGTTGTATGACTTGGTTGTTTTCTGATACACCCTGAATTCATACAATAACTATATGCACAAAGCAAAGGCTATAATTCCCATTATTAGAACAATCGTCCCCACCCATAATGCAATACGGGCTTGATGTGGCTTCAATCGAATCTGTTTTGGCTTTTCCGCTGATTTCTTGGTGACAAAAACTACTCCCATACAGAAAAGAATAAATGGCATCATATAACTATCTATGTCTCCTTCGGTATAATATTTTAAAGCTCCTATTGCAAGCGCACTTATTATGATGACGATCCCTAATGTGCGAACCGTATTGACTTTCATTGTTTCCATTGCTAATGATTTTTTGCGATTGATCATATTATATTGGTTGCAGTTTTTTGGATTTCTTACAGGGGTGGAAGATTTTTTATGAAGAGAGATCAAAAAAAACATCTGATAAGTTTTCCTCACCTCAACCGTATCATGTTTCTACATGGTGAATGATAATCAATGGCGTTAATCATTATTTTATTAGGGGTATGGTAAAATGAAAGGTACTTCCTTTTTCAACCTCACTTTCGGCCCATATTCTCCCCTTGTGTTTTTCAATAAATTCTTTGCAAAGAATTAATCCCAATCCGGTTCCTTTTTCTTTGTTGGTCCCAGGTGTACTTTCTGTATGTTCTATCTGGAAAAGCTTTTCAATTTTTTCTTTACGAATACCCACTCCGGTATCTGAAACAGATATATGAGCCATCGAATTTTGTGTTGTGGCTGATATGGTAATTACTCCACCTTTCTGGGTATATTTTATGGCATTTGAAATAAGGTTTCTAATGATCGTTTTTATCATGTTTATGTCAGCATTCACCTTTATTGTAGGGGGGATATTTTTGCATAAACGAATACCTTTAGTACCCGCCTGGTACTTCTGCAATTCAACAGTATCACTTATTAATTCAGATAAAACGAATGATTCAGGTATATAATCAATCTTACCTGTTTGTGATTGTGACCATTCCAGGAGGTTTAGTAACAAGGCATAAGTGTTATTTGAAATCTGACTAATCATGTTGATTCCCTTTTCAACAGTTTCATAATCTTTATCTTGAATTGCTTCAATTAGCAAAGTACTAAAACCAATCAGACCACTAAACGGGCTTTTCAAATCGTGTGCTATTATTGAGAAGAATTTGTCTTTGGATTGATTGATTTTTTGAAGCTCCTGAGAATAGGCTTGTAGTTGTTCTTTCTGATCGATAGTAATTTTGTATTTACGTGCATTGGCAATGGAAAGGCCAAAAATCTGACTGATTATTGCCCCCATTTTTTTATATTGTTCTATAAATTGAGGGAATTGGATCTCCATGATTTCAAAATATCCCAATAATTCATTTGAATGAAAAACATTTATCTTAAAGCAATGATCACTATTAATAGGTTGCTTGTTGGATACAGTATTTGATTTAAATAGTTTTTCCTTATCATTAATTATGCTGGTGAAATTTATACTCAATGGGGCAAATAAAATGTTTAATAATTCAAATCCAACCTGAATAATCCGGGTTTCATCGGTGAGCTTTACAAGTATTTCCAGTTGATTGAAAATAACGGAATAATCAGCACCTTGTTTAGAAATTGCAGATATTCTTTCGTTTAGCGACTTTCGTTCAACTTCATGTCTCCAATCAAAAACCAATGAATTAATATATCTTTTACAATAAGATAAACCTACAGGAAGTATCTCGTAAGGTAATCCCATATATTCCGACAAGGCCTTTAGGTTGGGTAAATAATCGCCGGGGATTTTAGTATCCAAAAGAAGAATTCCCTTCATTGATTCCTGGAAAAATAACTTGGCTATGTTCTTATCAAAGCCCCAATGCTTAATATTCTTTTCGTAGGATCTGAGCCAACCATTGGTAACAAGATAATATCCTTTGCTAATGTAATGAGTAATGGTTTCCCGATTAATAACAAGTTCAAAGCATTGTTCTAAATGTATTTTTGTGAGGTCTTTATTTTTTAAAGCTTTATGATCGGGAATGTGGCATGAACTTCCGATAAGAATAATATCCGATGTTTTGGGATCTATTTTGGATGTTAATTCCGATATTTGTTCGGCTTTGATAGAGGTATTAGGGCATTTTGCCGGAAAACTCAATAGTTTAACATCCGGATAGTCTCCATCCTTAATTACTTGTGCAACTTCCGGGATTAAAAAATTACAGGCAGATATATAAAGTTTCTGATCCATATGAATTATGTTCCTTATTTTATTGGATATGTTCCATGCTCTTTTACAGCATCAACAATAGCAAGCAGAGTTTCCTCTTTAACCTGAAATGGGATTTCCCCATGATTATCGGTCAGGATAAAGCCACCACCAGGTGCTGCTTTTTGTATTGTGTTTTTAACAATAGTAGAAGTTTCCTGAGGAGTCCATCTTCGCATTTCAATAGCATTTAAATTTCCTAATACAGAGAGTTTGTTTTTAAATGCTTGTTTTATCTCAGCAATATCTTCCTTTGTACTTACACCAACAGCCGTAGTTCCGGTGTCGGGAAGTAAATCAGCTAAAGGCAGGCAATTTCCGGAGGCAAAATGGGTTGCCGTTGCACCGTTTATTTTAGATATTGTGCGTTTTGCTATTTCGTATCCGGTTTCAATATATAATTCTTTTGGAATTATTGTGGTGGATGACATGGGATCGAAATAGGCTATGGCAGTTGCTCCTGCTTTCAGTTGAGCATTAGCCCATTCAGCGCAAAATGCTTCATTAACTTTCATCAAGTGGTTGAATAAATCTTTGTGAAAATACAAGACATCAAGATATTTTTCGAAACCAAGCTGCATGATTGGCAGTGAAAATGGAGAAATAGCTACTCCAAGAACGGGAATATTGCCCTTTGATTTTTCTTTTAGTAGTTCTGTCGCTTTTAATACTTTGTGTAAAACTTTAGCATCCTTTATTTGGGGTGCTTCCAGATTTTTTATTTCAATAATATCGTTAATAATAGGGCTCCCGGAATTAGGAGGGCCGTCTTCTCTGAAAATCGTATTGGCTCCAAATGCTTCTACTTCAAGTCCGGCATAAAAAAATGGATTTAAACAGTCGTTGCTGTATTTTTTCTGTAATCTTAATTGACCTTCAACTACATTTTCCGCTGTTGAGAAATACTCTTCAATGCTTAGCCCCAATTCAATAGCTCCATGCATGGTAAGCGATAAAAAAAGTGGAACTCTGTCTGGTTCTTTGTGTGAAAGAGTTGTAAGTACTCTTTCCATGGATGTCATCTCTTTTTTTTTCATGTTGCTTACTCCATAAGTTTATTTACAATTTCCAGAGCCTCGGCTGAGTCCTTACCATAATAATCAGCGCCAATTTCTTTATGTAATTCCGCATCAAATCTGAAAGGGGCACCACCAACAATTATTTTCACATCAACATCAGCTAATCGTTGTACTAATTCCTTAAGTCGCAGAGCTGAAGGTAACATTAAAACGGATATAAGTAGAATTTTGATTCCTTCTTCTTTTATCGTTTTTATGAGTTTTTCGGTTGTTAATCCTCCACCTAAATCCATCAATTCGTAACCAGATGCACGCAAAGTGGAGTAAACAATTCTTTTGCCCAGTAAATGGAAATCTTCAAATACACCAATAGCCATTTTGGGTTGATTTTTACGTGTGGAGTCACTGGGAGGTAATATCTTGTCGATTATCTTTTCACAAATCATACCACTGGTGTATACTTGTGAAAGAGAGAGTTGTTCTTGTTCCCAGGAATCTCCAATTCTTTTTAGAGTATTTGAAATAAGGTTACCCGCAGTTTCAGCAGCAGATGAGACTTCAACAGCTCTAAAAATAATATTCTCAGCAGATGCTTGGTCAAGAGAAAGCAAAGCACGCTCAAGATTATTACTGGTTATTCTCATTTCATCCATAAAGTAAATTTTGTGAAATTGAATTTTCTATTAATTTCCCCCCAATCAAAGATCGGGTTTTTATTTCACTTTTTTGAGTATATGGTTTAAAAACGGCACACTCTTTTTAGGCACAATCAAGCAAATATCAACTTATAACAAACAATCACCTACCTCAGGTAATTTTCCTACCTTCCCAAACCGAAAGACGAAACGGAACTTTTTTTCATCCAAACTGTAATCTTTTTCCAAAACCTGCGTCAAACGGAGTGAAACAAGGATGAACCAAGAATACCAATTGACCAAATGAACATAGACATACAGGGATTGAGTAAGACTTATCCCAATGGTAAACAAGCCTTAAAAGATATCAATCTGCATATCGAAAGTGGGATGTTTGGATTGCTGGGGCCGAATGGTGCTGGGAAATCGACATTAATGCGGATTTTAGTAACATTATTACCTCCAACCACAGGGAATGTAAGCATGGATGGTTTGGATTTGTCCCGGGATCGGGGCAAGATACGAAACAAGCTGGGCTACTTACCTCAGGATTTCCGGTTTTTCTCAAAACTACGTACGGCTGAGTTTCTGGATTATGCGGCTTCACTGGCTGGTATTCGGAGTCGGGCAAAGCGCAACCAGGCTGTAGATGAACAGTTGGAGCGGGTTGGCCTTTTTGATGTCCGTGACCGAAATGCCAATGATCTTTCTGGTGGGATGAAGCGCCGTTTGGGGATTGCCCAGGCTTTGATTGGGAATCCGGATATTCTGGTTGTGGATGAGCCTACCACAGGTTTGGATCCGGAGGAACGAATTCGTTTCCGTAATATTCTTTCCGATTTAAGTCAGCGCGAGGTAATTATTATTCTTTCAACGCACATTGTAGGAGATATTTCCAGTGTATGCCGTGACCTGGCTTTGATAAATTACGGGGAAGTCGCTTTTAAAGGTGCTCCATCCGAATTTATCAAACATGCTGAAGGGCATGTGTGGAAGATGCATCTGGAAGGGCAGGAGTTTGATCGGGTGAAGGAGGCCTTCTCGGTTATCTCAACGATCCCTTATGAAAATGGATGGGAAGTTCAGGTAGTTGGAGAGGACTTGCAGGGTTTTCGTGGCGAGGCCATAGAGCCTAACCTGGAACATGCCTACGTGTATTATACCGAACATCAGATTGAAGAAAAATTCTAATACCGATCATTCATGTTTTCACTCTATAACATTTATACCGTTGCACGATACGAAACCAAGACCTTACTAAGGAGCTGGTTTTTTAAGGTGTTTGCTATTTTGGCCATTTTATTTCTAACCATGTTTGATGTGGCCCGCCTGACTAACGTTGGAGGAAGTCCATGGGTTTTCAGGGCTATAGCCTCAGCGATTCCTTATGCTTCTTTATTGCTACTCAATGCAGGACAGGCCATTGTCGCCATTTTCCTGGCATCAGAGTTTTTGAAGCAGGATAGTAAAAACGACTCCATCGAAGTGATTTATGTCCGCCCCATGACCAACGGGGATTATATTCTGGGGAAAACCCTTGGGATTATTGGCGTGTTTCTGGTATTGAACCTGATTATTTTACTCGAAGTAAGCATTTTTAATCTGGTAAATAGCGATGCCATATTCGATTGGCAGGCGTATCTGATCTATCCTTTACTGATAAGCCTTCCTACATTGGTGTTTATTCTAGGATTGTCTTTTCTGTTTATGGTATTGTTTAAAAACCAGGCGGTAACCTTTATCGCTTTATTGGGTTATATTGCCCTAACCATGTTTTATCTGGGAGATCAGTATTATCATCTGTTTGATTATATATCTTATTATGTACCTTTTATGAGGTCGCAAATTACCGGCTTTGGGGACCTGAATAATCTTCTGATTCATCGGGGGATCTACTTTTTTATTGGTCTGGGATTGGTTTTCTTTACAGGTTATAAAATAAAGCGACTGCCACAATCCCGATCTTCTTCCCTGATGTTTATCAGCCTTTCCATCTTGTTTCTTGCAACAGGAGGTTTTTTGGTTAAGAAATATATTGATACAGTTGTTGCCCGTGAAGAATTACAAGCAGAAGTACTGGATTTGAATAATCGCTATTTTAATTCTTCATCCGTTTCCGTTTATGATTACGATTTATATTTTGAGCATCAATTAGATCAGTTTTCTGTAGAGGCTCAATTACAGGTTGAAAATACTCAGCAAAAAACCATCGATACCTTGTTATTTCATTTGAATCCGGGATTGAGTCTGGAGGAGGTTAAGGTACAGAACAAACCGGCTGAATTTATCCGAAAACAACAATTGATTTTTATTCCTTTGAAATCTCCTATGGCAAGCGGAGCTCGAAACGTGGTGAGTATGAAGTACTCCGGATCAATTGTTGAAAATGCATGTTATACTGATGCTAAGCAGGATGGTTACCGGAACAGCTTCAACCTGGAGTTGTATTGTGTGCACAAACGGTTTGCTTTTGTTGAAGAGAATTTTGTTTGCCTGACCGATGAATCCAATTGGTATCCACGCCCGGGGGTAGGCTATAGTTCTGATAATCCGGCAAATCATAAGTCCTGTTTTTCTACTTATAAACTGGAGGTGAAAACACAAGCAGGATTGCTTCCTGTTTCACAGGGTGCACGAGATAGTCTTGATAACGGTAATTATCGCTTTATTCCAGAACAACCCTTAACAAAGATTTCTCTGAATATTGGAGAGTATGTTCAACAGAGTATCCAAGTTGATTCAATCGATTATCATATTTATACGATCGAAGGCCATGATTATTATCAAAAACATATGGAGTTGATTGGAGATACTCTTGATGTGGTTATCCGGGAGTTAAAAAATGATTTTGAAGCTAAAATAGGCCGTGAATACCCTTTTAAACGTTTCAACATGGTGGAGGTTCCTGTGAACTTCTACAGCCATTCACATTTGTGGACGATTGCTAAAGATATGTCACAACCCGAAATATTGTTGTATCCTGAAATGGGATCCATGTTCGAAAATGCTGACTTCAAGAGAGGGTTGAAACGGGTTGAACGAAGTGGTGACAGAAATAATGAAATCCTAACGGATAAAGAAAAGCAAGTGCGTGTTTTCAAGCGATTTGTTGAACGCGACCTGACTGGCCCGGATGAAGGATGGTGGGATTTTGATCAGAATATTGGTGTTAATATTTACTCCATATTTCCCCAGTATTATTCGTTTATTAATCATGTGGAATCGCATGACTGGCCATTAATTAATACTGCCATCGAAGCCCACCTGAAAGAAAGAACTTCTGATCCTTCAAGACGGGAACGGGGTTTTTGGGAAGGAATTTCAGATGAGGAACGCGTAAACCTGAAATTGCAAGACCGGAGTTTTCAAGATTATATACGTGAGGCTGATGACGAAAATGTGTTAAATAATGCAGTGAAACTTAAAGGGGAGTATCTGTTTCATATTCTGAAAAATTATTCCAGTCCGGATACCCTGGAAATGATTATGGCTGATTTGCTGGATGAAAATGTGTTTAATGTGCTGCAAATCCAACAATTGCAGCAAGCTCTGAAAGATGGATTGGGTATCGAGCTGGAAGAGCGAATGGATGATTGGTTTTATGCCAAAACACTTCCTGGCTACCTGATGAAGGATTTGAAAACGTATAAGCTAATTGATAAGGAGCGAACCCTTTATCAGGTACGTTTTAAGATATCGAATCCAGAACCTGTCGATGGAGCCTTGATGGTTTATTTTAATCTGGGGCAGAATAAGGAATGGGGTGATGAATATGATCTGGAAGAGGCTCTTTATATCCCTGCCGGATCGGCAAGGGAAGTGGGGTACACCTTTTTGGAAGAACCCCGTCAGATGTTTATAAATACACTATTGTCTCAGAATATCCCCTCCAAACTCGAGTATGATTTTAATGAATTTCAATTGAGAAGAAAGGTTACCGTATTTGATAGTATTATTGAAATAGCACCCTTTCAAAGTTTGATTTCGAAGGGTACTTATGTGGTCGATAATGAGGATGAAGGATTTGAAAGTACCAGTCCGGATAATTTGGGGTATCTCAGGAAGTACATTAAATTCAAAACAAAAGAAGGTGATCCTTATGGAGGGATTCATTACTGGCGACCTCCGGTAAAGTGGGGTAGTGTAACACATAGTGAGTTTTATGGAAAATATATTCGTTCGGCACTTTACACCAAAGCGGGAGAAGGGGAGCGTAAGGCTTCATGGACGGCTCAATTGAACGATGCCGGTTATTACGATATCTATTTCCATATTCATAAACCTCAAAATTGGGGGCGTCATAGTTCCAAAATACGTGATAAATACAAGGTTAAGGTACTTCATGAGGAAGGTATTGAGGAAGTGATGATTGATGTAAACAATGTGGAGAATGGTTGGAATTATGTGGGTACCTACTACATTTCGGATGCCGATTCTGCCAGAGTGGAGTTTGATAATCAATGCGGTGGCCGGATGGTCTTTGCCGATGCAGTTAAATGGATAAAACAATAAGACATATATCATGATAACAAGTAAAGCGTATAAAATCCTGTTGATCACAATTCTGCTGACGACATCTTCTTTTGCTCAGCAAAAAAAGCTGCTTAGCTTGCAGGATGCTATCGGAATTGCAGCCGAAAACAGTCCGGATGTGCAAAAATCACGACTGAATATGGTCAAGAATGAAGAGAATCTGAACGCTCTTTTATATGCGTTGAAGTCAAAAATTACATTTAATGTTACTCCGTTGAATTATAGTCAGACTGAGCGTTATGATGAATTTGCGGCTCAATGGTATACCAATGAGACCCGTCAGCATTTTGGGGACCTTACCATTTCCCAGCCCATACGAAAAACAGATGGTAATCTGACTCTGAGAAATACCTTCGGATATCAGGATATTAATACACAAGGTATTCCGGATAATGGTTTTTATAATGACTTATCCTTAACTTTTCTTCAACCGCTGTTTACCTATAACCGGACAAAAATGAATCTGGAAAGGCTTCAGCTGAATCTGGAAAATTCGACCATTAGTTATTCTCTGCAAATGCTAAATATGGAGAAGCAGGTAACCCAATATTTTTATACAATTTACCAACGACAAATGGCATATCGGATTTCTCAGGAAGAGTATGAGAATCAGAAGGCAAGCCATCAGATTATTAAGAGCAAAGTCGAAGCCGGATTATCGGCTGTTGAAGAAGAGTATCAGGCTGAATTGAACCTGGCTACTAGTAACTCGAATTTGCATAATAAAAAAGTGGAACTGGAAAACTCGATGGATCAGTTTAAACGTTTGGTTGGGATTTCCTTGTATGATTCCATTGAACTGGTTACAGATATTGATTATAAGGCTGTTGAGGTGAATCTGGAACAGGCCATTACAAATGCTCTTCAAAATCGTATGGAATTGCGTCAACGCGAAATTGATCTACAGGATGCTCAGTTTGCTTTGGTTGAAACCAGTGCTACTAATGAGTTTAGAGGTGATTTAAGACTTCAACTCGGATTAATGGGAAACAATCAGAATTTGGGATTGGTTTATGATAAACCTACAACCAGCCCTGTTATAAACCTAACTTTTGCAGTCCCTCTTTTCGATTGGGGAGAAAAGAAGGCCAAAATGCGTGCAGCTGAAGCCGATCTGGAATCACGTATTATTTCGGCTGAAGACCAGCAATCTGAAATTACCATCAACATTATGCAGGTTTTTAGAAATCTTCAGAACCTTAACAATCAGATTGAGATTGCAGAACAGAATGAAAAAAATGCACAGCTAACATATGAGCTGAATTTGGAGCGATATTCTAATGGAGACCTTACCAGTATGGATCTTCAGCGTTTTCAGAATCAGCTTTCGGAAAAGAAAATGAATAAGGTGAACGCCTTAATCGATTATAAACTCGAATTATTGAACTTGAAAATTCAATGCCTTTGGGACTTTGAAAAAGGAATTTCATTTGTCCCTCAGGGCTTTGAGAATGGAAATGAGTAATTGATTGTGATTGATGAGTAATGATTAATGAATATTTTATCCTGAGACGTTCGATTTGAATAGAAGTCGCCTTTTAGGGGGATTGAGGGGTAGTAAATAAACAAGTAACCACAAAAACCAAATATAAAGATGAAACGATTAGTTTATATTATCGTACTAGCAATAGCATTTACAGCCTGTAATAATGAGCAGGAAGAGAAGCGAGCAGATGTATCAGTACCCGTTTCTGTTCTAGAAGTGAAGAAACAACCCATCGAAAAATATATTAATACTACAGGGACAGTAGTGCCCGTAAAAGAAGTAGAACTAAAGGCGCTGATAAGTGGCAAATATCAGTTGTTGATAAATCCGGTTACGGGCAGGCAGTTTGCGCTTGGCGACCGTGTAAAAGAAGGTCAGGAAATTGTTAGGATTGATGATCAGGAATATGAGAATAACCTGAAACTTGAAGCACAAAAACTGAATCTTGAAGTTAGTAAGCAGAGTCTTGAAAAGCAAAAGTCACTTTATGAAAAGGGCGGTGTTACACTGAATGATATCAAGAAAGCTGAAATTGATTTGGTAAATGCAGAATATACTTATAAAGATGCTGAAATCAGAATTCAGAAAATGGTTGTGAAGGCTCCATTTACTGGTGTAATCGTTGATCTGCCATATTTTACCGAGAACACCAAAATTGATGCTGGGGCTTCTGTGGTGAAAATGATGGACTATCAGGACTTGCTGATGGATATCAAGCTTCCTGAAAAGGACATCAGCCAGGTTGAAATCGGACTTCCTGTTCGTGTAATGAATTATACCATACAGGATGATACCCTTTGGGGTAAGATTACCCAACTGTCACCAGTAATTGATGCCGAAACCCGAACCTTTAAAGGCGTGATACGTATTGATAATCCTTCTTTGCTTTTGCGCCCGGGGATGTTTGTGAAAGCAGATATTGTAGTGGCTAGCAAAGACAGCACACTAGTGGTGCCAAAGGATGTGATTTTAGCTCGTGAAAAAGGAAAAGTGGTTTTTGTGGTTGAAAAAGGGATTGCCCGCGAACGCATCCTGGCTTTTGGATTGGAGAACCCGGAGGAAGTGGAAATTCTTTCCGGACTTGAGCTGAACGACCGATTGGTAGTGAAAGGTTTCGAAACTCTTCGTGATAAGTCTAAAGTGAAAGTGATTCAGTAGTTATCACACTCTAAAAACGAACATTATGAGAAAGATAACACAATTTGCTGTTGATAATCCGGTTACCATAGCCATGATGGTTTTGGCTGTGGTTTTACTGGGGTACATTTCCTTCAGCAAGCTGGGGGTGGATTTATTCCCCGATATGAATGCGCCAAGGATTTTTGTGGAAATCAAATCGGGTGAACGTCCACCCGAAGAAATGGAAAGGCAATATGTACAGGATATCGAAGCACAAGCAATCAAGCAGAAAGGTGTTCGTCAGGTATCATCTGTTTGTAAAACAGGTATTGCAAGGATTACTGTAGAATATACCTGGAATCGTGATATGGATGAAGCCTTTCTTGAATTACAGAAAGCCCTTACTTCATACAGTCAGAATGCCAATCTTGAGGAGTTTAACCTGAGTCAGCATGATCCGAATGCATCTCCGGTGATGTTGGTTGGCATGTATCACCAAGGAATTGATGATATGAATGAGCTGCGTAAAGTGGCCCAGAATTATATCCGCAATGAATTAATCCGATTGGATGGTATTGCCGACGTTTCATTAGCCGGTCAGGAAGAAGCAGAAGTGGTGATTGAGACCAATGAGTATTTACTCGAAGCCCACAATCTGACCACTGAAGCCATAGCGGCACAAATCAATAATTTCAACCGCAATGTATCGGGTGGTTCCATTGTTGAAATGGGAAAGAAGTATGTGATTAAAGGTGTGAGTTTGTTGCATGATGTGGAAGATATCGAAAATATCATTGTGGCCTATAAGCAGCCGAATGCACAAAGTCAGGAGACTTATAAGAAAGTACCTGTTTATCTGAAAGAATTGGCGACTGTTCAGATTGGTAATAAGGAACCAGCAAATATTGTACGAATCAATGGTAAACGATGTATTGGTTTATCTATCTATAAAGAAACAAAATATAACACGGTGCAGGCGGTTGAAGAATTAAAGGAATCGCTGGAAACCATTCAGAAAGCATTGCCGGGTTACGAATTTACAATTGTACACAACCAGGGTAAATTTATTGAAAATTCAATTAATGAGGTTGAAGAGACCGCCTTGCTTGGGATTATCTTCGCTGTAATCGTTCTTTTCTTGTTCTTAAGAAGAGTTGGCGTTACACTTGTTATCAGTATAGCCATCCCGATTTCAATTATTGCCACTTTTAACCTGATGTATTTTAACGGACTTTCGTTGAATATTATGACCCTTGGAGGTTTGGCTCTTGGAGCAGGGATGCTGGTTGATAACGCTATTGTGGTGATGGAGAATGTCTTCCGGAAATTGGAGGCTGGAGCGAGTTTGCGTGAGGCTGCCATCGAAGGAACATCCGAAGTTGGGGGAGCGATTATAGCTTCTACTTTAACCACCATTGTGGTTTTCCTTCCGATTATATATTTGCACGGGGCATCCGGAGAACTGTTTAAAGATCAGGCCTGGACAGTAGCATTTTCTCTGTTGGCATCAATCTTTGTTGCTATATTGGTTATCCCGATGATGGTTTCCAAATTCTTCGGAAAGCGTTCAAAGAAAGTGAAGTCAGTTCAGATCAAGTGGTATGGAAGATTCCTGGAACGTTTGGTTGCCAAAAGATGGTTAGTTATTTTTGGGGGAATTGTTCTGCTGACAGGGACTGCCGCTTTAATTCCGATTATTGGGAGTGAGTATATCCCAAAGAGTGATTCAGGAGAGTTTTCAATAGAATTCGTACTACCTGAAGGTACCGAACTTCGTCGTACTGCTTCTACCATGGAGAATATTGAAAGCATGATTATGGAGAATTCAGGCGACCATATTCAAACAATATACTCCCGCTCAGGTGTTGATAAAGCAAATAATGACGACAAAACCGTTTTTGCAAATGAGAATACAGCAAGTCTGAAAATTATCCTGAAGGATGAAAGTAAAGACCAGTCGGAGTTTGTTATCAGTTCTCTGGGCTATATTCTAAAAAACTTACCTGGAATAGAAACCCGCTTTATCCGAGATGAAACAGCCCTGCAATCAACACTTGGGACCGATGAGGCTCCTATTGTGGTTGAGATAAAAGGCAAAGACCTGGATGTGATTGAAGAGCTGACTGCTCAGGTCAATTCTAAATTGCAGAATGTACAGGAAATTTACAATTTGAAATCCACCATTGAAGATGGTTCTCCTGAAATGGAGGTTAAAATTGATCGCTTCAGAGCCGGGATGTATAACCTGAGTGTTAATGAGATTATCAAACAGGTGAAAGATAAACTTTCGGGGAAGGAAGCTGGTCAACTGGACAGTGAAGGTGAATTGAAAGATATTCGTATCAAGATGCCAGCCCTGAGTTTGATGGAATTCAGTAATATGCGTCTGAACAGCGGAAGCAAGATCATTCGTTTGGATGAGGTGGCTCAGCTTTCTTCTTCTTTTGCCCCACGGGAAATCCTGAGAAAAGATCAGGAACGCGTGGGGAAAATAACCGCGCAGATTCAAAAGGGTGAAATCTTTGATCATGCAATCGCTAAGATGCAAACGCAATTGGATCAGATTGATGTTCCGGGTGATTATAAACTGATTTTGACAGGGGAAGAGGAGAAACGGCAGGAAGCTATGAGTAACCTTTCATTTGCTCTGATTCTTTCCATTGTGCTGGTTTATATGGTAATGGCCTCACAGTTTGAGTCCTTACTGCATCCGTTTACCATTCTTCTGACAATCCCTCTTGCCGGTGTTGGCGCAGTATTGGCTTTCTTCATCCTTGGGATTTCCTTCAATATGATGGGCTTTATCGGGATTATTATGCTGGCAGGTATCGCTGTGAACGACTCCATCATCCTGGTGGATGCGATCAATCAATTCAGAAAACAAGGAATGGATAGCGTGCAGGCAATCGTTATGGCCGGCCAAAATCGTATCCGCCCAATTCTGATGACCAGTGTTACAACCATTCTGGCATTGTTCCCATTAACCCTGGGGTTTGGTGAGAGTGCATCACTTAGAGCTCCGATGGCAGTTGCAGTGATTGGTGGATTGGTAACATCAACGCTTCTTACGCTGGTTATCATCCCTTGTGTGTATTCTGTTATTGATAGTCTGGCAAAGCGTCTAACGGTTAAGGCCATTTAAAACAAGAAGAATGAATTTTATCATACATAGAAAAACACTGATTGCTATGCTCTTTACCGGGCTGACTTTACTGGGATATTTTTCCTATAAAAGTCTGCCGGTTGAGTTGTTCCCTAATGCAACGCTTCCCAAATTGTTTGTATTGGTTGGTGCTCCTATGGAAACGGATCCCCGTTACATGGAGAACCAGGTGATTATTCCTTTGGAAGGGGCAATCGGAGGATTGGAAGGAATTGAGAAAATTGAATCATTTGCCGGGCAGGACCAGGGGCGGATTACAATTTCTTTTAATCAAAGTACCAATATTAAGTATGCTTACCTGAAACTAAACGAAAAGATCAACGAAGCTAAGGCTAATATTCCCGATGAATTTCAGGTTATGGTGCTTAAGGTTGATATGGAAAGCCTTGCTAATATGCTGATGACCCTTGAAGTACGGGGTAGTGGAGGTATCGACCGGATTCGCAATATTGTAGATAAGGAAATCAAACAGGAGTTTGAAAATATTGATGGTATTGCCAATGTTGAGGTTTATGGAGGACGGGAGAAAACTCTGGAAGTCATCCTCGATGTAGAACGTTGCGAAGCTTTGGGGATTACCCCGGGTGATATCCGGACAAGAATTGCATCCTCAGAAGCATCCCGAGTATATGGTGGGAATATTAAGGATAACAATAAACGTGTTTTTGTAAATATTTCGGCTGAGTATGAGGGAATCAGTGATTTGGAAGAACTGATCATTCTCGAGAATGGGCCCGTAAGATTGCGTGATGTGGCTCAGGTTTATTTTGGAACCAAAGAAGAAACATCATACAGCCGTGTGAATGGGAAAGAAATGGTCTCCATTCAGCTTACCCGTGATGCACAGGCGAATATGATTGAGTTATCGCATGATGCTCAGGATTTAATTAAAAAACTCAATAAAAAGTTGGGTTCAAAAGATATTGAAATCGTAATTCAGCAAAACATGGCAGAGATCATGGAGAAGAATATCGATTTGATAATTAACCTGGCTTTGGTAGGTGGACTGCTTGCCGTATTCCTGCTATGGATTTTCCTTAAAAATCTGCGCTTGGTTCTGGCAGTTGCTTTGGCTATTCCAATCTCTGTTTATACAGCCTTTAATTTCTTTTATGCATACGGAGTAACTGTTAATGCCTTAACCTTAATTGGAATGGCTTTGGCTATTGGGATGCTATTGGATAATTCGGTGGTGGTAATGGAGAATATCTACCGACTGGCGTCAAAGAAACATAATCCCGATCAGGCGGCTACACAAGGAACCAAAGAAGTGATGCGCGCAATTATTGCAGCTACACTTACAACCATTACGGTTTTTCTTCCCTTTATTTTTGCAAAGAATTTCTTCATTAAACTTTTGGGGCATCATATTGGGGTGTCCATAATTTCAACATTGGTGATCTCTTTAGTGGCAGCACTTTTGCTTATTCCAATGGTTACTCATAACTTTCTTAAAAGAGGGCGCAAGGGTGAATCGGTGGTTTTCAAAAAGGTTTCCATTCATAATCGCCTGATTCAGGTTTACCTTTTGTTATTGAAGTCAGGAATGCGTAATCCAGGGCGGACGATTATCGGAAGCTTGTTTGTGTTCTTTATGGCCCTGATCATCAGCTTAACGGTAAGTATTTCCACTATGGATGAAGCAGAACAGAATGAATTTAATCTGTATGTGAGCATGCCTACCGGAGCCACCCTTGATAAAACCGATAAGGTGGTGGCTGAGATTGAGAGTAAGATTGAGGATATTGAAGAGAAAAAGGATGTTTTGAGTCAGATTTATGCTGAAGAAGCGGTGCTGACCATTAAACTGAAAAAGGATTTTGAAAAAATAGATCACCGTACCCTGAAGCATGTCAAAAGTGATATTCAGGAACGTGTTCGAAGAATTAGTGAAGCAGATATCGATTTTGAACCGCCTCAAAGCAGTCGCCGCTATGGCGGTGGTGAAGGTGGTGGTGGCGACGACTTCATGTCCTTTATGGGAATTGGTTCGGCATCTGAGACTGTTCTGATTAAAGGTCAGGATTTTGATCGGATGACTAATGTTGCCAACGATATCAAGTATAGTCTTGATGGATTGAGTTCCATTCGTCGTTCCAATATTAATATAGCTCCTAACCGACCTGAAGTTCATCTGGGGTTTGATAAACAGATGATGTCGCGTTTTGGTATATCAGCCGATGCTGTTGCAGCGGAGCTTAATTCGTTCCAGAAGGAGTTTTCTGCCAATGTAAAATACAGGCAGGACGGTGAGGAATATGATATCATGATTCGCAGTCAGGAGCCTGTTCAGGAAAAGGCCGACCGGAATATGGATGAACTGAAAGATATGACCATTAAAGGGAGTAATAATTCGGTTCATAAACTTCAGAATATCAGTCAGATTTATTATGCTGATGGGATGTCTTCAATTAGGAGGGTAAATCAGGATAAGCAAATCAGTATTACATATAGTTTTTTGGATGAAATTAATTCCAGTAAAGACTTGCAGGAGGCATCACGCGAGGAAGTAGATCAGATGATTTCCGGACTTAAATTGCCAGGAGGTGTTGCCGTTGAAGTTGTTCATGAAGATGATCAGTTGGCGGATTTCAAATTCCTGATCCTGGCCGCTTTTATCCTGATCTATATGATCCTGGCTTCGGTATTTGAATCTTTGGCAACTCCGGTTGTTTTGATGTTCTCCATTCCCCTGGCTGCCTTGGGTTCATTGATCGCATTGATTCTTACGGGAACCAACCTCTTATCTCCTCATACCTTGATTGGATTTTTGATTCTCTTGGGAGTGGTTGTTAACAATGGAATTATCCTGATCGATTATACCCGGCTGCTCCGTAAGAACGGATATACAAAGCAGCGTGCTTTAATGATGGCTGGATTAGCCCGTGTACGTCCAATTTTGATTACAGCGATTACAACCATTATAGCTCTTTTCCCTTTAGCTATGGGACAGGCTGAATATGTTAGTGCGATCGGAGCGCCTTTTGCAATTACCGTGATTGGCGGATTAACCCTGAGTACCTTGCTAACGCTGGTGTTTATTCCAACCTTCTATTCAGGCCTCGAAAATTCGATAAACTGGGTACGTTCACTTAATTGGAAAATCAAGATTGCTCAGTTGATTGTAATAGCAGTGGCTGTTACCGCAATCTACTTTGAGATAGATAGTCTTTTGTATCAGATTATACTATTCCTGATTGTAATTATCGGAGTGCCTGCGGTAACCTGGTTTATAATTAATAGTTTGCGCCAGGCCAACGAAAAGCTTATTGCTCATGATGAGCCAATTACCATTCAGGTGCGCAACCTGGTGAAAATCTATAATCGTGATAGTCGTTTTGTTCGTGAATGGAAAAATGGAAAAGCTATTCGGGCCCGTTTGGGAATGGAAAAGGAATTTACCAGCTGGAAGGATTTTGATCAGCTGATCTGGCAATTGCCATTGGTAGCTTTTGTATTCTATTTTATCTACGTGCATACCGAAAGCAGGCTGTGGTTAGTTCTTCTTCCTGTACTATTATATTTATTAATACTTGAGGTATGGAAACCAGTGCGAATTTTCTATGCCCGTATGAAAGAAGATAAGGAGAAAAAGTTCAGACCATTCTTGAATAAGATGTTTTTCAGGTTGTTCTTTTGGTTATTCCCGGCCTTAAATCTGGTTATCTACCAAAGTCGTGGTATTGCCGTGGGCTGGATCATCATCGTTGGGATTCTTTGGTATTTCTCACTTTTGATCGTAGTTACTTCTAATATTCTACACAGAGATCAGGTGAATATAAATCGAATTAAAGGATGGTTCAAAGGCATACGTAAACTCTTTTTCCGCTTTGTTTTGGTAATCCCTGTTTTGGGAAAGAAGCAGGTGCCTTTTAAGGCTTTAAAAGGGGTTTCTCTAACCATTGGAAATGGGATGTTTGGTCTTCTGGGACCCAATGGTGCCGGTAAAACGACCATGATGCGAATCATTTGTGGTATTCTTGATCAAAGTTATGGTAAGATATTTATCAATGGCTATGATACTGAAGAAAAACGTGAAGAACTGCAGGGCCTTATTGGTTATCTGCCTCAGGAATTTGGTATGTATGAAAACATGTCGGCCTACGATTTTCTACACTATCAGGGAATGCTCAAAAACCTAAAGGATAAAACCCTCAGAGATGAACGGGTTGAATATGTGTTGAAAGCAGTCCATATGTTTGATAACCGACATGAAAAGATTGGTTCTTTCTCAGGGGGGATGAAGCAGCGTATCGGAATTGCTCAAATCCTTTTGCACCTACCTCGTATTCTCGTGGTGGATGAACCTACTGCAGGACTTGATCCTCGTGAGCGTATCCGTTTCCGTAATCTTTTGGTGGAACTTAGTCGTGAACGAATTGTGATCTTTTCAACCCATATTATTGAAGATATTTCAAGTTCGTGTAACCAGGTTGCTGTTGTTCAAAAAGGAGAATTGAAATACTTCGGCACTCCGGTTGAAATGAACCAGATTGCAGAAGGAAAAGTATGGCAGTTTACTGCTTCAGTTAAGGAATTTGCTGAGCTGGAGAAAAAACTGACTATTGTTCATCATATGAAGGATGGAGATAATATCCGTATCCGTTGTATTTCAAATACTCAACCTGATCACCAGGCTGTTGTGGTAAATCCTGTTCTGGAAGATGCGTACCTGTGTCTTTTGAAGAATGGAAATAATCATGAAGTTAAGGTTATCAGGGATGAACCGGTAAATGTATAATGATGTTGGTTGTTTGTTGGGGCTTAAAGAACAACAAATAACCAACACAGATAGAATATAATTTGAGTTAATTACGATAAAGATGACTTTAAAAAAAATATTAGAATCACTCGGGCAACTCAGGCAATTTACTCGATATAATTTCAAAATTATTTTTGCCAATAAATTTGGGTATTTCCTGTTTGCAGCTGTGGTGTTTTTCCTGATTGTAACCGGCATTGTACTTTATAATAATGCAATTCTGGATGATGCAGGAATGTATTATTTGTTATTGTTTCCTGCAGTATTGCTGATCTTTTATCCCACGGTATTTGGAATACAAAACGATAAGGAATCCAGGATGCTGGAAAACCTCTTTGGTATTCCAAACTATCGCTACAAGGTTTGGTTGGTCCGATTGGTGATGATATTCTTTATGGTATTTCTGATTATTTATGGACTGGGTTGGATGACTGAATTGCTTATTGTAAAAATACCCATTCTGGAAATGTCCGTACAGTTGATGTTTCCGGTATTATTTCTAGGTTGTTTGGCATTTATGTTCTCAACCTGGATAAAAAATGGAAATGCTACCGCAGTAATAATGATTCTTATAGGTTTGGGATTCTGGATGTTTATTGAACTTCTAGAAGAGAGTAAATGGTATCTGTTCCTGAATCCATTTCAAAGTCCAAGGAGTGTAAGTCAAACGGTTTGGGTGAATATTGTATTTCTTAACCGCTTGTACCTGTCAATTGGGGCAGTGGTCACTGTCCTGTTTGGCTTGATGAATCTGCAGAAAAGGGAGAAGTTTGTGAAATAAAAAAGGGAATAGGAAGCACTTCACTAATCCCGGTATTTATGTTGGGGTATATAATCGAATTGTTCCGGAGGATGAACTCTAGTCCAACATTTCGTAAATATGCAATTGACAATTAGGGAAGAGTTCCGGTTGCAACTGAAGGAATTCAATATTTTATGATTTAAAAATCGGGAGTAAGTCCCTACCTTTGGTACATGCTAAGCGAAACATTGAAGAAAAGATTCCCCTTCCTGGAGGCTGATTTATTGACTGAAATAGAACAGGAAGGTTTGAGTCAGACCGTTTATCCAGAGGATGAGATTATGCAGGAAGGGCAATACATTCGTTCTTTTCCTTTGGTGTTGGAAGGTGCACTACGTATCATCCGTCATGATGAAGAGGGGAGGGAGATCCTGCTTTATTATCTGGAGCCTGGTGAGGTTTGCAGCATGGCACTGACTTGTTGCATGGGACGTCAGCAAAGTAATATTCGCGCTGTAGCCGAGCAGGATAGCTTGTTGGTACGGATACCCGTGGAATGTCTCGATCGCTGGATGCTCAAGTACAATTCCTGGAAGGAGTTTATGATGTACTCCTATCGCAAACGCTTCGACGAACTCCTCAATACTATCGATTCCATTGCTTTTATGAATATGGACCAACGGCTGGAGAAATTCTTCCAGGACCGGTTTAAGGCAACCGGAGAAAAAGTGTTTATAGGCAAGCATCAGGATATCGCTTATCAATTAAATACCTCCCGGGAAGTGATTTCAAGACTGCTAAAAAAAATGGAGCAAAAAGGGATGGTGGTGCTTAGTCGGAATAAGATAGATTTTACAACGGTACTTTATAAATCTTCAGACTTATAAAGTGATTGATTGTTATTCTTAAAACGATAATAGAAGAATAATTTCCATAACCCCAGGCTTCAGCCTGGGGATTAGAAGAACCAAGGTACAGCTGGACTTTAGTCCCAAAACTAAACATGAGTAAAATCGGGTCTTTGCCCCTTTGCATATGAACACATACATATCATTACTTAGAGGTATCAATGTCGGCGGACATAAAAGGATTAAGATGGAAGAGCTGCGAAAGCATTATTCGAGCCTTTCTTTTCACGATGTTCGTTCCTATATTCAAAGCGGAAACCTGGTTTTTGAAAGCGAAGAATCTGATCAGCGTAAAATTGAAAACCTGATCAGTGAAAAGATCAAAGAGGTCTATGGTTATGATGTCTCTGTGATCGTTCGTGAAAAAGAGGAGTGGCAGCAAATCATGGCCAATAATCCTTTTAAAAAAGAAGCTGAGGATATTAGCTTTTTACATGTTTCCCTAATTTCAGATATTCCTGCTAAAAATGGTATAACTGAAATATTGAAAATGAATGTTGATAGTGATCAGGTTGCTTTTGTGAATAAGGAAATGTACTTGTATACCAGCAATGGTATACGTAATACGCGTTTTATTCATACCATGCTTGAGAAAAAAATTAAACAAAACGTAACCTACCGTAATTGGAAAACAATGATGAAAATTCATGAAATGCTTAACCGTGATTGATTACATTTGCAGCCATGAACAGATGGGATTTATTTAAAAAATTATTACCGGGATTATTACCACTCTTTGTATTTATTGCAGCCGATGAGATATGGGGAACACGTATCGGCCTGATTATAGCAATAGGATTTGGTGTTCTGCAACTTGCGTATTCTTTTATCCGTTTTCGGAAATTTGATAAATTCATTATAGCGGATACGCTTTTATTGTCTGCCATGGGAGGGATATCTATCCTATTGGAAAATGATATTTTCTTTAAACTTAAACCAGCCATCATTGAAGCTTTGCTTTGTCTGATATTGGGTATCTCTGTCTTTTCCGATAAAAACATCATTATGATGATGACCCAGAATATGATGAGAGGTATAGAAATCAATCCCTTGCAGGAACAAATGATGGCCCGCAAGCTTCGTTGGATGTTCTGGATTTTCACATCACACACGCTTCTGATCGTTATCTCTGCAGTTTATATGTCAAAAGAGGCCTGGGCCTTTATCAGTGGCGGATTGTTTTATATCCTTGTCGTACTGATGACCGTCCCCGAATTAGTGATTATGAAAATGAGACAACGGAAAAATAAGAGTTTGTAACCAAAAGTTAGGCACTAATTCCAAGTTCCGACGACCTGTGTGACTAAAGTCACTTACCACTTCAAATAAGCATACTTTCTTTGCATCAGAATTTAGAACGATGCGAATAATACAGAGATTAAATAAGCTAACGGTACTAATGATTGCAGTAGGAGCAATCGGAGGATTTTTGTACTGGTATTACATTGGTTGTGCATCCGGAACTTGTCCGATACAGTCATATTGGTATACCAGTTCACTTTATGGAGCTTTAATCGGTTATTTTATTGGAGGAATGATTAAAGATTATTCGCAGAAGAAAGAAAAAAAGGAAGAAGAGAATGGCAACATTTAGTGAGATCATAAACAGTGAGAAGCCCGTTGTTGTAGACTTTTTTGCCGAATGGTGTTCTCCATGCAAGATGATGAAACCCATTTTGGAACAAGTAAAGCAAAATCTGGGTGACCAGGTGACTATTATAAAGATTGATGTAGATAAGAACCAGAAACTGGCCATGCAACACAATATTCGTGGCGTTCCCACACTCAAAGTATACCAGCATGGGCAGGAGCGTTGGTCAGCTTCAGGTCTTATTCAGGCTGATAAACTGGTAGAGGTGATAAAAACCACAAGTGCTTTATAGGAATTAGTAGTTAGGAATTGGGAATTATTTTAAGGATAATTCAACCCTGATCTGAAATTCTGATGACAAAAGAAATTGATAGAAGAGAGAGTAATGAAACAAGTTAAATTAGAAGAGAGCAGATGCCCGCAAAACCATTATTGCCCGGTAATGAATGCGTGCCCTTTTGGAGCGATAACTCAAAAGTCGCCTTTCGAGGCGCCGGTAATCGACCAGGAGAAATGTACTAATTGCGGTAAATGTACGCGCTACTGTCCGTACGGGGCATTCACAATGGATTAATTAGGAGAGAGTAAAAAGCCGGGCAAAATGTCCGGTTTTTTTGTCTATTGTCATGAATTAATAGTACACTGACCTGCATTAAAAAAACAATTTTCTATCAGAATAGCTCATACTGAGTTGCACCATGAACTGTATTTGACAATTTAAGTTTTTCTTTTTTGATTCCTTTGAGGTTTTAAAAACAATTCCTTTACCATTCTGTTAAGTCTCAAGATCAATAAAGCAAACAGAGTCCAAAATCTCAGGATTTCTTAATATTGTAATACCAAAATCAAACTGAACCGATGAGCCATGGAAAAACTGGAGAAAAGAGTAAAACTGGGCTATGCCGAAGGTATAGCTTCTATTATTGTTAACACCCTCCTTTTCGGACTAAAGTATTGGGCCGGTATTGTTTCTGGTTCTGTTGCCCTGATTGCTGATGCATGGCATACACTTACTGATACTATTTCCTCCTTGATTGTAATCGTTGGTGTAAAACTTTCCTCGAAGAGACCGGATGAAAAGTATCCTTTTGGTTACGGGAGGTTGGAACAGATATCATCCATCTTTATTGGTTTCCTTTTGGCGATAGTTGCTTATGAATTCCTACGTGAATCCATTGAAAAGTTCAATGCAGGTGAGTCAGCAAATTTTGGTACAGTGGCAATTGTTGTAACCATCATCTCTATTGTATTAAAAGAAGCTTTGGCTCAATATGCCTTTTATATAGCAAAACGAACAGAAAACGATACTGTTAAGGCTGACGCCTGGCATCATAGAAGCGATGCTCTTTCTTCGGTGGTTGTGTTGGCGGGTATTTTTCTCAGAGATTATTTCTGGTGGATCGATAGTTTGCTGGGATTGATTATATCCCTGATGTTGTTTTATGTGGTTTTTGAAATTGTTCGGGATGCGATTAAAAAATTACTGGGAGAGGATGCTTCTCCCGAATTAATTGATGAAATTAAGAAAATCGTTATCGATCATACTCCGGAAGATCCGCGTCCACACCATTTCCATTTGCATAATTACGGAATCCACAAAGAACTTACCTTTCATATGAAGTTTGATGGAAAAATGGATATCAATGCTGGTCACAAAATCGTTACCGATATCGAAAAGGAAATTAAAAAACAATTCCAGATTGTTGCTACTATCCATATTGAGCCTAACGGAGCGAAGCACTAGAGAAGTAAAAAGTTTAAAGGCTAATGACTAAAGTTGAAAGTGGAGCATCTCTTAATACTTTTGCCATTCTACTTTTTACTTTAGCCTTATTAATTTTTAATTCCTTTACTCTTCCAGTCCAAAAATCCCGGCAACCTGTTTTCTATAGCTCTTCCCAACCGGCAGGGTGAGGTCGGCTATTTCGATCATATTCCCTTCGAGGGCATCTATTTTGTGAATGGATACGATATAGGATTTGTGGATCCGGATAAAATTGCCTTTTGGGAGTTTTTCTTCAAGATCCCGCAACGAAGCCAGGGCGGTGATTCGTTTACTAACCGTGTGGAAGGTAACATAAGCCTTTTGTCCTTCGATGTAAACCAGGTCTTTGTAGTTTATCTTGTAATGTTTGCGATCAGCACGGATAACCAGGTAATCCTCATGTAAAGTGGTTTCGGTTTGTTGATTCACTTCATTACTTTCTTTTGGATGCTCCTTCTCTTTCAAAGCAAGAACTTTATTTGAGGCAGTAATAAATCGTTCGAAGGAAAATGGCTTGAGCAGGTAGTCGCAAACATTCAATTCAAATCCTTCAATAGCAAATTCCTTATAGGCGGTGGTAATGATTACATATGGCGGATTTGTTAGTGTTCGCAAAAAGTCCAAACCGGAAATATCGGGCATTTGTATATCCAGAAACATTAAATCCACCTTTCCCGATTTAATCAGATCGATGGCTTTTAACGGGGAATTAAAATCTCCAACAAATTCCAAAAAAGGAAGTTTGGCTGTGTAATCCTTCAGGTACTGCCTGGCCAGATATTCATCATCAATAATAATGCATTTAAGCTTCATGAATTTCAATATTTAATGTTACACGATAGTTGTCCAATTTCTCTTCATTGTTAAGTCGGTGCATTCCCGGGTAAATAATATGCAGCCGTTGTTTCACATTACTGATCCCAGTTCCTGCTCCTGGTCGTGCCTTTGCTATTGGCGGAACCGAATTAGCTACAGTAAAAATAAGCTGATTCTTTTTAACAGACTTCATTTCAATATTGATATATGCATTTTGGAATTCCTCGATCTTACTGTATTTAAAACTGTTTTCCAGGAAGGGGATAAATAACATCGGAGCAACCCGTATATTCAGATCAGCTTTTGAGTGATCAAATATCACATTCATTTCATCAGGAGATTTTAGCCTATGGAAATCAATATAGTTCTTGATGTATTCAATTTCAGAAATCAGCGGCACTGTTTCGGTAGAACATTCTTCAATCACATAACGAAGCATACTTGAAAGCTTAAGTATGCTTTCCGGTGCCTTTTCCGACTTCATATGACTCAATGAAAAGATATTATTCAGGGCATTAAACAGGAAGTGCGGATTGATCTGAGATTTCAACAGATTCAACTCCGTTTTTAATTTCTCTTCCTGCATTTGCTTGTGGTAAATCAATTGCTCCCGTAATCGTTTCTGAATACTATAAACTGTTCCCACCACAACAATCAGAGCCAGCCAAAAGAAGCTTCGCGCCGCCATCATAACAATTGGCATATCACTCCTGACAGGAGATATCCCATGGCTTGAAACTATGAAATACTCCATAAAACAAAGGGAACAGGTCACTATAACTATTAAGATACTTACCGACAAGACATACCGCTTATTGTTTCCGTCTTTATATAGTCTTGGAAATAAATACAATACATTGGTATAGAATGCCACCGAATACCAGCCAATGTTGAGCATAGTTATAAAAACAGCCCTTTCAACAGGCATAATGGTGGAAGCCACACCAAGTGTGATACCTGTAATCAATCCCCAAAATATTATCTGTATCAGTACTTTATTCTTCATTTTAAATATTTTAAGACAAAAATATATGCAATAACTATATCAGCCCAGAAAACTTAACAAAGCTTAGTTTTTCATGAATCAAATCCTGATTCACCCGAATAACAGGTATGAATTCTTGTTTTTAGTTCAGGATGGTATTTGGTTCAGAAAGCCCATACTTTGGTTTATTAAAATGGTTTAGTCGATTCTTTCCTCCTTATTTAGCCGCAAATTCTAAATCAAAAACAGTAAAAGATGAAGAACAAACCGTTGGTGATCATTTTATTATTCGTGTTAAAAATGCCGTTATTGTTTGCGCAGCAGAATTACACGATTAGCGGAAGTGTGACTGATAAATCGACCGGTGAAGATTTAATTGGAGTTACATTATTGGAAACGGCAACGTCGAAAGGAACCATTACAAATGTGTATGGATTTTATTCCTTCACGCTGCCAGAGGGTAAGCATACCCTACGGTTCTCTTATATCGGCTATGAAAGTGAGACTTATGAAATAATCCTGAATAAGAATCAGACATTAGATGTTAGGCTGGCTCCAGCAAATACCGAATTATCGGAAGTCGTAATTAAAGCTGAACGCGAAGACGAAAATATTACATCCAATCAGATGAGTGTTGAACGCATGGACATTAAGAAGCTGGAAAAAATACCTGTGTTAATGGGCGAAAAGGATGTGCTGAAAAGTATTCAGTTGTTACCGGGAATTAGTACGACTTCCGAAGGTGGAAGTGGATTTAGCGTAAGGGGTGGTTCCATCGATCAGAATCTAATCTTACTTGACGGAGCTCCCTTGTACAGCTCCTCCCATCTGATGGGCTTTTTCTCGGCCTTTAATTCCGATGCCTTGAAAAACGTATCCGTATATAAAGGAGGAATTCCCGCTAACTATGGAGGTAGAGCTTCTTCAGTTCTGGACATTAGTATGAAAGAAGGAAACAACCAGAAGTTTTCGGGTTCGGGTGGCATTGGTTTGATTTCTTCCCGTTTAACTCTGGAAGGCCCAATTATTAAGGATAAAATGTCCTTTATTGTTTCAGGAAGAAGAAGTTATCTGGATCAGGTGGCAAAGCTGGGGGGATTCCTTGATGACGGTATGAACCTTTATTTCTACGACCTGAATGCTAAGATGAATTATAAGATCAATGATAAGAACAGGATATTTCTTTCCGGATACTTTGGTCAGGATAATTTTGGATTCAATGATATTGGTATGGAATGGGGAAATACTACGGCAACGCTTCGCTGGAACCATGTTTACAACAGTAAGCTATTTTCAAACACAACCTTTATTTACAGTAATTACAACTACGGTTTTAACCTGGTGGTTGATGCAGCTATAAATTCAGGCATTAAGGATTATTCCTTCAAACAGGATTACTCATGGTTCCTGAATCCAAACAATACTGTTAAGTTTGGTCTGGATGTAACACACCATACATTTAAACCGGGAGAACTTCAATTTGAAGATGATGACAATACGGATATTGTACTGGATGAGACCCTGGCTCTTGAAAGTGGTGTATATATCTCGAATAGTCAGAAGCTGAGTGACCGTTTTTCAGCTGAATATGGATTTAGACTTTCCATGTTCAACCAACTGGGTGAAGGTTGGGCAAATACCTACAATGATTATAATGTAAAGATTGACTCTACATTTTACGAGGCTGGCGAGATCATGCAAACCTATTGGGATATTGAACCACGTTTATCATTGAATTACCGCTTAAACAAAACCAGCTCCCTGAAAGCATCTTATAACCGTATGGCTCAGTATCTGCATTTGATGTCGAATTCCACTTCATCACAGCCTTCGGACACCTGGATGCCGAGTACAGGAAACATTGAACCGCAAAGTGTATCGCAGTATGCTTTAGGGTATTTCAAAAATTTCAATGATAACAACTACGAATTTTCTATTGAAGGGTATTACAAACAAATGAATAATATCAACGATTATGAGGATGGAACCAATATTATGCTTAATGAGGATATTGAGGCCTACATCCTATCTGGTGAAGGACGCAGTTACGGACTGGAATTCTATTTGAAAAAGAAATACGGAAAACTAACAGGTTGGCTAAGTTATACCTTAGGTCGCACCGAATATAAGATCGATGGAATCAACAATGGAGAATGGTACAATACCCGTTATGATAAAACGCATGATGTATCCATTGTCTTAACCTATGCCTTGAACGACCGTTTGTCGCTGTCAGGTTCCTGGGTTTACTATAAAGGAAATGCTGTTACCTTCCCAAGTGGTCAGTATGGTTTTGATAACCAATCATGGGCATATTATACCGAACGAAACGGTTACCGCATGCCCGATTACCATCGTCTGGATTTGAGTTTGCACCTGGAAGGAAAGAAAAAGAAGCGATTCGAAACCAGCTGGGACTTCTCGCTCTACAATGTGTATAACCGCCACAATGCATATACCATCAGTTTCCAGGAAAGTGAAACAATGCCCGGAGCGAATGAAGCAGTTAAGCTGAGCCTGTTTGGTATTGTGCCTTCGGTGACATGGAACTTTAAGTTCTAGCAAAAGGAAGTAAAAAGGAGAAATTAAAAATTAAGAAGGATGCGAAAATTAAATATAGGATATCTGGTAGGTGGACTCATGTTAATACTGGTTTTTACCGCCTGTGAAGAAGTGATAGAAATCGATTTGAATTCATCCAGTCCGTTGATAGTTGCCGAAGGAATGATTGAACAGGATTCTGTAGCGTGGTTAAAGTTAAGTTATACACGTGATTATTTTGATGTTGAGGAAAGTGAACACATAGAAGATTTCGTGGTGAGCTTAAAAGACGAAGCTGGAAACGAGGAGGAGCTTGAGCATGTGGGAAACGGCTTGTATAAGGGTAGCTCCATCACCGGGCAAACCGGTATGGAGTATACCCTCAGCTTCTCCGGAGATGAAGATGAACGAACAGCTACCTCCATACTAAATGCTCCGGTAACGCTATTTGCTGTGGATCTAAATGAAAATGAAATGCCCCGGCCGGGTGAAGAAGATACCTATAGGGCTAAACTTAAATTAGGAACACAATCTAATTCCAACGAATATCAGTTGGTGAAGTTCTGGGTGAATGGCGTGGAAGATCAGCAGGCATACTACCTGATCAACGGAGAGTATTATACCAATGCAGATACCACAACCTATATCCCTATGCAACTACTGCTCGAAAAAGGAGATGAATTGAAGACTATTATATACTCCATCGACAGGGAAACATATGTGTATTACAGTCAGCTGAATGAAAGAAAAGGAAACGGAATGATGGGATCATCAACACCTTATAATCCAAAATCAAATTTTGGAGAAGGAGTCATGGGATATTTTACAGCGCGATCCTCCATCGAACGTCAAACAACTGTGAAATAAGATTTTGTAGAATGTGTGATTAAATTTCTGCCCGGATAATACCCCGGGCAGGAATTTAACACGCCTGGTTAACACTAAATATTATTCTGATGCCGTTGATAACAAAAAATGATTCGTCCAAACTTACTTTGGAGTTGGAAAATCATAGCTTTTTAAAGCTGACTCTACTTCTTGCCAGCATGATTACCATGATGTCAGGAGCCATTGTGTCTCCTTCAATACCCAAAATAGCCACCGTGTTTAGTGAAGTGGAAGGTATAGCACTTTTATCTCGTTTGATCATCACAATTCCGGCTCTCTTTGTTGCCTTTTCTTCACCTGTATTTGGTGCTTTGTCAGATAAACTGGGACGAAAGAAAATATTACTTATCTCTCTTTTATTATATGCAATCAGTGGTTCCTCCGGCTATATGCTTGACAACGTTTATTTGTTACTCATTGGGAGAATATTCCTTGGAATATCAGTTGGAGGAATTAACACCATTATTACAACTCTCATAGGTGATTATTTCTCAGGAAATGAGAGAAATAAATTCGCAGGAATGCAGGGCGCTTTTATGAGTATGGGAGGTGTGGTATTTATCTCACTGGCTGGTTGGCTGTCGGATCTAAACTGGCAGTCGCCATTTTTAATATATCTTTTTGCATTGCCGGTATTTATTCTGGCTGGTTTATACATATATGAGCCACAAGCAATAAAGCATAAAGAAACAAGAAACGAATCACCAAAGTACAATAGAAAGTTAACCTTCGTTATTTACTTGCTGGCCTTTTTGGGAATTGTATTCTTTTATATGATTCCTATACAGATACCATTTTTGATAAATAATTTTGACAATGCCAGCAGTTCACAAATTGGTTATGCCATTGGAATAGCTACATTGTCCGGAGCAATAGTATCCTCTTATTACAAGCGCTTAAAAGCAATATTCTCATTCAAAGCAATATTTCAGATAGCCTTCCTCTTAATGGGTATTGGTTATATTATTGTTTCTTTTTCAACGACCTATATACATGTTCTTATTGGGTTGCTGATAGCCGGTATGGGAACAGGTTTATTAATGCCCTCCAGTAATTTATGGATTATGAATATAGCCCCGGAAAACATGCGGGGAACATTGGTGGGCAGAATATCAATGGTGACATATTTGGGGCAATTTTTCTCACCTATTCTAATTCAGCCCATAATCAACAATCATAATATAGGATTTGCATTCCTGATAGCCAGCAGTTGCCTGGGAGGGCTGTGTATGGTTTTATTCTGGTTAATATCAAGTGAATAAAGATCCTTTTCTTTGTGTTAACAGTTGGGAGCCCGGAGTTGCCGGGCTCTTCTTTTTGTTATGTTTTGATCAGCTTTTTTAAGTCGTGATTGTCAACTTCCCGAAAGTCTGAGGGAGACGGGATTTCGTCTTGTTGGAGACTGTTGAATGTAGGTTCTTATTTTTTGATGGTATAAGAAAAGTGAAGTCATAAATGCCTGCGATCGGCATTTTAAAAATCGACGGCCTGTGATAGCGGGTAAAAATGGAAGTAAAAATTCAGGCTACAACTTTCCTCTTGCTTTTAATTCCATAGGTAAAATACAATTATATACAAATTTATTTATTGGAGTGTTAATGCCATATTTTTCTCCGAAATTTACTACTGATCCGTTTTGATAATCAATTTCAGATGGTCTTCCCTCCCAAACATCCCTTGTTAAAGAAGATGTTGAATTATGTGGGAAGGTATCAATAAATGAAACCGTTTTATCAACGAATTCCTGTTCAATTTTCACTCCCATTCTTTGTGAAATCAAATATATCTCAGTTATCAAATCAATCATCATTTGTCTGGTTTGCCTAAGCTCCCGAAGCTCTCCATATGTCGTTTTTGTAACTGCCAATAATCCACTTACGCATATCGCGATGAATTTTTTCCACAAATCGGATTCTATATCTTCTGAAATTTTTGAATCAATTCCTGCTTTCTCAAAAACAGCTTGTATTTTTTCTATTCTTGTTGTAGATGACTTATCCAGTTCTCCAAATATAATCGCAGGATTCACACCAAAATGATTGATCACTCCCGGAGATTCAATTCTGCTGATTATCCTGCATAATCCTCCCAGAATATTCGATTTATCAACTGTTTTGTTCAATTCATCAGTAGCAAGAACTCCATTTTGTAAAGGAATAATCAAGCTATTGGTATGAATGATTTTTTTTAAGTCATTCCGGATTTCTTTAATCTGCCATGCCTTCACAGCAATTATTATTAAATCTGGTTTTTCAATTTCAGTAATTTTATCCGTGGCATTAATATGATCAATCTTAAAATCACCTAAAATGCTTTTTACTTTTAAACCATTTCTAAGCATAGCTTTTAAGTGTTCGCCCCTAGCAAGAAAGGTTACATCAAATCCTGCTTGAGATAATTTGGCCCCAAAATATCCACCTACACCTCCTGCTCCGATAATTGCTGTTTTCATAATGTACAAGATTTTGATGCTGAGTATTGCATATAAATAATGTCTAAGAGCGTCAGTATGCAATATTGACACGCTGTTTATATGTGGTTTAAAATTAAAAATACGGAAAATCAATCATCATCCAAGGCTTTAATCCAAAAAGCTGTATGATCCCATTTCTGTTAAATTTCTTACATAAACGGTCCCGTTTGCAAAAGAGGGTGCTGTCCACGATTTACCATTTATAGCTTGAATGGAATCATTTTCAGTATATGCTTCCGGCACTGCATCCACTATTTTTAATACACCTTTATCAGACAGTGCTAAAATTTTGTTGTCTACAAGAATTAAGCTTCCTAATCCAAAGCCTTTTTGTGACCATTTTGATTTACCATCAATTTCAGAAATGCATTTTAAAGCACCTCCACTTATCCCATAAATATGTGCGTTGTAATAACAGGGGGAGCTAAAAGCATTTCTCATTGATTTATTGTTGAATGTTTCTGTAGCTACATTATTCTCAATTTTTATCATAAAACAACCTGAACCTGAAGATACGAAAATCTTATTTGGAGCTATAAATAATGGTGTTGCAATGGGTGCCTGAAGCGGCATGTCGTACGACCAAAGTTCATCCCCGTTTTTATTAAAAGACAATAGTTTAGTCCCATTTGCAAATATTGTGTGAATCTCACCATCAATAGTAGCAATGGTTGGCGAAGAATACGAGGGACGTGCTTCACCATTAACCCAAAGGGTTTTTCCTGTATTTTTATCAATCGAAGCAAATCCTCTGGATTCCGTCCCTCCAACTTCAATAATTATTTCATCTCCAATGAGAATAGGGGATGTTGTATAAATCCAGCCAGGTTTATTATCAAATTCTTCCAGGAAATTTACCGTCCATAATATTTCTCCATCTTCAAGAGACAGGGCTCTTAAATTTCCAAATGAGCTTAAACAATATATGGCATTATCATCCATCGCTGGGGTTGATCTTGGGCCATCGCCCCATCCTTCTGAGTCACGAAACATAGAATCAATAACTGTTCTCCAGATTTCTTCGCCACTTATTGCATCAAATGCAAGCACCACTTCCGATCCAGATAAGCTATCAGCGATCTCGCTACTCATGGTATATATTTTATCTTTTGAAACTAAAATTTCAGAAAAACCGCTTCCCAGCTTTTGTGTCCAGATTAACTTTGGTTCTTTGTCAACCAATTTTTCGTTTATACTACTTTCCGAATAAGCACCGTTGCGATTGTTTCCTCTGAATTGTTTCCAGCTATTTTTTTCTGTATCTTTTGATATATATGAACAAGCAATGACTGCCGGGATAGCTATAAGGAATAAGGCAAATGCATAATGTTTTACTCTCATTGTTTATAATTTTTGTTGTTTATATTTTTATTTTGGATCTAAATCCAATTCCATCCTAATCAACTTCCTCAATATCTCATTACATATTTTAGGTGTAGAATCAACATCGCATGAATTTGTTGCCACCACGAATGCTCTATCTAGTTTTGGAGAGACTATAACTTCTACATACCAAATTTCATTGGATCCGCCGTGGATAAGTGTAATTTCATTTATCCATTCATGTTTTCCAACAAACCAGCCACCGGCATAATGCCCCACTGGTTCGATTAATTTGTCTAAATATTTGCGTTCCAGGATTGGGTTATCGTTTGCTAATTGAAGAGAAAGAAATTTAGCCCAGTCTGCAATGCTACAATATACCCTGCCTGCCGGCCCGATTTCCTGACAATAGTAAGCTTCACTTGGACGCCATTTCCATAAATACTTTTTGTGGCCCCAAGGCTGAGTGGTTGACGTGGAAATATTGGGATTTCCATATCCGGCAGTAGACATCCCCAAAGGATCGAACAAACGTTTTTTCATTAAATCTTCCCAGCTTATGCCCGTTATTTGTTCAGCCATACAAGCGGCAATCACATATCCAAAATTTGAATATTGGAATTTATCAATATCATAGGCAGCTGGTGACTTAAGATTATCTTCTAAAATTGTCAGTCGCCTTTTGCTAATTCCTATCGAATTGTCTGTATCCGAATAGCTCCAATTTTTCGGAATTCCGGCTCGGTGGGTAAGCAATTGCCATAGTGTGATTTTATGATAATCTGTATGAATCCTGTTTTTTAGTTCAGGAATAGCTTCTATCAGTTTCATGTCCCAACTAAGCTTCCCTTCTGCTACCAAAGTAGCAATCATTGTGGCGGTCATAGCTTTTCCACATGAGCCCAAATGCACCACATCATGGGTGGTAAACGCAATACCAGAACCCACTTTACGCTCTCCTGCAGAGGCCATGGCAATTAGACTATCGCCTGAAATTATCGCAGCAACCATTCCGGGTGCCCCACCTTCATTTATTACTTTAGTAAGAATGTGCTGAATGGAATCAGATTTCTTTGATTCTGATTTTGTTGGCAAATTGATAGCCTGATCTTCTACCGGAATATCTGTTGTTTCGGCAAACAAACAACTTGTTAGCAATGCAAGAGAAAATAGTATCAGAATAATAATTGTGTAATTACGCATAATGTGTTTATTTTCATTTAATCTTCTATTTCTTTACAAATGTTGTCATTCCTGCTTCTGCACGCCGGCCTGATATATAAATCCTTGTTCATTTACTGTAATAAATGTATGATGCTCTCTTTTTGTACCTCCAATTAATGTGGCAAAGACGATTTCGCCTTTTGGGTTGAATTTTGCTACAAAGGCATCGGCCAAACCATCGCCCTTTAGTTCTGTTTGATAGGCTCCTTCAGTAGCTGGGAAATTCTTATCTCTGGTATTTCCTGAAATATAAGTATAACCTTCGCTGTCGGTAAAAACATCAAAGCCAGAAGCGAATCGATCAGTATGTGAGAGATAAGTAGAAAAGCCAAGCTTATATGCCAGGATATCTACATATTCACTTGTCTGTGCAATTAAAATACCTTGACATAATAGTATACCTGTTATAATTAATCTATATATTTTTAACATGATCTTTCTTTTAAATATCAAATCTGTAATTTATTATTTGTACTATAATTACTTCATTAAGAAAATGAACTATATGTTCTTTACTCTCCAAGGCCATTTGAATTTGTTTTGATTTCCTTCGTAGGAATTACATCGTTCGTGTTTTGTAATTACGTAATATCAGAAACTGTGAGAGCAGCTAAAAAAACTTAGTGTTATCGTTTTTCATGACCAGTTTTATGTTTAATGAGTTAAGTCTAAAATTAACTATAGTATGCTGTACTTGTTGATATTATTCGATCTATGGTATTATAAATCGACGACTGGTACTATTTGTATTTAATAATCAGTGAACAATTATAATTATGTATATGTGTCGCAAAAACAATTGTTTGAATTATGGACACGATACATATTTTATAATCATTAAAGATCCATTTTGTGTTCTTAGCTATGGTGTTATGTTATACTTTGCTTTCAAATCATCAATTATTGTTGAACGCATCCATAGAACATCTTCATTGCCCCGTCCTACCCAGCGTGTGAAAAACAAATATTTACCATCAGGAGAAAGAGCCGGAAATCGCTCTCCCCGTTTTGTATTAATTGTTGATCCCAGGCTATATGCATCAGTCCATGTTCCATCAGGTCGCCTGAAACTTATGTAAATATCTTGTTGTTTGTTTATGCGGTTAGAAGAGAAAAGCAGGTAGCTTTCGTCGGGTGCAATATAAGGTGTCCAGTTAAGTACTCCATTAGCAGCGTTAATACTTGCAGGTAACAATTCCGGCTTTGTATAAATGCCATTAATTATTTCAGAGCGATATATGCCAAAATTGTTCATAGCCCCAAGCCCTTCTGCATGACCAAAAAAATAGAGTGTACCATTATTGGTGAGTGAAGGCCCATAAACGTATTTTATTTCAGGAAAACGAGTGACAAGATTCAAACATTTTGGCTTACTCCAGGTGTTAGCCTGTTTTTCTACAATGTGTAAGTCTTTTTCCTCTTCTTCATCAAAAGAGATGAAATATAAATGCTTTCCATCCGAAGAAAAAGCGGGCATACCACCGAAAGGGGAGGGCTCTGCTTTGGTCCATTGTCCATCTTTACATCGCATGGTATTAAGGAAAATCTCTGTTTCCTTGTCTTTATGGCGAAGATTTGACTGCCAAAACACTTCTTTTCCATCCGGTGAAAATGTTGGAAATCCATGTTCAATTGTTGAATCAACAGAAATAATGCCTGGTGCAAAAACCAGAGGTTCATCCCCTGGAATTGGCTGTCCAAGATAGGCACCGGTTAACTTCGAAAGTTTACCAGCTTTCAGGGGCATTTTCCAGGTCTGAAGTTCTTCTTCGAAAATGATTGCATCAGGAAAATTTGCTCTGACAATTGTGCTATCAAATGCAGGTGTTGTAAAATGGTAATGAATTGGAAAAATATAGTTTCCACCAATTGCTTCCCGAACAAATTTAGTACTCAATGAATCTCCATGCATGTAATAATGTTGAATGAAGGCAAGGTCTATCTTTTTCTCGGGTAACTGGAGTGATCGAAACTCATTATAAGTAAACTGATCAAAATCAGCATCACCTGTTTGGAAAATTGTAATCCCATTCACTGTAATTAAAAAACCAATATTAATAACCCGTGAATTTGTTCCATGAGGTAAGTAAAATGTTTCTATACCTATACCATTTATTATTTTGCTGTCCGACTCTTCTTTCGAAGGATTAAAACCATAACACCGGTCATTGATACCTTTAAGCGCATCAACCATTTGCTGCGTAGATGCAAAAATTGCTTTTGGATTGTTTTGCATATGCTGACGAACCATCACTGGATTGACATGATCTCCGTGCGCATGGGTTACAATAATTAAATCCACATCATCAAAGGGCGCTTGTGCCAATGAAAGCTTTTCCTGAATACTTTGTGGCAAATTGTAACTTCCTTCAAAGCCTTTGAACAAGGCATCAATAAGAATTTTTTTCTCACCGGTATTAATCAGAAAACCGGCATTCCCAACATAGGTGACTTCGACTTGTTTTTGCTGTGCACTTGCCATAAATATCGTGAGGCAAAACAGGATAAGCGTTAAAATTACTTTTGTTTTCATGTGTGTTGGTTTTTCAAAGGTTACATTCAATCAGATGTGCTTTTTCAAAAATTCGTGTTTATTTATTGTTATTAACACCAGGGCGAATAACAAATATCCGGCTGATAAAAACGTTAATAATTCAAGCAAATCAATTATTACAAGCTGTAGGGAAAAGTTGAATAAAAAGTGTATCCAAACAGCAATCAGAATATTTTGATCTTTATTATAATAAATTGTTATAACAACAGATAATGAGAGAATTCCGATTATAAATACAATGCAATAATATAATAAATCCAGACCGGCATATCCCGATAATATCCATAGTGGTAAATGCCAAAAGGCCCATGCCAGTCCGACAATCAACGCTGCTTTTACAGGTGCATATTTCTTTTGTAAAGTGTTCAGAACATAAGCCCGCCATCCAAGCTCTTCACCTATGGCGCCACTTGTTAAGGACATAATAAAGGCTGGAATCAGCCCCGAAAAACTTATGAGTGAGATTGTATCAAACGAAATGTCACTGAAGTTCAGATATGCTATAACAGCAACTACAAGTATTGTCAGTTGTATTAACAACAATAAGATAAAGTGCTGAGATTTTACTTTTTTCGAAGAAATCTCGCTAAAGAAATCTCGAAGTTTGGTGTTGGGGTACAATTTCCTGAACATGATAAGTACCACAAATGTCGGCGACCAGGCACATCCATTTTTCATTATGTTTTGAATAATAATCGGGACATCTATGGATATCAAAAATCCGGTCAGCCCTAGTAAAGCCCAAAATAGTAAGTAGGTGAAAATTACGTAAAGCCTCAGTATTTTTGAATTCATGATTTTTTGTTGCATCTGGAAATCTTGTTATCTATGTATTATACAGTGTCACAATGGTTTCTGCCTGGTGTGAATGAGCTGTAAAATAATCAATTATCGGGTGATTCCATATAAGCAATTTTGAACAATAGTAAATGTACGTATAGACGAAACTATTCTCTTAACATTTCAAAAGTTTTGCTTCCTGAATGTAATACCATTTTATTCTTATCAGGTAAAAACTCAGCTCTTAGCATTCCAGGATCATACTTAAATTTATTCGTGTCATAACAATCCATCGTGAATGCTTGCCTGTCCCCAAATTGTACTTTTAGCTTATGTTCTTCATTAAAGATTGTTATATTTCTGGTCAACTCAGCACATGAATATACTCCGGTATATTTATCCAGGACTTCAGGTTTCAACTTAATAGCTTTGAAAATGGGTGGTTTTTTCATCGCTTCAATACTTTCCTTCTTATATTTATCCAAAACCTTAGTTGATATCCAAAAAACATCCTGTGTTTTGGTATGACGCATAAAAAAGAGATATTTTCCATCCGGAGAAACAACAGGGAAACGTTCTCGGGCTTCTGTATTAATTTCATCTCGCATAATTATTGGATATCCCCAGTTACCTTCTTGATCTTTAAAACAGATACATAAGTCAAGATCACCCTTACCTTTGTAATTATAACCTGAGAATATATAATAGCTTTCATCAGGAGCAAAGTAGACATTGAAAGCCAATGTAAAGTCTTTCTGAATTCTCATGGTATCAGGTTGCGAGAACTTTACATTGTCATACCTATATTTAAGAATAACTCTCTCCTTTTGGTCATACTTATATGCATTACCATTCTTTGTAAATACAGGAGTCCAGTTCGATGCAACATTTCCTTCTTTGGTGTTAAATGGTTCTCCAACCTTTATGGGTTTACTCCACTGGTCATCAACTTTTTCAACATAGTACATGTACTTATCTCGGGGCTTTCGCTGATAAAAGAAAAGCTTTTTGCCATCAAGCGAAAAAACAGGCCCTCCATTTCCACCATGCTTATTATCAGTTGTGAAGTCTGCAATGCTAGGTATAGTCCACACACCATTTTGCAATCTGGAATAATATAGCTGCTCCGTGCTGCGTTTTCCATCTTCGGTTTTAAATTCATCAGTATATACCGACCAAAATATCTCATCCCCTCTAGGAGATATAGCTATTTGGCAATGCTCAGCCCAAGAGGTGTCGGAAACAATTCCCGGAGCAAATATTTCAGGGCTTGATCCCGGAGGAGTCAAACCAAAATATGCATCTTTTGATTCAAGAAAGCTTTTTTCGATTTGAGTGCAGCTTGTACAAATTATTCCTATGAGAAATACAAGTGATATTTGTTTCATCTCTAATTGTTTTTCAATCTTTATTCAATGGCCCACCTTAAATATTCATCTAATAATTGGGTGAAATTATCAGCAAAGTCATGACCTATACCATTTGTAACAAACATTTTTGTTTGCCCTGTAAGGCTATCAATAGAGTTTACCAGATTTTTTTGCGCTTCTAAGGCAAAATCAGTTTCGCCGGTTATAATACCTAACTTTTTGTTTGCTTTAGCAAAGTTTGTGGTCATTTCATCTGTAACATTTCGTGGAATTACCGGGCAGTTTAACACCAATCCGGTGACAGGGAAATAATTATTCAATGTAAAATCCAGAGCTTTTTTCCCTCCTGCCGACATGCCTGCGAAAATTATTTTGGATTCGTTGACAGGATAATTCTTTAAAACCTCATGATAAATTTCAGTAAACTCCTTTTTTATTTTTTCATCTTTAGGAATCCATTTAAAAGATGTGGGAGAACTTGGTATGTATGATTGAAGAAATACCGTTATAAATTCCTGTTTCATTATTGGAGCTTTCCAATTCAATTTTGATTTATCAATACTCCTGTTGTTTCCATGAAAAATGAAGAGTATTGGGTATGTCTTTTCTTTGGTATATCCTGTTGGTAATATGATCTCATGCTTTACATGTAAGGTATCCATTCTGTTTTTTTCAATTTTAGCCAGTTTTTCAAACTCAAGATTATCCTTATAGTATTTTTGATAAGACGGATTATTTAAATCATAGAAATATCCCGTATTAATACCAGTCCCCCAGACCTTAATTGCTTTTGAATAATCACCAACTCTTGTGTAAATCTGACCAAGTAACTGGGATGTCCTTCCTAATTCTTCAGGGAAATTTTTATATGCATATTCCATTATTAGAATTGTGGAATCGGTATTGTTGTTACGGAAAGCACTTATTGCCATGCTTTCTACTTCCCCATAAGATAAGTCTTTATCAATCTGCCCAAAGCAGCTAATCATTATAGTAATGAAGATACACTGTAGTAAAATTATTTTTTTTATCATGGTAATATTATTAATGGTTATTTAAATTTGTTCTGATTGTCAGTCAGAAGTCACATTTCGTAAGTATACAAATTGCGTAAAAGACATATTATGTGCTTTCATGCTTTGTCCTTAAATTTTTGATGACATCCGTTGAAACCCAAAAGAAATCCTGAGTTTCAGTATGTCGCATAAAAAACATATATTTCCCATCAGGAGATACAACAGGAAATCGTTCTCGCAATTCTGTGTTTATTTCAGCCCCCATATTAATAGGGTAGCCCCATTTATCATCCTCAGTTTTAAAACTGATATATAGATCAATATCTCCGAATCCACTTTTATGTTTGGCAGCAAAAATTACATAATCTTCAAAGGGTGATACATAAATACTCCAGCGTGGGCGAAAATCGTTATGGATAATGATTGTGTCAATAAATGCAAATTTTTCTCCATCAAATTTGTATTTAGCTGTATAGCTTGAATTTTTATATGCATTTCCTTTTTTTGTAAATACAGGAGTATAGTTTTGGTCATCATTATTGTATGAATTACCTGTATTAATGGGTTCATTACTCCATTTGCCATCGACTTTTTCAACATAATACGTATTCATTTCTGATGATACCCAGGGACTTTTAACCTGATAAAAGAATAATTTCTTTCCATCTTGAGAATAAACAGGCCCTCCATTCAATCCGTGTTTATTTTTTTTGGTAAATTCCGCTATTGCTGGTTTTGTCCATAAACCGTCTTTCAATTTTGAATAAAATATCTGCTCTGTATTCTTTGTGCCATCTTCTGTGCGATACACTGATGTCCAGGCTGACCAATAGATTTCATCACCCTTTGGAGATATGGCTACCTGACAATGTTCCGCCCAGGTTGAATCAGAAACAATTCCCGGAGCAAATACTTCAGGTATTATTCCAGGAGCTTCTAAACCAAAATATGTACTTTCTGTATCAAGAACATTTTGATTGCGATATGCGCATTCTGTACTGAGAACTCCGATTAAAACAATAAAAAGTATCTTTTTCATTTTTGTATATTTTTAAAAGTCTGGACATATTATTCATTTAATCTTTTCAATATATTTATCGATCGTGTATAATCAGGGTTAATTTCAAGAGATTTTGTGAAGCACCCTTTAGCCAATTCGCGCTCATTATTATGGAGAAAAATCAGACCTTTACCATAGTAATTTCGAGCAGAATTTGGATAAAGACTAATATTATAATCAATCATTTCTAGTGCTTCATCAAGCTTATTTTCATTTTTTAAATCGAATGCAATGTCAAATAAAACACTAGCTTTAGGAAGTACGGTAAAACCATATTCCTGTGATAATTTCTCGAAATGAGTGTCTATTTCTGGTATGCTGTATTTCCTTCTTTCCGAGTTCATAGTGAATTCTGAAAAGAAGTACAACAGAGCATTATTCAATGTCATTAAAGGGACATGTCCTGAGTTTTCAAGCTTTTCTAATTTCCATTGTAAATCTTTGGGTGCATGTCGCTTTAAAATATTTTTGAAATCATCGATATGATTTAATACCTGAGTGAAATCCATATAACCATACGATATATACAGTTTCTTATTACTTATCCTTTTAGCTTTCAGTATGGACTTTGTTTGTTCCAAATAAAAATCTGAACACCACCCAAACATTGGACTTGCAACTATATACCCGTCAAATAAATCAGGGTAAGACAATAAGTTGTATGTTACATAAAGCCCCGTATTTGATTGGCCCATTAATATTTTATAATTATTGGTTCTATAGTTGCTTTTAATATTGGGAAGTAATTCTTTTTCTAGAAAGTTATAGAACTTCTCAGCATGGTCAAACTGGCCGGAATCATCAGGGCAAGCCCAATAGTTACCAGCAACTCCGGTGTTTGATATTCCTACAACAATCATGTCCGGAATCCTTTTACTTGAAAGTTTTTCAGTAGTAGCCACTGCATTTGCAAATGTTGAGGTTAAATGACCATTCATTAGGTATAGTACCGGATATTCTTTATCTGTTTCTTCATATCCGTTGGGAAGATGGAGGTGATATGTTACTTCTCCTTCAAGAACTTTGGAATTAATTGTTATGGTCTTACCTATATTATAATCACTTTCGGTTTGCGCTATGCAGATCGTAGAAAGTAGAATTGCACAACTTAATGTTAATTTTTTCATAACACTTAACAGCTTTGGTTAAGCGTGAAATTAATTATAACATGCTGTTGTCAGCTATGATTTTCGATGGGTGGTACTATAATTCGACGACTGGTTTTACCTATGTTCTGATTGAAGTTTCGCTGCAAATCTTCTACTCATTTCGATGGGTTCTTCTCTGTGGTTTAAATAAACCCGGCTTGTTTTGTTTTCAAGATTTACGATCTTTTCAATATAGTTTTGGTTTACAATTGTGGACCTGTGAACCTTACAAAAGTGTTTTCCGGGCAAGCGCTTTTCCCAGTTTTTCAGCGTTTCCAATACGACAAGTCGTTTTCCGTAATTTGTAAATATTGAAGTATAATCGCCTTCAGCACAAATGCATGTTACTTGATTGATTCGAACAAAAATCGATGACAAATTCGTTTTAACAAAAATAGAATCATCGTAATCAAGGTTTTTTGGAGCATCAGAAATATTATTTCTAATCCTATCTAATGTCAGGTTTAACCGATCCGGATTAACAGGCTTTAGTAAATAATCCAATGCATTAACATCAAAGGCTTTTAAAGCAAATTCATTATAAGCTGTTACAAATATAGTTCTGAAGTTTGCTGAAACTTTCTCCAATAAATCGAATCCTGTTTCTCTCCCTAATTGTATGTCAAGGAAGATAATATCGGGGTCTTTACTATTTATTTCGACTATCGATGATTCTATATTGTCAGCCTCACCAACAATCTCAATATCATTAAAATCCTTTAGGAGGATTTTTAATTCTTCACGTGCGTATCTTTCGTCGTCAATTATTAAAGCTCTGAACTGTTTCATTAATTCGCAATGTTTTTAATAATCAATTTTGCCACAACAATATTATCGTATTCGTTTAAGCTAAATTCATAGTTACCTGGATAAACAAGATCTAACCTTTTGTTAATATTTTCAATACCTGTGTTTGTACTGCCTACATTGCTTCCATTCTTAATAATTAAAGAGCCCGAATTGGATACTTCAATTATTAGATTATTATCGATCAATGCTGATTTTACATTAATTTTCAAAGGCGGGATACTTGTCTCAATGCCATATTTTACCGCATTTTCAACTAAGGGGTGAATTATGAAAAATGGAATTTCTATGTTTTGTGTTTCTGGATCAATATCAAAATTGAATTCCAGCTTTTCTTCAAACCGAATTTTTTGGATGTTTAGATAATTCTTTATAGCATCAACTTCTTTTCCTAAAGTATTTGCCTGATCCTGATCTTTTTCAAGAGTATATCTGAAAAAGTCTGATAATAAAGTAACCGTGTGTCGTGCTTTATCCTGATCTAAAAAAATGGTAGCCCGGATGGTATTAAGTGCATTAAATAAGAAGTGTGGGTTTATTTGGTATCTCAACATTTGTAATTGAGCTTCATGAGCCAGGGCTTCCGATTTCAGTGTGTTTTCTTTTTGCATCTGAGCATTTTCCCAATATCTGACCGCAAAATAGACAACTGATAGTAATAGCAGAGGAGTTATAAAGAAAGTACCTTTATAGTAAAAATAACTACTGATAATTTTGACATCTTTAATCTTAAAAACATGAAGTATTGTGTTTTCAAAAAACGTCCCTACATAAGAACTAATGATGATGAGCAAAACTATCATTAGCCATATGAGCCATGTTTTTCTACGATGTTGAAGCTTATCATATATTTTATATAGAAAAAATGAGACAATGAAAATTGTAATAGCTTTAACTCCCAGTACTTTGACGATTAAACTTATAATAATAACATCAATTTTTGGAGAAATTAACCATTGCAGCGTTACTAAAAACATCCATGCGAAGAGGGTTAGTAGTTGTACAACCAACAATAAGTTTATTCTTTTTTTTATATTTCCAAGCGTTTGGCGCATGTTTAGCAGTAATTAATTTTTACATTAAAAACTAATTCGAATGGTTATTAAACACATTGATTCATCTGAATAAGATCTGTATTCTTTGAATTTATTATCCAAGATAGTACGATTAATCAGCCATTAGTTTTTGTTGAGTGAATGTACAACATTTTAGTAAAACCATCAAATAAACTGATTGTGTATAAAAACCAAAACATGATAAAAAATATATTGTAGGCTAGCTATACTCTTGTATGTAATAGAAAGAATAGAGTAGGGGTTGTTTGGCTCTTCAGCTTGTAACTATAATACATCGTCAATGTGTGACCCAATAATTACTTAGGTTGGTGTTTATTAATAAAGTTTTATATTAGTGAAGATGAATACTTACAGAAATAATACAAGAATTGCAGGCATACTAATTATTGCTGGCATGGTTGCAGGTATACTCAGCGTGGTACCAGCTATCGACTCTTCAGATTACCTCACTAAAGCTGCAGAAAACTCAAATCAGGTGATAATGGGAGCAGTTTTCCATTTTATTATGTCTGTGGCATATATCGGTGTGGCAATTACTCTTTATCCAATTATAAAAGCGTATAATAAGAGTCTGGCACTTGGATTTCTCAGCTTTCGGATTATAGCAACTGTTTTCTTAATAATGGGAGTTATAAGCTTATTGTTGTTACTAATTATTAGTCAGGAATATGTAAAGACTCCAACTTCTGATTTAGCATATCTTAAGACTCTGGGAGGGCTATTGCGTTCAGGTAGGGATTTTTCGAATCATGTTGCTATGATTATATCCTTAAACATTGGTGGTATTATGTTCTATGTTTTACTGTTTCATACAAGATTAATTCCCAGGTGGCTTTCCGGTTGGGGAATTGTTGGTGCAACATTGGCTATTGTGGCCAGCTTGTTAGTCATGTTTAGCGTCGTTGAGATAATTACTCCATTCTATATTGCATTAAATGCGCCTTTGGCATTACTAGAACTTGTTCTTGCTCTTTGGCTTATATTTAAAGGGTTTAATTTCTCTCAGGCTGAAAGCCTGGCATAATTCAGCTCAGGGCAACGTCCTGGGAATAAAATGCCCCTTTGTAGTGGCGCGCTGGTGAGGGGTATTCGAAGTTGTTGGTATGCATGGCGCGCATGATTTATCCGGTTATTTTGCAATTCGCGGTTCGCGAATTGCAAATCGATTTTCTGTAACCGTTAGCTTTAGCCCCATTTTTTTACCCGAAACCAATAACTACCAAACAATAATATATATAACTTTTAGTACCCTATGCTACCATATAAAGTACCCCTCTCTACCAGCAAAACACCCTACGCTACCATATAAAGTACCTACTGCTACCATGCAAAGTACCCCTCGCTACCTGTAAAGTGACCTATGCTACCCTATAAAGTACCCCTTGCTACCGGCCAAGTGACCTGTACTACGGGCTTAGTGGCCATCGCTACCGAGAGTATTCCTAAAACTGTGACCCGAGTTATGAAGACTGCAGTAAAACATAATCCTTTTGCTATCCACTGAATTTCATCCCGGTAGCCTCTTTACATGCAAATTATTAAATATTTCTGTTCATGATTGTGTCTTTTCGGAAGGTCTTGCGACTCCAAATATGAAATGCAAATTAATTAATATCAACTAGAATGAGGAAAACAAATTTATTAGCAAGATCAGTTGTTTCATCGTCTTCAGCAATAATTCGTGTTATATGCATAGTGATTGCAATTGGTAGTTTCTCCACTGCGAAATCACAAACCAAACTGGATTTAAACACAAGCATCACCTCCCGGCACTATTGGCGGGGAATAATGGTTAGTAATTCGGCAAACATTGAAACCAACTTCGAAGTTAGTAACAGTAAATTTAGCTTTGGGGCCTGGGGTGGATATGCACTGGATAATAACTACTCTGAGTTTGATCTTCATATGGACTACAAAATCTCCAGGCAATTATCCATTTCCGCTTGGGATTTGTATGCCTCTCGCGATCGGGCATCTATAGATGAGTACAAGTATTTTAATTTCAATCGAAAATCAACCAATCACCTTGTCGATGTTACTGTTAAATATACCATAGCCCCCAGTTTTCCGCTATCGCTTAGCTGGAGTTCGATGGTTTGGGGACGCGATTTGGATAAGGATGGCAATCAAAATTACTCCTCCTACATGGAATTCTCTTACCCTGTTGAGTTTCACAAAACGGATATTCAGTTTTTCCTAGGTTCGAATGTTTTTGAAAATAGCATTTATGGAAAACATATCGGTATCGTTAATGCGGGACTGACCGCAACCAGAAAGATCAAAGTAAATGAGAAGCTGGAAATCCCAATTTGGGGGACAATAGCGATTAATCCGGAGGCAGAAACCGCCAATTTAATTCTGGGTATTAATCTTTAGCCTGTAAACAATAATCATTTAAAACGTAAAATTTTAAAAATGAAAACAATCGATAAAAACAAGGTAGTGGCAGAACACAATTTCTATAAACATAATTCTGAAGTATTAAAGCAGTTATTTGGCACTGATGATGTGAGTTCGTTTTGGTTAGCAGATATGGACTTTCAGATTGCTGAGCCCATTTCTAAAGAAATTAAAAGGTTGGCTGACTGGGGTGTGTTTGCTTATGAATTTAACGCTGAACGTGTTTTTGAAGCTATTGTGAACTGGTATAAAAGCCGACATCAATTATCTCTTGATAAAAATTCCTTCTTGCAGGTAAGTGGTGTCCTGACAGGTATTTCTTTATTAATACAGGAATTAACGGAAGTGGGTGATGGCGTGCTTATCCAAACACCAGTCTACCACCAGTTTGCTTCGATCATTAAAAAAACGAACAGACGAGTGGTTCAAAATCCGTTAATGTTTCACAACGGAAGGTATGAAATGGATTTTGCAGATCTGGAAAACAAACTGCAAACTGAAAATGTAAAAATGATCGTCCTGTGCAATCCTCATAATCCCGTTGGAAGAGTATGGGAAAAACAGGAACTGCAACAACTGGCAGACCTTGCGAATAAATACGAGGTACTTATCGTAAGTGACGAAATTCATGCTGATATTGTTTATACAGGTAGTAAATTCAACAGCATTGCTTCATTAGGTGAGCCAAAACATATTGCGCTATTGGGCTCTCCTGCCAAGACTTTTGGTATGCATAGTTTCTCGCATGGCTATCTCCATATCAGAGATGAAAGCACGAGGAAGCAAATCCGCGAAAAAGTAGAAATCTTGTATTTGCACCATGGTAACGCCATTTCTGATTATGCGACAATAGCAGCTTACCAACATGGTGTTGACTGGCTTGATGAGCTGACAACATACCTGGAAGAAAATATTCGGTGGATGGATGATTTTATCAAAAGAGAATTGCCTATGCTAAAAATGGTAAAGCCTGAGGGGACCTACCAGGTATGGCTGGATTTTCGCGAAATGAAATTATCGAAAGATGAGTTGAACCACTTACTTACCGACAACGCAAAACTGGCCTTGGCTCCGGGATCCTGGTTTGGGAAAAACGGGATTGGGTATATGCGGATGAATATTGCATCACCATTAAATAATATCAAAGATGCTTTTGCCCGGTTAAAAGCTGCGATTGATCATAAATCAGGAGAATAATAGTCATGAAAACACAGATAAAATATATTTCCACGCAAGAGGCTTCCATGCTTATTGAAGCAAAACCTGATTTGACGATTATTGATGCCAGGGATGTTTCGATGTTTAAAAGCGGACATCTGCAAAATGCTATTCTGATAGATGCTTTTGACGAAAATGCTGAAGAATTACTGGATAAACTCGATCGCAATGCAGAGTATCTGGTTTATTGCACAACTACCATCAGAACTGAACTTCTGGTAAGAATGATGAATGAATTGGGATTCACAAATGTTTATGCAATGAACGATGGTATTTCAAAATGGGTGGCCGATGGCTTACTGGTTACGGTTAGTCCAAAATAATGGAGATTGTATGGATCGCCATTGTTGTGGCATTTGCAAGTCTACTAAAAGGAGTAACCGGATTTGGATTTGGGATTATAGTAATGCCTCTTCTTATGAATTGGTTTTATCCAAAAGAATTAATTCCTGTAATAGCGTTTTGTAACCTGATATCATCATTACTTATTGTATTTCAAAAGAAAGAAGTAAATCTGCTTCCCAAGAAATCGTGGGTATTAATTGTTTCAGGCGGACTATCTACAATCCCTGGTGTTGTGGCTCTAAACTACATCTCCGACAGCGGATTATACAAAACAATAAGTGTCATTTTTATTGTTTTATCTCAGCTTTCTTACAAAAATATATCAAGTGATAAGAAACCGACAGGATTCACTTATGTGACAGCCGGATCCGTGGTCGGTTTCTTAACAGGTTGGATATCGGCAAGCGGACCTTCATTGGCTTTGTTTCTGAATCATGCAAAGATCTCCAAACAGGAATTTCGCGAAATCTTCGCCTGGTTTTCTGTGATTACATCTCCATTGGCAATTATTGGTTATTGGAAAATCAACTTAATAACAGAACAATCTCTAGAAATGACCTTGCTGTTTGTGCCGCTAATTTTAATGGGAACAATTATTGGGAAACGATTAATCGCTGTTATTCCTGCTTCAGTTTTTAAATACATTACCATAGGCCTTACACTACTTGCTAGCATAATCTTGCTTTTGCGGGACATTTGATAAATTACCCTACAGTAATCCTTGTTCAAAAATTGGACATAGATTAGGGAATACCTTGTAGTAAAACTCATGGTTAATTCCTGGAATGATCTTAAAATAGATACCACCTCACTTCGTTCGTTGGCATGACATGATCATTGGCATCTTGAGAGGAACAGGCGACGGAGACGTCTCTTGAAATTTTAATTATGTCTCTGCCGCCTGTTGAAGTGGCACGCCACTGGTGAGGGGTATTTGAAGGTATTGGTATGCATGAAGCGCAATGTTGTTAGATCTATTGTTCTATTTTTTGATGGAACATTTAGATATTATACTCATTCATGTGAGTATGACATAATTAATTCTTTTTTAGACTCTACTTTTGGCTTGATCCAAAAGTAGCAAAAGATCAAGGCTTCTTAAAAATCAACTAAAAATGAAATTGTTCCGCTAAAAAATTCAAGCTACTACGATCAGCATTCTCCTTATAACTAATAGCAATGGCTTTAATGTTGAGAAACTAGCTAACATCTTCTCACCCGAATTTTTTATACGCTGCACTATTCCATTTTTGCCTTCGGCCATTGATTTTTAAAATGCCGTTCATTCTTGGCTAATACATTTGGTTTTCATTTAACATCCTAGAGCATGATAGATTATTATAATAGGTCGATGCACTCCGAAAGAAAGGGGGCGGTAAACTTATTGTAGCTTCTCCCAGGCTGAAAGCCTAACTTAATTCAGCCCAGGGCAACGTCCTGGGTAAAGGATGGGCGAATTGAAGTGGTGCGCTAATGGGGAGGGGTATTCGAAGGTAAGGATTGGCATGGCGCGTATTTTTCATGCATTGTTTGTTCATTATTTGCGAAACTCTGAACAAACCCTCAAAGTCTGTTCACTTTTTGACACTAAAATGGATTAATGTCCAATGTTTTTAAATTATTGGACATTACTTTGAGGGAATACCGAATACAGGCCGCTGCAACGCAGCTTGTATCCTTAACCTAACCTCCATGCTACAAACAGGACACTGCTACGCAGTTAATCTCTTCAGTTATCTTTTGTTTACAACAGTTTTACCAAGTATTAATATTCTTCCATTAATTTCGCAAAGTTCCAGTATTGCTCCGTCAGGAGTGACCCGTTTGTAGCGCGGATTCTCGAATTAGTATGATAGCTGAAGCTGGCAATCCATTATCGCTACCTTCAGGCTGAAAGCCAAACTTAATTCAGCCCAGGGCAACGTCCTGGGTAGAAGACGCCCCTTTGTAGTGGCGCGCCACTGGTGAGGGGTGTTCGAAGTTGTTGGTATGCATGGCGCGCATGATTAATCCGGTTGTTCTATAATTTGTGATTCGCGTATTACAAATCAGAATTGTAAAAAAAAACTGAACACATTTCCGGGGTATGTCCAGTTAAGCGCAAAAATTGGACACTCCTGCAATCCTCCTCACAACACTGAAAACAAAATAATAAGCTGTGAAACTGCCGCCTTGAAACCAAGGTTATACCCCGGTTCTTTACCCGAAACCAACAACAAACACGCACCAACCAAAAACATATATAACTTTTAGTTCCCTATGCTACCTATCAAACTACCCCATACTACCAGCAAAGTGACCTTTGTTACTGATGAAAGATGACTAGTATTACGCCATGATATTTTCTGCTAGACTAAAGTTGAATAATCTTTAGTTTTAAAGACATTATCACCAATAAAATCCCCTCCCCTAAACATTTCCCTCCCAAAATTCCGTTTCCAAACCAGATGTTAAATAACGAACACCAAAGTTAAAATATTGAACAATTGAGTTAAAAAATAAATTGGGTGTGAGATTAGTGATGAGTACTTATGTGGTGGTGAAGTATTAAGGTTGTATAATGGTTGACGGGTGGTTGTGAGGTGTGTTATTATTGTCGCTGTTTTTGTGTTGTTGTAATGGTTTTTAAGGTGTTGTAAAGTGGAGTAAGCTAGAGTTGTAGGGTGGTGAGGAATTACCGTAATGTGATTTAGTCGTATTATTCCAAAGTCATGTGAATAAAAAGTCAAATTGATGCTATTAACCGTATGTTATCCAAAGTTATTGGGAGTGTAATCAGGAATTAGTTAGAACGTTTCTAAATCTCTGTTAATTCAATAACAACAGTTACTTCCTTTAAAAATAATATTTTAAGTTTGCGCGCAGTTAATGGAGGGTGATGAGTTAAGAATTTAACAAAATCACGCGATAATGTTAAAAATCAGAATAAGGTTATGAACAAATTTATATCACTAGAAGAAGCTACGGCAAAAGTTAAGGACGGAATGTCTTTAATGATGGGTGGTTTTCTTGCTGTTGGAAGTGCGAATCGCATTATTGATGCACTGGTAGAGGCCGGTGTAAAAGATTTAACATTGATTTGTAATGATACAGCTTTTCCTGACAGGGGGCTTGGTAAACTCATAGCCAACAAGCAGGTGAAGAAGGTAATTACATCTCATATCGGAACCAACCCTGCTACCATCGATCAGATGAATGCCGGAGAAATTGAAGTGGAATTCAATCCTCAGGGAACTTTAGCAGAACGTGTGCGTGCTGCCGGAGCTGGTTTGGGTGGATTTTTAACTCCAACAGGTGTAGGTACCATGGTTGCTGAAGGTAAAGAGGTTGTAACGGTAGATGGTAAAGATTTCCTTTTGGAAAAACCATTACGTGCTGATGTAGCAATTTTAGGTGCAAGCATCGCCGATGAATCGGGTAACCTGGTATACAAAGGGACGACTCAAAACTTCAACCCATTGATGGCAACTGCAGCTGATGTTGTAATTGCTGAAGTAGAAGAAGTAGTGGCAACCGGGACTTTCCGTCCTGAGGAAGTGACCACCCCTTCGATTTTTGTAGATTTTATGGTGCGATAGGAATTAGTATTTGGGAATTAGGATATAGAAATTAGATATAAACAACTTAATAATATAAAGATATGGAACAGGCAATTATTCGCGTTCGTATGAGCTCACATGATGCTCATTATGGTGGAAATCTGGTTGATGGTGCAAAAATGCTTCAGCTTTTTGGTGATGTTGCTACTGAACTTTTGATCCGTTTAGATGGTGACGAAGGTTTATTCAAGGCTTACGATATGGTTGAATTTATGGCTCCTGTATATGCAGGTGATTATATCGAAGCTGTAGGTGAGATTACTCATGAAGGTAATACAAGCCGCAAAATGTCTTTTGAAGCTCGTAAAGTAATTGTACCTCGTACTGATATTTCTGAATCAGCAGCAGACATCCTTGACGAACCTATCGTTGTTTGCCGCGCTACTGGTACTTGTGTAACTCCTAAAGATTCTCAACGCAAAAAATAAACTCTGATCATGGAAAAACTAATCATAACAGCAGCCATTTCGGGAGCGGAAGTTACTAAAGAACATAACGCAGCCGTTCCTTATACTATAGAAGAATGTGTTCGTGAAGCAAAGTTAGCTCACGAAGCCGGAGCAAGTATTATTCATCTACACGTTCGTACTGATGATGGTACTCCTACTCAGGACAAAAATCGTTTCAAAGAAGTTATGGACGCTATTAAAGTAGCTTGTCCGGAAGTAATCATCCAGCCTTCTACAGGTGGTGCAGTTGGTATGACAAACGATGAGCGTTTACAGCCTACTGAACTAAATCCTGAAATGGCAACTTTGGATTGTGGTACTTTGAACTTTGGTGGTGACGAGATTTTCGAAAACACTGAGAACACTATTAAGTACTTCGGTGAAAAGATGATCGAAAGAGGAATCAAGCCTGAACTTGAGGTTTTTGATAAGAGTATGATCGATATGGCACTTCGCCTTCACAAAAAAGGATATATCAAGTCTCCAATGCACTTCGATTTTGTAATGGGTGTGAATGGTGGTATTTCAGGTACTTTACGTGACTTTGTTTTCTTGCGTGAGAGTATTCCTGCTGATGCTACTTACACTGTTGCAGGTGTTGGTCGTTTTGAATTCCCATTGGCAGTAGCTGCTATCATCGATGGTGGTCACGTTCGTGTTGGTTTGGAAGATAACACCATGATCGCTAAAGGTGTTCCAACAAAATCTAATGGTGAATTAGTAGAAAAGGTAGTACGCCTTGCAAAAGAATTCGGTCGCGAAATCGCAACTCCAGCCGAAGCAAGAAAGATTTTAGGGTTAGCATAATAATATAGGACAACAGTCCGGCAAATTTGATTAAGCAATGCAAAAAGGAAATAAATACGGAACTCACAGAGTACTTGAGCCAAAAGGTACTTTGCCACAACCAGCTCAGAAGTTGGATAATACCATGTCGATTTACGATAACGAATTATTAATCGACGTAAAAACATTGAATATTGACTCTGCAAGTTTCACTCAGATTAAGGGTGCTTGCGATGCAGATACAGCTAAGATGGAAGAAATGATTCTTTCTATCGTTGGCGAAAGAGGTAAAATGCAAAATCCTGTTACTGGTTCAGGTGGTATGTTAATCGGTACGATTAAAGAAGTTGGTCCTAACTTCCCTGATAAGAGCCTGAAAGTTGGTGATACGATCGCGACTCTGGTTTCTTTGTCATTGACTCCTTTGAAAATTGAAAAGATCAATAACATCAATATTTCTAACGACCAGGTTGATGTTGATGCTCAGGCAATTTTATTTGCAAGTGGTATCTACGCAGTTCTTCCAACGGATATTCCTGAAAAGCTTGCTCTTGCTGCTCTTGATGTAGCTGGTGCTCCTGCTCAGGTTGATCGTTTGGTAAAGGAAGGCGACACTGTTTGTATCATCGGTGGTGGTGGTAAGTCAGGTGTACTTTGCTGTTACCAGGCTATGGAAAAAGTGGGGCCTAAAGGTAAGGTGATCGTTGTTGAATATTCAAAAGAAAACGCTCAGCGCATCCTGGATCTTGGACTTGCTCACGAAGTAATCATTGGTGATGCTACCGATGTAATGTTCGTATACGAAGAGGTTTCTAAAATTTGTGGTGAAGAAGGTTGCGATGTTGTAATCAACAACGTAAACGTAGCTTCTACTGAGATGAGTTCAATCCTGATCACGAAAGATCGCGGATGTGTATACTTCTTCTCAATGGCGACTTCATTTACAAAAGCTGCCTTAGGCGCAGAAGGTGTTGGTAAAGATGTGGACATGATCGTTGGTAACGGTTATGCAATTGGTCACGCCGACCTCACATTGGATATTGTTAGAAAGTCAGAAGGTATTAGAGAATTATTTGAGAAGCTTTATGTTTAAAAGTACAGCTACTAGCCGCAGGTTGAGGTTTTTCCCTGAGGTTTCGGAAGAAAATTGGAATGATTGGAGATGGCAGGTTCGTAACCGCATCGAAACTCTTGATGAGTTAAAAAAATATATAAATCTAACTGCAGAGGAAGAAGAAGGTGTACGTAAGTCGTTGGAAACACTTCGTATGGCAATTACACCTTATTATCTTTCTTTGATTGATGAGAACAATCCGAATTGCCCTGTTCGTAAGCAGGCAATTCCTTCTATCTCTGAAGTGCACAAAGCAAAGGCAGATTTGCTTGATCCGCTTCATGAGGATGAAGATTCACCGGTTCCTGGTTTAACACACCGTTACCCAGACCGTGTATTGTTCCTGATTACAGATATGTGTTCAATGTATTGTCGTCACTGTACACGTCGTCGTTTTGCCGGTCAATCTGACGCAAGTACTCCTGAAGATAACATTGAAAAAGGTATCGAGTATATCGCAAACACACCTCAGGTGCGCGATGTAGTACTTTCAGGTGGTGATGCTTTGTTGATCAGTGATGAGCAACTTGAGTATATCATCAAGCGTTTACGTGATATTCCACACGTGGAAATTATCCGTATTGGTAGCCGTACTCCTGTTGTACTTCCTCAGCGTATCACTGAAGGTCTGGTTGAGATGCTTAAGAAATATCATCCTGTTTGGTTGAATACTCACTTCAACCACTCTGATGAAATGACTCACGAAGCAGAAGAAGCTTTGGCTCGCATGGCTAACGCAGGTATTCCTCTAGGAAACCAGTCGGTATTGTTAAAAGGTGTTAACGACTGTGTTCACATCATGAAGAAGTTGATGCACGATTTGGTTAAAAACCGAGTTCGTCCATACTACATCTATCAGTGTGACCTATCAATGGGGCTTGAGCATTTTAGAACTCCTGTTTCTAAGGGTATCGAGATTATTGAAAACCTTCGTGGACATACTTCAGGTTTTGCTGTTCCAACTTTCGTTGTGGATGCTCCTGGTGGTGGTGGTAAAACTCCGGTTATGCCTCAGTACATCATTTCTCAGGGACCATCGAAAGTGGTATTGAGAAACTTTGAAGGTGTGATCACTACTTATAGTGAGCCAGAAGGTTACAAGGACGAATGTCAGTGTCCTGATTGTCAAACAGCTCAAAAAGGCGAAGGCGTTGCTTCATTACTTGGTGGTGAAAAAATGTCGATCGAGCCTGCTGTTTTAGCACGTAAAGAACGCAATAAGAAGTAGGGTAGCTGATGCCTTTTATTGAGGAAATAGAAAAATATCAGAGTCTGTCAATTGTGGGACTCGAAAAAAATACAGGGAAGACAGAGTGCCTGAATTATGTCCTGGGACGATTGAGTTCTGGAAATAAGAAGGTTGCTCTGACTTCCATTGGTATTGACGGTGAGACACGCGACCAGGTGACCCAGACCCACAAGCCGGAAATTGATGTGTATGAGGATATGATTTTTGTTACTTCCGAAATGCACTATAAAGACCGCAAGCTGGTGTCGGAAATCCTGGACCTGAGTAAACAATCAACCTCTTTGGGACGATTGATAACTGCCCGTGCTAAAAGCACCGATAAGGCATTGATCTCAGGACCGGCTGAAACTGCCGGATTGAAAAGACTGATAAAAGATATGCAAAAGCATTCTGTTGATCTGACCATCGTTGATGGTGCATTGTCGCGCATGAGCCTGAGCTCACCGGCAGTTACCGATGCGATGATCCTGGCGACAGGGGCTGCATATTCTGCTAATATTCCTCACCTGGTACACAAAACCCGATATGTATACGATCTGATTAATCTGTCGGAAGTTGAAACAGTTTTAAAAGAAAAGTTAAGCACAATCGATAAAGGTGTATGGGCCATCAGTAGTGATGGAAATATCCATGACCTGGGTATCAATTCGGTTTTGATGATCGATAAAGTTCGCGATCGACTTTTCTCGAATGGTAGCAGAATCTTCGTGAGTGGAGCTGTAACCGACAAACTGTTCAACTACCTGAAAGCACAGAAGAATGTCAGTGAAATAGAATTGATAGTAAAGGATTTCACTAGGATCTTTGCTGCCCCGGAGGCTTACTATACCTTCATTAAAAAAGGAGGGAAAGTAAGTGTTCTTCAAAAGACAAAACTGGTTGCAGTAACAATCAACCCGGTTTCACCCGATGGGTACCGGCTGGATTCGGAAGAACTAAAACAGGCTATGCAGGATAAACTGCAGATCCCTGTTTATGATGTTAGGAGCTTGTAGCGAATGTTATTAAGGAATGTCATAGCAGAAGTAGGAGGCTTGCGATATCTGGTTGAGAAACTGGATTTGCAGTCAGTGTTGGGGAAGCGATATTTGCTGGATACCAGTTTTCACACCGATTCAACTCAAATTGAAACTGAGTTAAGTCTGGTTGAGAATGTATTCACGCTTTTAAAGCAAACATCAACTGCTGATGCTATTGCGAAAATTCAGGTTAAACTGATGCAGATTCGCGATATCAACGGCACAATCAATAACATTCTTAACAATCGAATTCTTGATGAAATAGAGCTTTTCGAACTGAAGAGTTTTATCCTTCTGGAAGATGAAATCCGCAACATATTAAATAGCAAAAGTATCAGCATTATTGATTTTCCTGATTTAACTCAGGAAATTGACAAGCTTGATCCTGAAGCTAAACGAATTCCCTCCTTTTATATCTATGATGCCTACTCAGAAGAACTGGCAAGATTACGAAAGGAAATCAAACAAAAGAAACAGGAGCTTACAATCAATCTGAAAGAATCCGGTCAAACGGATAAAACTCTTGAAGATCAGATTGAGCAGTTAAGAAGTCAGGCACAAGAGATTGAAGACAGAATCCGGGAAGAGCTTTCAAATGTAATGTTTGAAAGAAGAGAAGATCTGAAGCTGGCTCTGGATCAGGTTGCACATCTTGATATTCTGATTGCAAAAGCTCTTCAGGCAAAATCCTACGGATTTACAAAGCCTGTTATTTCGAAACAAAACACAAACTATAATTCCTTATTCAATCCCCAGCTGAAGGATTTATTGAATGAGGAAGGCCGCAAATACCAGGCAATCGATATTATGCTGGATAATTCGGCATGTATGATTACCGGAGCCAATATGGCTGGTAAAACGGTGGTATTAAAAACACTGGCGCTAAGTCAGTACCTGGTTCAGTTTGGATTTTTTATTCCTGCTGAATATGCTAAAATCAAATTGGTGGAAGGAATCATGATTTCGATGGGGGATGAGCAAAACGAATTAAACGGTTTGTCGTCATATGCATCGGAAATGATGAAGATTCATCAGATGATAGAAGCAGTTAAATCGGGAAAGAACCTGTTGATTCTGATTGATGAACTGGCACGTACAACCAATCCTTACGAAGGAAGGGCGATTGTAAGTGCTGTTGCTGAAATCCTGAATGAAAACCAGGTTCAAAGTGTAATCACAACCCACTACAGCGGATTGAACACTTCATGCCGGAAACTTCGAGTGAAAGGCTTTATCGAAGAGAAAGCCCGCGGGAATGTGAACAAGAATAACATCAACGACTATATCGATTATTCGTTGGTGGAAGATATTTCGGGATCAGTTCCCCAGGAAGCGTTACGTATTGCATCAATCCTGGGTGTGGATAACGAAATTATAGAGAGAGCCGGGAAGGTTATGGAAAACCTGTAGGCTGATAAAGTAAAGAGAGATAATAAAACGACTAATAGAAATGCAGAAGAGTAAGCTAGGTCTTGATTTTGAGAAAGTCGGCTACGCAAAAACGATATCGAAGAATATCGCCGATGACGTTCAAAAGTTTGTAGATAACTATACTACAGTTGCTGTTGAACGTACGCTGTGCCGCCTTTTGGGAATTGATGGAGTTGACGAAAATGAAGTTCCGCTTCCCAACGTAGTGGTTGATGAGTTGAAGGACAAAGGGGTGTTGAACCAGGGGGCGATGTTCTACCTGGGGAATGCCATGATTGAAACCGGAAAAACGACTCAACAGATCGCAGAGATGATCAGTAAAGGTGAATTGGAAATTGCGAAATTACCAATCCACTCAATGGAAGAAATTAAAGAGGCTTTACAACCAACTATCGATGAGAATATCGATCGTATTAAAGCTCGACGAGCTAAGCGCGATGAGTATTTGAACACTATCGGTGAAGGTCCTAAGCCATATTTGTATGTGATCGTTGCTACAGGTAATATCTACGAAGATGTGATTCAGGCTGAAGCTGCCGCACGTCAGGGTGCTGATATTATTGCAGTGATTCGTACTACCGGTCAGTCTTTGCTTGACTATGTTCCTTACGGCGCAACTACCGAAGGTTTCGGTGGTACTGTTGCTACCCAGGAAAACTTTAAGATCATGCGTACAGCATTGGATAAAGTGGGTGAGGAAGAAGGTCGCTACATCCGTCTGTGTAACTACTGTTCAGGTTTATGTATGCCTGAAATCGCAGCCATGGGTGCTCTTGAAGGTCTTGATGTAATGCTGAACGATGCACTTTACGGTATCCTTTTCCGTGATATCAACATGCAGCGTACCATTGTCGACCAGTACTTCTCAAGAGTATTGAACGGTTATGCTGGTGTAATCATCAACACAGGTGAAGATAACTATCTTACTACTGCCGATGCATTTGATGAAGCTCATACAGTACTTGCTTCTGATTTTATCAACGAACAGTTAGCATTAATTGCTGCTCTTCCTGAAGAGCAAATGGGACTTGGTCACGCTTTTGAAATGGATCCTGATCTTGAAAACGGATTCCTTTACGAGTTGGCTCAAGCACAAATGACACGTGAGATTTTCCCTAAAGCACCATTGAAGTACATGCCTCCTACCAAGTTTATGACTGGTAACATTTTCAAAGGTCAGGTTCAGGATGCTTTATTTAACCAAATCTCTATTTGGACAGGTCAAGGTCTTCACCTTCTAGGTATGATGACTGAGGCAGTCCACACTCCATTCATGTCCGACCGTTACATCTCTATTGAAAATGCTAAGTACATCTTCAATAACATGAAGAACATTGGCGATGAGATGGAATTTAAAGAGGGTGGCATGATTCGTCAGCGTGCACAGAAAGTAGTTGATGATGCTATCGAACTACTGGAGAAGATTGAGAAAGAAGGTTTATTTACAGCCTTGGAGAAGGGAATCTTTGCCGCAATTAAGCGTCCGAAAGACGGTGGTAAAGGATTGGATGGCGTTACTGAAAAAGGGGCCAACTATTACAACCCATTTGTTGAAATAATGATAAACAGAAAGTAATTCTTAAAGGAGACTGAATTATGAGCGGAGGATTATATTCTACAGATTCACGTGAATTTGATAAGACGTTAGATCTTAAGAAGATCAAACCTTATGGTGATACCATGAACGATGGTAAGACTCAGGTAAGTTTTACTCTTCCTGTTCCTGAAGGTGATGAAGCTATTGAAGCTGCCAAGCAGATTATGAAGAAAATGGGATTCGAAAACCCTCAGGTGGTTTTCCAGAAACCATTGATGGAAGGTTTTACCTTCTTCAACTGCTATGGTAACTGTACACATACAGTAGATTATGAAAGTATTCATGTTCCTAAAGTGGAATCTACCACTATGGATATGCATGAAACTGACGATTATATTAAAGAACATATCGGTCGTCCATTGCGTGTGGTTGGTGCTTCTACAGGTACTGATGCTCACACCGTAGGTATCGACGCTATTATGAATATGAAAGGTTTCGCAGGTCATTACGGACTTGAACGTTACGAAATGATCGAAGCCCTTAACATGGGTAGCCAGGTCCCTAACGAAGAATTTATCGCTAAAGGAATCGAATTGGAAGCCGACGTGCTACTTGTTTCTCAAACTGTAACTCAAAAAGATGTTCATATCAAGAATATGACCGAGCTTGTTGAATTGCTTGAAGCTGAAGGTTTACGTGATAAGATTATTCTTTGTTGCGGTGGTCCTCGTATCTCGCACGAACTTGCTAAAGAATTGGGTTATGATGCAGGTTTTGGTATGAATACCTATGCTGATGATGTAGCTTCGTTTGCAGCTCAGGAGCTGGATCGACGCATCAATCAGAAATAAAAATATATACCCCGGCTTGGGTGTTCTTTCGGGAACACCGGCCTGGTTTTAGAAATTCAATTGATAAGATTGTTAAAGCAAACCCAAATGGATAAAAAAGAAATAAGAGAAGTTATCGCAAAACGTGCGGCTCTCGAACTTAAAGATGGTGATGTTGTAAACCTTGGTATTGGTTTACCAACAATCATCCCTAATTATGTTCCTGAAGGTGTTCAGGTTGTTCTTCAGTCGGAAAACGGACTGCTGGGAATGAGCGCAGCACCTGAAGAAGGAAAGGAAGATAAAGATTTAGTAAATGCCGGTGGTGGGTACATTACTTGTACTGCTGATGCATGTAGCTTTGACAGTGCCACTTCTTTCGGGATTATCCGTGGTGGCCACGTTGATGTAACCATTCTGGGCGCTTTACAGGTTGATGAAAAAGGAAACCTTGCCAACTGGATGATTCCGGGAAAGAAAACTCCAGGGATGGGTGGTGCTATGGACCTTTTGGTTGGTGCTAAGCGCGTGATCCTTTCTATGGAACACACTGCCAGGGGTAATCACAAAATTATGAAGGAATGTAACCTTCCTCTTACCGCAGCCGGTCAGGTGAATATGATCATTACTGAAATGGGAGTTATGGAAATCACTTCTGGCGGTATTGTTCTTACCGAAATTAACCCGCTATTCTCGGTAGAGGATGTTCAGGCAGCAACTGATGCTAAACTGATCATTTCTGAAAATTTATTAGAAATGCGTTTGAATTAAGATTCAAGATATATGATACAAGATTCAGAATCGGATCATTCTGAAGCCTGAATCTTGAAGCCTAAATCTAAAAATTATGAGCAAAGTATATATTGTAGCAGCAAAGCGTACTGCTATTGGTAAATTTCTGGGTACTCTAACTCCTGTTTCAGCAGCAGATCTTGCTGCCGGAGTAATCAAGAATATCATTGAAGAAACGGGTGTTGATGCATCTAAACTGGATGAGGTTGTTGTTGGAAACATCCTAATGGCAGGTCAGGGACAGGGTATTGCCCGTCAGGCTTCTATTAAAGCTGGTGTTCCTCAGGAAGTTCCTGCATATGCTATCAACATGATTTGTGGTAGTGGTATGAAGACCATTAATACCGCTTACGCAAACATCAAATCTGGTGAAGCTAATATGATCATCGCAGGTGGTACTGAGGCTATGTCTCAGGCTGGTTTCGTTATGCCAGGTTCTGTACGTAACGGTCATAAAATGATGGATCTTAAAGCGGTTGATCACATGGTGTTTGATGGTCTGACGGATGCTTTTGAAGGTTATCATATGGGGATAACAGCTGAGAATATTGCTTCAAAGTATGGTATTACCCGTCAGGAGCAGGATGAGTTTGCATTCGGTTCTCAGGCAAAAGCTATCGCTGCACAAGATGCTGGTAAATTCCAGGGAGAGATTGTTCCTGTTGAGATCAAGACTCGTAAGGAAACAATCACTTTTGATCAGGATGAATTTATCAACCGCAGAACCAATGTTGAAAAGCTTGGTGGTTTACGTCCTGCATTCAAGAAAGACGGTACTGTAACTGCTGGTAATGCTTCAGGTATTAATGATGGTGCGGCATTCGTATTGGTAGCTTCTGAACAAGCTGTTAAAGAGAATAACCTGACTCCGTTATGTGAGATCGTTGCTACCGGTCAGGGTGGTGTTGATCCAGCTATTATGGGTATGGGACCAGTTCCGGCTATTGCAAACGCTTTGAAAAAAGCTGATATGAAGCTTGATCAAATGGAAGTACTTGAACTAAACGAAGCTTTCGCTGCTCAGTCATTAGGTGTTGTTCGTCAGCTTTGCGAAGACCATGGTGTTGCTCCTGAATGGTTCAAAGAAAACTGCAACGTAAATGGTGGTGCAATTGCATTGGGTCACCCTATCGGAGCATCAGGAAACCGTATCACTGTTAGCCTTATCCACGAAATGAAGCGTAGCAACAAACAGTATGGTTTGGCTTCATTGTGTATCGGTGGTGGTATGGGTACTGCTTTGATTTTAAAGAATATTTAAGAAAAGAATTAGCTAGTAATATTTGCTGATGGGAATACGGATGATCGGGGATGTAAATCTGTCTTTTGATTATTTGATGCCATAGCTGGGCACTCTAGGAAACGGAAATGAGATAAAATCGTAAGATGAAACGATAAGCACACTGTTTCATCCGCCCCTGTCAGTACTATTGTTTAAACGGATCTTTATATGGATTTCAGCTTAACAAAACAACAAGTTTTATTTCAGCAAATGATCAGAGAATTTGCTGAAAAAGAAGTAAAGCCTTTGGCTGCAGAAGTAGATGAAGAGGAACGTTTCCCAATCGAAACTGTTGAGAAGATGGCGAAAATCGGCATCATGGGTATTCCTATTCCAACACAATATGGTGGAGCAGGTGGTAACAACGTAATGTACTCAATGGCTGTTGAAGAGCTTTCTGCAGTTTGTGCTACTACCGGTGTAATTGTATCGGCTCACACTTCTTTGTGTGCAGCTCCGATTCTGGAACACGGCACTGAAGAGCAAAAACAAAAATATCTTCCAAAATTGGCTTCAGGTGAATGGATTGGTGCTTTTGGTCTTACCGAGCCTAATGCCGGTACTGATGCTGCTGGTCAGCAGACTACTGCTATTGAAGATGGTGATAACTATGTTTTGAATGGTAGTAAGATCTTTATTACCAATGCAGAATATGCTCACGTATATGTGATTCTTGCCATGACTGATAAGTCAAAAGGTACACGTGGTATCTCAGCGTTTATCGTTGAAAAAGATACTCCTGGTTTCTCTGTTGGAAAGAAGGAAAAGAAAATGGGTATCCGTGGTTCGGCTACTTGTGAGCTGATCTTCGAAAACTGTGTGATTCCTAAGGAAAACCTTTTGGGTAAACTTAGCAAAGGTTTTGGTATCGCTATGAAAACCCTTGATGGTGGTCGTATCGGTATTGCTGCTCAGGCTTTGGGTATTGCTCAGGGTGCAATCAACGAAACTGTGAAGTATGTGAAGGAACGTAAGCAATTCGGTCGTCCGATCTCTGCTTTCCAGAATACACAATTCCAACTTGCAGATATGGATACACGCGTTGAAGCTTCTCGTTTGTTAGTACGCAAAGCTGCGAATAAGAAGGATACTAAAACTCCTTATTCAGTTGATGCTGCAATGGCTAAGCTTTTTGCTGCCGAAACAGCAACGGAAGTAACAAACAAAGCGGTTCAATTGCACGGTGGTTACGGTTATACCCGTGAATACCCTCTTGAACGTATGATGCGTGACGCCAAGATTACTGAAATTTACGAAGGTACTTCTGAAGTACAGCGTATGGTAATTTCTGCATCATTGCTTAAATAAAAGTATTTGAGAATGTGGTTGCAGAATGATCTTCGTGTTTCTTAGTGAATTTTCTTTCGTGTCCTTCGTGGTTAATTTTTTTACCAAAAAGAACACAAAGTACTGCACGAAGAACACTAAGAATCGGATACCATTTGTTCTCAATGTTTTTGAAAAGAATAAATAACATAATTGATGTAACGAATTTGATAGAGGAGGATTTTCCTACATATTGAATCTAGCATCTTATATCTTATTAATAATGAAGATTTGTGTTTGTATAAAACAAGTTCCTGACACGACAGAGATTAAGATTAATCCTGAAACAGGAACACTTATCAGGGAAGGTGTACCAAGTATCATCAACCCTGATGATAAAGGTGGCTTGGAATTGGCTCTTCAGTTGAAAGACCAATATAATGCACACGTAACAGTTATCACCATGGGCCCTGCTCAGGCTGATAATATCCTTCGCGAAGCTTTTGCTATGGGTGCTGACCGTGCAATTCACCTTACCGATCGTAAATTTGCCGGTGCCGATACTTTAGCGACTTCTCACGCTTTGGCTGGGGCACTCAAAAAAGTGGATTTCGACCTGTTGATCACCGGCCGTCAGGCTATTGATGGTGATACTGCTCAGGTAGGTCCTCAGATTGCAGAACATCTTGACCTTCCTCAGGTTTCTTACCTGCAGGATTTGAAATATGACGGTGATAAAACATTTACCATCAAGAAGTCTACTGAAGAAGGATACCAGATCCTTGAAGTGGAAGCTCCTTGCGTGGTAACTGTGCTTTCATCAGCGAACGAACCTCGTTATATGAACGTAAGAGGTATCGTTGAAGCTTACGATAAAGAAGTTGAGGTTTGGGGAAAAGACCAAATCGAAGTTGATGTTGAAAAGCTTGGTTTAAAAGGTTCTCCAACTCGCGTTCACAAGGCATTTACACGTGGTGTAAAAGCTGCCGGTGAGCTTTACGAAGTGGAAACTGAAGAAGCAGTAGGCATCATCGTTAATAAGTTAAAAGAAAAATTCATTCTTTAATCCGCAGGCAAGATGAACAAAGAAGAATACAAAGGCGTATACGTCTTTATCGAACAACGTGAAGGAGTGATTCAAAATGTTGCTTTGGAACTCCTTGGTGAAGCAAGAAAACTTGCTGATAACCTGAATGAGAAAGTTTATGCTATGCTTTTGGGTGCAAATATTAGTGATAAAGCTGATATGCTGATCGCTTCTGGTGCTGACCATGTGGTTGTTGCCGATGCACCTGAGTTGGATGTATATACCACTGAGCCATACACTCAGGTAATGTGTCAGATGATTGATGCCTGCAAGCCTGATATCATATTGATCGGTGCTTCTACCATTGGTAGGGATTTAGGTCCTCGTGTTTCTGCACGTGTTGAAACCGGACTTACTGCCGATTGTACCAAACTTGAAGTTGGAGAAAAGCAAGAGTTATTAATGACTCGTCCTGCTTTCGGTGGTAACCTAATGGCTACTATCGTTTGTAATGAACACCGCCCACAAATGGCAACTGTACGTCCTGGCGTAATGCAGGCAATGGTGCCAAATGCATGCAGAGCAGGTGAAATTCAGAATTTCGATGTGAAATTCGAAACCAGTAAATTTAAAGTGAAAGTGATTGAGACAGTGAAGGAAGAAAAGAATCTTGTTGATATTACCGAGGCACGTATCCTGATCTCAGGTGGTCGTGGTATGGGTGATAAAGCAGGTTTCAACAACCTTTACGATCTTGCTGAAACTCTGGATGCAGAAGTTTCTGCTTCACGAGCAATGGTTGATACAGGTTGTATCGGTCATGAACGCCAGGTTGGACAGACCGGTAAAACCGTTCGCCCTGATCTTTATCTTGCATGTGGTATTTCTGGAGCGATCCAGCACGTTGCCGGTATGGAAGATTCGGAGCTGATCGTTGCCATCAACAAAGATAAGCACGCGCCGATCTTCCAGGTTGCTGACCTGGGTATTGTTGGTGATGCTAAACAAATTATCAAGAAACTTAATGAGCGTTTGAAAAACTAAACGCACATATTTTGGATAGTGATTTGATTGAGCCCCGGCGTATAGCCGGGGCTTTTTTTTGTCTTTAATTTAGGTTATGTGGATGTGTCGTTTTTTTTTATGAAATGTAATGATAAATAATAGGGTTATAAATATGAAAAAATGTGTATATTAGATGAGGTGATGTAAAGAGCATAAGATAAGGTGTATGTGTAGTGGTGAGGCTTTAAGGGGCAGGTTATATAAGTTGTTAATAAAATGCATAATAGTATGGGTAAATATCTAATTATATTGTTAATAGGGCTTGTGTCCAGTGTTTGTGGGCAGAATGATGTCTGTCTTGTGCCTTGTGATTTTCAAGAAATAATCCAATTAGGAAATTATATTAGCCCTACAGTTATTGATAATGGAAGCGACTTAGTTTATTCAAGAAATAGACTAAATGCGATTTCATTAGAGGTTAATCCTTCAGACTTGAATAAACCTTTGAAGCATCAATTAAAAATTATTCATTTATTTGATCGAAATGGAAACCTACTGGCCTCTTCTGGTCCAATTGATTTAAATGATTGGATCATAAAGCCAATGGGGGATGATAATACTGTTTTAGTAATCTTTCCCGCTTCAACGGCCCGTCAAGTCATAGTAAGATTCTTTAAAGTTAATGAGAAAACCTTAGTCAAAGAAAATGAGGTTGAAAGGAAAAGTTCTTACTTCAATTTTGATACTTATATAAATGGAGTTAAACTTATAGCATGTTATTCCCCATATAGGGGAATTAGTGAATTGCCTCAATTAGTGGTCTATGACAATAATGGTATTGAACTTTGGGCAAAAACTATTGATGAAAAAGATATTTATTCGGTATCAACGGCCAGAGATTATATTGTTACGACCTCGCATGATCTTAAGCACAGAGTTGGATATGTTTACCTCTTCGATTATCGGGGAAATAGGAAAATGAAATCAAGGCTCAATGATATTGTAGGAACTTATCAAATTGAATGTTCTAATGATTCAGAAAACCGATTTTTTGCTATTTGTACTTCAAGCAGGATTGAATTGTTTGATTCAGAAAGTAGAAGGAAAATTAAATTCGTTGAGTCCTGTGATGATGAGGTGTTTAAATCATTTGTCATTGATGAAAAAGGGAGCATAATAGCCGCGACACAAAGTAAAATCATTATTGAGACACTAGAAGGTGTAAGATCTCTGATGTCAATTGGGAGGGATGGTAATCCAGAAATAAAGATAGACAATAATAATATTATCCTCAAAATGTGGAATCCTCAAAAAACAGTATACTATGAAATACAGTATTAGAATAGTGTTTACCCTGTTTGCAGTTATACTTTCTTTAGTGAAGGGATTCGCTTATGATTGGCCTTTGGTTAACGGACAGATTCAACATCAGATTAATTCAACTTTTGGTGAATGCAGAGGAGAAAGAGCTTACTTTCATAATGGCGTGGATATTCAAGCCTCACAAGGGACCGCAGTTGTTGCAATAGAAAGTGATACTGCATATATCTTGTCAGGTAGTGTTGGTGTGAATATTGGGCATTATCGGTATTATCATTTGGCAAATCTTACAATTCAAAACTTACAGATGGTTCAAGCAGGTACAATTATTGGGTATACAAATGCGGATAATCATATACATTTCATAGAAAGTAATCAAAGCGTTGACTTTTATGGAAATGTTCCAAATGAATATTGTGTGAATCCTTTAAGGAATGGAGCTTTAACTCCATTTATTGATGCTGGAGCTCCGGAAATAGATTCTATTACAATTTACAGGCAAGGTACAAATGATGTTGTACAACCGGGAACAATATATGGTCAATTAGATTTTGCAGTTCAGGCACATGATCCGGGTGTCGCTGCGGATGGTACTATAAATAATCAGAGTGCCTGTGGTGTATACAATATTTCTATAGAGTTTAGAGATAGTACTGATAATCTTATTGGTCAGGCTATTAGTTATTTGATCTTTGATAATATACCTGACAATGGAGATATCAATTGGGCTTTTGCTACTGGTTCAAATAGTTCAACCTTTGTCTATTGGGCAACAAATGATCCTTTTAATGAACCCTATAATAAATATTGGAATACAAGACAGCGAGAAAATAGTAATTATAATGTAGATGCTAGATATCCTGGGGAGGCCTTGTACGGTGATGGGGCTATCAGGATTCGGGTTATAGTTGAAGATATTGCCGGGAATACTGATATGGTGGATTTAAGTCCATAAGTTACATATGGTATATAATATTACTGCTACCTGTAATACCAAAACATGGAATTGGTAAAGTCGCTGAGAGTAGAACAGGTGTTTGATTATTCAAAGAGGATTTTATAAAGCTTTATCAGTTGTTCCATTTTGCTTTTGAAACTTTAGGTAAGAGTACTTTTGAAACAAAGCAAATTCTTGTTGCTTCATTGTGGCATATATATATACTCAGTATTGGGGTTTTATCTCCAGAATACAACCCTTGTAGGGATTGTATATTAATCATGCTCCAATTTATGATTTTGGCGAAGGTTTTTTCTAGATATGATCGATTGATTTTTTTTAAGGCTGAAAGCCTGCTGTAGACCAGCCCGGTGCAAAGCGCCGGGAACGGATATGGCAGGTATAGCGTGAGCCCTGAAAGGGCGGGATAACAATTATTCTCAATCACAATCCAACCTGATGGAGGTCAGGCTGGATTGGATAAATATTCTCATAGTAATTTCAGCGATCAAAATAATTATTTTCAGAACTTAAGATTACCGGACAGCATTTGTAGGCTGGGGTGTAGATTGCTTGTTATTAATAAACTTTCCGTAACTCAATCTTCTCCAAATCATTTCCAAGGGCCCAAAGCGATATTTCTGCAACCAAAATTTACTGAATACAATCTGAAATATCAGGATTAAGGTTCCAATCAAAAGAACCTGGTATAAGGGTAATTTGCCATAATACCCCAATCCGATGCCGTAGAATATTGCGATGCCAATAACCGATTGCATAATGTAATTGGTAAGGGCCATCCGACCAAGGGGAGCCAGAGCATTGAAGGCTTTTTTAGCTTTACCTTTTTTCATTAGTAGTGCAATTAATGAAATGTAGGAAAGAGCCATGAAAAAGTTACCAATAATACTGTAAGTGTAATCGACATAAAACATCAGATAAGAACCGATAATACCAATTCCCAAAAAGATAAGCAGGTATTTAAGCTTGTGGGCTTTTTCAGTAATAAATCCTGATCCGTATAAATATCCTCCCAACAGGAAAAGGAGTATCGCACTTGGAGTAATTCTAATGTAACGCGGTATATTCCACAGAGCATCGAAATGTTTTCCACAAAGAAATTGAAATCCTGCAAAACCATCATTTTGAACAGTATTTATTAAATCTTTGGGTTGAACTCCTGGAAGCTGAAGTGGAGCCAGATATTCTGCATGGTGAGCTGAAGCAGGTGTGAAAAGGCGGGCTTGAACAAAAGCTACTACAAAGTGAAGTACAAACATGGAGGCAGCGATTATCAAATAACTCTTTGGTTTGAGGTTCCTGACTGGGATTAGTACAAAGGCGAAAAGGGCGTAGACTGTAACAACATCACCTACCCAGAAGGTTTGATGGAACATTCCAATTATTAGTAGCAGGAACATTCTCCATCCAAAGAATTTTAAGAAACCGGGCTGTTGACTCTTCTGAAATTGCATAAATAGTCCCGCGCCAAAAAGAATCATCAAAATGGGATAAAATTTCCCCTTGATGATGAAGATGATAATCATATTCAGAATGTCATTCAGCTTCGCCAAATGCATATTTTCCAGATCGGCAAAAGGAGTGTAAATATAACCGCTAAAAAAAAGGATATTGGAAATTAATACTCCAGCTATTGCCAGGCCACGAAGTACATCCAATAATTGGATTCGGTTTTCGGGTACAGTGGGATGAAACGTGTTGCTCATAATAAAATTAATTTTTGAATTTTGATTTTGAGCAAATATGTAGTCTCTTTAGCACTTTGTGGTCTCAATATCGGGAGTTGAGACCTATTCCCTCATCTTTTCAGCCTTTTTTGTATTGGGTAGGGGTTAGGTTTGTATGCTTTTTAAACAACCGATTAAAAGTTGCTTTGGAATTAAAACCACAATCATTTGCAATTGCTACGATGGTGAGGTCGTTATAGGATGAATCTTTCAGGCGACTTTTCACCTCTTCAATTCTATGGGTATTTACAAAATCGTAAAAATTCTGATTCAGATTGGTATTAATAATTTGAGACAAAACATGAACAGGGATGTTCAAATCGACAGAAATATCCTGAATACGGAGTTCGCTGTTTAAGTACACTTTTTCTTGCTGCATGTACTTAACGAGGATTTCAGTTTGTTGCTGAGTGGTCTCATTGCTGGTTGACTTCACCTTTTCATTTTTTGAATTGTTTTTTACTGTTCCCTGAAAATGATGTAAAGAGGAAAAAATACTACCCTGGTTAATACCATGATATCCTATTGCGATGATGAAGAGCAGGAAAACAATTTTTATATACAATGAAAGGTAGTGTGGGAATTCCAGGTTTGAAAAGTTCATAGCTTGTCCGTTAAAACAATCGATTAGCAAAATGGTAATGACACCGTACAGCAGTTTGCGCATCCAATTGAGATTCACTTTATCGATCGAGGAAAGATTGTCCTTCAATGACTGTTTGTGTTTTCTGAGGAGCACGATTATCCAGGTGAAATAGAATGGTGCTGACAGATACTGAAAGAATGTGCCTATAGATACATTCAGGGGGAGATTAATGAATTTATCGGTGAAGTAAAGGAGTTTTTCTTCTTTACTATGGAATAAAAATGGAAGGATGATTAAATAGATTCCGATAATGGGAATGAGATGAAATAGGATTTGTTTTCGCGATATCTCCTTGCCTGTAAGAGATCGGACATAAAAATATAACAATGGCCCGTAACTAAGCGAAACCAACGTGATAACAGAAATTATATCTGGGTACTTTTTCCAAATATTGAATTTAACAGAATAGATATTTAGTAGGTATAGTGTGATTACAAAGAAAAAGCCGGCAAGAAATTTATCTGCCTTCATCTTATTCTTCTTTGTCAATAGTAAGAGCGAGAAGATAAATGTTTGGAAAGCTCCCAGTCCGAATATAATATGCATTTTACTATTGTGTTATTTTGCTATTGTGATGTTAGCGAAAATATCAAATTATCAGTAAATCAGCTTCTTTTTTATGTAGTTAATTTTTGATGGAGTGAGTGGTTGTGAAAAAAAGAGCCGAATCATAAAAGGGAAAGTTTTAAAGAAGAGGTTCTTAGATTTTTAAGGAAATATGGTGTTGAGTTTAATGAGAAATATTTGTGGGATTGATATGTGAATGTGTATTCATTTCGCACTTTCAGTGCTTCCGATCCTCCAATGCTGAATGATTATCCCAGCGCTATGCACTGGGCTGTTCTATTTTGCCCTTTCAGGGCTGAGAGGAATACCAAGATTCAAAATTGTTTCACAGAGAATCTGTTCTACAAAAAGATCATTGAATTGACTTTCCCTCAGGCTGAAAGCCTGACATAGAACAGCCCGGTGCGAAGCGCCGGGTATGGATGGGGCAGGGAAGAGGTGAGCCCTGAAAGGGCGTGATAAAAATCCGTTGATTTATTTGGTGCTCATTATTTGTTGTGTGATTGATGTGAAATTCGTAAATTTAAATAAATCACATTTATTAACACAAGACTTAAATAATGTCACAATCTCTATCAAAACTCTATGTACACCTGGTATTTTCAACGAAAAATTGGCAGCATTTTATTAATCTTGAAATTGAAAGTGAGTTACACAGGTATTTATCAGCTGTATTCAACGAATATGAATCTCCTGCGCTTGAGATCAATTCAACGATGGATCATATACATATACTCTATGTGCAATCCAAGAATATAACCTTGGCCCGTTTGGTGGAAAGAATAAAAACATCCAGTTCAAAATGGATTAAAACAAAAGGGAAACAATATTCAAAATTTGCATGGCAGTCAGGCTATGCTGGTTTTTCTGTTAGCCCGTCCAGGTTGGGAAGTACTATTCAGTATATCAAAAATCAAAAAGAACATCATAAAAGGGAAAGTTTTAAAGAAGAGGTTCTCAGGTTTTTAAGGGGATATGGTGTTGAGTTTAACGAAAAATATTTGTGGGATTGATATGTGAATGTGTATTCATTTAGCCCCTTCAGGGCTTTCGCAACATCAGCCGCCTGTATTAATCCCAGCGCTATGCACTGGGCTGTTCTATTTTGCCCTTTCAGGGCTGGGCAAAATACCAAGATTTAAATTCGTTTCACAGAGAAATAGTTCATCAAAAGATTAATGAATTGCAATTTTCCTCAGGCTGAAAGTTCGACTTGGACAAAAACTGGAATAATGTGCCGAGTACTTTTATTTATATGCCCTTTCAGGGCTACCATAACATCAACCGCCCGCATTAACCCCAGCGCTGTTCTATTTTGCCCTTTCAGGGCTGAGAGGAATACCAAGATTCAAAATTGTTTCACAGAGAATCTGTTCTACAAAAAGATCATTGAATTGACTTTCCCTCAGGCTGAAAGCCTGACATAGAACAGCCCGGTGCGAAGCGCCGGGTATGGATGGGGCAGGGAAGAGGTGAGCCCTGAAAGGGCGTGATAAAAATCCGTTGATTTATTTGGTGCTCATTATTTGTTGTGTGATTGATGTGAAATTCGTAAATTTAAATAAATCACATTTATTAACACAAGACTTAAATAATGTCACAATCTCTATCAAAACTCTATGTACACCTGGTATTTTCAACGAAAAATTGGCAGCATTTTATTAATCTTGAAATTGAAAGTGAGTTACACAGGTATTTATCAGCTGTATTCAACGAATATGAATCTCCTGCGCTTGAGATCAATTCAACGATGGATCATATACATATACTCTATGTGCAATCCAAGAATATAACCTTGGCCCGTTTGGTGGAAAGAATAAAAACATCCAGTTCAAAATGGATTAAAACAAAAGGGAAACAATATTCAAAATTTGCATGGCAGTCAGGCTATGCTGGTTTTTCTGTTAGCCCGTCCAGGTTGGGAAGTACTATTCAGTATATCAAAAATCAAAAAGAACATCATAAAAGGGAAAGTTTTAAAGAAGAGGTTCTTAGATTTCTAGGGAAATATGGTGTTGAGTTTAATGAGAAATATTTGTGGGATTGATGTGTGAATGTGTATTCATTCCGCCCTTTCAGGGCTACCATAACATCAACCGCCTGCAATAATCCCAGCGCTATGCACTGGGCTGTTCTATGTTGCCCTTTCAGGGCTGAGTAGAATGATTGTACACTCATTGTTGATATAATCCAAGCTGTAGACTATAATAATAGAGCAATTGGTGGTTTTTTTCAGGCTGAAAGTCTGACCTAGAACAGCCCGGTGCGAAGCGCCGGGAACGGATGAGGGTTGTGAAGCGTGAGCCCTGAAAGGGCGGTGTTAAACCTCCACCACCGAAACAACCTCCGAAAAGTCTACATTACAATAAATCAGGTACGAGCTTTTCAGGTTCGTCAGGATTTCGATTAGACGTGGTTCTGTGATATGTGGAAATGCCTTTTTCACTATAGGGAAAAGCCTAGAGAAGGAGCAAACCTTTTGTTCAACAGCTTTCAGGATAAAAGCATATTCCGGTTCGCCGAAAACAATGTTTTCAATTTCCTCATCATTGCAGTATTCGGTGTAATAAAGAATACTATTGTGCTCCTGGAATTTGTAACTGAACTTATTCGTTTTGTAGTACTCTTCAATTTCTTTCAGGTTTTCCCATTCCCTTGTGTTTGCAGGTGCATTTTTCTCATATCGGAATAAATGAAAGCGATCTGGAGTATTTGAAAAATCATCAGGTAAGAGGTAGGAGAGGTCGTCCTTATCATACTTTTCATGTTCGGTATCCGGCATTAGTTTATAGTATTTTGTCATGGATGACAACACCAGATTAACATAGTTGTGTGAGAATGGAATGACGCTGTCGTTGTAGAAGAATCTCAGGAAATGCAGATTGTCGATGCATTCCTGTATATCCTCTTCTGTTTCTCCGGGTATATATCTGATCACATTCACGAAAGGAGCAATCCCGTTTTTGAGCGAATATTTCACAAAAAACACATTGTCGGCAAAGCTGTTGCTTTTATTCATTTTCTTTAACAGAGAATCACATAGTCCATCGTAACCAATAAACAGATTCTTAAAACCTGCGATTGCCATTTTTTGCATTAAGGGGGCATCAAACTTATCATTGGGTATTATCTCAGCCCATAATGAAAAGTCCTCTTCAGTTCGGTATCTCAAGTCGATTAACAAATCCAGTAATTTCTCGAAATGTTTCAAATCACCGAAAGTATCACTATCCACAAAACTAAATGTCGTGTGACCATATGTTGTTGTGAGATGTTCAATTTCATTTACGATGCATTCAGGTCTTCGGGCTCTTAGTTTATACCCATGGTTGAAGTCACAGAATTTGCATTTTCGCCAATGACAGGATCGGATCGAATTTATCGGAAGATTAATTTCTTCCTCATCTTCTGTTTCCGGGAAATTATTGATGAAATCTTCGTAATCAGGATAGGTGTAATTGTCAAAATCCAGATATTCACTTTTAGTAGTTAAAGACTGGGTGAAATGATCACTTTCTTTGAAAATCAAACGAGGAACAGTTGTGAAATCGGGAGTTTCTTTTTGCAGTTCTTCACACAGCTGCATTAAGGGATATTCCCCCTCGCCCCAGGTAACAAAGTCGAACTGCTGGCATAACTTCATTGCTTCTCTTGCGGACTCCATACTTCCAAATCCACCCACAATAATCTTCACCTGAGGAGCAATTTTCTTGATTTCCTCAGCCAGAATCATACCCGGAATCCACTGACTATATTTTGCACTAATACCAATAAGGGAAATCTCACCGAAATCGATCAACTCAAGTTCTTCATGGATTATTTCAAAGATCTCTTCTTTTTTCTCTTGCAGGAACTCTGCATAATAATGTGGATCATGAGTTTTGTATGAAGGATCGATCTTCTGAAGTAATGAAAGAATCCGATTGTTCCCTTTTTTGTTTCCATTACGATCGTTGATAATGGAAAGAAAGGGGAGGAGTCTGATTTCCGTGTCTTCGCTCTCGGTATATTCCGACATCATCGACAATAAGAAATTCCAATACTTTATTTCTGTCTCGAATCCATGATTTTGCATGAACGTCTTGAGTACTGAAAGTGAAATAGAAGGACTATTCACATCGGTTGGGGGCAGACAGTTTAAAAGTATTTTCATTTCTTAAATTTATGTTGATGGCCTATTGTAATCTTGATGTTTTCACAAAAGTGCAAATTTAGACTATTAAGTTCAATGAAGGAAGGGATGCCTGTTTTATCAGGGGACTCTTGGTATATTTCCTTGTTTTTCTCTTGAGAAATGAAGACTAAACTAATGCAGGATATTACAATCCGGAAATTTTTATCAGCAATAGGGAATTTTAATGATGAATGGTGTTTGCAGTTGCTTTATATTATCATATATTTACAATCTATGCATACTAATCTAAAACCATCGATAATCATGAAAACAATATTCAATACGAGTCTTTTGCTAATTTTTCTGACTCTTAATGTCCCAGGATTTAGTCAAAAAGAGTGTAAGGTGCTTATTCCCGAACTCCAAGGTGAATATGAAGGCAGGTGTAAAAAAGGTCTGGCTCATGGAAAGGGAGAAGCAAAAGGTACAGATACTTATAAAGGACAGTTTAAGAAAGGATTGCCTCATGGCAAGGGTACATATACCTGGGCTAACGGGGATGTGTATATAGGTAAGTGGAGGAATGGAGTAAGAGAAGGTGAAGGCAAGCAAACCTACCTTATGGCTCATGGTGTAGATGTTAAAGATGGAATATGGAAAGAGGATGAATATGTAGGGCCAAAACCTAAGAAGCCAAAGGTTTTATCAAACAGGTCTGTTGAACGATATAAATTCGAAAAAGTAGGAGAGGGAAACCGGGTGTTGGTTGGGCTATATCATGCAGGTACAGATAACACCGATATTCAGGATTATTCTATTATAAGTACCAGTGGGATGGATACAAGCCTAGGGAATCAGCGGGGATACGAAAACGTTACTTTTCCTGTTCAGATAAAAGTGAAATTCAGGACATGGAATAAGTTGCATTCTGCCAGGTATGATGTGAGTTTTGAATTCGAAATTCCAGAACCCGGAGAATGGCGGGTTTCCATTCATAATTAAAAGGAAAAGGAGCTGAATTTTTAATCAGCTCCTTTTTTATTTATTTAGAACGTACAATCATCTTCTTTTGGATGATCTGATTATTTATTTTCAAATTTATAAAATAGATACCATTCGGAAAATCCTGACTATCTATTGTTAATGAGTTCAATTTTGATTGTTTGGAGTCCAACTGATATTGTTTGATTAATTGTCCGGATACATTCAAAATACTCAAAGCCCCGTTGGATACCATTTGTACTTCAGGGAGTTCCCAGTAAATGGTAGCCTGATCTCTAACAGGATTTGGTGTTATATACATATTATAACCTTCCTCTTCACTATTGTTTACAATATCATCATATTCAATAATGGAAAAGGCCGTTTCATTTATGCTGGTTATTGAGCTTACATTCGAATGACTTATTCTTACAAAACATTCATTAGAAAGGGTATTGGGAACCTGCCATGCATATGTCATTTGATTTGCTGAAACATTACTTTCGATTAATTCCCAACTGTTTCCATTGTCATACGAATAATGAAGATCGACATTGTTTACGACATCACTTTCCCAATTAATGCTGAAGTTTGTGTTTTCCATAATCTGTTCACCTCCGGAAGGCGAGAGTATGTTTAATTGACTGACCATAAATTGGAACCCGGATTCATCATATACAGTAGGATGGCCAGTTTCTTCCAGTTTTACTTTCATATATGAAGTGGGACTTTCAGGTAATATCCATTCAAATGTCCCCGGAGCTGCAGGAATACCTTCTGTGTCAATAGTCCATTCTCCATTTGGGGATGTTTTGTATGATAAAATTAAAGTTGAAACCATCTCACTATCCCATTCCACCATTAAAGGTGTGCCGGTCTGAAAAAAGCCAGGGCCATTGGGTGCAATCAAATCCAGTTTACATAGGGTAAAAGCACCACTTGTTTCAGTTATTTCAGGATTGGCAACATCACTGATTCTGATCATACACTCTGAGGAAATTAAATCGGGAGTTTCCCATGGGTAGGAGCGGTGTCCGGCCGAATATGAATCCGTAAGTTCTTCCCATGTATTTCCGTTATCTGATGAAAAGTCAATTTTTACATCGGCCACAAAGGAGCTCTCCCAGGTAATCTGCTGTTGACTGTTATTGGTCATTTTCATCCCTTGAAAAGGAGCCGTAAGAGTAAGTGTAGGCTCTCCTTCCACAACACGGATACTGTCAATCAAAATATCAATCAATGGTTTATCCTGTGAATTTGTTTCCACCTCACTGATGGCATAAACCACATCAAGTCCGTCAATCACTTTACCAAAAACAGAATGCAGATCGTCCAGCCAGGAGGTGGCTGCTACGGTAATAAAATATTGAGACCCATTGGTGTTTGGGCCGGAATTGGCCATGGATAAAATGCCGGCCTCATCATGCCTTAAGTCCGGATGGAATTCATCTTCAAAGGTGTAACCAGGGCCGCCTGTTCCATCTCCATTGGGACAACCATCCTGATTCATAAATCCTTCGATAACACGGTGGAATATCAAACCATCATAAAATTGGTCGTTAGTGAGATCGATGAAATTCTGGGCTGTTACAGGGACCAGATCTTCCCGCAATTGAGCCCTGAAATTCCCCATCGATGTGTACCATTGTACCACCGTTTGACTATATGTACTTGTGTGTATCAGGATTCCAAAGCATAGCGTTATAATCAGACGCATTAGAGTGTATTTCTGCTTCATAGAGTATTTGATTTACTGTTGTTAGCTTGTTTCTGTTTAAGGTGCAATATCAATAAAATTAAACATAAAATCAAATGGGGATGAATTGGAATAGCGTTTTTTATTGTTGATTATTATTTGCTAGGTGTTTTTATTTAGGGGTTAAAAGAAGAGTGGTGAAAATAGTAGTAGAATGTTGTTAAAATATAATATATTAGCAAAATGTAATTGTATAGTTTATTTCACTGTCTAAAAGTAAGCATGATGTACTACAAAATCCTTCTTTTCAGTTTATTGTTTATTTCAATACAAGTTTGTGCCCAACCCGAAAACAGCATCTGGTACTTTGGTGTTCATGCTGGATTGGATTTCAACTCCGGTACACCGGTACCCTTGACTGATGGGCAGACAGATTTTGCTCAACTATCTTCCACAATGTGTAATCCTGATGGTGAACTTTTATTCTATTCTGGTTCCAGTACGATATGGAATAGGAACCATCAGGTTATGGAAAATGGTAACAATTTGGATTGGCATGTGAATCATCATATTGCCATACCCATGCCTCAATCACCTACATTGTATTACTTATTTTACTCATATGCCACTTTTTCACTTAACCTGAATATGGTCCAAGGGAAAACACATTATGCAATTATAGATATGAGTCTTGATGGTGGCTTAGGTGCAGTAACTGAAAAAGACATCTTATTACGAGACAACACAAGTAGCAAGATATCAGCAATTATGCATGAGAATGATGAGGATGTGTGGATTATGCTTCATGATTTACACAGCAATACCTTTATTTGCTATTTACTCACCAGTGAAGGTTTAAGTGAACCAACCTTAACCACAATTGGGACATCTTTTGCTTCAGATAACTATTCAACCGGGGTATTCAAATTTTCACCTGATGGTACCAAATTAGCAGTAACCTATACATTAGATAACGCATCAGATGATGCCGTACAATTGCTTGATTTTAATAATGCAACTGGTGAATTGAGTAATCCCGTGCTTTTGAACACGGCTCAACCTCATGGGGTTGAGTTTTCACCAAATAGTCAGTTGTTATATGTCACTAGCATCTATCCAGCATCTGGGAAGTCCTTCGAAAGCAATATCTACCAATACAACCTTGCATCTGGTAATAATGCATTGATCAATGCTTCCAAAACCTCGATAAAAAGCCTTCCACCAGCAAGCAACTTCAGAAAGGGTTTACAAATGGGGCCTGATGGAAGGATTTATATATCTCAAAATTATTCTGAATATATTGATGTTATTGAAAATCCCGAGCTGTTGGGAGAAGCTTGCAATTACATACAGGATGCTATTTATCTGGGAGAAGGTCATAAAAGTTATAAATACTTCCCCTATTTTGTTCAGAATTTTTCACCTATTTTTTTTAATGAGCCTACCTGTTTTGGTGAAGCCACCCAGTTTAATATACCTTATCAAAATCAAATACTAGCGGTAAATTGGGATTTTGGCGACCCTGCCAGTGGGCTAAATAACAGCTCCACAGTTTTTGAGCCAAGTCATTACTATGCCCAACCCGGTACCTACGAAGTTACTCTTACATTAACCTATCCGGATGGGCCTCATGTGGTCACAAAAAACGTTACTATAGACTACAGCAGTGATTTGGACCTGGGGCCGGATCAGGAAATTGAAGAAGGCGCTCAAATATCTCTAAATGCCGGCACAGGCTATTCATCCTATTTATGGAGCACTGGTGCAACAAGCTCAAGCATTAATGTTTCACAAGCCGGTAGTTACTGGTGTGAAGTGGAAAGCAGTAGTGGGTGCTTGTCGAGGGATACTGTTGAAATCACAGTTGCTTCCAATCCTTCTGGTGGCAGTCAGGCAGGGGTATGGTATTTTGGATTTAAAGCTGGATTAGATTTCAGTACGAGTCCTCCTTCAGCCATATTTGATTCTCAGCTGGAAACATTTGAAGGGTGTGCCACTCTTTGTGATCAGAATGGAAGCTTATTATTATACACCGACGGTATCACAGTATGGAATAAAGAACATCAAACCATGTTAAACGGATCAGGACTTGCAGGGAACAGTTCCAGCACCCAATCAGCTATCATCGTTCCTAAACCAGGATATCCATCATTTTATTATATATTCACTATCAAGCACATGAATTCATACTCCAATGACACCAGTCTTTGTTATTCAGTTGTGGATATGACTCTGGACAATGGTTTAGGAGGGGTCACTAATAAGAATACTACAATTTTTTCAAACACCTGTGAAAAAGTCACAGCCATTTCACACCATAATGGTACTGACTATTGGATAATAGTACCCCAATTAGGTTCAACCAAGTTTCATGCATACCTTTTAAGTACTTCAGGTATTAGTCCTAATCCAATCATCAGTTTCGGCTCTGACATTAATCACCCAAGCAATGGATATTTAAAAGCTTCACCTTCGGGACATAAAATTGCTTGTGCCAATGGAGATGATAATCCCACAATCTTATTTGAGTTTGATCCTCAGTCCGGAATTTTATCCAATCCCATTACCGTTTCTGAAGAACCTATTTACGGAATTGAATTTTCTCCAAATGGAAGCTTTCTTTACACAGCCTCCTACACAACTATACCCAATAAAATTTCCCAGTTTGATATTGAACTTCATAATGAATCAACTATTCAAAGCTCAGAGGTAATACTTGCTTCAAGTCAGACACTTTCCTACGATGGTATTCAATTGGGACCAGATTTAAAAATATATTGCGCCAATTGTTATACCCAAAATCTAAGTGTAATACATAATCCTAATGAGCAAGGTATAAATTGTAATTTCGCAGCAACTGATATTGATCTTGGTAGAATATGTACTCAAGGACTTCCTAATTTTGTACAAAGTCTGTTCTATGAAGCAAATCTAGAATACGAGAACACCTGCTACGGAGAAGCAACCCATTTTTCCATTCCTGATGAAACGGGAATTCTATCCGTAGAATGGGATTTCGGTGATCCTGCTAGTGGTGCGAATAATAGTTCGGATGAAATGGCTCCCACCCATATTTTCTCTGCTCCGGGAATA
>PPCM01000069.1_pt1 | contig 178122 bp, 155 predicted proteins | sample 1555541 | NCBI WGS metagenome assembly PPCM01 (sample SAMN05284479, study PRJNA326546) | Marine sediment metagenome, whole genome shotgun sequencing project. | isolation source: marine sediment | place: Germany: Wadden Sea | collected 2012-09-05
TACTGTCGGATACAGAAAGATAAAAGAAAAACACCCAGAAGTGATATTATTAGTTTGCCTAGAACAAAATAATATTACAGAAGAGGTGTTTTTCTTATGCATAATAGTATACAGCAATTTATGGATTTAGGTGTCAAAAAGATTGAAAAAATAGTAGATGATTTCATGAAGAATGAGGAAATGAATATCGGAGAGTTTGTGCTGGAACTAGGAAAGCCACTCCAGGAGCTGCAACGAGAGATTATTGCAGAAACCATTGAAAAGATAGATGAGGTCTATCGAAACTCAAAATATCGGACAGATCGCTACGTGATTGAGCGGTCAAATGATGCCAATGCCTTCATGAGCACCTGTGGTGAGATCAACTATAAACGAACCTACTTCAAGTCAAAAGAAACTGGTGAGTACATTTATCTGGCAGATCAGGCTTGTGGAATTACTAAGAACATGAGGAAAAGTGAAGATGTTGTCATAGAGGCAATCAAACATGCATCAGATAGCAGCTATAGAATTAGTGGTGAGCATGCCGTAAACACAGATGATGTTATAAGTAAGCAGGCTGTTATGAAAGACATTCACGCTTTAGAGATTCCAGCAATTATTCCAGATGTAAAGAAAAAGAAAGAAGTAAAAGTACTATACATAAATGCAGATGAAGACCATGTATCCTTACAGTTCAACAAGAAGAAAGGTGACCTAAAAGTCGGTAAGAATGGTTATAAAAGCAATACGATAGAACCACGGCTAGCTTGCATATTTGAGGGTATTGAAAAGGAAAGTGAAGGCAGTAAAAGGAATAAGCTGATTGGGAAGCATTATTTTGCAGGCGTCTACAAAAAGGCAGAAGATATTTGGCTTGAGGTACTTGAATACATCGATGCAGTATATGATGAAGAGTATTTAGAGGCAGTCTATATAATGGGTGATGGAGCTTCTTGGATTAAGGCGGGTGTGGATGTACTTGGAGCTAAATGTCACTTTGTCTTAGACAAGTTTCATTTGAACCAGGCAATTATGAGAGCGATAGGTCATCTTGAGGATTCTGTAAGTGATGCAAGGGATGCCATATATGATGGGATAAGTTATGAAGATAAGGAATCGGTCAAGAAGGTCTTTGAGATAGCCAAAGAATGGGCAGACAGTGATAATAAACGGGAACAGATAAGACGAACAAAGGTGTACATAGAAAATCATTGGGAAGCCATTATACGGCCCAATAATGATGAGTATGCAAGGATGGGGTGCAGTGCAGAAGGACATGTGAGCCATGTGCTGTCATCGAGATTAAGCAGTCGACCGTTAGGTTGGTCGGAAGTTGGTGTAACAAAAATGGCCAAGCTAAGAGCCTATGTAGCCAACGATGGTAAAGTTTGTGAGTTATTCAAATACAAGAAAGAAAAGCAACAACGCATCATTCAGGAAGAAGTCAGAAAAGAAGTCGATAGGCAGGTAAAAAGAAGACAAAAGACATATACAGATGTGTGGAATCACGAAACGGTAGCTGGGAGTACAGGTCTGGTTAATGGCATGTATTGCCTTACCAAAAAGCTTAGGGGTATCTGCGGTTAAAGGTATATGATAAAATGAGTTCAGGCAAATCTTGTAAAATCACAAAGGGATTCTTCTATCCTTCTATTTCCGACAGTAAATTAACGCGACCCCCAGTCCCCCTATCCTTGCGCAAAACTAATCAATCTATTAGAATGAGTAAGGAGTATAAACACTAGGAGGGTATAATGGAAAATGAGTATGAAGTTGAAGATCTTATTGAATCATCAGATGAAACTATAGATAATGAGTTATTAGCTTTAGAGCAAGGAAGACGTAGATTCAAAAAAATTGTTCGATGGGTTTCACTGTTTGTTGTCTTAATTTTTGTAGGTGGAATGATTGCTAGAATTGCTTTTTATAATGCTAAAGCACCTATTGTGGTTCGTGATCCAGCGGTTCTTGAACAAGAATCAGAAGCGAAGAATGGTTCAGAAGCTTTTACACCTTTGTCCATTGAGGATTTTGATTTAGTCGATGGCGATTATTTCTATGAAGATGATAAGTTTGATATCATCAGCTACGGCCATATGGATGACATTAACATTGATGCTATAAATGACTTATATAGTAAGTATGATCAAATTCTTGAAATGATGAACCATGAATCTATGGAACAATTAAAGTTGTATTTCTATGGAGATCGTGATACCTATCTAGAAACTGGGATCCCAAGTGAATTCATTGCCTACTACTTAGATGGCCATATTCATGTTCTTAACCCTAACGCCAAAGGCGTGTCTGATTATACAGATTATAGAGATGATTTTGATGACTTCAACTATAGTCACTACTTATTGGTACATGAATTTATCCACGGTGTCCACCACCACAAAATCGGTTCAATGTCCCCAGAAGCATGGATAAACGAGGGCATTGCTGAATACATCAGCATTGAGGCACTGGGCTATGGCACTAAAGTTTATAGACGATTTTTTGAAGGACAGGAAATCCCCTTTGATTCATTTACCTGGTTAAATGCCACCATCTCATATAGATATATTTATGGAAGGTCCATTGTAGATTATCTGGTTGATCAACAAGGCTTAGGGGTTATCTCAGCGTTAATACAAGATCCAACTTTGTCAGATGATGACATAATGTTAAAGCTTGTTGGTACTGATATGGATGGTTTCTTTGAGACATGGGAAGCCTTTATGATTGAGGAATATGGTATGGTAGCTTATAGCCGCTAGACTAGGTCATTACTTTTTGAATCCTTTGTTATCCCTTTATCTTAATTGTTTTATCTTTACTCTTTTACATCCCAATTAAGTGTGCTATAATCCTTATATTTCAATCTAGGAGGTTCACAAATGAACCCTATCATACAACGTTTTATGAAACATCCACTTTCTCGGGTGAGCCTAACATTAGTAGGTGCATTTATTGCCAGTATCGCTATTAATGCCCTATACATTCCACACAACATCTTATCAGGTGGTATCACAGGTATAGCCATTCTATTCAACTTAAAACTTGGCTTTAATACCTCTATTGTAATACTTTTGCTTAACATACCTATTTTCATATTTGGTTATAAATTTATACATAGAGACTTCATCCTTTATAGCTTAATTGGTATGTTGTCCTCTACGGCCTTTATACAACTAACTAGCAATATGACCTTCCATTCTGAGAACATGTTAACAACCATTCTTTTTGGTGGTGTCTTAAGTGGTATTGGATATGGCTTAATCTTCAGAGCTGGTGCATCGACTGGTGGTAATGATATTATTTCCAAAGTCCTAAACCGCAAGTATGCTTATAGCATTTCTACCTTTAATTTCTTGTTTAATATCTTAATTATTGGGATATCTGTGACAACTTTTGGTATTGATAAGTCCATTGAAACATTAACAGCGATGTATGTTTCTTCTCTTACTGTTAAATACATTCTAGAAGGAACCAACTACAAACGAACGGTCTTTATTATCACTAACAAGGAAAGTGAAGTGGCTGCTGCAGTCAATGCAGAGCTTAATAGAGGTTGTACCATTATTGAAGGCTACGGCTCCTATACCTCAAGTAAAAGACATATTCTATACTCAGTGGTAAGTATTACCCAAGTACCTCGCCTAAAGTCTATTGTCAGTGCTATAGACCACCATGCCTTTATCAATGTGATTGAGACCCAGGTTGTGTTTGGGAATGGTTTTTTGAATATTAAAGATGAAGACTAGGAGCATAGCAAGATACAAGGGATAAGTGAGGATAAGAGCAGATAAATAGCAGGAAAAAGCTGAACTCGCCAGAATAGTTCCTCCCATCAAATCATTTATCCGTGTCATCCTATCTCTTATCGGTGTCAATTCTTCTAGTGGATGATCTATGAGCATGACATGTACTTTGATATGATCCTTGAAAGACACTGGATCCCCGAATGTCGAGGATGACACAATTAAAAAAGCCCAACAGAAACACCTGTCAGGCTCAATATCCTATATTCTATTCCTATCGGTGATTATCGTCCTTAATCACGTTTTTATCCGTGTTCCCATGCCTTTAATCACTCATACTTCTTACGAATCTCCATAAGCTGGTCTACAATGGCTTCTTCTCTGGTTCGCCAGGCATATTCATCGCCAGGCCAACCATACTCTAGGGTAATAATCTCTGGTTTTACTCTATCACTTAACCAATCCAACAACTGATAATCCCTTGATTCAAGAGGCGTATGCATGTCTTTCAAACCTTGATCATCGGTCATCTGAGTTCCAACAAAATGGACTTCCTTTACTCTATCAAGGGGTAATTTAGATATATAGTCTCTAACATCCATCTGTAAATGATAGGCTGTCACACTTGCATGTGCTGTATCAAGCAGAACTGCCAAATCATATTTCTCACACATCTCTGAGAAAAAATCAGGGTCAACCCCTTCTTTACGCACACACATTCTATTGTACATTGGGTTATGGTCCATATTCTCTATCATTAGCGGCACATCAATATGTTTCTTAAAGGTCTGTATACCTTCTTCAAGTCGCTTATAAGGATCCACATTGCCTATCATATCTTGATCATAGATTGAATAGTGTACAGCTAAATGGTCGTTCTTGTATTTACTAAGAACTTTATTCATCATGTCCCAATCATTGTTACCCTCTGGGTTAACCATACCGATATGTTCATAACGACCAAATCCATGGATGAGAATATCCTTGTGTCTGGCCACCATATCATGCAAACCCATAAAAGGTCCAAAATAACCCATCTTAATAAAATCGACATCTACTTTTTCTTCTTCTATCAAATGCATTAGGACACTTGAATAATTACAAGCAAACTTCATACCTTCACCTACTTTTGTCAATGATCATCATTACCCAACTAATTATATCACATCGGGTCTCAATACCAAAAAGTGAAATAAAAAAGTAGCCACATGGCTACTTGTCTTTGAAGATTAACCCTATTTTTTTAATAATGTTTTGAAAGGTATTAACCTTCTTGTCATCTTTAATCTTCTCTTTATAAAAAGAAGGGCATTTTTCTTCAATCACATGTGATTTTAGTTCTTGCATCATATCCACACTCCAAATCAGCTCATCAACATCTACCTATGATTATACGCCACTAATTTGAACTGATTATGAATAGAGCGTTAACAAATTCAAAAATGGCAAAACATGTATAATAACCTAGGTTTGGACATCTGCTCATAGTCCGTAAGAACCATTCATGAGCGTAATATGATTTCATATGCCTACATACCAAGCCATATGAAAGGATATGTTCTCTTAAGTAACAATAACTCTCCAAGGCTTGTTCATAATTTGTTCATGTGCAAATAAAAAGGCAGATGTTTTCACATCTGCCTCTGATAACTATTATATTATTCTTGAGTGACAGCCTTAGCATCCTCTTGATTGCTCATTGAGAAATTACCTTCAATCCTAGCACCATCATCTATAACGATACTTTGGCAAACAATATCTCCAACAACCACTGCTGATTTTGTTAAATGAATCTGATGATGTACATTTACATTACCAACAATTCGTCCAGCTACCAATACAAAGCCTGCTACAATGTCACCTTCAACAAGTCCTTTTTGCCCAACGACAAGACTTGCTTCAATGTTCATGTCTGCTATAACTTTACCATTAACTTGAACGGATGATTTAGATTCTATTCGGCCAGATTCTAATACTGTATCTTTTCCTATAACCGTTGTTGGTCTATCATAGTTTGATTTGTGATTTCTTTTTCTCATTCTGTCTCTCCTTGATAGATAAAGTCCATTGGATCTTGATTCTCGCCATCCAAAATAATCTCATAATGAAGATGTGGTCCACTGCTTCGACCTGAATTACCTGATCTAGCAATCACATCATAACGCTCTACAAGGTCGCCCTCTTTAACATAAAGCTTTGAGTTATGTGCATACTTAGTCACAATACCAAAACCATGGTCAATGATAACCATATAACCATAACCATTATTGTAACCTGAGTAAGTGACAACACCACTTCCTGTTGCCCATACATCTTGGTAGTAAGCTTTAAAGTCAACACCCTTGTGGAACTCATAACCTCTTCCAAAAGGGTTACGTCTGTAACCAAAGGCACTAGTTACATATGTGTCTGATACTGGAATGACACTTGGAAAAGCGTCCCAATAAGGTAAGATTTCTTCTACTTGCTCTTCTCTCACTTCATAGGAAGCTTGTTCAACATCAAGTTGATCTAATGCATCTGTTAATTCTGCGATCAAACGATCCACTTCATCACCAAAAGCATCCATCTCTTCTTCTGTTCCAGTCGCTAAGAGACCATCTTCTTCAAGGAAGGTGTCTAACTTAGCGGATAAATCATTAATGACCGGTTGGTTATCACCAAGTCTAGGTGTACCTTCACTACTTCTTCCAGCAACAGCACGTCTAGTTGGTTGACTATCGGTGGTCTTTTCAGTAGATCCTAGTTTCTCATCAATAACTTGCTTGTAAGCTTCTAACTCATTCAATTGTGATTTCAACTGGGCTGTTAACATGGCTAAAGCTTCCAGTTGATCAAAGCGCTTTGCATCAACTTCCTCTAAGTCGTCAATTGTAAAGTCTTTGGTAATAATCGTATACTTGTTCTCTGCAACATATGACCGTTCTGCAGCTAACTGGCTCTCAAGGTCCGCAATGTAACTTACTGTGTATAAAACACTTAATACAATAGCAATGGCTAAAGCTAACATTGGAAAGCGTACCCACTTTGGAATACGGAAAGTGATGCCGTTTTTTGTCGGATCAGTAATCAGCATCAATGTCATGTTTTTCTTAGCTTTAACTTTGTGAACCTTGGTTCCGTTTTGAAGTCCCCAATTCAACACGAATCCCTACTTTCTCATTTGTCCTATAGTTTATTAACGTCCATTCCTACACTGGCGTACATTTGACTGTACTACATTCTATATATCGTCTCATTTTTTTACGCAGTATAATTATTATATCATAGTTTGTAACAGTTTTGTAACATAAATTCAGGACTTTTATAGGCCTTTTCTACCAAAAAACTAAAATAATGGTACTAAAGTTGTGCTTATTATATAAATTAGCTTGATTTATACCTAACAATTATACTTGATAACATGTTAAACTTGGTTCAGTTGTGTCCCCACGACTTTATTAATTATGTCTTTTCATGTAAAATAGCTATGTTGGCTCATACATGCCAACTTAAGGAGATAGATTATGAATGCTAAAGCATTAAAGGTACTTGAGTATAACAAAATTAGGCAGCAATTAAGAGATAAGGCCCAATCAGAACCAGGCAAAAAAATGGTAGATGAACTAGAGCCATACTCTGAATTAGCCGTCATTCTAAATAAGCAAAAAGAGACAAGTGATGCCGTTTCTACCATCTTAAAACATGGGACTCTTCCAATTAGAGGAACTAAGCAAATAGGATCATCATTAAAACGTCTGGAAATTGGTGGTAACCTTTCTATACCTGAATTACTCCATATAGGTGATGTCCTAAGGGTTTCTACAAGGATTAAGAGTTATTACCGTGAAGGTGAAGAGGATATCCTTGAAACTTCTATTGCTGACTTTTTCCAGAACATTGAACCGCTGACAAATCTTTTCAGGGAAATCGACCGTTGTATAGTTAATGAAGAAACAGTCGCAGATGAAGCCAGTTCAACACTTCATTCTATTCGTCGAACGATTCATAATACACACGGAAAGATTCGTAATCAGTTAAACAGCATTATTAATAGTTCCAGTTATAAAACCATGTTACAAGACCCAATTATCACCATGAGGAATGACCGTTTCTGCGTGCCTGTAAAATCTGAGTACAAAAGCCAGTTTAAAGGTATGATTCATGATTCTTCATCTACTGGCTCAACTTTATTCATTGAACCTATGGCTGTTGTACAGTTAAATAACAAGCTAACAGAGCTTGCTCACGAAGAAGCAGATGAGATTGAACGTATCTTGGCACAACTAAGTGCCACTTGTGCCACTTATATAGAAGAACTTCGAAGTAACTTGTCTTGTTTGGCAAATTTGGACTTTATTTTTGCGAAAGGTGAATTAGCCCTTAAGCAAAATGCGACCATGCCACATTTTAATGATAAGAAGATTATTAACCTTAAGAAGGCGAGACATCCTTTACTAGATGCAAAAGAAGTAGTCCCCATCGACATTTACTTAGGTGAGAACTTCAACACCCTAGTTATAACAGGACCTAACACAGGTGGTAAAACCGTTACACTTAAGACCCTTGGTTTATTCTCACTTATGGGTCAGGCCGGCCTACACATTCCTGCCAATGACAATTCAACATTAACTGTATTTGATGAGATTTTTGCAGATATTGGTGACGAGCAAAGTATTGAGCAATCACTAAGTACCTTCTCCTCTCATATGGTCAACATTATTGACATTCTAGAGAAAGCTACTTATGATTCACTGGTTCTATTTGACGAGCTTGGTGCGGGGACAGACCCAACAGAAGGTGCTGCTCTTGCAATGGCAACACTTGAGAATCTTTTTGCCAGAAGAGTCCTAACAGTTGCGACCACCCATTACAGTGAGTTGAAAGTTTACGCTCTATCCACTAAAGGTGTTGAAAATGCCTCATGTGAGTTTGATGTGAATTCACTCCGACCTACCTATCGTCTACTGATTGGTGTGCCTGGTAAAAGTAACGCTTTTGCCATTTCCAAGCGATTGGGTCTTGGTGATGACATTATCAATGAAGCTAAATCTTTACTTCAACAAAAAGAAGTAAGGTTTGAGGACTTAATTACAGATCTTGAGATCAATAAGAAGGCTGCTATTTCAGAGAAAGAGAAGGCAGCAAGATATAGGAAAGAGACTGAACTACTAAAATCAAAATTCGACGCACAACAAGCTAAGTTTGAGGCACGTAAACAGAAGATGTTACAAGACGCCAAGAAAGAAGCTTATGACATTACTTTAAAGGCAAAAGAAGAAGCCGACAAGATGATCCGTAATATTAATAAAATTGCAAAAGCTGGCAATATTGACACAAAGGCCCTTGAAGAAAACCGTTCCAAGTTAAGACAGTCTATGTCTGATATGGAAAAAGGTCTTGCCTTGCCTAAGAAGCAAACTAAAGAAACCAAACCTGAAGATGTGAAAATTGGGGATACAGTTTTTGTTGGTACTTTTAATGGTAAAGGCACTGTCTTAACCAAACCTAACAGTAAAGGTGAACTTCAAGTACAGATGGGGATTATGAAAACAAAGGTCTCTGTCAAGGATATTAGTATTTTACAAGATGAAAAGCCGACTCAACCTAAGCCAAAAAGAGGTAGCTCAGGTAACGCCACATCAAAATCTTATAGCATTTCATCTGAAATTGATCTAAGAGGTCAAATGACTGTTGATGCCATACAAGAATTAGATAAATATTTAGATGATGCCTATTTAACTAAGATTCCGACCATCACCATCATTCATGGTAAGGGTACTGGCGCTATGAGAACGGCTGTCCATCGCCATTTAAAGAAGGTTAAATACATAAAATCTTTCCGACTAGGCAATTACGGTGAAGGTGAATCTGGTGTTACTATTGTAGAATTCAAATAAAAGCTATATAATAATATATACGGGAGAAATATGTATTGGTACAGCTAGGTTGACTAGTTTCACAATCAAATGGAAACGAGGTGTATGTATGGACACTAAAACCAAAATTCTTATCGTTGATGATGATGAAAATATCACAGAACTCATTGCTTTATACCTAGAAAAAGAAGGGTATTCAACTAAGAGTGTCAACAATGGAACTGACGCAATTGACGTCTTTAAATCCTATTTACCTAATTTAGTCATTCTTGACTTAATGTTACCTGGTAGAGATGGTTTTGACGTTTGTAAAGATATAAGGCAAGTCAGCAATATTCCAATCATTATGTTAACAGCTAAAGGAGAGACCTTTGACAAAATTCTCGGCCTTGAACTTGGTGCTGATGATTATATGGTGAAGCCTTTTGATACTAAGGAATTAACAGCTAGAGTAAAGGCAGTCCTTAGAAGGTATAGCCCTAAGAAAGAATCTTCTAAACAAATAGTGATGCCGAATCTAGCTATTAATCTTTCTAATTATACAGTTGTTTATAATGAGCAAAAAATAGAAATGCCACCCAAGGAATTAGAGTTGATCTATTTCCTAGCCTCTAATTCAAACCAAGTCTTTACTAGAGAACAATTACTAGATCGAATCTGGGGTTATGAGTACATTGGTGATACGAGAACTGTTGACGTACACATCAAAAGAATCAGAGAAAAAATAAACGAATCTGATGCATGGGGCATTAAAACAGTGTGGGGTATCGGGTACAAATTTGAGGTGAAATAGTGTTTAAATCATTTACAGGTAGATTTTTTACCATCTATGCTTTAACAACCTTTATCATGTTTGTACTTATGTTTGCAGTGTTTTCTCAAATTATGGAAACCTACTTTGTGGAGAGCCGTCTAGAAACCATGGTCACCCAGGCAAAGAACATTACGGATCTATATCAAGAGTATTACATTGATAAAGGTGGTTCAAAAATAAACCTAGAGCTTCTACTTGAAGATTTAGGTCGCTATGATGATACAAGAATTCTTGTCTTCAATAAAAACAAAGTGGTATTTCTGGATTCACATAAAAATACAGACTCCTTAATTGGTAAAAAGTTGGATAACAATACTGTTAACGATACCTTCAATGGTGAGATTAAGATGACTGAAGGCTACTTAGATGTTCTAGAAGTTTTTAACCTTATTGTGACAACCCCTATTTTTAAGGATGAAGAGGTTATAGCTGCTGTTATAATTGTTTCACCCTACCCAGAAGTCCAGAAGAATCTTGACTACATCTATAGGATAACACTTGTGTCACTGCTTGTTATTCTAGCGGTTACTTTTCTTTCAACCTACATATTCTCAAATGGAATATCAAAGACAATCGAGGATATGAATGACGGTGCAAAGAGAATTGCTAATGGTGATTTCTCAACTCGGATTGATATTAAGGGCGAAGATGAAATGGCTGATTTAGCCAAGAACATGAACCATATGGCCAATGAACTAGAAAAGTTGGAAGATATGCGTAAAGACTTCATTGCTAATATTTCTCATGACTTTCGTTCCCCCCTTACCTCAATCAAAGGTTTTATCCAAGCTATGTTAGATGGTACTATTGGCGCTGATAAGCAAGACCGTTACTTAAACATTGTACTTGATGAAACTGATCGATTGACTAAATTAACAAACGATATCCTATTGTTGACCAAAATGGAAAACAACACCATCAAGGCAGACAAATCCCATTTTGACCTACATAAGATTATACGAAAGATATTGTTGCAATTTGAGCAAAAGATTATAGATAAGGAAATTGATTTTACACTATTGATTGACCGACATGAACTTTTTGTTTTTGCAGATATGAATCAGATTCAGAGGGTCATAACTAACCTTGTAGACAACGCTGTAAAGTTCTGTTCACCAGCTGACTCCATTGTTATTGAGACAAGTATTATTAAGAAGCGTGTTGAGATTAGTGTCAGAGATTCCGGTCCCGGTATATCAGAAGAAGATATTAAGTATATTTGGGATAGATTCCATAAGGCTGACCGTTCTCGCGGTAAAGATAAGAAAGGTATTGGCCTTGGCTTATCCATCGTAAGAGAAATTGTAAAAGCTCACGGTGAGGACATCAATGTTTATAGTCAAGAAGGCAAGGGAACAACCTTCGTCTTTACACTGGCTCTTTCAGATGAGCAACCTTCGTGACTAATATCTGCTATATTAAGCAATTAAAAAGGCTATCTCATTGCTGAGATAGCCTTTACTTATGTCTTTTATTCTGTAATTAAAGCATCAAATTCTGCTACACTAGCATCTCTCATGTAAGCGTCAATAATCTTCTTACCAAGTGGTGCAAGGTCTGGTGTATCGAATTTAGCTAATTCTTCTTTAAAGAAGTTCTTAAGAATCATAGCACCTTGATCGTAAGCTTCGTCACCAATACTTAACTGATGATTGGTTCTAAGCATTGACTTTGGAATGTTATGACCATCAATACGAAGTGACTTAGGTGAGTAACCAAGTGTTGAACATCTTGATTCTTGAAGTTGATCTGGTCTGAAGTTTGCACTACCCTTACGAGCTAAGTACTCTCTGTCTAACCATTCAGCTTTAAAGCCAACTTTGTATGATCCAATATGTTGGTTAGGAATCAATACGTATTTAGTGTCTGGTGTTTTAACAATTTGCTCAAGTAATAAGTTAGCTTGAGTAACCATTTTACCAGTACAGAAAGGCCAGTATGAACCAACACCTTCTGATTTCATTCCACCTTGGTCTACGATACTTGGATTTGCGTGACCTCTAGGAGCAACAAGTCTCCAGATCCATGCAAGTGCAGGTGGTAATATGTGTAACATACCAACAATACCGTAAGTAGGTGCATCTTTAGTACAAGGAGGCATACGAACACCAAATGATCTGATGTCAATCTCCACTGGCTCTTCAAGTACATCTGGTACGAAGTGTCTTGGCATTACAACTCTTGGGTTTGGACAACGTTTACCAGGTTCATCCATCGTATGTTCCCAAATAAGAATTGTTGATCCAGGTGTTGCTTGCATATTAAGGAAAATTAGTGGCTCTGGTGGGTGTACAGTCAACTTCTCGTGTTCTGGAGAAGTACCGTATTCAGTAATATGGTCGAATCTTAAGAACCAACCTGCTTCTGCATCAGATACAACTAATTTTTTACCATTCTGGTAAGATGGATGACAAAGTGCCATATCATCTGTAACTGGGTGTACTTCACAAGTATCACCAAGCTCGATGTACATTTTCTCATCTTCAACCAAACTTTCAGCAAATAAAACTGATCCGTCTGATTCTCTATGTACTTCTTCTATCATCTCTGACTTACCACCGCCACTTGCACCTTCATGCATGATTCCTACGGAGTTGTCATAAGGTGTTACAACACGTACAGTTGAAGCATGTGCTGTTACCCACTCTTCACGCTCACCAATTGTTAAAAGGACACCATAGATACCTTTTTTAGCACTTGGCCCTGGGTAAAGGTTGAATGAATATACTTCATGGATATCATCAAGTCTGTTGTGTACAACTACTTGTTTTCCATCAAAGTGTGTATGTCTAAATGATGGTGCAAGATAAATAACCGCTTTAGGTGTGAAACCTTCACGAATTTCATCTACTGGAATTTGACCTTGAAGGTCACCTAGACCACCAATAAAGAATGCTGCGTTCTTTGGTCCAACAATAACAGATTCATATCCGCCATGTTTTTTGTCTCCAGAAATAAATGGCATTAAGATAATGTCTTCACCTTTTAACCACTCGAAAGTTTCTTGACGAATACCTTCGAAATCTTCACCGTATTTTTCCTTATAAGTCATTTTGTCTGTTGGAAGGTCGTCACCAATAACCGTACATGACGGGTCACGTCTTCTCATGTATGCTTCTGTATAGTTTACAGATACACCATTCTTACATTTTGTTACTGTTACTTCTTCTACAACACCTTTTCCTTCTATGTCATAGTTAACGTTGAAAACTTCTTCTTCGCCACCCATTGCTAATTCTAATAAGTGTGCTCTTGTTTCAGGAATTGTAACTGATTTCGCATTATCAAGAATACTCTGAATGTTTTCATCAAATACAAACCTGGAGATAATGTCTTTGCTCATGTGATCCTCCTTCTGATTGTAAGTAACCCATACTTGCCACATCCAATTCATCCATCACCCTAATGGTCTAAATCGTCTATGATCAAAGATACAACTGAGATCATCTAAATATTGATAACCTCATTTAATATAAGTTTATAAATTATTACATTGTATAAATTGGTACTATATTATTATGACAGGCAGTGAGAGCTACCTGTTGTCATCCTACTTATGATTGTGTCAAATGGCGATACTTCCCCCTAGGAACGGTTCAATGAAAAAAAGTAAACCATTTAGTTTTCAAGGGAATTGGTATTTTTTGCAAGAAATGATAATTAATCTTTCATTTATAACAAATAGCCGTCTAGCACCTATCTAACACATCTATTCAGTTGGTTCTGTTATATTCAATGTCTATTTTATGGTTAATGCTTCCCAGAAATATAGCACCAATTAATAGCTATACACCTGTGAAAACCACCAATTAATAAGCCTTTAAAAGAGAATATAGCTATTAGTTAAAGAATTAACTAACCTACTTGGCCTATTATACTAGTCTTTAAAAGAATAGCATACTATTTTGCCAAATGCAAGGGAAATCGGGGCTTTTTGCAATTTAGTTCTTTATAGCGCTAAAGTAAAAATGAGTCTCTGTTCACATTGAACAAAAAACCCAGTTTATTTTTTAACAATCTTTTCAAATTTTGTAAATAATTGCCATATATCCAAAAAAATAGTGGCCCATTTAGGACCACCTATTTTACATTTTTTGTACCATTAAGTTGCCAGATTCATACTTTTTCAGACCAGAGTAAAAACTTAAAAATGCAAGAGCCATCCAAATCACCGTCACACCCACAACAATCAAGGCCCATTTTACATCAAAAGCGTTTACAAGGTTCACAGGAACCATGGTTGCAAAACCCGCAGGCAAAATAGTGAATAAAACTAATTTTGTAAATCCTTGGAACATATCCGCTGGGTATATGGATAGTGTAATCAAGAATTCAAAGGCCAACGTTGATACAGAACCTATGTTGCCAAATCTAAAGGCAAAGGAATTAAAGAATATAAGTACGCTGGCATATAGAATAGCCGCTGTAATGGTAAAACACACAAACATCAATAAATAGTTTAAAGCAAAGCCCTTAATGATCACAAAAAGAATCATGCCATACAGTAAATCACCCCATGCAGATATATTGGTCTTTGATCCGATTACATTTAACAAAACATTCTTGGGTTGGAGTAAATAGCTATCTAGTTCACCTTTTATGATGATCTCCACCAATCTTCTAGCATTACCAAATACTATGAAACATAGACCAAAGCCAGATGAAGCAAAAGCCCACAATAACATAATATCATTAAATCCGTAACCAGCAATCGTCTCAAATTGCTCAAATAAGAGCCACCAGAAGAAGGCAAAGGATGCATTGTTGAGAAACATACCAAATACTTGGATGAGAAAACTAGTTCTATATTCCATAGAAGCTGACAAATTGAACTTAAAATAAGCCCATAACAAAGATAAATTTTTCTTAACCGCCGTTAACATTGAGTTTGCTCACCCCTTTCTTATAAACACCATAGCAGATAGCGACTACAATGGCTAAATAGATGAGTTGACCTAGTATTAGTGTCGTAAAGTGATTGTAGGAAAAATCAACAAATAACTTAGCAGGACCATATGTAACGTAGGCAAAAGGCAACTTTTTACTGATGCCTTGTAGCCAGTTTGGGAATAAATCTAAGGGCAATAACATACCACCTAGTGTAAAGATTAACTTCTGATAAATCCATCTAAAAGGCAGATTCTCCTCAACCCAGAAGGCAGATAGTGCCAATGCGAAGTTAATGAAGTAGTTAATAAACATACCCAGTAATAGACAAATGAAAACAAATGGAATCATGTAAAGGTTGAATCCTTTTAATGGACCAACAAAGACCATACCAACAATAAAACCAACTACGATGTTAACCAACATACGTACCATGATTTTACCCATATTATTATAAAAGGAGTAGGTCACATAATGGTAGGGCTTGTTAAGAAGGTACGCTATATTGCCCGTCTTTATATCATCAGATACTTCCTGATAATAGTTGGTAGTTGAGAGTGTGACAACCTCGGTCAGTACCAAATACCAAATCATCATATTAATTGTAAATCCTGAAATCACACCATTTCCGTTGCTGTAAATAGCCTTCCACAATAATAGATAAATACCTATAATAAAGGCAAAAAATCCACTACGTCCAAAGAAATCAACAACATAGACCATTGCGTCCATCAGGGATGTTTTAAAGACATAAACATACTTATTTAATTTGGCTACCATTTTAGTCACCACCTTTTTTTCTTTGGTAGATTGAGGCAATGATTTCCTCCATCGGTGGGTCTTCTATTGTTATATCAAGTACTTTGCCGTAAGTCATTAGTCTAGAGATGATTTTGTGGATATCTACTTTAGCGCCATCCACTTCAACTTTTACGCCATAGCCTTTTGCCTTAAGTACTTTGATGTCCTTATCTTCAATGACAACTTCATTTGCGTACTTGAGACTTATGATTTTATTGCTAAGATAGTTATATTTAAGGTTCTTAACACTTTCATCCGTAACGATGTCACCATGGTTGATAACGATTACCCTCTTACACAATTCCTCGATATCACCGGCATCATGAGATGTTAAGAAGATTGTTGTCTTCTCCTCTTTGTTCACGGTTCGGATGAGATCTCTAATCTTCTGCTTCACGATCACATCCAACCCAATTGTAGGTTCGTCCAAAAAAATAATCTTCGGTTCATGAAGTAAGGATGCGGCAATTTCACATCTTATCCTCTGACCCAAAGACATTTTACGAACTGGTATGTTCAATAACTCTTCAATTTCAAATACTTCTGTAAGGTAGTTGATCCGCCGCTGCAAACGGGCATCATCAAGTTCATATATCTTACCTAGAAGTCTGAAACTATCTTCAGGTGGTAGGTGGAACCATAATTGTGATTTCTGTCCAAAGACTGTACCAATATGGAAGGCCAGTTTTTGACGTTCTGTGATTGGGTTGTAACCAAGGACGGACATGTCGCCATCACTAGGGTGCAGGATACCAGTGAGCATTTTAATTGTAGTAGATTTTCCTGCGCCATTAGGTCCGATAAATGCAAGTACTTCTCCCTCGTCAACGCTAAAATCGATGTGGTTGACCGCTTGAATCTTCTTGTACTCTGGATGGAAAATTGATTGAATACTGCCCTTAAATCCTGGTTCTTTAATCTTGGTTTCAAACTCCTTAGATAGACCTGTTACGTTGATGATATTCATGCATTTTCCTCCATTTCTCTGTTTTTGTGTTTGTCTTCCCAGGGGAGACGTTTTTTGATATTTCAGACTATAATACACGAGTTATCTGATAATTACAAGTGTTTCTGGGGAATTAATTTTTTATCTTTTGGGGACGTTTCAGTTTGCTATGAATGGGGACGTTCCAGTTTGCTATGAATGGGGACGTTCCAGTTTGCTTAAATCCTAGACGAAAATATTACTCTAGACATAAAAAAAGAGCTTTTCTTATATCAAGAAAAGCTCACTTTTTTCTTTATTCAAATTCCATTTTCTCAACGTGAAGAGCACCAATTGAGTTAAGTTTTTCTTCTAGCTCTGCTACTTCTTTCTCAGCATTTCGAATCAGCTCCAGGAGTATCAAACCGTCTTCACTACATACGTTCCGATCGTCTGTTGCAGAGTGTAAGCCTAGTCTAGTCTTTATAAAACATCCGTAATCTGTCAATATCTGCTGCACCTTTGGTGCGTCTTCATGTCGATGGTCCACTTTTAAGCCCAAAATAATTTTTGCCATTATGTACCTCCATTCATCCTTTTACATTGATTGATTATCACATATATTATATCATAAAATATCCTGACTTAATCAGCTTCAAATAAATGAAAAAAGATTAACTCTGAAGAACATATTAACAAGGCTGGTTATATTGGATAGTTATTTCACTAAAGTGGAACGTCCCCTTTTGTAGTAAAATGAAACGTCCCCAAAACGTAAAAAACTACAAACAACTATCTTTCTACCAGCAAAGCAGTACCCATACCACCACCAATACACAAACTGGCAAGACCCTTATGTACGTCTCTCCTAGACATTTCATGAAGTAGCGTTACTAATATTCTTGCTCCCGAGCAGCCGATAGGATGACCGAGGGCAATTGCGCCACCATTGACATTTACAATATCAGGGTTGATCCCTAAATCACGAACCACAGCTATAGATTGTACGGCAAAAGCTTCATTTAACTCAGCTAGCTCGATGTCATCAATCGTCCATCCTACTTTCTCTAGGGCTTTATCTGTAGCTGGCTTTGGTCCATAGCCCATTATACTTGGGTCAATACCTACACTAGCGAATCCTTTTATACTTGCTAATGGCTTAAGGCCAAGTTCAACTGCCTTATCTAGGCTCATCACAATCAACATAGCTGCACCATCATTAATGCCAGATGCATTGGCTGCTGTAACTGTACCATTTTCTTTCACAAAAGCTGGTCTTAACTTTGCCATCTTATCTATCGTTGCTCCGTACCTGATATACTCGTCTTTATCCACTACAATTGGATCTTTACGTCTTTGAGGGACTTCAACAGGGACAATTTCTTCTGTGAATTTGTCTGATTTATCCGCCTCTTCTGCCTTATTCTGACTATTAACGGCAAAAACATCTTGTTCCTCACGTGTTATGCCCCATTGAGTGGCGATATTCTCGGCAGTAACACCCATGTGGTAGTCATTAAAAACATCCCACAAACCATCTGAGATCATCATATCATCTAGGGGTTGGTTACCCATCCTAAGGCCCCATCTAGCATTTTTTGATAGATATGGTACCTGTGACATATTCTCTGTACCACCAGCTAATATGATATCAGCATCACCTGTAGCTATGATTTGGGCCGCCAATGTTACTGACCTTAAACCTGATCCACAAACCTTATTAATGCTCATTGCCGGCACACTATGAGGTGCACCCGCACCAAGTACAACCTGCCTAGCCACATTTTGTCCTAGGCCTGCACTTAATACATTCCCTATAATGGCTTCATCTAACATCTCTGGTTTAATTCCTGCTCTATTAATGGCTTCTTTGGCAGCTGTGATGCCTAGTTGCACTGCTGAGACATCTTTTAAAGCTCCACCAAAAGATCCAATGGCCGTTCTAACAGCTGATACTATAACAACTTCTCTCATTCCACACACTCCTTTAGAGCAACCAAGTAATCTGCTTCTGTGGCTGCATCAACATCTTTTAACCTAGCTCCATTTAGTAGTTCTGTTAAGGTGAGCTGGCCATCAATAAACTCAAAGACTGCCATGTCAGTCACAATCATATCTACAACACCAACAGCCGTTAAGGGAAGCTGACATTTTTTAAGTATTTTAGCTCTACCTTTTGCAGTATGTAACATAGCTATTATAACTTTCTTAGCGCCAACAACTAAATCCATTGCACCGCCCATACCAGGCACCATTTTACCAGGTATCATCCAGTTTGCTACATTACCATATTGATCTACTTCTAAAGCACCAAGGACCGTGACATCTACATGTCCCCCTCGAATCAATGAAAACGAGTAGGCTGAGTCAAAAAACATACCGCCATCTGCCATTGTCACAAGTCCACCGCCAGCATTGGTTAGGTCCGGATCTTCTTTACCTTCTTCTGGTGCAGGACCTAGTCCTAACATGCCATTTTCGGATTGTAAGGTTACATGTATATCTTGTGGTAGATAGTTAGCTACCATGGTTGGAAGTCCTATACCAAGGTTAACCATATAGCCGTCTTTCAGCTCTTTTGATACTCTAAGTGCAATGCTTTCTTTAGGTGATAAGTTATTCACAGTCCCCACCTCCTTCAACAATATAATCCACAAGGTTGCCTGGAATCATAACCAGATGAGGGTCTATATCTCCATATGGAACTATTTTCTGCGCTTCAACAACAACTACATCTGCTGCAAGGGCCATGAGTGGGTTAAAATTTCTTGTTGTCTTATTTAAGTAGACGTTACCACCTTCATCAACAATTGACCCATATAAAAGAGCCACATCTGCACCAAGTGGTTCTTCAAGTAAATAGTTCTTACCTTGAACTTCTATCACTTGTTTGCCTTCTTCTACCAAAGTACCAATCCCAGTAGGTGTTAGAAAACCACCAAGACCAGCCCCTTTTGAACGAATACGCTCAGCCAAGGTACCTTGTGGAACCAGCTCTATTTCAGTCTCACCCGCCGTCAATTGACGTCCAGCTTCTTTATTAAGACCAATATGAGATGCGATGATTTTTGAGAATTGTTTTTTCACTACCAACTTCCCAACACCTTTATCTACAAGGCCTGCATCGTTACAGATTAAGGTCATATTGTCAGTACCCTTTTCCACTAATGCATCTACTATTCTTTCTGGTGTCCCAACACCCATAAAACCTCCAACCATTACTGTAGCACCTGGCTGAATGAGCTCCATACATTTTGACATACTCACGATCTTAGATTTCATCTTAACATCCTCCTATACAACAGGGTACTTGACCATCACATAAGCTAAGGCTTCATCAATTGCTTTTAGGGCATTGGCTAAGTCTTCATCTGTGTGTCTATGGGCAATATACCAGTGATGATATGGTTGGATAAATAGTCCCCTGCGAATAGTTTGTGTATAAAATTCTGTTCTTCTAGCTTTATAATGCTCATCTGCCTTGTCAAAAGTAATAAACGGCATTGGTGGTATTCCCGATACTGTAATTGGCGCACTGTGTTTGGCTTTTAAATTCTCAAGCTCTTTGATAAACTTACCACCACGTTCCCACATGGTATCAATCACATTCTCTTTTTCTATAATTTCAATACACTTCAAAGAAGCTGCCATCTCTAGGCTGTTTGGGAAAAATGTTGAGCTAATAAAAACATCTTTCTCCATCGTCTTCATAACTTCCTTACTTCCTACAAGCGCACTGATTGGATAACCATTAGCCATCGCTTTGCCAAATGTTGCCATATCTGGCTTAACGCCATAACGTTGACCAGCACCACCAAGCGCTACTCTAAATCCAGTTCTAATTTCATCAAAAATCAACACAACACCGTACGCATCTGCCAGCTCTCTAACTGCTTCAAGGTAACCTGCTGGTGGTGTAATAACATCTTTTGCTGTAGGGTGGCCAACAGGTGTTATAATGATACATGCAACTTCGCCTTTTGATGCCTCTAGTTTGCTTCTAAGGTCTCCTATATCACCATACTCAAACTCTTCTGTTAACTCAAGAATAGCCTCTGGCACACCCCCATGGTGTTCTACACACCAATCATGCCAACCATGATAACCACATCTGAGTACTTTATTTTTGCCAGTATAACCTCTTGCAACTCGAATAGCCATGGTAGTTACGTCTGACCCCGTCTTCGCAAGTACAGCCATTTCAGCACAAGGAATCACTTCTATCAACTTCTCTTGTAACTTGTTCTGAATCTCCTGAACCAATGAAAAACAAAAACCATTTTCCATCTGATCTTTGACCGCTTGATTGATCTCATCCTCCACATAACCAAGGATGATTGGACCATATGAACACAACATATCTATATAATCGTTGCCATCCACATCTACAATATGACCGCCATACCCTTTTTCAATAAAAATTGGGTACTCTCCTTCAATAAAGTTGTAAGGACGTCTAATACCAAGCATGCCGCCTGGTGTTGTTTCACGACCATCTTTAATTAGGGCCATTGATTTTTCTAAGTTTAATTGCTTTGCTGATTCCATTTAGTGACCTCCATCTCCGTACTTTCTTCTATCTATTTCTTCTACAATGAATGTTGCAACATCATCTGCAAATTTACCACTGCCAAAACCAGCATCAAAGCCAAGTTCTTTAGCTAATTGATGGCTTATTCTAGGTCCTCCGCAGATGAGAATGACATCTTCTCTGATTCCCTCTGCTTCAACCATTTCAACTAAGTTGGTTAGGTTCTGAATATGTATGTCTTTCTGTGTTACGGTCTGACTCACCAACAACACATCTGCTTTCATCTCTATCGCCTTGCGTACAAAGTCAACATTCTCCACTTGTGAGCCCATGTTTAGGGCCTCAATCATCTCATAACGTTCAAGACCATAGTGTCCTGCATAACCCTTCATGTTCATAATGGCATCAATACCAACCGTATGAGCATCCGTACCAGTTGATGCACCAACAACTACCACTTCTCGACCAATACGCTCTTTAACAAATGCATCTGCTTCTTTCATGGTTAAAGTCTCTTGCTCAATAGCTGTCACCTTGATGCTATCATAATCAATACTATCTTCAAAATTACCGTAGACTACATAATATGTGAACAACTGATCTAAGGTTTTATTCAAAGCAACGACTGGTTGTTTAAGACCCATCTTAAGTGCCATCTCTTTTGCCGCTTCAATGCCTTTATCATTGTTAGGAATTGGTAATGTAAAACTTACCTGTACCTTACCATCGTTCATAGTATCCCCATAAGGTCTTAGTTTGCTTAAGTCTAGGGTTTTGTCAAAAGTTTTTTTATCTAATGAATAGCCACTCATCTTAAGCCCTCCTTTAACTCACCCAACATTTGATCCATAAATGGATTTAAGTACTTAGGTCCTTTTGCAAAAACCCCTTTTAGACCTTTACCTGCATCTTGTCCTCGTTTAATACCACCAAAGACACCTTCTTCAAGGGCTGTAAACAAACCATCCTCTTGAATTTCTTTTAGAAGGGCATGGGCATCTGTTAGAACTTCATTACTACGATTTGCCATAATACCATCAGGTTTAAACGAAATTTCAGCTCCTAAGTCTTTCATTGCTCTACCGATGTATTGGGCATTCTCAATCGACAAAGCTCTATCTGACATAAATGGTGTATGGATAGCTTCAGTTAACATCCCTAGTAAATGAACACGTTGGTCGGTTATAGTTGTCACCATATTAAACAAAGCGTTTTGCACATTCCCCATGAAAATATCACCTGTCATATACTTAGTTGGCGGCATATATTTTAGTGGTGCTTTCGGAAAAATTTCTTTAGCCATTTGAGCCTGTGCTAGTTCGTATAAGAAACTGTTCTCTGTTGTTGGATTAATTTCATAGGCGTGACCCAGTCCCATCAGTTCTTCTTTAAGACCTGCCTGAAGGGCAAATTGCTCATTAATAAATTGAGATGCAAGCACTGTATGTGCTTCTTCAAATGCATCTGCTGTTGTCAGATAGTTGTCTTCACCAGTATTAATAATCACTTCAGCATAGGCATTAATGATTCTTGAGAAGAACTGATCAATCAAGGTACGTTTCATATTAATATCCCGAAAAAGTATGCCATACAAAGCATCATTTAACATCATATCAAGACGCTCAAAAGCCCCCATAACTGCAATCTCAGGCATACACAATCCTGAGCAGTAGTTACAGAGTCTAATATAACGACCTAGAGATTCACCAACTTCATCAAGGGCTTCTCTCATTATTCTAAAATTTTCTTGTGTCGCGTAGGTACCACCAAAGCCTTCATGGGTTTCACCATAAGGTACATAATCAAGCAAGCTTTGACCCGTTGTACGAATCACTGCAATAACATCAGCACCTTGTTTTGCAGCAGCTACTGCTTGTACAACATCTTCCCTAATATTACCGGTTGCTACAATAACATAGATTAGGGATCCTTCTTTGTCACCAAAGCGGTCAAAATAGTCTTGGCGTTTTTCACGGTTGTCCCTTATTCTTGCCAATCCTTCTTTTGTGTACTTTTCTATAACATCCATTATCTGAGACTCGTCACATAGTGGGATATCTGCCACTGAATACTCTTCAGCTGCTATTGCTTCAGCTATCTCTGTAGGAGACATTTTCTTGTGGACCATGGCTCTACCGAGAAAGTGTGCAACACCTTCTTCAAGCAGTCCGGCAGAGTCCATGGCCTCAACAAGTACATTAGGGAGGGGCACGTCATAGTTATCAACACCATCTATTCCAAAGAATCTAGCAATAGTTCTTTCTACAGCAACGGTGCTGTTGTTCTCAATAAAGCTTTGTATGTCTTCGCTGATGGCATGGGCACTTTCCCTTGATGCCGCCACCACTTCTTGATTCAAGTTTAATTTACTCTTCATATCTATTCACCTTTTCGTTCTTAATATTATAAACAGGTGTCGTTATGCCTTGCGACATAGCTTCTTCCATTTCTATTGGATCAAGCCAAGGTCCATATGGGGACATTGGGTTCACCGTTACTGCACATAAGTTCATGGTATGCTCTAAGGTTATTTTGTGGTTCTGATGGTAAAACTGATGCATTTTTCTAGGACTAATAAATAATACCGAAGGATCTTTAGCTATAAGGATAATTGGTTTATCCTTATATAAACAACCAATCTCATCAAGGTCCTCATCCACCACTGTTCCACGAAATCGTATGTAATAATGATTTTGATCCGCTTTTACTTGATAGATATTTTTTGTCTCATGGTGTTTAAAATGAGGTCCTGTAAAGGCCTGCAAGGTCATCAATTGATATATGTGTTGACCATGTCTGACCACTTTTTTTAAATCCTGGGAGTAAGCCCCACCTATGGATAAAATGGTCCCATCTGTGTAACAACCATAGGATAGCCTTCCAGCAGCACCATCTACCAAGACCTTTGTACAAGCTAGTTCCTGTAACTTTTCTGTTAGGTCATGTATCTGAGATGCCATAGCTGGACCAGCAATTTCCATTATGCCTTCAGTTAGGATTCTTACAATAACCACTTGACCAATTGAGGTCTGGATACCCGTTGACATGATTTGCTCATAACTTGTAGTCGTCGTCTTAAGACATAAGCTACTGGTTGCAACGAACATCCCTGGGTAAACCTTTATTCTTGGTTTGGGTAAATGTGTCACCGCGTCTCTGGCTTCACCATCATAACCAATGGATGTAATAGCTAATATTTTCTTGTCATGATAGGCCTCAATAAGATAATTCAGAACCGTAGTTTTACCAGCATTTTTACATGTGCCTACGGTTGCTATGGTTGTACAATCTCTAAGAAGGTCCAGAAGATGTGGCTTCATCCAATCACTGCTTCTCTCTGTTGTGAATTCTTTTTGCGCGTGTTAAATTCTTAGGTTCTATGGTAATGCTCTGACCATTAAGGAGGCCTGCTACACCATCTAGTTCAACTTCTTTTTCATCATGCTTTTCTTCAAATGAGTAATAAGCAGGTTCACTATAAGTGGTAATCACTCCTTCGTAGTTTCTAAGTATTATACGTTCATAGCCTTGGCTGATAATGTAGTTAGGCATTGCTGGAATCTTGCCTCCACCACCTGGTGCATCAATAACAAATGTTGGTACACAAAAACCAGATGTATGACCTCTTAGGCCTTCCATAATCTCAAGTCCAACAGCCACTGGTGTTCTAAAATGACTAATCCCTTGAGATAAATCACATTGGTAGATGTAGTAAGGTCGTACGCGCATTTTTACCAGCTCGTGAACTAACTTTTTCATGATTGTAATCTTGTCATTAATTCCTGCAAGTAGGACAGATTGATTACCAAGAGGGATACCTGCGTTTGCTAACATTGCACAAGCATTCTTAGATTCTTCAGTAATTTCATCTGGGTGGCTAAAATGTGTATTAATCCATAATGGATGGTATTTTGATAGCATTTTAGTCAGTTCTGGTGTGATTCTTTGAGGCATAACCACTGGCACTCTTGAGCCAATTCTAACCACTTCAACATGTTCTATAGCATGTAACCTTGAGAGAATTCTCTCTAGTTTATCGTCTGATAATAATAATGGATCACCACCAGAAATTAAAACATCTCTGACCTCTGGTGTACGTTCGATATAGTCAATCCCTTTTTCAATCGCTGTCATACCCACTGAACAATCTTCATGGCCAGCAAAACGTCTTCTAGTGCAATAACGGCAATACATAGAACATTGCTCCGTTACAAGCAACAAAACTCTATCAGGATATCTGTGAGTTAGGCCTGGTGTAGGTGAATCACCATCTTCATGTAGTGGATCCTCAATATCATCTTCACCTTTTGATAGCTCATGTAGTGTGGGTACGGATTGTTTTCTGATGACGTCCTCAGGGTTGTCTACATCAATTAGAGATAAGTAATAAGGTGTAATAGCCATTCTTAATTCTTCAAGGCATTTAACTGTAGCTTCTGCTTCACCATCAGAAATTGGGATGTATTTTCTTAGATCTTCTACTGTGGTGATACGGTTTCTAACTTGCCAATGCCAATCATTCCATTGCTCATCTGTTACATCTGGGAACATTGTCGCTCTTCTACTATAATTCATTCCTAGCACCTCACTATGCGTTTTTAGTTACATATATTTTTTCGTACAAGTCTTTAAGTTCTTGATTCTCTCTTAGTTCTGATAAAGTGATTTCTGCATGGCCTTTAGTATAACCATTGCCCATAATCATCGTGACATCTTTTCCAACACCTTCAGCACCAAGCGTAGCTTTAGTAAAACTTGTGGCCATTGAGAAGAAGTAGGCAATCCCGTCATCTCTAACTGGTAGAATGGTTGACATTTCTGTGTCTGGTACATTCACACAATTAATAGCTAAGTCACATTCCTTGCCACCTGTAATGCTTACAACAGACTCATAAATATACATACTGTCTTTTGCATTACCAATAATCACATGATGACATAAACCAAGTGCTTCCAAGCGGTTCCTTGATGCTTCATCAATCACGGCCCCTATAACACAACCGGTTGGTCCCACTCTTTTCATCGCTTCATAAGCACATAACATACCAGACTTACCTGCAGCCCCAAGAATCAAAACTGTATCTCCTGGTTTAACTAGCTTAGCAGTTTGTGCTGGTGCACCAGCCACGTCAAGGGCTGCGAGAGCAAGACTTTCATCCATATCCTCTGGTAACTTTGCATATAAGCCCGTTTCGAATAAAATGGCCTGACCATCTATCTCTACGCGATCAATGTCCATATGTATCTTATTAATCTTATTAATTTTTAGTGGTGTTAGCGATAATGAAACAAGGGTTGCAATGGTATCGCCAACTTTAAGATCAATTTTACTTTCTAATTGATGACCAATAGCATCGATTTCTCCAATCAACATGCCACCTGAACCAGTCACAGGGTTCTGCATTTTACCTCGTTCATCCACAATTGCCATAATACCTTTACCAAGTGCTTCAGGGTCATTGTTGTGTACACCCTTAAGTTGTGTGAAGCTAGCCGAGTCAATATTGAGGGCTTTCACATTAATGCGGATTTCATTTTCAAAAAGTGTCATGTTATTGTCAATTTTCTTAGCTGCTTGTGGCAAAACACCTACAGGTTCTATCACTCTGTGTGTTCCATATTTACTTGCTTGTCTCATTTTATTTGATTCCTTTCAAGGATAATATTGCTCTTGCTTCAGCTGGTGTTGCTATAATACGACCATTTTGTCTGGCAATTGTCACTGCCTTCTCAACTAATTGTCCATTGGAAGTTGCTAAAACTTTTGGTTCGATATAGATATTGTCTTCAAAGCCTACTCTGATGTGTCCACCTGTCTTAGCAGCCAACTTAGCTAACGGGAACTCATGTCGTCCTATACCGGTTGCAGTGAACGTCGAACCTTGAGGTAAGCTACCTACTAAGAAGTTAAACTCTCTTTCACTTGCACCAATACCTCCTCGAACACCCATGACAAAATTAAAATGTAATGGTGATAGGATCAGATTATCTTTTGCCAAACGAAGTGCTGTAAGTATCATACTTTGATCAAACACTTCAAGTTCTGGTTTCACACCGATTTCCAACATCTTTTCTGCAAAATGTATGATGGTATTCTCAGTATTAACGAAAATATCGTCCCCACCAAAATTCAGGGTTCCACAGTCAAGGGTCGCCATTTCGGGTCTCAACTGAAGTGGTTGTAGGCGTTCTTCATTGCTCATACCTACAGCCCCTCCTGTTGATGGTTGGATGATTGCATCAGGACAATAGTCTCTGATTGCAGACATACATGCTTCAAAGCGATCTTTGCTTTGTGTCGGTCCTCCTTCATCATCCCTTACATGAAGATGAATAATACTTGCCCCGGCCTCGTAGGCCCTCTTAGCTTCTGATGCGATTTCTTTCACTGAGTAAGGCACATTCGGATTATGTTCCTTAGTCACTTCTGCACCGCAGATAGCAGCGGTAATGATGATCTTTTCCATTTCTTCTCCTTTAGTACTTAAATAATTTCGTGTACATCCACTGAAGATTTTATTTCATAAGTGTCTTTCTTATGTAATAAAAAAGAGCTATTTCAATATTAGAAAATATTGAAATAGCTCGATGCAAATCATATTCGCAACAGTCCGAAGGAGTTCCTCCTACGAACCAAGTTATAAGCACTGGTCCAGCTTATACTTTCGGCAGATAAAGCCTTATCCCATAGCATCAGTCAACCAGAACTTAACATCTATGGTGTACCCTCATATCCGCGCCTCTATTTTGAGTAGACTATTCGTTAAATAGCCCAAAATATTCGATTATCTTGACATACACTTATCATTAATAGACAAAAATATCGCCTAACTCCATGTTAACATATGACATTTTTCTTGTCAATTAGGTTTATTAAAGATATTTTAACAGATAATCTTCTCTTACGCGCTATAATTTAGCATGGTAAACTGTTGCATTGTCTTCTGCCTACATTATAGTTACTGCTTCCTTTAAATCATCGAAAATCTTATGAATCTCTTTACCAACCCAAGCTTTCTGAGGTTCAAAGGAACCTTCAACATCTCTATAGAAGCATTCGACATGCATAATCATAAATAAATATAGTCGATAGGACAACATTCGAACAAGCAGTTTATTATTGTATTGAATAGGCTCTATTGCATACTGATTATAGGCATCAAAGAACCACTGTGATTCACTAAGGTTTATATAACCCATAGCTTGGCAAAAATCTGCAGCAGGATCACCATAAAAGCCTCGCTCAAAATCAATATAACCACTAACCTCGAATGGCTCCTTGGTAACAAACACATTACCATCCCATAGATCATAATGAACAAGACAAGGCATTTTTATCTCATCAAAAGCCAATTGAGTCTGTCCTAACAAGTGTCTAATATCTTCAATTGGAATGGGTAGTCCGGTATCTTTTTTTACCCCATCTGTATAAACTGCTTCAACACTTACAAGAAGAGCACCTAAGCAATCTTTTCCCTCACACGCTTCAGACATAGTGCGATAACCATAACGCTCACCCTTAATTTGATGAAGCTTAGCTAGATTCTGTGCAAGATTGATATAGATATCTTTTCTCATAGCTTCTGTTATAGGATCAATGTGGTTGAGTGGCACACCTTCAAGCTTTGTCATAAAATAGTAAGGCTGCGGAATCAGCTCACATGAATCATCATAACCATAAATATGGGGTACTGGCATATCAGTATGCTGATAAGTGAGTTCATAAAAGAGTACTTCACTTTTCATAATGTCCATCTCATAAGTTAATATATCAACATCTGCTGGTGGCGCAATCTTAAGGACTACTTCTCTACCATCTTCTAATACTACTAAAAATGAGATGTTGTAGTAGCCATCATTTAACTCTCTATAGTTTTTCACTGTTAATCCAAATTGCCTATCTGCCATTGCTTCAATTTGCTCTTTAGAAACTTTAGCCTTTGTTACACTTTTCATAAATATCCCTCCATCCTAATCTGAGTTTATCATATGGAAATACGTGATTAGAATAAAAAACCCATAGTTCTGACAAAATATGTTATTTTTTGAGATAATTTCAGTAAAGTGGAACGTCCCCATTTATACTAAAATGAAACGTCCCCAAAACGTAAAAAAACCAGTATCAATTTCAGGCAAAATCTTAGTATTCACCACTCAATCCTGTGCTAGCAATCAACTACAACCCTTATACATTGGGCTTTTGGATCTCTTTCCACATAATTTCAGTAAAGTGGAACGTCCCCATTTATGCTAAAATGAAACGTCCCCAAAACGTAAAAAAGCAGCCAGGCTCTCACCCAACTGCTCCTCTCATCTTCTATCTACGCATTTAATAATCCACTAACAATCAAACAATTTCCTACTATAAGACTTCCTAACTAGCAGGACGTTCAAAGTTCATATCCATCACTGGAGCCAACTCAAGCACTGGAAAACTCACAAACTGACGTTCCGCCGAATCATCTGTTGGTACAAAAGTGAAGACAACTAAATCTCCTTCAAGATATGGGTAAACACCTTCTTGCTCATCAAAGACAAAACCTGATTTTTCTTCAAACATAGCCTTAAAAGTTTCCATATCCCCAATAAGGTTATCAATTCTAAGTTCATCTGATGTTGATACATCTACTGTGATAAAATTCAGAATGTCATAGCCAAGAGCACTGTTCTTACCCTGATAAGCAATTGTTACAAATTCATCTTGTTTCAGAATCGAAGCTTCTATAGCAACATCCGTATAGTTCTCACCATATACATCAACTATTTTGTAAAGAGATTGGTTGATATAGTCTTGTGTCAATTCTCCAAGCAGACCTGTCATTACATAATATTGAATACTAATATTCTTATCTTCATCAGTAAATACATTGGCTTCCAAAGAGTACTCTGGTCCTTGAGGTTCAGGATCTACCATTGCTGTACCTTCCATCATAACCACTTCCGTAATCGCCCCAAAATCTGGACCGAATTCTTGGCTGCCATTTGACGTCTGAACTTCTATCCGATCGAAGTACCAATTAAGGTCTGGCATTTCATATTTAACATAGGCAATCTCAATAGCACCTTTAACATAGATATCTGAAACAAATACTCTATAACTAGCATCCATTGTTGAAAGGTCAACTGTGGCATAGGCAACTTGGTCTTTTCTATCATTCCATACAATCACATGATTAACATCACCATCTGCTAACATGGCATCGAGCTCGTCTTTAGTGTAAATAGCTGCTTCAGTAAACAACTCCACTACTTCTAAAGTAAATCCATTTGCCTGAGCTGGATATGACTCCATAATCTCTCCACTAAACTGGGCTTTGACAATTGATTTAACTGGAATGTCCAAATTCACTTGGTCTTCAAAACTAACCCAAACTAGACCTACATCCTCAGCATCCATCAAGACACTGTTATCGCCAATTTCTTTTAATTCACCTGTTAAAAAGTAAACATCATCTACCATGCCACTTGTTGCAGCGTCATCTCCACCACTTGGCAAAGTGTCATAGACATCTGAAGTTGTATCTTTCTCTCCACCACATGCAGTAAGCAAAAGTAGTGTCGCTATCATCATAACTAATATTTTTTTCATCATAACCTCCTTAGGTCTCTTTATCATTATAACAAAATAGACGTGCTAACTTTCAAAAAGTTGCACGTCTACACAATATTTCTTCACTGTAATCAAATTGTCATATTAAATGAGAAGGTATCAAAGCGTTGTCCATTAATCTGAAGCGTCACATCATAAGAACCTGCGTAAAGTTTTTTAGTTGTCATAATCCTAAAAGGATGCACTTTAGTAACTAATACTTCATCGTCCTTCTTCATCTTCAATTTCTTAATTTTAAATACTTTCTCTGACCGTTTACCCTTAGCCATTGGGTGATCCACAATATAGTCAACCATTAGATTACAACTTTCCTTTGCTCTAATTGTAAACTCAAATACCAAGGATTCTCCCACATGAATTGAGGGTGTAGATGTTACACAATCCTTTATAACGATCTCTGGATTTGCCTTGTAACCGATCAGGGCCAAACTATCAAGATGTCCTCTCTTAATAAGGGTTCTAAGACTATGATGAGTCATGTAGTCCATTTCCTTATCTTCTTGATGGCCTGTATCTTTCCAACGTTTCAATGTTGCTACAACCAATTCTGGATCTATCTTTGAAACATCATTTAGGTGATTGGCAACGGAACGTGTTACATATCTTTCACTATCCATATATAAGTTTTCAAGTGGCAACATTGCCTGTTTATAGTCAAAGTCTATGCCTTTTGCCCATGGTAACTTTGGTCTGAAGCCTTCTGATGCAAGTCGTCTTTTATGGTAATTGTCTGACTTAGACCACTTAAGCATAGCGTCTAGGCTCTTGCTTGGATATAAATTAATAAAATCTCTAATGGCAAACTCAGCTGAAAAGTACTGAGTCATTTCCCCTAACAAATTAAGCGCATCATCTACGCGCTCATCTGTACAGCCATGTTTTTGAACGTATTCTAGATGGCCACCAAATACAAAATGACCTTCCTCTTCTTCACCAATCAAGGACTGCCTTAATATGGCTGTCGCCTCATAAAAATCCTGTGGTAGATATTGCTCAAATAGTGATGTAATATAGGACATTCTCTCTTTGAGTTCTTGGTCTGGCATAGCCTTCATCATATGCGCCAAGTAAGCTTGATCTTCAAAGTCTGGGTATACTCTTTTTATACATTTGACAAGCCTACTGATTGTCTCTAAATTAAATAAGTCGTCTTTTAATGAAAAGCTTTTCTCTGCCATAGTTGCTCCTATTCTCTCATTGCAAGTTCAATAAATTTCTTCTCTGTTAGTATCTCATTAGTGATAAACTGTCCATTCTTATAAATACTATAGCTTGTAAAAGGTGATGAACATTCTTGAGCCTCTTGATAACTTTTTAGCTTATAGGTCTTTAAAGAAATATTCTCCCGCTTAGCAAGCTCTTCAACGATTCTAACATACATACTCGTGTGTGGGCATTGGTTAGTGTAGTAAATAATGATACCCTCTTCATCAATCAAAGCTCTCTTAGCTTGGTCTTTAAACTTTGGTAAATTAGCACTTTCTTCAAAAGGCAAATATAGTAACTCATAATAAGGTTCTGCACTATCTGCAACTTTAAATCCTTTATGTTTTAGATATTTGGGGTCTGATAAAAAAGGCTTTTTCTTCGTTGAGGATATGACAACTAACCCCTTCTTACCTCTAGCTTTACTATCTCTAATACATGCTTCTAACAAGTCGCTACCATGGCCCTTACCTTTAAAGCGACCAGATACCCAAAAACAATTAATATACATATAATCTTCAGCCTCTATTGGAGCAAAAGCATACTCCGCTGGTAAATACTCTATAAACACTTTACCTCTCTCATCTAACTTAGTGAACGTTAGCCCATTTTTAAACTGCTCTTTCATCCAAGCTTTCTTTGATTCTGCACGACAATCACCTTTTTTACCTGCTATGGCACAACATATATGCTCACGATCTATATTCTCTTGATTTACTGTTATTAAACTCATAGGACCTCCATATTAGTAACTCTTTGATCCGCTTACTATCTGAGAATAAGCAAGGGTGCTAATTAGCAGCACCCTTGCACTTCATCTATTCAGCTTGCCATCTTTTAAGTGTAGGTAAAAAAGCATTCAGATTGGCTCTTGCTTCTTCAGGGGTTAAACTAGGGTTATCTTCAACCATAAAAGGCACACATGTATCAATCATCTCTTTAAGTGTTTGCTCTGTAGTGAATTTACCTTCTTGGTAGCAGTAAGTACAATATTCCTTATTCTTTGTTCCATCAGCATTCGTTCCATATAAGTCAGCATTATCTTTCATTGGCATACCACAGCTTTGACACATGTTCATTTCTTCCATGTTACTCATGTTTTCCATTATCGTTCTCCTTTTCCTTTACACATTATCTAGTTCAATGATCATTGTAAAGTAAGTATACACACCATAATATGACATCTGTGTGTCAGGTTATAAAATATATATGATTATTGGTATTTATCCCACATAATTTTTATTTTTGAACCTATAATCTCTCTAACGCGAGGAGGTTCAAGAACCTCAATATGTTCGCCAAACGAGAGTATAAAGTTATATAGCCAATCATCTTCAACACCGTAATAAGTGGCTTCAAAATTTCCATCCTCGAGGCGTGTAATCTGTTCTTTTCCGAACTCATCGTAGATTCGATACCTTATATCTTTTGACAACCAAAATCTAAACTCTGTTGCTGGTCTTGAAGGTGCTTCATATAAAGGGTCCTCATCCATCACATATTTGCTAGAATCGAAATGTTGATCCCTTAATTCTACATTCTCCATCCTAAGTAACTTGAAAAATCTAAAGGATTCTTTTGCCAAACAATAAGCCACAAGATACCAAGCCTTTTCTTTAAATAATAATTGCTTAGGGTATGCTTTCCGTTCTGTTTTATTGCCATAGGCATCATAATAGTCAAAATTAATCTGTCTATAGCTAATCAAGGCCTCTTTAACATTTTCAAACTTTTTTCTTTCAAGAGGGTCATTCCCCCAATGGGAAAAATCCACTCTAATCCAACTGTCCTGGTCCTGATGAAAAAGTGACTTAAGTTTACCAATTACCTCATCCACATCTTCTGCATTGGTAGCCTTCAAAGTCTCAAGGCCTAACATGAGGTTATTCTGCTCTTCAACAGATAAAACCGACCTATCCATAATGTAATGGTCCATAAGTCGAATGCCGCCACCTTTACCCTTAGTAGCATAAATAGGCACACCGTTAATAGACAAAGTATCTACATCCCTGTAAATAGTTCTTGTTGAGACATCAAATCTTTCTGCTAGTTCTTTAGCAGTTACCTGTTCTTGATGTAAAAGTATCTGGACAATCTGAAAAAGTCGATCAATCTGCATAGGTCTCCTCTAGCTCAATAAAACTTATAGTGAATCCAATCTACTCTATTATAACAATATAACTGGACATATGCATGTCATATTATAAAACAAAATCTAATGAAAATTTAATTGACTGACTTCAGTCAGTCATGTTATAGTGTAGACGAGGTGATCAAATGAGAATTACAAAGTCCAAAGAAGAACGTCGAGCAGAGTTCATTGATATAGCAGGAAGATTATTTGAAGACAAGGGCTATGAGAATGTAAAAGTCAGCGATATTGTAAAAGAAGCCAAAGTTGCCCAAGGCACATTCTACTACCATTTTAAGACAAAAGAAGATGTCCTCTTCTCAGTACTTGAGAGAACCATTGAAGGTATGGCACACTACCTCAAATCTCTTGCATCTAATGAATCTATAGACGTTCAGAGAAGGTTTGAGCAAATCTTAAGTCAACTATTCAGTCCCTTAGCCACAGACAGTGCCATATACAAATTGATGGAAAATACAGATAAAATCGTCCATCATCAACTTGATAGCCTAAGACGTTCACTTATTGCCCCTATCATTGTAAACTTGATCTGTGAAGGTGTTGAAAAGGGTAACTTCAGACCCCTTGGCCAACCGGAAATCATCTCAATGATTGTTTTTGATGGCATCAATGAACAAATGCACAAACTCTACGAAGACAAGCAGGCACCAGAGCAATTGATGGTAACAGTTGCAGGTATTACTGAATTACTGAATCTTGTCCTTAATGTACAACTTAACTTACAAGAAAGTCATAGGGGTGAATCATGAAATTATTGAAATCAATCAAAGTAAAAAAGTTTATCCAATTTATGTCCTTAGTTCTTTTTCCAATTACAATTAATTACTTCTCACCATACTTGATTATAATGGCTGCCTTTAGTGGTATTGCCAATGGTAGTATGATTCTATTCTTCGGTCTACTTATTGGCGCCATATTCTTTGGTCGTCTGTTCTGCTCTACAGTCTGCCCTGCAGGTACAGCTGGTGATTACCTTGGTGAGATCAAGAGTAATAGGGTTAAAAATGGTAAGTTCAATGCCATCAAAATGATCTTCTGGGTACCATGGATCTTAGGTATCATCTCTGGTATAGTTGTATCCGGTGGTATTAATAAAATAGATTTACTTTTCATGACCGATAGTGGTATTTCAGTAGCAAGTAAGGCTGCCTACATTATATACCTAGGCGTTCTATTCTTAGTTATCATTGTTAATATGACAGTTGGTAAAAGAGCGTTTTGTCACTATGGTTGTTGGATGGCACCCTTTATGATTATAGGTGTTAAACTCAGAAAACTTCTTAAGCTGCCTGGCCTAACACTTGATGCCAATGACTCTTGTATATCCTGCTCAAAGTGTAGTAAAACATGTCCAATGAGCCTTGATGTCCAAGAAATGGTTGCAACAGAAAAGATGACCAACACAGAATGTATACTATGTGGTCAATGTGTGGATACCTGTCCTAAGAATACAATTTCTTATGCCTTTAAGAAGGGTTAGAACACTTGTTATCTAAACCAAAAAAGAGAGTGTGAATTGATCATTCACACTCTCTTTATAATTGACTAATAGTCTACATGTTCTAATATATCAATCTTTGGAAAATACTTAAGTACAGCTTTTCCTACCAAATCAGATTCTGCTATATAGGGATTGTCCCACTTTCTAGCATCCGAACTATTATTTCTATTATCACCCAGGAAAAAGTAATGACCCTCTGGTACAAGGAACTCACCATAGTCTTTCAAGTCTTCTACTGGATTTAGGTAGTCCTCTTCTAATAGGACGTCATTAATATAAACCTGACCATGATTAATTCTTATGCTCTCACCTGCAAGCCCAATTAATCTTTTTACATATAACTTGCCGCCATCTTCTTCAGACACAAATACTATGATGTCACCTCGCTCAGGCTCACTCCTCAAATAGGCAAGGCGGTTAGCGAATAAACGATCACCAACCTCTATGGTTGTTGACATAGATGCACTTGGTATTGTTGCATTTACGATTAATACTTTACTAATAAAAAGGGCTATGACTAAAGCCACAACAAATACTTTGATCCATTCCATCACTTGTTGCCCTATTGTTTGTTTACTCATCCTAGTCTCCATTCATTTATATAAAGTCCATATACATGGACGTTCTTAATAGCTATAAAGTTCCACACTAGTTTACTCTCTTTTATCGTCGATCCATAAAACACTCCTCATGAAGTCATACAGGTCAGTTTACTGATAGCCACAACATATCAAATGTCAGTTTATCACTTCTTGTTTATAACTACAATGCAAAGCTTTCTATAATCATCTTTACCTATTTTAACAACATTGAAACTCGAAACCGAGAATTGGTTCTGCTCGACAATGAAAAGCTAAGACACTAGATTCCCGAAAGTCGAGAATGACAATAAAAAAGGGGCTACAGCATCGCTGCAACCCCTAAATCTTTAATCTTTTTTCTTTTTCTTCTTCCGTGACAATGACAAACCACCAAAACCACTTATAACAGCGATATAGAATCCAAAGTCATACCACCATCCAGTGTTATATGGTTCATAGACACGTATGCCTTCTTTGAACAAGCCATAAATCAATGAAAAAGGTGCTATCCATCCATGCCATACACCACTTAAGAAATTAGCATAGTGGTCATTAACGTAAGAACCATCACCTGGAACACAGCCTGTGAACAAAGCTAACAGTGCTACAACCATGATTATACTTAACCAAAACTTTTTGCTCATATTAACCCTCCTAGTCATTCTTATAGGGTTATTTTAACACACTTAGTCTTGGTGACCAATACGTTTTGATATAGCATCACATGTGATCTTAAGCGCATCTCTCATCTCTTGTCCTTCAGCTCCATAGATCTTATCAGAGAATCCAGTGATACTTGCTGCTGCCACAATTTTACCTCTATAGTCATAGATTGGCATTGCTACACAATATACATCTGCTTCATGTTCAGCATGGTCTCTTGTATAACCATCTTTTCTGGCTTGATCCAAATCAGCAAAAAGTGCCTCAATATCTGTAACTGTCTTAGGTGTAAAGTGCTCAAACTTAGTATCTTTTAGCAAACCTTGTATCTCATTATCACTATGGTTCAGAATTAATGACTTCCCAACAGCTGAACAGTAGAGAGGAATACGCTTGCCTGTCTGACAGTACATATGAAAGGACTGATATTTCTCTACTTTCTCTATAAAAACAGCTTCATTGCCATCAAGTATAGCCAGTTGAATGGACTTATTCACTTTATTACCAAGCTGGTGTAGATAAGGCAAGGCCTCTGTCTTAAGCTCAACGTGGTTTAAGCGAATACTAGAAATCTCCACTAACTTAAGCCCAACTTGAAAAATACCAGTGACCTCATTTCGCTCAACAAAGCCTCGATTAAGAAGAGTCATCATCAAACGATGGACCGTGCTTTTATTCAAGTTCATTTTCTCCTGAATGTCTTTAGAGGTTAATCCCTCATAAGACAAAAGCTCAAGAATCTGTAATGCTCGGTCTGCTGTTTGTAATATTGAATCCATGGAAGCTCCTTTTGTGTTTAACCATTTACATCAAATATATTATCTCATGATGTGTCAAATCTATTGTACTCTTTTGTACTGGTCCTACTTAGGTGCTTTACCTATGTAAGCTAGAATACCACCGTCTACGTATAAAACATGACCATTAACAAAGTTTGAAGCTTCTGAAGCAAGGAATACAGCAGGTCCCACAAGGTCTTTAGTATCTCCCCATCTTGCAGCTGGTGTCTTAGCAATGATAAAGTCGTTAAAAGGATGTCCTTCTTCTCTAAGTGGTGCTGTTTGTGGTGTAGCGATGTAACCTGGGCCAATACCGTTACATTGAATGTTATACTCAGCGTACTCAGATGCGATGTTTTTAGTTAACATCTTAAGACCACCTTTAGCTGCTGCATAAGCCGCTACAGTCTCACGACCAAGTTCACTCATCATTGAACAGATATTGATGATTTTACCTGATTTTTGTTTCATCATGCTTGGAAGTACTGCTTTTGACATAATAAATGGACCATTTAAGTCTACATCAATAACTTGTCTAAAGTCTGCAGCTGACATTTCATGCATTGGTTCTCTTTTAATGATTCCAGCGTTGTTGACAAGAATATCAATTACACCAACTTCAGCTTCGATTTTTGCAATCATTTCTTCCACACCAGCTTCGTCTGTAACATCACAAACATAACCGTGTGCTTCAATACCTGCTTCTTTGTATGAAGCCAAACCTTTATCAACTGATTCTTGGTTTCTGTCATTAAACACAATTGTTGCACCAGCGTCTGCCATTCCAGCTGCCATTGCAAAACCGATACCATATGACGCACCAGTGACTAGGGCTACTTTACCATCTAACTTATAACTATCTAAAATTGACATTTCTTTTCCTCCGATTTAAATGACTAAAAATATTTATTTTTCCGTGTACTTCCGCGCTTACCGCGTTATAATTTACTTGTCTCTTTACATTCTCTTACTTACTACTAACAGACTATCTGACTGCCCGACTATCCGACTACCTAACTATCCGACTATCTAAATACCTTCATATCTACATGGTCCATATCATTAAAGGTTTGGTTCTCACCACACATACCCCAGATGAACTTGTAGTTGGTTGTTCCACAACCTGAGTGAATAGACCAGCTTGGTGAAATAACTGCTTCGTCGTTTCTAACTGTAATGTGACGTGTCTCTGTTGGCTCACCCATTAAGTGAAGCACAAAACCGTCTTCTGGAAGATCAAAATAGAAGTATACTTCCATACGTCTCTCGTGTGTGTGACATGGCATCGTGTTCCATACGTTGTTCTCTGCCATCTTTGTAAGACCCATCATTAATTGACATGTCTCCATCACTTCTGGATGTAAGAATTGGAAGATCACACGTTGGTTACATTTTGAAGCGTCACCAAGTGGAACTTGCTTAGTTTTCGTAATATCTACGTGTACTGTAGGTAGAACTTTGTGTGCTGGTGCACTAAGTGTGTAGAATTTAGCTGGATTTGATGCATCGTCACTTTCAAAAAGGACTTCTTTGGTCTCTTTACCAATATAGATACCATCTTCTGAGTTCATCACATAAGCTTTACCATCTACTGTAATTTTCCCTTTACCACCTACATTAATAACACCAAGCTCTCTTCTTTGTAAAAAGTACTCAGTACCTAAGGATGCCATAATATCAAGGCCTTCCCCTAGTTCTAATGCTGTATCTGCTGGACAATAGCCCATTGTGATGATTCTGTCGATATGACTGTAGACTCTTTGAATTTTACCTGGTGTAAAAAGGTCTTGTACTAAGAATTCTTCTCTTAGTCTGTCCGTTGTGTAATGTTTAGCGTCTTTTGAATTAGCTGGTTCTCTAACGATCATGATTGTACTCCTTCTCTTGTTGGTTTCATTATTTGAAACTACGTTTCCTATAGATAAAAGTATAGCACTTGAAAAATCACCAAGTCAACGAAATGGACCAATAATGAGTCCCGGGTTTCATATAGTGGAACTCGCACCTATATTTAATGACTTAAGTCATTTGAAAAGATGACTCTGTCCCCTATGATTCACATAGCTATATGATATAATCTGACTAAGACAATTATGAAGCCATCCTTAGAAATAGATAATATATAGAAGATACTCAATCTCGAAAATATACATAAACTAGGGGAGTTTATATGAAAACAATGATTCGAATTATTGCTATTATCATCCTTTTACTTAACTTTAATGCCTTGTATGTAAGTGCCTCCAGTGGCTATGAAATAACTGACTACGATGTACATATAAATGTAAGTGAAGGCAATATTTATCATGTCACAGAAACCATAACCATCAACTTTCATCAACTGAAACACGGTATTCTTAGAGAAATCCCTACATCTTACAAGGATAGCTATTCTCTTGTTAGTAACATCAACGTAGAAGACGCTTCTGGCAAAAATATACCTATTGCAGATCAGGCCATTTCAAGACATAGTACAAGCATAAAGATTGGTAGTGAGACGGAACTTCTAAAGGGCGAACAAGTTTATATCATTCAATATGATTATAACGTTGGTGATGACAAAAATACCTCTATGGACTCCATGACTTACAACTTAATAGGTGACACATGGGATGTTACAGTCAAAAACATCACTTTTACTATTGAGATGCCAAGCCCAATAAGCCGTGAAAATCTTAATTTTTATGCTGGTCAATATGGCTCTACAAACACCTCACATATCAACTATCAGGTGGATGGAAGTAGAATCACAGGTCAGGTGACCAAAGACCTCATACATGAATTCTTAACAATAGATTTGATCCTGCCAGAAGGTTATTTCAGTTATGAAACACCTAAGATTCACTACTGGGGTTTTGATCATTTGTTATATCAAAACTTGCTACTTGTGGTGTTCGTTGCTCTACTTGCCACTTACTTTATGTTTAAGAACCAGTTAACAAGAGATGTTGTTACAGAAGTGCCTAATGGCTTGAACCCTTGTGAAATACTCTATATTTATGAGAATGAAACCTTTACCATTAACAAACTTGCAGTCTTTATCCTCTACTGGGCTAATCAGGGTTACATTCGCATATCGTCTAGTGGCACAACCATGAGGTTACACAAGCTGAGAGATATGGATGAAGAGAAGAAAGGCTACGAAAAAATTCTTTATAAGGGAATATTTGAAAAAGCTTATAATAACGAAGTCTCAACAAAGACCCTTGAACCTATACTTTTTGATTTACTAAAAGACACTGCAGCGAGAATCACCCTACAATTTCACGGCGATAAAGAGATTCTTGTCAACTCTGTACAACGTTTTGTTAAATTTGCAAAAGCTATTTATCTCGGGGTCCAAGTATGTATATTAACTTACTTTTTAACAGAGTTAAGTGGTTTGCCCTTCTCCATGGTTTTATTTGCTATAGTTGTCTTCTTCACCTTATCAGGGGTGGGCCTCTATTCCATCTATTGCCTATTTAGAAAAGATTTTGGCACCGAGGAGAAGTTGAGCTTCGTCCCAGTACTTCTTGTATCGGTTGGGATTAGCTATTTTGTGGGTGCATTGATCAAAGAGGTCTTTTATGTCTTATACATTCAGAATCCCTTATGGATAGGGTCACTTCTAGTGGTCTATCTTGTCTTGATAATATTAGGCTATTTATTCGTTAAAAACATTCGCCTCTATACACCTTATGGACGTGAACTTAGATCACAAATCCTTGGTTTTAGACGTTACATTAAAGACACAGCCATTGAAGATATGAACTCAGCTCTTAAGGAAAACCCTAACTATATTGATGAACTTCTACCTTACGCCATTGTGTTAGGACTGAGCAGCAAGTGGAAAGTTCTTATGAAAAGCTATGAACCAAATAGGGAAACTAGTAAGGCACATGTCAAAAGTAGATTCTTACACTATCATTACTTTTATAGATTGCCTAGAAGACCTAGACCAATTTATGCACGTGGTGGTTTGGGTCAGTACGGGAAAACTTCAAGAGGTGTTTCTGGCGGTTTCAGAGGTGGCGGCGGGGGCTTCTCTGGTGGAGGCCGAGGCGGCGGGGGTGGAAGCTCCTGGTAAAGTCCTAGAATTTCTTATACAAAAAAACAAAAAGGGTGTGTCTCAGAATAAACTGAGATACACCCTTCAATATTATACATCTACAACAGGCCAAGAATTGACCTTCATTACGTGTTCATAATAGAATTTTATGAGTTGGTCTAACTTAGATGATCTTGTTATCTGTGGGTAGGTGTAACAGAGAAGTTCAATCAATTCGTTATACCACAGTTGGTAATCTGGATGACTACAGTAGTGGATTAATGCCTTTTTCTTACTGAGTCGCCAAGGCTTCAAACCGGCGTAATGTGTCCCATAAACCTTATACAAAGATGGATAGGCATTATAAGCACAATAAATATAGTCTATACTAGTCCACCGACCTGAGTAATAAGCTGTTGCAAACTGCATCTCTGGCCACTTAAAGTGACTGATCTTTTGTAAAACTTTTGGGCAGGCCACAATCTCCAAAATTCTTTTATAGTCTATCATACTCGGTTCAAGGACCCACACACAAGCATTCACACCCATATTCAGTGGGTCATTCCATACTTTATCCGTCAAATCCTTCGGAATCCGTTGACCATGAGGACATACACTATTATAATGCTTTTGCCAAACAGTCATCTCCTGACTGGAGTCCTCTTGAGTCCCAACCCAATTTGATTTCTTCTCGTTGATAATACCTGCAGGTGCTTCAAGCTTAAACAATTTATCATATGAATGTATCGGTAATACATCTGCATCTAAGAGAACAATCTTCTTGTAACCATAACCCAAGTCCCCATCTGGTCCAAGTCTTAAGGCCTGAAACCTTGTAAAAAGGTAGGGGCGGTCTTGTCTACTCTGTCTGTCAGGATGGCTCACTTTGATCTCATCAACGACTTCTACCACATCATATATGTGTCTTAGACCTTTTATACTTTGTTTACTAATGTCTTTAGTGACTAAACAGACCAAATCATGACTTGTCTGCTGTTTTCTAAGGCGATGGCCAAGGACCAAGGCACCTGGTAGAAAACTATCATTTCTCATCAAAAATGTTACGTATGCGTATTCTTTCCTTTTCATGATACTCTCCTAATTGGCAGCAGAGCAACAAAACGGTTGAATACGATTGTTTCTTTATTCTTCTATTCATTTTATTACCCTTTCACTTAACAGTTGCACTAAGTAAAAGGGTTATGCTAGTTCAGCTTGTAACATGAACATATTCATCACCTCATTCGTTTATACTATTTCATACTATAATTATAGTAGCAATAGGTTCATGAAAGTAGTGATGGCTTGTTTATTAATTAATTGTGGTGTACTAACGCTCAACCTTAAACATACGACATTCGTAAGGCCTAAGCATGGTTGATTCAGTTGGATAATTACTCATTAGCAGGTCATACTGATGGCTTGGTTCATAAGCTCTTATGCTCTCTTCAGATAAATTCATATCTATAAAGTAGGTGGAGCTATCACCATGTCGATAATAGCCAAAATAGTTTTTACGTTTCTCGTGAACCGCTTCAAAATCGCCGTAAACTAAGTCCATGTCTTCTTTCCTTAATTCGATTAACTTGCGATAGAAATGGTAGACAGACCTGTCATCTGCCGTCTCTGATTCAGCCGTTATGCTTGTATCTTTAATCTGAGCCTTAATCCAAGGTTCACCACTCGTAAAACCATTCCCCGCTTCTTGATTCCAAGGTATTGGGATTCTAGCGTGGTCTCTTGTTGATGCGAAAAGGGTCTTCATAATAGCATCCTCTTCTTCACCTTTTTCCTTCAACTCATGATAAAGGTTAATGCTCTCAACATCCCTATAATCATCTAATGTCTCAAAGACACCATTCACAAGACCTAACTCCTGGCCCTGATAGATAAAAGGTGTGCCTTTTAGGGTCATCTGTAACATAGCAAGCATCTTAGCTGCATAGCTTCTATATCTGCCTGTTGGGTCTATTTTTGTCAGCATCCTAGGGTTATCGTGGTTGTCATAGAAAACACTGTTCCAGCATTGTTGATTGTATTTGGTCTGCCACTTAATAAAGACATTCTTTAAATGATTAGCGTCGTACCTATAATCGTCTTTACGTGATTTTCCTATCTGTTCTAAATGTTCGAAGTTAAAAATCATATCTAGTTCTTGACGGTCCTCGTGAGTTAACATTTCACTGAGTTGTACACCAATGCCTGGGGTCTCACCGACAGTCACCACGTCGTATTTAGAGAAAGTTTCCTGGTTCATTTCATGCAGATAGGTATGGAGCTTTGGTCCGAAGAAGTAATGCTCTGCACCGCACTGGCCCATAATGGAACAGACAAGGTCACTACCTTGAGGCAGACCGTCTTCTTTAGATATAAAGTTAATCACATCAAGCCTAAAGCCATCAATGCCCTTGTCTAACCAAAAGCGAATCATCTTATATAAGTCTTGGCGCATAGGTTCATGTTCCCAGTTCAAATCCATCTGCTTCTTAGAGAAGAGATGAAGGGCATAACTCTCTATATTGGGATAATAGTTCCATGCAGGACCTGAGAAAAATGACACCCAGTTGTTTGGATAAGTACCCTCTACACCCTTTTTCCACATATAGTACTTATGATAAGGAGAGGATTCATCTTCCTTCGCCGCTTCAAACCATTCATGTTCATCTGAGGTATGATTGATAACCAAATCCATGATAAGTTTAATACCTCTTGAATGGGCTTGGTCTAGTAGTTGATCAAATTGTTCCATAGTACCAAATTCAGACATAATCTGATAGTAATCCCTTATGTCATAGCCGTTATCATCATTTGGTGAATCATAGATAGGGGACAACCAAAGTAGGTTGATTCCTAAGTCTTGAAGGTAATCCAACTTCTCAATAATGCCTCCTAGGTCACCAACGCCGTCCCCATTGCTGTCCTTAAAGGACCTTGGATAGATTTGGTAAGCCACTGCTTCTTTCCACCATGTTTTCTTCATATGACTTGATTCACTTAATTGAATGCCATCATATTGGTTCATCTTGTCACATAACATATCTATAAAAGTGTCATCAATAGCGCCTTTTGCCATAGACATAAGATGACTTAGCTGCAGGGATTTACTTAAGGGATTGTAGATAAAAGCCTTTGGTATACCCACTTGCTCTGTTATTGTCGTTATGACATCATTGCCAACTGGGTTCTTTAACATATCTCCAATGGTGCTATTTTGATTAAACATTCTCTACCTCCAGCTTTCTATTATGAATCTTATTTGTCTTCTAAGCTCTTCTTATAACTATTATAGCAATAATACATTTACGGTAAAAGAATCAATTAAAGAAAAAGCCATCAGTGATTCACAACCACCAATGACCTTCTCATCTTTTAGTATTAACTAGCTATCGTTTGAAACTGCTTTGGTTGGACATTTTTCAATGATAACTTGCAGATTCTCTAAACTCTCCGGCTCATCTAAGCCCTCATCTGAGATTAGCACAGCCTTCTGATTCTGGATTTCAAAATTCTTTGGCATCTTCCTTACACAGAAACCACAACCTATACAGTAGTCTTCACTGATATGGCAGCCTTTAACTACTTGTTCTAAAGGCAAATCTTTCTTCTTAACAAAAAGTCCCATAATGTAACTCATTACGATAATGGCAATGACAGTGAGTACCCATCTCGTTAACATGAATTTGGGGCTTAAAAACTTTGCTTCATTGGCCAACATCGGTACTTTGATGACTGCCCAGGAACTGAGTATGATGACTATATTGGGAATGCTAGCACCCTTTTTCAACAAGGTCTTAGTCACTGGAAATGCTGCATAGATTGGACCTGCTGACAAACTACCTAGAAGTATGGAGAATAGAATCCCCTTAGCACCTGACCCTTCACCTAAGCCGTTCATAATAACCTTCTTAGGCACCCAAGCTTCAATAGTGACGGTTAATACAAAGATGACTGGCATTACGAAAGCCATCTCTTTAAGATAATACAAGCTGTTATTAAGTGACACCATAGCTTTACTAGGGGCAATGATGAACACTAACAAGTAGATAGCTGCTACAATAACAATCAGTTTATGTTTCTTAATACGCTCTAACATTATAAGACCACCCCCATAACTAGGGCAACAACAATGGCAAAGGCAAAACTCAAACCATTACGCCATAAGGCAAATTTTGTCCCAAATTCCTTCTTCTCAAGTGGAAAGGTCACAACACCAACCATCGTTAAAGTGGTTAGAAAAGCAACGCCCGGTACAATGCTTGCACCTACATCGACGAAGGAACCTACTAATGGAAAAGCAACAAATGCAGGTATCAATGTGACTGACCCAATCAGGGCTGCAGCAACACTTGAGAACAATACATTCCCTGACCCTAAGACTTTTTCAATAGTTTCTGGTGGTATAATGGTTAAGACCAAACCAATCAGAAAAATTATAGCAACAATCTGACCTAACATATTGCCCATCATCGATTTTGTCTTTTTGGCCGCTTCACCTGTTCGTTTTTTGTCTTTGAAGAGTGACCACGTCATAAGCACGATAGCAATCACCCAAAATGATAATGTGAATATATCCATAATGTCCTCCTGTAAGAACTTAATTTCTTGATTTATCCTTATTATAAGGTTAAACTGAAATAAAAAGTGTTTCCTATGACACACTTTCACAAATAAAGGAGATTTTTATGTCTCATACCAATCTTATCCTACAACAACCCATACTACAATCCTTAAGCTCAGAGGATATATCCTTATATTTATCGTCTGGTTCATTTCAGGTTAGAACTTTTGGGCTAGGACAAATCATCCATATGGATGGGGATCCTTGTAAGTCTTTTGATATTATACTTGAAGGTCAAATCATGATTGATCGTATCGATGAAGAGGGCAATCTACTTAGTATCGTCACTTTTAATGAAGGTGATACCCTAGGCGGTAATGTTCTCTATTCAAAGCTGCCACGTTATCTGATGACCATTACAGCCAAATCCAAAGTTGTGCTTCTAAGCATTAAAAAAGAAGCTGTTAGCCAGCTTCTTGAATCTAATGCCATATTTCGTTTACAATTTATTGAAGATATCTCCAATCGGGCCGCCATACTTGGCCAACGTATTCGACGTTATGGCACTAAGTCTTTAAGGGCTAAACTCACTGATTATCTCAACCACGAATATGCCAAGCAGAAGCAAAATCCAATTATTCTGCCGGTAAGCAAAAAGGCACTCGCTGAGCAAATGGGTGTTGTCCGAACTTCTGTATCAAGAGAACTTAAGTCTATGGAAGATGAAGGTCTTATTAAGGTGGACCACAAGTTCATCACACTACATCTTTAGTTACTTACTAAGTAAATCCGGGTAGTTACTAAAAATACCATCAACACCAATCATCTCAAAATGTTTAGCAATGTCCGGATCATTTACAGTATAAGTGTAGAGTTTCAAGTCTGCGCCATGCACTTCTTTTACTAGTTCTTTTGTCACAAAAACGCCACTAGGGTTATAAGAGACTGGCTTTAATCCAACTTGCTTCATGTAATTAACTGGCTTAATCATATTTGAGTTTGTTAAGACACCAATGTTCAGACCTGCGGCTTGTAGCTCTAGTAGACACTGATGATCAAATGAAGAGACGGCAATCTGGGAAGCCTTTTTAGATTCTTTCACACGCTGAATAACCGCTTCCGCTATATTTCGTTCATCAAGACCTAACTTCTTAATCTCGATGTTAAGGTCTACATTAGCAGGCAACCACGCCAAGACTTGGTCCAAAGTTGGTATTTTCGCATAGGCAAAATCTTCATCAAACCAACTGCCTGCATCTAAGTTGGATATAACTTCCCAAGGTGTTTGATGAACCATTCCCTTACCATTACTTGTTCTTTCTAGGGTAAAGTCGTGAATCACTACTAAAACACCATCTGAACTCATTTGTACATCCAACTCTATGGCTCTGGCACCTAAGTCATAGGCCAATTCAAAAGCTGCCATTGTGTTTTCTGGCGCATATGCAGATGCACCTCTATGGGCAATTACTAACATCTTATAGCCTCCTACAAGAAAATATATATCACCACAATTATACACTTAAGTGCTTGTTTTTGTCACCATATTGGACCTAAAATTGTTGTGCTCGTCTTTCATCTGTACGACTCATTAGACACTCCTAGATTGCCATCTTTAATTGCTCTGGGTTTATATAGGCTTCCTTATCAACTATTATAGCAAAATCCATCGCCTGCATACGGATTGAATGTTCATCAAGTCCATAGTGGCTTCGAACAAGCTCATAGCTGTTCTTATGTTCAGGCAGATTCACTGTTGTTGGATAATCATTTCTGTTCATCACAACTGTAACAGCACCTCTTTGGAATACTAGAGTACCTTCATCAACAACATCATGCCATATTACTTCAACTTTCTTAAGGTCTTTATAAGTAGCCCTAATTCTAATTAATTCTTTCATTGTCTCAAGTAAATTCATGTTCCACTTGCTACTATCCCACTCCATACATTTTCTATGATTTTCCTTGCCGTAACCCTTCTCTCCAGTCATTCCTATCTCATCACCATAATAGATGGATGGACATCCTGGATGTGTAAAGATGTAAGCATAGGCAAGAATCAGTTTACGCTCATCATTACCTGACTCGTATAAGAAACGACTTGTATCGTGGCTATCCAAAAGGTTGTAAGAAGTCTCAATGGCATTTTTCTGATAATGAACCAAGAGTCTATTGGTTGTCGCAATAAAGTCCTCATTACTTGAGATAGCAGATGCAAAATAGTGGTTACAGGCTTCCATGAGTGGATAGTGCATAACAGCATCGTACTGGTCTCCACGAACCCATGGTGTACCATCATGCCATACTTCTCCTACGATATAAAGATCTTCATCCAAAGCCTTCAATTCTTTTCTAAATACTTTCCAGAAATCATGAGTCACTTCATTGGCCACATCTAACCGCCATCCATCTATGCCAAATTCTTCGATCCAATATTTTCCAACTTCAATAAAGTAGTCACTAGCTGCCTTACATTCTAAGTTGACTCTTGGCATCTCCCAAACTGTAGCAAAAGTCTCATAATTGCCTGGCTCTACAGGGAAACTATGGATGTTAAACCAATCACTATAGATGGAATCCTCACCCTTCTCAACGACATCCTGGAAGAATGGATGATTCACACCTATATGGTTAAAGACACCGTCTAACATGACTTTAATCCCTCGACGATGGGCCTCTTTCACAAAACTTCTGAACAAGTCATTGCTGCCAAAAGCTGTATCTATTTTCTTATAATCTGTTGTCTGATACTTGTGGTTGGTATCTCCTTCAAATAGTGGACAGAAGTGAATACCGTTAATGCCAAGATCCTCTAAGTAATCAAGGTGGTCCATAATACCTTGAATATCACCACCCATATAACCATCGTTGTCTGGTTTACTGCCCCATGGATAAGTGTTCTCAGGGTCATTGTTCTTGTCACCATTGGCAAACCTATCTGGGAATATTTGATACCATACAGTATCTTTAACCCACTCAGGCACCTTAAGGACATCACTTTCATTTAAGTAAGGGAAACAGTAAAAGTTTGATAAGTCCGACAAACGAGGATCTGTTGTTGTATTCTCAAGGCTAATCATTCTTCTTTCACCAAATAAAATAGCCTCATCTTCGTCTTCGACAATAAAAGCATACCTTGAACGTTTAGATAAACCACTTATTTCAACAAAGAAATAATCATGGTATTCTGTTGTAACTTCAAGGGTCATATCGTAAACAAAGCTCTCCCATCCAGTTCCACCAGCAGCATCTAGGTTTCCACCGCCTGCACCACCTTTTTTCCAGATAAAAGGATCGCCAATTTTACATTGTGCCTTTTTCACTTCACCCTTAAGGGCTCTAAATCTTAGATGTAATGTGTTCGTGTTGTAGCCATATGAAAAGTTACTTTTCGGTTGATGAAATAACCCACCTTTTGTAATCATAATTTTGCCTCCTAGTTGTTTGCACTTGTAAGCGCTTTACTTATCTATACTACTAATATACTGATATTCGTGCTTTTATATTGTATAAAGTGCTTATCCATTGTATTATATTCTTATTACATTTAATTTGGAGGGCCATATGACCTTTTATCACCGCTTAAATAATGTTGATGAAGAAGCTTTCTTGTTTCATTTTAAACATCAAAATATCCATGCCATTCATACGTTTATTGCAAAATGGCAAGAAAAAGAACGTCAAATAGACGCTCCTCTTGAAAACATTCAACTAAACTTTATGATTATGCTGACCCTTATCACTAGGCTCTTTGTAAAAGATGGTTTTCCATCTGAGACCATTTATAAAAAAACTGAATTTATTATTACCATCATTAGGCAAATAACGGATATCGGGGCTCTACAGCTATATGAACGACAGATGATGGATGAATATTTTAAGCTCTTTGTCCTAAAACACAGAAAGACCGAAAACTTGATCGTTAACCATATTCTCAACCACCTATATATCAACTTACATAGGCAAGTCTCCTTAGAAGAACTCTCAAATGAATTAGGTGTTTCCAAAAGTCATATGGTTAAAGTCTTCAAAGAAACCCTAGATTCAACCATTCACAAATACCATACAATGCTGAAGATGGAACGAGCTGATTTCTTCCTAACTTCCACCAATCAAAGTTTAACTGAAGTTGCCTTCAACCTTGGCTATCATGATCAGAGCCATTTTGCCAGAACCTTTAAACGCCTTAGAGGCTTAACACCTCTTGAATACCGAACTAAACACAATGTTTAAGCCCTATTCTAACACTTCAAAAGACATATAAAAGCCATAATTCATTCATAATACATTCACATAGTTTTGTTATACTATAGGAGAGTGGGTAAAGAAGTTGGAGGCGTTTCACATGGCAAACAAGTCAATTGAACTCAGAAAATTCGTAGCACCAGAGATTATCACAGGTCAAGATGCCAGATTGCTTATATCTAGGTACTTGGGTCATTTTGGTGCAAAGAAACCCATGATCGTTACAGATAAAGGTATCACCAAACTTCCATGGTATCAAGAAATTATTGCAGAACTTGAACAATTAGATATGGATTACGTTGTTTTTGATAGTATCACAGCTAACCCTAAGGATTTTGAGTCTATGCTCGGGGCAGAAGCTTTCCTATCACATAATTGTGATGTTGTTGTAGCCATCGGTGGTGGAAGCCCAATGGATGCGGCCAAATGTATTAGTATTGTGTCAACCAACGGTGGCCATATACTTGACTATGAAGGCGTTGATGAGATCAACTTACCAGGTCCACCTCTTCTATGTATACCCTCAACAGCTGGAACATCAGCCGATGTTTCTCAGTTTGCCATCATAAACGACACTTCAACCAACTTAAAAAAAGCCATCATAAGCAAAAAAGTTGTACCTGATCTTGCTCTAATAGATCCTGTACCTCTAATGACAATGGATCCTTACTTAACAGCATGTACCGGTATGGATGCTTTAACTCATGCCATTGAAGCTTATGTGTCAAATGCACAGTCACCTTTAACAGATTTACACGCCATCGAAGCCATCAAACTTGTAGGTAAACATATTCGTGATGCGGTTAAAGAAGAACGTTCACTAGATACCATGTACCAAATGATGATTGCTTCCCTAGAAGCAGGCCTTGCTTTCTCAAATGCAAGCTTAGGAGCTGTCCATGCAATGGCCCATGCCCTTGGTGGAGTCTTAGACCTTCCTCACGGTGAATGTAACAGTATATTACTCAAACACGTTATTGAAGCTAACTATGACGCTGCATCAAATCGATATAATCAAATTCTAGAAGCCTTAGGTGTTTCTACTGACGGCATAGAAGACACACACAAATGTAAGTTATTAGTAACAACCATAGATGAAATGAGACAGGATTTGAACATTAAGGAAGTTCTTGAAGTTGCAACCATTGATGCTGACCTACTTGAGCAGTTAACTGAAGCCGCCCAAAACGATCCATGTATGATCACAAATCCTAAGGAACTGACCAACGAAGAATTGAAGGTAATTTATGGAGCCATCCTACAAACAAACTAAGAAAAATAAATTATCTCGCGAATCCATCATTGGCCTTGGAGAATCCTCAGTAAGGAAGAACTACTTCCCTGAACTACAAGAGAAACTCCTAGCCCTTGAACATATCAATGTAAGGAATCGTGCTATTCTCACTGCGATGCCAGATATTTTGCTCGTTAGTGATACCAAGGGCCGTATTGCGCCTTTTTCTCTTGTGGATGCAGATTCTACACCTTTGATTCTTGATATACTTAACCAATCTAGCATTATGTCTTTACTCAGAACCGTGGTTAAAGAAGTTGTTAAACATCGTCAGTTAATGACAGCCAACTTCACCCTAGAACAGGCTCCTAATCCTTTACATTTTGAGGCTCGATTGCATATCTCTGAGCTAGATGAAGTCTTGATTATTATCAGAGATATAACGGACCAAGTCTTGCTTGAAGACCAACTACGTGAAGCCGCTGAGATAGATACTTTAACAGGACTTAAGAATAGAGGGAGTTTTGAGCGTAAGTTATTGACTTATAATGCTTCTCCTTTTAATAATCTATCTATTATATTACTAGATATAGACGGCTTAAAACTAATTAATGACACCCTCGGCCACCTAGCTGGCGATGACTTAATTTGTGCTATGGCCAATATCATTAGTGAACATTTTGAAACTTTAGGTTTTACATCACGCATTGGTGGAGATGAGTTTGGTGTTATTCTTGAGAATCAGGATCCATCTGTAACAGAAACCATACTTAATGCCTTAACTGAATCTGTTGCCAGGTATAATGAAAACTCTGATACACTAAAAATAACTTTATCTTTTGGACTTAGCCACCACACCGAAGGGCTAGTAGATACAAGATACCTATACCAAGTGGCTGACAACAATATGTATCAAAACAAGCTGCTTAAGACCGCCAGTACAAGACATAACACAGTGAAGACCCTTATGAAAGCCTTAGAAGTTAGGGACTTCATTACTGAAGGTCATGCAGACCGTATGGGTGATAATGCTAAAGCCATGGGTATGGCCCTATCACTAGGTCAAAATATGATTAATCGTCTTGAACTACTGACCAAATTCCATGATATAGGTAAGGTTGGTATATCTGATACAATATTAAATAAACCTGCTAAACTGACTGCAGAAGAATATACAATCATGAAAACCCACAGTGCAATAGGTGAGCGTATCGCCAATGAATCAAGTGAGTTGAAAGATATTGCCCACCTTATCCTCAAACACCATGAGAATTGGGATGGTAGTGGCTATCCTCTTGGTTTGGCCTATGATGACATTCCAATTGAATGTCGTATCCTAAGTATCGTAGATACCTATGATGCCATGACAAATGATCGACCTTATCGTCAAGCACTGGGACATCAGGTAGCCATTGATGAGCTGAAGAAATGTGCCGGCTCACAGTTTGATCCAACACTTGTTGAGATTTTTGTGGAACTTTTCAGTGACGATTCCATCTAAAACTATACTTAAATACTAAAGATTGCATAACTTATGCAGTCTTTTTTTGTGGGATTTGAAAAATAATAGTGTCACTATCATTTTGTGCTAGTAAAATTTTACTAAATATGTGATAATAGATTTATCCAATACACTTTATACAAATTGAAAGAGGGTTAATTATGAGCTCATCAAAAGTTATGGCACTACCATTTTGGAAGAAAATTATGTACGCCTTAGGACAATTCGGATGGTCCTTAACCAGCTTTGCCGTTGGTAATGTTCTTGTCTACTTTTACCTACCACCTGAAACAGGGGAAGCCAGTTTCCCACCATTCTTCTACCAAGGAGCAGTCATTGGCGCCTTAACAATTATTGGTTTGGTTTTTGCCGTAGGACGTTTATTTGATGCAGTTACAGATCCAGTTATCGCTGGTCTTTCTGATAGAGGTAAATTTAAATTCGGTCGTAGGAGAACATTCCTTGCTATTAGTGCTGTACCTTTTGCCGTCTTATCCGTACTAGCTTTCACACCTCCTGTAGGTGGGGTTAGTAACGTGAATGCCGTTTTCTTAACTATTGTTGTCCTGTTTTTCTATTTGTTTATGACTATGTATGTTACACCATACTTTGCTTTATTATCTGAAATAGGTCATTCACCTGATGAGCGTTTACAACTGAGTACCATGATCAGTATTACTTGGGCGTTTGGTTTCGCCCTTGGTTCACAAGTTTACTTATTCCAAAGTATCTTTGAAGGGTCAGGCATGAGTCCTGTTCTTGCCTTTAGAACTGTCATTGCTATTTTTGCAGTAATTGGTCTACTCTTCATGTTAATGCCAATTATCTTTATTGATGAAAAAAAATACTGTGAGCCTCATGTATCTGATGAAGGCATATTCGAGGCAGTTAAGTCCGCTTTTAGGAATAAAAACTTCCTTAAATTCACTTTATCTGATTTCGCATACTGGATTTCCTTAACTTGTATCTCCACAGGCCTAATCTATTATGTAACAGTGCTACTTAAGCAACCTAAAGATACAGCCAGCTTCTTACAACTTATGATGTTTGGTATCTCTTTATTGTTCTACATTCCTACGAATTTAATAGCTAAGAAAACTGGGAAGAAGAACTTGCTGATTGTTGGTTTTATTGCTTTCCTCGTCACATTTGGCTTTACTCTTATGTTAGGTAACCTCCCTATGGACCTTATGGTTCAAGGTTATATCTTAGCATTATTGGCTGCCATTCCACTTGCAATATTTGGGATCTTACCAAATGCAATGGTAGCTGATATTGCTGAAGCTGATGGTATAGAAACTGGTAACTTTAAGGCTGGGATCTTCTTTGGGGCTAGAACCTTTATGTCCAAACTAGGCCAATCTGCTGCAGGGATCTTATTCCCTTCACTTCTACTTCTTGGTCGTAGTGTTGAGAATGATATAGGTATTCGCTTAACTGCTTTATCTGCTGTGGTTTTCCTTGTAGGTGGTTTAGTTCTCTTACTTCTCTATAATGAGAAAGAGATCAATGCAACCCTAGCTAGTAAAGAATAATTCATTGTAAATAGCAAGAAGCGCATGGATTCATGCGCTTCTTTTTTTGGGAAATATTAAATTGTATCTTTAGCCTGTTGTAGAGCTCTTTTGAAGTGTTCTACACTTTGTGCACCTGATACTGCATATTTATCATTAATCACAAAGAACGGAACACTACTAATGCCAATTTGACGGGCTATATTTTGATCTTCTTTAACAGCTACTTTGTATGTGCCACCTTCTATGACCTCTTTTACTTGCTCTTCATCAATACCTACTTCTTTAGCAAGTTCTAATAGATTCTTTTCAGAGCTAATATCTATACCCTCTTCAAAGTAACTTGCAAACAAACGTTGAACCATTTCTTTTCCTTTTCCAAGGGCTTCACTATATTTATAAACTTCATGGGCTAATCCCGTATTACCTGGTTTTATCTTATCAAAATCATAATTTAAACCAACCTCTTTTGCGGTCTCAATAATATTTAAGTTGGCTGCCCTAGCTTGTTCATAACTGATGCCATACTTTTTGGCAATAAGTTCATTTAAGTCCTCACCTTCATGACTCACTGCATTTTCATTTAATTGAAAACTTCTAAAATTCACACGGACCAAAGTCTCTAATTCCATTTCCTCTAATGCTTTCTCCAATTTCTTCTCACCTATATAACAATAAGGACATGCGAAATCAGACCATATTTCTATTTTCATATCTTGCCTCCTAAATCTTTCTAAAGCCATTTAGTTCTCTAATTACTTTCTGGTGACAATATGAGTTGAAATACCAACTCTAAATCATCAATAACAGGTTCAATTGAATGCTCAATCTTCATCCTTAGCAAACTTCCCTGCCAACAATCCCATACCAATTCAGCTAATTTATTAGAATCTACATCTTTTCTTATAGACCCTTCTGACTGTCCCAACTTAATATATTGATTCAATAACTCTTTATAGGCCTTAACTGATATACTGAGCTCTAAGCGGCACAGTTCACTGGCTTCACTGATTTCAGCCGAAAGCGTGCCAACAAGGCAACCCTTCTTCTTCTCTGAATTTTTGTGTTTATCAATAATCTGTATGAAGGTTGACTTAAGCGCTAAACGAGCATCTTTCACCTTAATTGCCTCTTCTAACATGGAATACCAGCTCCTAAGACTATTCTCAGTATAGTATTGTATAACACCTACACCAAAATCCTCTTTACTCTTAAAGTAAGAATAAAATGACCCTTTAGAAATACTGGCTTGAGTGGCTATTTCCTGCAGACCTGTAGCATTAAAGCCCTTAAGCTCAAAAGAACTCAATCCAACTTCTAGTAACCTTTGCTTGATTTTGTCGTATTCTACACTTGTAATTCTTGCCATTCTTACCTCCAATCTAAGAGAGAGTCTGCTCAACACCCTTTTCAAAAACAATCATATCCTCTAATCTATTCTCAGACATCTTAGTCACCCAAGCTGGGTCTGCTAATAAAGCCCTACCAACAGCAATTAGATCAAATTCACCATTTTTAAGACCCTTAACAACTGGGCTAATAGCCGAAGAAGAAGCACCTCTACCATGTGTAAAAAATTCAGTAAATGTTGTATCAAGACCTACCGACCCCACTGTAATTGTTGGTTTTCCACTTAATTTTTTGCTCCATCCTGCCAAGTTAAGATCTGATCCTTGGAACTCAGGTTCATAATAACGTCTTTGGGAGCAATGAAATATATCCACTCCCGCTTCAACCAGCTGGGTCAAAAGCACCTGGAGTTCTTCTGGGTTATTAGCAAGTTTTGCCTCATAATCTCCCATTTTCCATTGGGAAAATCTAAAGATAATTGGGAAATTAGGTCCAACCTCTTTTCGGCACTCTTTTACAATATCTGAGGCAAAACGAGTTCGCTTAAGTAAATCTCCACCATACTCATCATTTCGCAAATTTGTTTTCTCCCATAGGAATTGATCTATTAGATATCCATGGGCTCCATGAAGTTCAATACCATCAAAGCCTAATTTCTTAGCATTTCTTGCCGCTTTCCCAAAGGCCTTAATAATATGATTTATCTCATCTATTGTCATAGGTTGACTTTTCTGTTCAAGTGTAAATACATCAAGCCCTGATGGACCAATTGGAAGTTCTTCAGGGTTAGGATTATCTCCCTCAGCCTTTCGAGCCATACCAACATGCCATAGTTGAGGCACGATTTTACCTCCTACTTCGTGAACAGATTCCACCACCCTTGCCCAACCTTCTAAAGATGCTTCTCCATGAAAATTAGGTCGATTCATACCCTGAGCTGCTGCTGGATGATCGATTAGTGTCCCTTCTGTTACAATCAAACCTACTTGATTCTCTGCACGACGTTTATAATAATCTGCAACATTTGTTCCTGGTACGCCATTAGGAGAAAATCACCTTGTCATGGGGGCCATGACGATATGATTTCTAAGTTCTAGATTACCTAGGCTTACAGGTGATAATAGTTCTTTAAATTCTTGAGTCATTGATTTGTTATTATTTGACATTTAATTCTCCTATTATAGGATCAAATCCTAATTATTTTAGTTAATAGTAATTATTCTCAGTTATAAAGTTATTATACGACTGGTCGAATTAAATGTCAATCCATTGTAGCTTCTTTACAGAGATGAATGCAAAAGAAGCGCATAAACTATGCACTTCCTTTGTTTAATGAACTATTAAATTCTATCAGACATAACAAAATAAATAGCACCTACTGCCTGTGCGAACTGTGCAACCGTATACTCTGGATGTTCTGACAATTGTTTCATAAGTGGCGTATTCGCCATGGTATCATCTGCCACAATAAATTCAATGTCCTTAACTAACGACTTTGCCCCTTCTTGCATCAATTCAAAACAACGTTGATTCTTTACAAGACGTCCAAATAGATAGCGGCTCTTCGCTTTAGGCTTGAGTATTTCCTCTGTCTCAAGCCATGTTATTGCCAAGTATTCACCAATCTCCCTAAATATTCTTTCACATACTGGACAAGCTTCACGTTCTGGAAGTGACATCACATGTTCTAAGAACGCTTTTCGCATATCTATAGGTTCAATTGGTACATAAAGACCATCCTTCTCTTCCACTACATAACCTTTATCAAAAAGTTCTTGATAAAGATCTGGCCTCTCTTGTTCAAAATATTTGATAGCGAGTCGAAAGACGCCACTCTGGCTGGCGTACTTCTGCAGTGTACCTGGGATTCTAGTATTAAAATTATTCACACTACGAAGGTCATCTGGCTCAAACCCCTTTTGTATATCACTGCCAAGGTCTATTACATAATTATACACTTCAAGGGGTATTTCTGGAATTTCTCCAGCTTCATTCACCCAACCGGTACCTAATTCTGTCCCTAGGGTATGAGCAAATATACCGTCTTTTACAGATTTATTTCCTAATTCGTAGGCAATCTCAACTGCAGCCGTATAAGATGCCATAGGACCGTCATTGGTCATTTTAACTGTCCCTGATTGGCTGCAATGTTCTTGTAGCAAGTCATTTAAATCTGTTAATTTCTTAAACTCAGCTTCATAGTCTACTACTTTGTTATTACGAATACCTCTTGTTTTAAGGACTTCACCACCAACAATTTTGTTCTTAACAACCACATCTGGAAAACACATACCAATACCATCAAATTTCACCATCTCATCACTGTAGTGTGACTTACATGCTGTAACACAATCTAATATATCTTTATCATTGGCGTCTTTTGCCATTGCTATTTGTAGTAGACTCTTAATCCTGTCACTGCCACCTTTAGCTTCATAAGTCAGCTGGGCTCTCATTAGCTCTACAAGGACAATGATTGGGTTAATGAGATCATCCATGTAGGTCTTGTTGGCAGGACACCAATCGTATTCTTTGAAGAAGGCGATTTTTTGATCAATGGAAACTGCCAGTTTAATATCTGTACCACCAATGTCAATCCCACACATAATGCCAGTTAAACCATCAACTATATTGATATAATCTGGTGTATATTTCATAACCGCTTTAGACTTGATGTTGTCTGCTTTCTCTGACACATCTTTGACTTCAATTGTAAAAGTTGTATGACATAAATTCTCAATCATACGCTCTGTTACATTGGTACATTTTGCATACCCCTGACGTTCTTTTCTACTATCATGTATACCAAGTACATCCTCAATGCTTTCTACAATAGTCCTTACACGGTCATCTTCTTTATCAATGTAGAAGGTCATTTTCCTGCCACCAAGTGTTGATAAGATGTTATAAACCTTACCATAGAAGTACTCCTCAATAAGAGCAATATCAACCCCCTTATTAGGTAGTGGAATTGTATAAGCAATCTGCTCATCATCGTCTATCATATCAACTACACAATAAACTTCAGTCAAAAATTCACAGTTGTGGATTTTTGTAGTAAAGTCTGTAATGTACATAGTTTGATCTTCTTTTGCTAATTGTATCATTTCACTTAACATCTTCTTTTCCCTTCCTGATTCCCATTATAAGTGTATTCTTTCTTTTCATTTCTTCTTTATCAAAAGCTCTGGTATCTTTGGGGACCGTATATGTTTGGTTCATAGTAAGATACTTATTAATGGCTAATGGGTTGTAATTTAGTAGCTCTATTTCCATGTAAGGATCATAGCTAAACACAAAATCAGCTATATTTTCTAAATTCTCATCATCATCTGTATAACCTGGAATGATTGGTATACGTACAATCATATCCACATTCCTTTCAACAAGCCTTTTAAAATTCTCAAGAATACGAACATTGGATACACCAATAATTTTCTTATGTTTGGCATCATCAAATATCTTAATATCCACGTAGAACTTATCTATATAGGGTAGTAACTCAAGTACATCTGCTTCCTTGCCATACAAAGATGTTTCAATGGTCGTATGAATACCCTTTTCTTTAAGTCTCTTTAAAACTTCTAGATTAAATGCATTTTGATACAATGGGTCTCCACCAGATATTGTGACACCACCATCTGATGTGGTGAAAAATACTTCATCTTTCAGTAGTTCTTCTACAATCTCATCTGGACTTGTGTGTCTTCCATCTAGTTTTAAGGCAAGAGCTGGACACTGAGCGACACATTGTCCACACCTATTACAGAGATCATGGTTAATCATCACCTTCTGACCAACCATCTCTAAAGCCTTCCTAGGACAGGTCTTTAGACACTCTCCACACCTTACGCAGACTGAGCTTAACCAAAGTAACTGAATATCCACACTGATACCTTCAGGGTTATGGCACCAAGGACACCTAAGTGGGCAGCCTTTGGTAAACAATGTACTACGTATACCACCACCATCATGAATAGCGAACCTTTTTATATCAAATACAATACCATCTGTTTTAGAAGTTTTCATAACGTGTCCTTGCAATAATCTCATTTTGTAAGTCATCTGCTAACTCTATAAAATAGGCTGTGTAACCAGCAACGCGTATGGTCAACCCTTTATAAAGTTCTGGATTCTCTTTTGCCTTCTCAAGATCTTCATTATTGACCACATTAAACTGAACGTGACCAATTTTGAGCTTAATAAATGTTTTAAGAAGTGCAATAAATTTGACTAATGTCTCATCTTCTGTGAAAATCTCGGGGGCAAACTTCATGTTTAGCAGTGTTCCATTACTACCCAGCATTGAGTCCACTCTTGAGACTGATTTTAGCAAAGCAGTTGGCCCATTGGTGTCCCTGCCATAAACGGATGACAAGCCACCATCGGCTAGAGGTTCTTTGGAGGATCTACCATCAGGAGTGGCACCAACATTGGCACCCATAGGTACGTGGGCAGATACGGTGTAAAGTCCAGTATGATAAACACCACCTCTCATATTCTTAAGACCAATAAACTTATCACTAAAATACTGTATCCATTGATGACCAATGGCATCAACCCACTCAATATCATTGCCATATTTTGGCCCATGATTCAAGAGTCTTAGCCTCATAAGTTCTTCATTCTCAAAGTTAGACCTAATAGCCTTTAATACCTCTTCTTTAGAGTAAGGGCCATCTTCATAAACCATTGTTTTAAGCGCCGCCAAACTGTCTGCAATATTAGCTGGTTGTATGGCTTGAATACCTGACAAATTGTAATGAGCGCCGCCTTCTGTTACATCAAGTCCTTTGGCAATGCAATTATCTATAACTGCTGACAGGAAAGCTGATGGCAAAATCTTAGCATGAAGCTGTTCAACAATTTCACAACAAGTAATCATCTTATCAAAGAAATAGTCAATCTGAATCCTAAAACTTTCTTCTATTTGAGCGTATGTTTCAAAGTCTGTTAAATATCCTGACTTAGGACCTAACTGGTCACCGGTCAACATACATTCACCGTTATTTAAGGCTAATTCTAAGGCCTTCACAAGGTTAAACATGGCTGCATCACTCCAACCAAGAGCGTCTCCGTGAGTTGTTAATTCAACACATCCAACAATCGCATAATTCTTAGCATCAACTTCTGCAATACCCTTGTTTATTAGGGCTGGAATGATGGCATCATCATTAAAAACCTGGGGCATTCCACTACCTTGTCCTATAACTTCAGCACATCTCTTAACATATGCGTCTTTTGACTGTGAAAACATACGTGCTGAGAGATTGGGCTGAGGTAACCCTAAATGATCTTGAGCTTGTAAGAACATATAGCTCAAATCATTTGTAGCATCTGTCCCTTCAGTTGTTTGTCCACCTATAGCTACATTAAAGCCAATAGGGAACCCAGCAAAGTATTTTGCACCATTAGAACTTCTTAGGTAGACTATTTCATTAAACTTCAGCCATAAGCACTCAATTATTTCTAAGGCACTTGCCTTAGTAATCTCACCATTCGCTAAACCTGCTTCATAATATGGGTACAGAAACTGATCCATTCTACCTGGTGAGAAAGAGGAAGCATTGGATTCCATCTGTAGTATTACAAATAGAAACCATATTGATTGAACAGCTTCTTGAAAGCTGTGTGCTGGTCTTATTCTGATTTGTTTACAAACATTGGCAATATTTATAAGTTCTTCTCTCCTAATTTTATCTACCTCATTCGTGGCCATTTCAAGTGCCAGATTTTCATACCTCTCTATGAAGGTAATAGCACCTTCAAGGGTCAAGATAACTGATTCATAAAATTCAATTTTTTCTGCCCTTGCCTTTTCTAGACCACACCTTGCTTCTTCAAGTAACTTTGCAGGTCCAACAGTTAACCATTTCTCAGTATTTGGACATATATGACCCTGTGCATGATCTGTTTGATTAATCTTTGCTACTTTTCCTATTTTGCTTTTAACTTCTCCTATTGCAGCATTAACTTCATCCTCTAAAGTTTTACCACCCCAGTAAGGTAATATAACTTCTCTAAAGGTCTGGATATCCTCAGGGTGTACTCTGAATTTATCTTGAGGTCTGTCGTACAAGTTCTCAATCTCATCATTAACCCACGATAATCCTGATTCTGGGAATATGACACCTGCTCTGATGCCTTTTGTTCTGTTACCAACAATCAGTTCATCTTGTCTAATAGTAATCTCAATTTTTTCAAGGGCGGCTTTAAGACTTAAGGCTCTTTTTACCTTGATTGATTGATCTTCATTGGCTTTATAGACATCCGTAATAATCATTGCTTGTTCTATTGACGCGTAACGTTCTTCATTCACCATCCTGTTTTTCAATCTAAGGATTCTCTCACTTACTGGTAAAGACTTCATCGTTTCATAGCTCATCGAATTACCTCCTAGTAGACAACTTTACCGGCCTTTAGTAGTTCCATTACCTCTGATTCATTAAACTCAACCAATCTCCCTAGGCTTCCACCATAGATACGGCAGGCTGTTTTAGCTACATGTTGTAAATCCTCATCTAGAAATTCTTTATTACCGATATCATAGAAGGTCATTGGTGCACCAACTTGTTTCATCCACTCTTTGTATGCGGCGATTGCTTGAAGAGAAACCAATACATCGTCCTCACCAGTTAATCCAAATATTTTACGTCCAAACCTTGCAAAGGCATCTGGCTTTTTCAGCTGAACTCTATCCATCCACCTTGGTGTTAAAACACCAAGACATGCTCCATGATGTGTGTCAAACCATCCGGAGAAGGATTCTTCAATGCCATGGCAAACCATATCTGGATCACTACGTCCGATTTTTGTTAGACCACCCCAAGCCATAACTGCCTGCCACATTAATTCTCCTCTGGCTACCACGTCTTTAGGATTGATAACCAATTGATTAATTGTAGACATTGTTGCCTCTATAATGGCTTCTGATAAACAAAGTTGCATTTCTGATTCTGTGTCTCCGTTGAAATAAAACTCAAATGTATGGGATAGAATGTCCATGCTCCCCCATAAAGTTAAGTGAATAGGCACCGATTCTGTCAAAACTGGATCCATTATCGCCATTACTGGATGAGGTGTTTCACAGTAGAATTTCTCCTTCGTTTCATCATTTACAATTACAGCATATGGGTTCACTTCTGTACCTGTTGCGGCAAGTGTTGGAACTGTTACCACTGGAATAGATGCCTTAATATCTGGGCGATCTCCCCATAGATACTCATAAGGATCAACACCTGATAACCCTGAAGCGCCGATGACTTTTGCACAATCCATAGCACTACCACCACCAAGGGCCAAAACAACATCTACATCATTATCTTTAATAATTTTCGCACCTTCTCTAACACTAGAAAGTCTTGGGTTGGAATCAATATCCTTCATCTCAAATAAGGAAAGTCCTGCATCTGATAAGGATTTAGTCATCTGCTCATAAACACCATTATCTCTAAATGGTCCTTTAGACATTACGAGTAACACTCTGTTATAGTTTAATTTAAGTAGTTGCCCTAGCTCATTGAGTTTATTTGCTCCAAATTGTATTTCAACTGGTGAATGATAAGTAAAATTCTTCATAGTAGTACCTCTCAATCTTTTCTTATATCAATCATAGTATTTTTAGGCAAAAAAAAACACCAACAAAACAATCTGTTAGGTGCACTATAATGAACTATTCAATTTGCGAAAACTTCCTGGTGTTTCTAGAGTGAGCTTTTTGAACAATCTACTGAAATATTTCGGAGAATTACAGCCTATAGTATCTGAGATTTCCTCAATGGTCTTATTTGTTGTTACCAGAAGTCTTTTAGCTACTTCTATCCTTAAAGTATTTAAGTACTGAATTGGTGTTTTATCCATCTCTTTTTTAAAACGTCTTATCAAATAGGATTCACTTACATGTATTAAATCAGCCAGTTGTTTAATGGCTATGGGTTCATTAAAATGACCATTCATATACTGTAATACTAGGCCTAAGTTGTCCTTATGTTTTTCCTGAGATTGTAGGACAATCAAGATACATAAGGCTTTGAGAAGATGTTCTAGTAAACTTATGTTGTTAGAGTTTTTCTTAGATTCTGAGTGAATAAGTTCCATCAGTCCAAGTAACTCCCCATTACTATCTGCCATATTAACACTTTGAGGGAAGTCAAAGTCTGTACTATCAATCCATAGACAGATGACCTTTTGATGTTGAGTTAAGTCAAGTGTCTCCTGATGAAAGCTTTCCTTAGGGTACACAACCATATTGTACAAGGATATGTGCATTTGCTCTTCTGATATGACCACATTGGCATTACCATCCAGAAAGTAAAGAATTTCAATCACGCTGTGTTTGTGTTTTTTTAAGTTCCAAAAATGGCTTTTCTCATCAAATTTCTCACAGAATCTTAATTGAAAGTGATTGTTGTTTATTTCCTTTATCAATTTATTCATAACCGACCTCTTCATACGTTAGTTTAGATTCTTCCATCCGACCTTCAATGAATGCGTCAACATTAGACTCACCAACATATTGAACTTCCAATACGATGGTTGTGATATCAAATTCTCCGTTGCTAATGATTGTTACGTTTTCTGGCTGTTTGAAGGTACCCTCAACCATGGACATTGCATGCTCCGCAGCCATTGTAGCCATCTCACTAATAGGCAGGTATATACTACCAGCTATTTTGCCTGCTTCAATATACTCTAAGACCTTAAGGTCACCACCAATACTATAGACTTTTGTATCTTCAACAATACCTTTGTCCACAAGCGCTAACGCACATTCATCTGTTGAAACAACGATTTGACCGATTTCGAATTGAGCTTTAGCGTTCTCAATGTTTCTGATCACTTCATTCACATTGGCATTCTGAGCCCATGCCTTCTCTAGACGATCTTGGTACCTAACATAGTCAAATTTTCCATCAACTGTTTGAGACTTATAGGAATTGTTACTACCACTAATATATATTTTCTTCCTGTCATCTCTAAAAAGTGTCAACTGGGCTTCTAACATTTTGCCGGCACTGTCATAATCAGGTGTGATGAATAGGTCTACATAAACCCCTTCGACCAAATCATCGTAGAGAATAATCTTAACACCTTCATTGTAGGCATATAAAAGTGTTTCTTTCAGATCATGTCTGTTCTGTGGAACAACAACAATCACCTTGGCACCTTGATTCATCATTTCAAGAATGTGGTTTTTTTGAACTGCGCTATCATACAAACCAACTTTGACCAAGGGTGTTCCACCAAGCTCTTCAATTCTTCTTTCAAAGACCTCTTTCTCAATTGCCCACCGGTTCTCATACAAAGAATTCATCACAAAACCAACCTTGATGGTGTCTTCATCAATGTTGTAAGCTAATTCCTTAGAATCAAGTTTGAAATTAATGTTTGTTGCCCATACCAATAATAGACCTAACATCAGTACAGCAATAGCAAGAATCACAATTACACTTGTTACTCTATTCACCTTCATTGTCGATAGCGCTCCCTAAAATCACCAGCTACGTGGCCTGTTTTCTTCTTAAATATCCTACAGAAATAGTTAGGGTCATCGTAACCCACTTCATAAGCAATTTCCTTAACAGACATTTTTGTGTTCTCTAGAAATTCTATAGCCTTCTCTATTCTTGTACGAATAATAAAGTCGCTACAAGTTTCACCAAAAGTATCTTTGAATTTCTTACTTAAATAACTCTGACTCACAAACAACTTACTTGCTACTTCTTCCACTTTAATATCTTGGTCAAAATGTTCTAACATATAATGTCTTGCTTCTTTAAGTAATGCTTGGTTATCATCATCTGAAGATTCGATGTTCTCACAGATATACCTAACTGCTTCTGTTAAATAGTAACGTATCGTCTTCTCATTGCTATTAAAAACAGTTGCTAAATAATCGGAATAATTAAGCTTTACAGGGTCCTGTCTGACATTCTCCTTCTGGGCGAACCGGTATACTTCAACCACTAACTCAATTATCCTTATTCTAAGAAGGTCACTTTTGGGTTTGTAGGCCTTTGAAATTAAGGCCATCAACTCTTCTACCGCTTTGATTGCCGTTTTTTCTTCACCTAGTTTCATTCTGCCAAACAAGACTTTCTCAAGGTACCATATGCTGTTGTCCACATCAGATTCTTCCATAAGGATGTCGTCCATCTGAGATGTCACAAGAAGTGTACCAGCTCTCATAGAACTTTGATCTAATGCTTTGCCCGCTTGGACATATGAATCATTGGCGCCGCTAATTCCTTTGTAGGTATTGCCAAAAACAACTAATGGTTTCTGTCCAATTGACTCAGATAAACTTTGATACAATTTGTTGCTTTTATGCACTTTATAAGCTTTACGATCCACTTCGCTCATTGCTTTAGATAAAGGGATTATGATGCAAAATTCTTGTTCATCAACTTGGCCACACAAGCCATTAACTGATTTTTTGATGATACTCTTAATTTGTAGATTTATGGATGTTGTCATAACTCTTGGAAACTTAATGATGGCAGCACAGCAATAGCTTATATCTAACTTCATTGTGTCTAAAAAGGCACTAATAGTCTCTTCTTCACTTTTGTTAAAAAGTAGAATTTTTTCAACACACTCTTGTTCAATTAGATCAAGGGATTGATGTAATTGATTCTTTATCTTCAGCTCCATGGTTTTCTTTAACTGGTCACGTTCTATATTACGAAGAATGCTGGTGACGGATTTGATAATCTCCTCTTGGTCAAAAGGCTTAAGAAGGTAGTCTTCTACCCCGGACTTAAGGGCTCTTTTTGAATATGTAAAATAGTCGTATGCTGTTAGAATGATGAATTTTGCCTCAATGGTATTTTTCACTTTTTCTATGGCATCAAGTCCTGTCATATCAGACATCTCAATATCCATAAAAACAATATCAGGCTGTAGTTTATGGACCTTATCTATAAATTCAGTGCCACTTTCCGCACTTCCAACAACCTGTATGTTGTCAAAATTGTGTTTGATAATATTCTCTATGGACTCTATAACGACAAATTCATCGTCAACTATCATCAACTTATACATCCTGATCATCCTTTCTATTCAAGGGTATGGTTATTTTAATAAGTGAATACACTTTTATCTCAGACTCAATTGACATGATATCTGGATTAGAATAGGTCATCTCAAGACGCTTTTTTATGTTGCCAATTCCTATTCCTGTTGTATGGCCTTTATGCTGAATTCCATCGTCATCCTCTACTGATTCTAATACTTTTTGAATTACTTCAGGTTCAAAACCGATGCCATCATCCCATATGTGAATATTTAAGCTCTCCTCTTCTTTGAAGATGCGTATCTCAATGGTCATTTCTTTACGTACACTAGCATTGTAACCATGTATAATACAATTCTCTACTAGAGGTTGAATGATCATTCTCGGAATGCTTATATCATAAACAAGATGGTCAATGTTATAGTGAATAACAATCTTATTGTTAAAACGAGACTTCATTATCTCACCGTATTCTTTGACAATGTCCATCTCATCACGGATGGTAACAGGGGCATCAAACTTGGATAAGTTATATCGTAAAATTTTGGACAATGACTTTATAAGCTTGGTAGTATTCTGAATATCATTAAGAATTGCCTTTTGTGTAATGATGTTTAATGTATTAAACAAAAAGTGAGGATTAAGTTGTGCTTGAAGGGCTCTAAGTTCTGCATCCTTCCAGGCTTCTTCTAATTGGACCTTCTTACGTTCCTCTTCAAGAAGTCTAATAATATCGTGGTTCATCTTATTAAAGGCATCACCAATTAAGACCAACTCATCATTGGTTTCAATTAGGATGTCAGAAGTGTTAAAGTCTCCAGAGGATATCTCTTTGGCTCTTTTTGAGATTTTGTCCAGTGGTTTTGTTATATTATTTGAGAAATAGAAGATGTAAACGTAGGAGTAGAAGATAATTAAAGCTATCATAATAGAAACATAGATCCTAAAATCCTCTTGAATTTCCACAACCCGCTCGTAATCATTAACAGTCACTTCAAGAACTTGACTAGAAAAACGTGATCCAGCATCTTCTATCAGTTTAAAGGTTCGACTGGCTTGATTGAAATGAATCTGGGCAGCAGTCCCTTCAGAGAACCTTGTCGCATTAACACCTTGATCCATTTGTTCTAGATAAGTGCCAATCATTTTTATTATATTCTCATAATTGATTAAATAGACATTACTAACAGATGTTTCTTCAAGTTGACGCACTTGGTTCTTTAGACCTTCACTGAACTGTATATACTGATTAAGGTTGTCAAAATTATTGTCCTCAACAACTTGTTCACCGAAGTATTTAATGGATGATGTGCTACGGATCAAACCCATGATGTCTTTATTGATACTGACAGACGAAACAAATAGAGCCTCCGTTGAATCTATGTAGACGCTGGCGTAAATGCAAATCATAAAAATAATTAGGATAAAGAAGGAGAAGAACATCAATAACTTGTTCTTAATAGGTAGAATATTCAATCTTTCCAATTTCATATGACCTTTCTTCAAAACAATATTGTGGCCTATGGTTTTTCACTTAGTCTAGGTTCGATTTACTAATTAGGAGGGAGTCAATGAGAATCTGTCCCTCACTATTGTCCATCAGATGCTCCACACTTTTCTCTCCGATCAGGAAATAATTATCGATAAATGAATAATCTATACGATTATCTCTAATATGGTTTTTGGTGTCAAAATAGTCTCCAACACCAACTAGGGGTATATCAAGACCCAGTCTCTCCAGTGTTTCAGCCGTCATTAACGTCACATCGGACGTTGTTGCAAAGATCCCTTCAATATTATGATTGTTTATGTAATCTCTAAGCTGGGTTTTGCCATCTTCAATAGCCTTCATATTCACTTCCATCACTTCATCTTTTATATCAAATGTTTCGTTATAAGCTTTGATACCACTTGTTCTTTTTTTATTGAAGAAGCCATTATTCCCCGATTCCTGTATGATTAATACTAGACCCTCTTGTAGGTTGGATTTTAGGATTTCACCAGCTCTCTGCCCTTCATTGTAATTGTTGTTTGCAACGTTTAGGGTTCTAAGTGTACCTGGTCTATCTTCGTTAATAATGGCAATTTTTATGCCCTGGCCTACAGCTTGATCTATGATTCCATCAAAGGCATCTACACTTTTGCATTCTATTATAATACCATCTACCTTAGAGGCTATAGCCGTTTCCATATAATCTAATTGTAATTCAATTGAATAATTATCGATTTCTATAACTTCTAAGACAATGTTATGTTCAACGGCACTGGCCATTGCACCTTCAATTATATTTTTCCACTCTAATGAGAACTCATTGGGTGATATGAGAACATAATGTTCTAAATCCTCTATATTGTTTGTTACTTGGTATTTTGCTGATAGTGTGCTCAACTCATTTAGAGACTTGAATATCTGAGCATTTAACAAAACAGCAATAAGAATGACCACTATGGTGATTGAGATAAATATTTTTTTTCTCATCTTTGCGACTCAACTCCTTTATAACAACCATTCTATTGTTATTAATTCATCATTTTAACATCTACGAGTATTTCATTTAATACAGGTACATCATTATATAATTTGATCGCATTAATAATTGATTGACGACCTATCTCACGAGCATCTTGTACCACACTTGCCTTTAAGTTGTCTTTATCATTTATAAGTTGCTGCTGAAGGTCTGTACCATCATACCCAATAATAATGATATCTTGTGCATCTCGAACACCTTTTATGGCTTCATATGCTCCGATACTTGTGTCTTCATTTATGGCAAAAATTAGATCAATGTCTACCTTTGCCCTGATTAACTCTTGGATAATTTCTGTTGCATTTTGCTTTGTGCCCATTGAATCTTTTTTTGCAATAATATTAATAGTCGAATAATCGTTTAATATATTCTCAAATCCATTGATACGATCATCTACAGATGTAATGCCATAATGGTCTATAATCACAACATTTCCTTGGTCCTTTAGCAGCTTAACCGCCAACTTGCCGGCCATTTCACCACCTTGAATATTGTCAGAGGCAATGTGGCAATCCACTTCTACATTATTTACTGCAATATCCACTGTTAAGACAATAATGCCCGCTTCAAGAGCTTGATTCACTACGGTTTTTATACCTTCCGAATCTACAGGCGATAGTATAATTGCGTCCAAATCATCTGCTATAAAGCCTTTTATATCTTCGATCTGTTTGTATAAATCTCGATCTGCACTTTTGGCAATCAGCTCAACACTTGTCTTAGTAGACACTTCTTCCATACCATTTTTTAGATCCTGAAAAAATGTTTGCTGGTGGTTTAACAGTGAAACACCAATACGCATTCCCTTTGCATCGTTTATCAAATTGCCCAGTTCTTCCTCTAAGCTTATCTTCTTTTGTCCTGTACATCCACTTAAGAGCAACATCAGGCTCAAAAGGATAACTAATATCTTTTTCATAGTCTTTCCTTATCTATAGGTCATTGATACACAAACTTTTCTTATATGTCTATTTACAGTTTTATGAATAATTCTAGTTGTTTCAAGTATACAATACTGACCTAATAAGTCAACACCACCCCATGTAGGGTGGTGTCGTCTTATTAGGGGGGGTATTATTTCAACTATTTATTTCTTATGTCGGTGAGACATTCAATAATTAATTTATGGTCCTCTTCTGGATGAAGTCCTGATATAGCTATACTCCCAACGACGCCTGTGTTCCTAATCCTTATAGGAAAAGCACCACCAACTGGAAAATACTTGCTACTGCTAATCTTTGAATCTTCTTCTAGACTAATCCCCAAATCTTCCAATCTGAGTTGGGTTGCAAGGGAACTACACCCAAAATAGTGAACCGTTCTTGTTTTGGCCTTAAGCCAGTTTTCATTGTTAATTGTAGTACCTGTATTTGCATACTGAAATAATGTATGGCCACAAATTTCAATCCTGATAGCAATAGACAAATTGTTGATCCTAGCTTTACATGCAAGCCAGTCTCCAATAACCCAAGCTTCTTCATTGCTAAAAGAATCAAACTGAAACCTGTCTTCTTCTCTTAAAACTACTTCTTTACTATAACTCAACCTTTTGCTCTTTTCCTTGTTTCAAGTATTACCGCTGTAAGTATAATTAAGCCTTTCATAACAAATTGCAGGTAAGCTGAAACACCAATTAAGTTCATACCGTTGTTAATAACGCCTATGATTAAACAACCAATCAGTGTACCTTTGATGGTACCAATACCACCTGAAAAACTTGTTCCACCAACAATGGTTGCTGCGATAGCATCGAGTTCGTATCCTTCACCAATATTAGGCTGTCCTGATCCCAGTCTACCAGCTAGAATAACACCACTCATTGCACAGGCCATACCAATAAACATATAAACCATGATCTTAATTTTAGCTACATTAATTCCTGATAAAATGGCGGTTTCTTCATTGCCACCGATGATATAGACATACCGTCCAAATTTGGTTTTTGCTAATAGTAAATAGTAAATAGCTAGAAAGACAATTAGTATGATAATTGGAAACGGTAAAATACCAAAAAGTTTTGCATTACCAATCGCTCTAAATGTTTTATCCATAATTGTAATTGGTTTACCAGCAACCAGTAACATTGATACACCTCTAAGGATTGTCATACTCGCCATGGTCATAACAAAAGGAGGAATCTTAATCTTTGCTATGATAATACCATTCCCACTTCCTACTACACCACCGACAATGAGTACGATTACAATGATGAGTAATGGGTTTATACCTTTCTCAAGTAACATAGCCCCAATGACACCATAAAGGGCTACCTGAGAACCTACTGATAAGTCTATGCCATTTGTAATAATGGCGTAAGTCATACCAAAGGCTATGATGGCGTTAACTGAAATCTGAACTAGGACATTTAAGGCATTGCTGCTTGTTAAGAAAATCCATTGCCCACTCATATTATTATATTTGAATACATCTGTTAACAAAAACACCACTAGGACAAGCCCTAAGAACACTAACATGATGCCTGTTTCTTTCCCCATGAAATCTAATTTCAACTTCTTGCTTTTAATTGCACTAATCATTTTCTGATCCTCCTATAGAATGGAACATAACATTTTCTTGTGTTGCCTCTGCTCTATCAATCACGGCAGTTATTTTTCCTTGATTCATGACTGCAACACGATCGCTCATACCTAAAACTTCCGGTAACTCGGAGGAAATCATGATTATACCAACACCATTTTTCTGTAATTCTCTCATGATTGTGTATATTTCATGTTTTGCACCAACATCAATACCTCTAGTAGGTTCATCCAGTATAAGTAACTCTGGTTGTGCAGCTAACCATTTTGCCAATATAACTTTCTGCTGATTACCGCCAGATAAATCCTTAACACATTGTGATGTACCTGTTGCTTTTACTTTGAGCCGTTCGATGCCATCTAGTGCCATGTCACGTTCTTTCCGCTCATTGATAAACCCTAGAAACTGAGCCAATGAGTTCATGTTAGATGAGGCGATATTGTCTAAGATATCAAGGATTAGTACAAGACCTTCTAATTTTCTGTCTTCAGTTACAAGCATAATACCTTGATCAATTGCATCTCTAGGTGAGTCAATCTCAATTCTGTTGCCATCTAGTAAGAACTCACCACTATCTTTGCTATAACGTCCAAATATTGTCTTAGCTAGTTCCGTTCTACCGGCACCTACTAGACCAGAAACGCCAAGTATCTCACCTTTTCTGACTGTTAAACTTACATCATTAAGGTATTTATTCTTAAGGTTTCTAGCTTCAAAAACCACTTCCTCTTGCACAACATTTGCTACTTCATCTGGGTACATATTAAGCATTTCTCTACCGACCATCATTGAAATCAGTTGTGTTTTATCGATATCTTTAACATCTTCTGTACCAATATATTGACCATCTCTTATAACCGTTACTCTGTCTGCCATCTCAAATATTTCTTCTAACCGATGGGATATGTAAACAATAGACTTACCACTTGTCCTTAAACGCTCCATTAGTTCAAACAACATTTTAGTTTCTTTATCCGCTAAGGCAGATGTGGGCTCGTCCATAATTAGTATTCTACAATTGATAGAAATCGCTTTGGCAATCTCAGTTATTTGTTTATTCGCCACACTTAAATTCTCGACCAAATCAGTGACGTTAATATTCTTCACACCAATACTTCTTAAAATCTCTGCAGCTTCTTTATCAATTCTATTTTGATCAATCAATCCTCTTTTTAGGTATTCTCTACCTGCAAAAATATTATTTGCCACTGTGATGTTCTCACATAAATTCAATTCTTGATGAATAATGCTGATGCCAGCTTCTTCTGCCGGTCTTGTTCCATCAAATGTACATTCCTTCCCATCAATCAATATACTCCCTGCATCTGGTTGGAGTACCCCAGACAAGACCTTCATGAGTGTGGATTTCCCCGCTCCGTTTTCACCAATCAAGGCGTGAATCTCACCTTCTCGTAATTCAAAATTTATATCACTGAGCGCCTTCACTCCTGGAAACGACTTTTCAATCCCTTTCATTTCCATTACATTTCCCATTTTCATATGACTGTCCTTTCCCACTTAAAGAAGAATTTCAGAAAAAGGGCAATGCCCTAATCCTGAAATCATCTTTGTTATACAACAAACAGTTAATCTGCTTATGTTAACTTCATCAGATTTAATCTATCTTGTTGCCATCTTTGTCATAAATACCATCTGGTCTAAAGCTACCAACTGCAACTGGTACTAAAGGCATTGGAGATGTTTCTACACCTGTTACATATTCATAAGCCATTCTAAGTCCAATAATACCGATGTCACCAGGAAACTGAATTGTGTCTCCTACCATTTTACCTGCTAAAATTGCTTCTCTTGCTTGTGGTGTTGCATCATACCCTACAATTGCGATGGCGTCTACTTTCCCTGCTGCTTCGACTGCTGCTAATGCACCAAGAGCACTGTCATCGTTGATTCCGAATAGTCCAACTAAGTTGTCACCGTATTTTTGAAGTGTATCTTCTGTTGCTGACATTGCTACGTCACGTTTACCCTCACCAAGCACTTTTTCAACTGTAATATGAGGAGCAAATTCTTCCATTGCTGATTCAAATCCTGATACTCTATCTTGTACTGATGTTACACCTGCTTGATCAACGATTACTACTGTACCTTCTTTATCTGCTAATGCTTCTGCCATCATTTGTCCTGCAATAAAACCACCTAGTAAGTTGTCTGAAGCAATATGGCTGACAACATCAGCACCTTCTGCTGCTACGTCAACTGTAAATACTGGAATACCAGCATCAACTGCCTCTTGAATGGCTGGTGCTACTGCCTTTGAATCTGGTGGACATACAATGATTGCATCTACTTTCTTTTGAACAAAGTCTCTTATTTGGTTAGATGCAGTGTTAGCATCCCACTCTGCTGATAAGAGTTGCATATCAATACCTAGTGCAGCTGCTTCTTCAATCATTGCAGCTTCCATATCTTGGTAAAATACATGTGTTAATGCTTGAAGGGTTACACCAATTGTTACTGTGTCATCTTCCTCTTCTGCTGCTACTTCTTCTACTTTTTCTTCTTTTGTTTCTTTAGTTTCTTTTACTACCTCTGCCTTAGGTTCTTCCTTAGCACACCCCGCAAACAGTGCTGTTGCCATAACCATAACAAGTAATAATGCTAATAATTTTTTCATTTCTTTCCTCCTAATAAATATATAAGTTTATTGGTTGATTCATGTATAAGTATAGTCTGAATGTTGACCAATGAAACTACACTGACAGCTTCATTAACTTCACAATTCCAGTCATTCATTTTGCTAATTTTAAGACTATGGTCTTTAAAGTCAGCTAGACTGGACAATATAATATTGAATTTGTCCAGTCTTAGATGAAAACCTCAATTCATGGGTGTCTTGCCCCTATTGTCCATACAGTCAGCACATAATTGACACTAAAAAAAAGCCTATCTGATTCCTCAGATAGACTTACACTCTATTATAAATATTTAACTATAACCCATAGCCCTAATCTCTTGTAGCTCAGACCGGAATGATACCATAATGATTGTCTATTAACAACGAATTGGCAACTTAAGCCATCACCTGATAAGTACTCTCTATAAAATCCATCACCTTATCTGCTTCAAAGGGATGACTAATCAAATACCCTTGTAGGTGATCGACTTCCTCAGCTTCTAGATAGGCACGTTGATAATCTGTTTCAACACCTTCTGCCACCACTGACATGCCCATCTCATGGACTAAATCAATGACAGAGCTAACTATTTTACGTTCACGTTCACCTTTTTCTAAGTCCCATATAAAGGATTTATCAATTTTCAATACATCAATAGGCAAGCGCTTCAAATAACTTAATGAAGAATAACCAGTACCAAAATCATCTAAGGCTACTGATATACCAAACTCTCGTAAGTCTTGTATTTGGCTGATTGCCATCTCAAGATCACTGATAAATATACTTTCTGTCAATTCTATCTGTAAACATTTTGGATCGATATCATAGAGCTTTATAATCTCTTTTACACGGCTTACAAAATCCTTCTTCTTAAACTGTATGCCAGACACGTTAATGGATATGTAAAGATTATCCACACCTTGGTCCTTTAGGTCCAACAGTTGTTCACAGGCTTTCTGCAAAACCCAGTCTCCTACATCCAGAATTAACCCTGTTTCTTCTAATATAGGGATAAATGCCAGGGGAGAGACGATGCCTCTTTTGGGAGAACGCCATCGAATTAATGCCTCAAAGCCATTCATCATATCATTATTCAACTTCATCTGAGGTTGATACAATAAGAAAAATTCATCTGAACGGTAAGCATCCATCAATTCTTGTTCCAACTCAATTTTATTTAGTATCTCTACTTCTAACTCTTTACGATAGAATTGGATGTCATTTTTACCATTTTCTTTGGCCTTAATCATGGCTGCATCAGCATCTTTAATTAGATCACTAGAGTTACCTGCATCATCTGGGAAGATAGAGATCCCAAAACTAGCATTGGGATATAACTTATGACCTTCAATGATTAATGGTCGGCTAAAGTCGTCTCTAATGTTAGTCACATACTCATAAATTGTAGACTCATTGTATTCTTCTACAATCAGTGCAAACTCGTCTCCGCCGAATCGACCAATAGTATCCTCTGAATCAATCATAACCATAAAACGATCAGCAACACATTTAAGATATTTATCCCCAATTGCATGGCCAAGTGTATCATTTATTTTCTTCAAACCATTCATATCTATAAATACTAAGGCAAACTTTGTTGATGTTTGCTCTGATAGACCAATTAGGAAATTCAGCTTCTCAATAATCATTTTACGATTTGGTAAGCCAGTTAAAACATCGTTGTAAGCTAAGTGAGTCATCTTCTTTTTACTAGCTCTGATTTCATCTGTATAGGCATGAAGTTTCTCGTTTTGTTGTCTTAACTCTTCTTCTGTAGCTGTCACCTCTTCATAAAGCTGTGTGATTTCTTCTTTTTGCATAATAGTATTTAGATAATCTTCATAGTGGTTCATATAACGATGTTTATAAACTCGGTTCCAAAGGAAACCTACAATCGAAATGAATCCAACAAAGACCAATAAACTAATATAAAAAGTATCTCCAAGGACACTAACTGCATTCATTTTTGTGCTATACAAGTAAATTGCTATAAGGAAGCCAGTCAGACATATACAGGATAGGAGAATACGGTCAAGACGATTAATGCTCATCAAAATCATCAAAAATACTAGGGCAATGCTTACAGTGCCAACAACATTATAGAGGCTTAGCGTCATTGTTACTAAAAGAACCGATATAGCAAAGCTCATAAGTGTCACACGTGCAATCCTATTCTGGATGCGATGAATAATTTGGTCTGTTGTTAAAGTTAGTACGAATATAAAAATGGACGTTAATAGAACGTATAGATAGGGGTCTTGTAACCTAAGACCTATAATCAGATTACATACACTGAATACGCCGCCCAACATTAGAATCATAGCTCCTACCAGATGGTCTTCATACCACCTAATCTGATCCATGTTTGTCTCTTGATGAACAGCTTTTAAAATACCCGGAATAGAGCGCCTTGTCATGGCACCCAAAATAAGTTCACTCATATACTAATTTACCCTCCTACACAAGATTGATTCATAATTAAAGAATTACCAATCATATTTATGTTAAGCCTTAGGTCATACCATCTGATAGCCATTCAAAAGGTACGCGGATTCTTAAGGCTAGGTCAATTAACCCAACTATAATAGTATATCATAGAAATAAAGATAGCTTACATTACAGAATGTTACAAATTTAATTTTTAACAAAAAAGGCCGTATCAGAAATCTCTGATACGGCCTATCATATTATTTTCTTAGTTTTGGCTTCTCGATATCTTTGTATGCCAATAAATAGTTAACACCAGAGACGATAACACCACCACCAATAAAATTTCCAACGGCTACAATACCAAGACTGTAGGAAATACCGAGTAAACTTATAGGCGCTCCAGCAAAGTAGGCGACAAACAGATAATACATATTGGCAACAACATGTTCTGTACCACTTAGGATGAAGACTGTGATGGATAACCATACGACGATAACTTTTGGCATCTCATCTTTACAACTATAAGCAAGACAAACACCTGTAGAAACAATGATGTTACAAAGGATACCACTTAATAATAGCTGCATGGGAGCCATTTCTATTTTATGAATGGCCATAGAACTCACCTTGTCCATCATATCTCCACTAAATATGCCAGCACCGTGGGTTAGTAATGCTATGAAAATTGCCCCAAATAGATTTGCTAGAAGGATCCAAACTAAAATACCGAGGATTTTGTTAAACTTGGTGCGTCCATTGTATACTGCTATCATTACCATGCTATCACTTGTGAATAACTCAGCTTGCATAAGTAAAATGGCAATAATACCAACTGGGAATACGAGTGCACCTAGGAAAAGACCTAAGCCTTTATCTTCAACAACGGTTACAAGTTTTAGGTAGCCAATGGCGCCTAGGGCTATATATAAACCTGCCAACATACCTTGTACCCATAGGATCATATTTGATTTAGCTGCTTTGTGTTTACTTTGATACAAAATATACTCTGTTAATGCTTTTGGTCCTGAATAGTTCTTGGTCATAAGTACCTTCTTTCAAATGTGTGACTGTCCTTGCAACGATTCTACCACGTTTAGTCAGGAGATACTATAGATGTACTTTTTTAGTACCAGATATTTTCTATTTAACTTTTCATAACGGTCCCCAAATTTCATCCTACTTATGTAGAATATAAGGTAAAAAAGATGCAGATTATGAAAAAGGTGATACATGCGAAAGTATGTTGAGCAAAGCTGGAATCTAAAGGGTCTCCCCATGATATAAAGCTGCCATAGTTGACTATGGCAGCTTTTTGTATATCAAAAATGCCTCCATAGCTAACAGTTCTTCACTATAAAAATAGAGAGAATATAATAAGTAGAAAGAGGTGTATTATGAAAAAATTACTATCCGTCCTATTGACAGTGGCTTTAATTGTCAGTTTCTCAGTACCTGTGTATGCTGCTCCGAATACTCAAATTCACTTGAAGCCTGGTGCTGAATCTATACCTGAAGGAGCTATCGTAAGAGCGGTCATAGATATTAGCAGTACATATGTTGATGGTGTAAGTCCATTCGACCCTTACATTGTTAATATTGCTGATGTTACTAACGAAGATACTCAAGAAGGTATTATAGAATATATAGATGGCACTATGAAAGTCAATGTATTTGCCACAAATAGTCCTCAGTATGTATCTTCTGATTTTTCACAAGATGTAACACCATACGTAGAAACTTTTGAAATTAATGGTATTGTACATCAAGTCAACACCGGAAAAGATTCTCCTGATGTAGGCGCTGGAAATGAAGGTGGTGGAACCATTAATTTCTGGTTAAACAACTTAATTGAATTACATGAAGTAACAGTGGCTTTGACACCTGAGTCCCCTAGCGGTTCAGCTACTTGGACTGGTAATAATACTTATTACAGTGGTGATGATGTAGATCTTACATTTACAGCTGAATATGGTTATGAAATTACTAATGTTACAAAAGATGGAACTTCAATTCCAGACTTTAGTCAAGATAGTATTACTGATATTCAAAGTGATGTTGCCTACTTAGTAACTACAGAAAAAGTTGATTTCACATTAACAACAACCTACAAAGATGATGGTGTTGTTATAAGCGGTCCTGAGATGGATTATATCCCATACTTAGACAGTTTCACTAAGAACTTTACTGCTCCTGAAGGTTACACAATCGAAGGTGTCTATGTAGAAGGTTCTGCTACTAGTGAATTGAACCTTTCCAAATATGATATCTTATCTATGGAAGCTGATGTAAATATTGTTGTTGAACTTGAAATGATTACATATGATTTGACAATAAGCTATACTTATCCTGATGCAACACCTGATTCTATGCCAGTTGATTATACTTATGATTATGGTGAAGATGTAGGTACAGTATTGTTTGATGATTTTGATGAATTACTTTATAAGATTAGTAATGTAACACTTAATGGTGGCAATATTGGAAATGGCCCAAGTGATGATGTTGGTAATATTTTTGCAGATCATCATTATATTGTAACCCTAATTGATATTGAAGTTGAACCTATAACTTTTGATATAACAATTAATGGTGATGGTGGAGCAGATTATGACGGCCAAGGTACCTATGTTCAATACCTTGATGTTACACCTACATTCTGGGCACTTGATGGTTATCGTTTAGACAAAGTAACGGTTTCTGTAGATGGTGGTACTGCAGCAGATCTAAGTATTACTAATCCATATGCAGTTCTATCTGATCCAATTGATGATATAGACAATGACTATCACTATGAAGTCACTACGATTAAAGAACTTACAGTTGAAGTAATTGTAACACCTACAGGCAAAGCAACGCCTGAAGGTAGTTGGACGGTTGACGAAGGTGATGACCTTGATCTTACCTTTAAGCCTATTGAAGGTTATGCAATTGTAGAAATCATTCGTGTATCAGTAGAAATGGGTGAAGAGACAATACTAGAAGAAGGTGTTGATGACCCAATACTTGATGAAATGGTTTGGGACGATGTTGATAGCATGTTTGAAGATGTGACTTTCTATGTAAAACTTGTGCCATTATACGAAGTTGAAGTTGTCGTTATGACACCTGGTACTGCTAGTTACACTGCTGATCTTGAAGGTATTGACTTGGCAGGATCTGGACCATATGATTATACTTTTGAAGCACTTGACCATTATGACCTAGATAAAGTAGAAGTGAATGGTGTAGCACTTACAGATCCGTCAGAATTTGAGATTGCGTCACTTGATCAAGATTATTTAATTGAGATATATACAGTTCCAGAATTGTATAAGATAGAAATCAAAAGTGTTCCAATCGAAACCATCCTTGAACATGGCTTTGAAGAACTTGATATTGTTTATAACACAGATAAAGGTACAGTCACATTCACTCCTATAGAAGGCTGGGCAATTAGTTATGTTGAGTTAAATGGATTTAGTGAAGGTGATATAGATGAATATGAAATCGGATTAATCGATATGGATTATGAATTTATTGTTCACACATATGAGATTCCTGCACCAGGTGTGATGATTGATAAAGCTTCTGTTGTTTCAGAAAGTAATTTATCACCAAAAGGTACTTGGAATATTGGTGAAACAGTTACTTATCTCATCACTGTTATGAATACAGGGAATGTACCATTAGAGTATTTGATAGTAGAAGATCTGGATTTAGGTATCACAGAAGAATTCTTTAATTTAGCAGCTGGTAGTGAAGTTTCATTCACTGTAACAACGTCCTATAGTTCAAGTGGAAATAAGTCTAACACCGCTGTTGTTGAAGCCTATGAGTTCTATTATGATCAGGAAGTTGTTGACGAACCATTAGTTGATAGAGATACAGCTAACGTATCAATTCGTGAACCTTTTACACCTGAAAAGGTTACCTATACCTTAGAATTAGGTTCTACAGAAGGTGGTAGCTTCGTTGGTCAAGAAGGCATCAAAACCTACAACAGTGGTACAGTGGTTGCACTGAAGTGGAAGACAGATGAAGGTTATGAATTTGTTGGTTTCTCTGAGGATTCTAATGATGAAGACTTAAGTGATACTAATCGTATCACAATGAATAGTAATAAGAAGATATTCTTAATATTTGAACCAATTATTGAAGTCATTGAGGAAGAGGATCCAATTCCAGAAGCACCACCAGTACTTGATGAAGAAATACCAGATGCACCTATTCCAGAAACAAGCGGTTTACCAACATTCCTATTCACAGCACTAGGAACATCCTTTGTAGGATTAGGTCTCAAAATAAAGAAGCAAACTAAATAGCGACTCGTCGCATTTTGTTCATAGTTACTGCCAAGTTCCCAGTCTCTTCTACCCTTTTTACTGGGGGCTTGGCATCTTTTTGTCCTTTTTTATTGAATCAATTTTCTTTTGGTTAAGATGATAGCCATGATAGCTATCAATATCTGCCCAAAAGACACACCTAGGATCATACCTATAAATCCACCAATAAAAGCACCAATATATAGACATGGCATTAGTATAGCAATGGTTCCTACAGCATTAATAAAGACAGCATACTTGGGTTTACCGACTGCATTAAAGCTTTCACTCAACCAATTATATTGGTTAAGACCTATACTTCCAATAAGCATGATCTTTAGATAGTTCGCCGCATAGCTAATGACTACTGGATCATTAGAAAATACACTTGCAAATAACTTACCAAAAGGTAGAACAATAACTAATAACATAATCCCATAAACAACGGCTATTCTTATAAGCAATCTTCTTGCTTCCATCACCCTTGTAAATTTCTTAGCACCAAAATTCTGTCCAATAATTGGTACAATAGCAACACCTACAGCCATACTAATAATGGTGGCAAAACTTTCAATTCTTTGACCAGCCGCTATAGCAGCAACAGCTATAGAACCGACGGCCATACCAGCAGCTAACCTAGTCATAAAGGCTCTAACAAACTGGGGCAATAATCTAACTAAAACGTTAGGTATACCAATTCTAAGTATGGCTCCCCAAGACTCCAGAAGTTCTTTAAATGATTTATAGTTAAAGTCTAAAAGCTTATAATGAAAATGAACAAAGCCAAGAGACAAGACCATACCAAAGGCACGAGATATAATGGTTGCTAAAGATGCACCAGCAATCCCCATAGCTGGTATACCAAAATAACCAAAAATAAGTATAGGGTCTAAAATTATATTCAAAACAGCACAGGTTAACATGACATATAAAGGTCTAACCATATCTCCCATGGCTCTCATACTTGAATCACTAACTGGTGGCACTACAATAACAAAAGCACCTATATACCAAATACTCATATAATCAATAACCAATTTTAACGATTCACCTTCAGCACCCAACAGCGTAAAAAGAGGTTTCATTGTCAAAAATCCCACTACTGAAATAATCATTACTGCCAATATAGAGAGCAAAATACCATCAGTAGCTATTCGATGCATTTTATGCTCGTTGCCACTACCCATAGCCCTTGCTAAGACTGAGCCTGCACCCAAACTAATACCACTTGATAAAGCACCAATAATCATAATGACTGGGAAGGTAAATCCCATAGCTGCTAAAGCATCTGTCCCAAGTCGTGATACAAAGAATGTATCTGTTAGGTTAAAGGCTGTAATGGCAAACATGCCACCAATTGACGGTAACATGAGTCTAAACATATGTTTTTTTATACTTCCATCTAATACATTCTTCTGATTCATAACTTGCCTACTTTCTAAATAACTATGAGAATAGTATAACAGCCTTTGGAAAGAAAAGACAAATAAAAAGTACCCAGTCTTTAGGACTGGGTACCACTATGACTAATCTCTAATTTTTACTTATTGCCTTTGCCGTTATTACCGTTATTACCATTGTTGCCTTTTTCATTATCCTTGTCTTTAGGCCCTTCATCAGAATCCTCGTCTTCATCTTCCTCAAGTTCTTCATCACCATAAAGTGCCCATAAAGCTTTGACATCTTCATAAATTTGATCTAGGTCAGGATTTTCTTCTTTAAGAGCTTCATCAATGCTAGTTACATCAACCTCAAGATCCACAAGCTTATCAAGGAATCTTTCAATTTTATCAACATCTTTGTTCTTCTCTGTACGAATCACTTTACCCTTTTCCTCAAACTTAGCAACATTATCTTTGTTTGAGAAATAGTCAGACACCTTCATTGTTTCACCATCTATTGTTATTTGGCCCTGTACAACTAGTAGTCCTAAAGGCACTTTCTTTCCCTCAGCCTCTCGGAGCTCTACTTTTGTCGCTTTAATCAATGCTACATTCACTTCAGTTAAGACATCACTTTCAGCTATCTTGGCTTCTAACAAGGCTCTTAATGAACCTTCTTTTGCCTCATCTTCATCTTCTTCATCTTCTTCATCGTCTTCGACATCAGCTACTTCTTGGTCCTCGGTCTCTTCTTCCATATCAACGGTAGTTACAAGAACATAATCTTCAATTTCGTCATCAGCATTTATGAAACCTGCATTTTTAACAATTGTCACAATAGCTTCTAGTGCATCATCAGCAGCTAAACCAATCATGTCACCCCAGCCATCATAGTCATCTATATTACTGAAGTCCAATGTCTTTGCATCTTTGTTTAAGGCGTGTATACCAATGACAACATTTTCCTCGTCTAGAGATACTTTGATACTAGGATTAATATCAATCGTCATAACAGTTGCAACCTTAGATAGGTCTATTAACAAGCTATCTTGACTGTCTTCCACTTGATCCTCTTCAACAGCTACATCCGTTGATTCCTCAACGACTGCTTCTTCAATCTCATAAGGTTCCTCTACAAGCTCAGTAGGAGTGACACCATTGTTCAATGCTAATGCTCCTATAAGCATTGCAAAGAATACTAAAGAGGCTGCAATGGATACAAATCCACGTTTGGATAAACCTCTATGTTCACGACTTATTATATCCTCATCGTGGTAATATATTCTTTGTCCTAATTCACTCCCCTCTTTAAGAATCAATCTATGATACTCATGAGAAGGATTTACGACAATTATTGATTTTTCATTTACTTTAACTACAATCCCTTTATTCATTCTGGCACCTGCTTTCCATTTCACTATAAACTACGTGTAAAGCTTGATTTTTAGGGACGTTTTCTTATAGATTAACGGATTTGTAACATTTATTCATAGTTTAGCCATTCTTTTAAGGCTTCGAGGTTCTTAGTGAGTATAATAATACATGCAATTATAAAACTTTTACTTCCCTTTATCACTTTGATACTAACCAAAAAACGCTCTGCGATTTTAGTAATTGGTAATCTAAATTTGCTATAGAAGAATTGAATCAGGTCTTTTTCATGACTTGTTTTAACAGAAATATCAACAGCATTCTTTCTAGTATCTATATGTTTTGGTGCTTGATCCGTTAACTGGTCTAGAGTAATCTTAAAAAGACCCAATGTCCGTTCAAACACTTCAATTTCATTAACAATTTCATACTTTTCTTCTATGCTCATTTTCTGGCTTGCTGGTTCTTCAATTGATTCTATATTTTGATGATAATGTTTTTTTTCATTTAATATATATGACTTAACTCGACTTTCAATGACAATGGCGGCATAAGAAAGAAACTTACCTTTATCAGGTTCATATCTTTCTATCGCCTCATAAAAAGCCATAAGCCCAATGGATAATTCTTCATCATTGTCTATCTCAACATAAGATCGTTTTGTATTGGATACAATTCGAATAATATATGGTTTATACTGCTCAATCAGGTCACTGATTCCTTTTTCATCTTTGTTGCTACGAAGTTCAACAACCTTTTCATCTAAAGTATTCATATGGCACCTCAATTTAGTTAAAGTAACTATTCCTGTTTTATTGCCTTTTTAAGACCTATAAATAAGTGGATCAAACCAATGGATAGGATTATATGACCTAGTCCAGCCATGCCAGCAATACCAGCGTCAGCACCTTTTGATAAGTCCATCATTTCAACTTCACTTATACCTCTTACAAACATCATAATCAAAGTCCAGATAAAACCAATGTTATAGAGTAGGAGGAAGTGTTTCATTACCTTCATTTCCTTAAGATCAAATAATCGATATAAAATAAAGACAATCAACATGAATAACATGCCCATGCTTAATGTATGTGTATGAACAACTGATAACATGGTATCTCCTTCAAACCCTGCTATCTTTGTGTATTCTCGATAAAACAAACCAGATAATAGACCTAATATGGCATAGAAGAAAGCCAAGTTTAATGCTTTTTTCATAGTAACTCCTTTCAACCTGAATGTAAATCGTTTCTCCCTTAGTATATCAGTAAATGATAGCGATTACCAATAATTGAGTATAAAAAAACTAACCCAAGTATAGGTTAGTTTTTATGAATATAATATTTGTTTCTTAGTATTTCACACAAGTCACTGACAATGGTTTTAAATCTAAAGAATCACTCACTTCAACTTCATCCACATAACCCTCAACGTTAAAAAACTTAAGACCAGTGTCTTCTAATCCTATTAATACCTCAATGTTATTAGGGTTAAAGTATATATCTATTGATTTGTAATTGTTATGTAAGTCCTTGGACTTTAAGGTGTACTTAATACAGTGGTGATCTAAATGTTGGACCTCAATATGGTCATCTAATTCCTTAGCATACATAAACCTTAGCTCAGGTAACTGCTTTCTTAACTTAATCAGGTCTTTTACATAATTAATAGATTCTTGATTCTCATCTTTCTGTTGCCACCTGATCATATTCACTTCATCTGATGAGTTATAACTATTGTGGTCTCCTTGTTTAGACCTAAAGAACTCTTGCCCAGCATGTAAGAATGGTATACCTTGGCTTAACATGACAATTGAGGTGATAAATCTATGATGGGCTTTTATGATGTCATCTGATTGATCTACCAAGGTCATCTTAAGCTTATCCCACAGGGTATGGTTATCATGACACTCTACATAATTAAGTGTATATTTAGGGTCTTTGAAATTAGGCTCTAGAGTTTTATCTCCAATTGTAATTTCCTTGGACGTTCCCATCAATAGGTGAATGGTTTCAATGGACTTGCTTACATCTCCAGAGCCGTAACCACCTTCAGACAATTTCTCATCCATTGTACCACCTTTAATTGCCTCTCTGAAAATATCACTGAAGTGGGCAATGTTAGGCATCATAGAGTGGTTCATCATTGTTGCTTTCTGATCATCTGGTAAAAGGGTTGGCATATTCCAGCCTTCACCATACACCATAGCATTTGGATCAATCTTAAGGGTCTGATTAGCTATATCATTCATTGTGTTAATGTCCAAAATACCCATTAGGTCAAATCTAAATCCATCAAATCCATACTCTTCTATCCATATCCTCGTTGATTCCATAAGGAAGGCTTTAACCATAGGTTTGGTTGAATCTAGGTCATTGCCACAGAAAGAGCCATTAGAATCATTACCTTCTCCGTCTAACCTAAAGTAGTAACCAGGTACAATCTTCTCAAAAGCTGATGCTTCACGGTCAAACATATGGTTGTAAACAACATCCATAATCACACGCATACCTCTTTTGTGTAAATGGGCAATTGCCTGCTTAAGCTCTATAACACGACTATATGGATTATTAGGCTCCATTGCATAACTACCCTCCGGCAGGTTATATTGGACTGGATCATATCCCCAGTTATAACGTTCATATTGGTTTTCTTCATTAACCGTCCCAAAGTCATAGACTGGCAATAATTGAATGTGAGTCACACCAAGGTCTGCCAAATAGTCAACACCTGTTATGCCGCCATTCTCTGTCTTAGTGCCATCTTCTGCTAAGCCTAGAAACTTACCCTTATGCTGTATACCACCACTCTCATCTGTTGAGAAGTCTCTAACATGGAGTTCATATATAATGGCATCTGTATATTTGTCTAATGGTGATAAGTCTGCTTTATTTTGTTCTACTTTTGCCTTATCCAAATCAATGACATAACTACGAGCATGGTTAGCGGTTGATGCTCTTGCATATGGATCTGTAGCAATGTTCATTATATCTCCAAAATAAACATGGTAAACATAACTATAAGATTCATAATCCCCATTTAACACTAGGGTCCAAACACCATAATCACCTCTAGTCATATCTGTAGTTATCTCATCATCATCTTTAAGTAAGTGACATCGAACCTCGTCAGCTGTTGGTGCCCAGACCTTTAAAATTGTCTTTTCAGATGTATAGGTACACCCCAAATCCTTCCCTTTGTATATGTAAGCATCAAACCCTGCTTTTTTACCTATATCCACTTTATCAAGACTTGTCATAATAAAATCTCCTTCAAATCAGTTAATCGGTTAAGTATTCTTATTGTATCAAGATTTATAGTCTACGTAAAGGGCTTACAGGAATTTGTTATGCGATTAACTAGTTCCTTAGGATTTGCATAAAAGTGGTATACTTAATATACGATTTTTACAAGGAGGTAGATATGAACTATTATTGCGCATTTCTAAGAGGTGTTAATGTTAACAACACACGAATGAAGATGGATGAATTAAGAGCCGCTTTCCTTCGTATGGGTTATGAGAATATCAAGACCATTCTAGCTTCAGGTAATGTCATCTTCGCTACTAGTGAACTTAACATGACCATAGAAGACCATAAAGAACGTATCGAAATGGCTCTAAGTCTGGATTATGCCTATGAAGCCTATGTGATTATGAAAGATTTAGAAGGCATTAATTATATTATGGAAGAAGCCAAAGGACATACAATTCCAGATAACTATCACCACTATTTATTGCTTACTAATAACGATGAGATACGACCAGAGCTTCAAGGGGTATACCCTACACTTAATCACGCTGATCTAGAGGAGCTGATCTTTGATCCTCATGGGATATACTGGATTGTTCCCAAGGGTGATACACTTCAGTCTGACTTTGGCAAGGAAGTGCTTGGGAAGAAGAAGTATAAAAGTAGGCTTACATCCAGGACAATTAATACAATTGCTAAGGTACAGAAGTATATGGAAGGACTTAAGTGATAAATGATTAAATGAACTTACTGAAAGGGGCACGAAATAAATAACTGGAAAGACCCATGACATACCTTTATAAAGTCTAAACCTTCATGTTTCTATCTGTACTTTTCATGCCTTTTTCATTATAATCTTCTAATCCTTTTCTTATACCTCTTGACTTTATTCACACTTAGTACTATAATGACACTAACATATGATAGTATCTATTTGATAATAAGAAGGAGTGTTAAGAATGAAAGCATTAGTCGCAAAAGCATTTGGTGGTCCAGAAGTCCTTAATTTACAAGAAGTATCTAAGCCTACACCAAAGGATAATGAAATCCTTGTTAAAGTAAAAGCCGTTGGTATTGCCATAGGTGATTTATATCTTATGAAAGGTCAACCTTACTTGGTTCGTTTCATGGGTTCAGGTTTATTTAAGCCTAAGAATAGCATTCCTGGTAGTGACTTCTCTGGTATCATTGAATCTGTTGGCAAAGATGTTTCTAACTTTAAAGTAGGTGATCAAGTCTTTGGTGATGTCTCAAACTATGGCCAAGGTGCTATGGCTGAGTACCTTGTAGTTAAAGAAAGTCTTATAGCACACAAACCTTTATCTAGCTCCTTCGAAGAAGCTGCTGTAGCCCCTGTATCAGCCGTCACAGCCCTTCAAGCAGTTGATTATGCCCATATTAAGGCTGGACAAGAAGTCCTTATAAATGGAGCTTCTGGCGGCGTTGGTTATTATGCTCTACAGATTGCTGTAGCAATGGGTGCCGAAGTCACAGCAGTATGTAGCACAAGACATATTGATATGGTCAAGAGCCTTGGTGCAACACATGTCATCGATTACACCAAAGTGAATTTCTCAAAAGCAGGTAAGAAGTATGACGCAATTCTGGGTGTTAATGGTTATCAACCTTTAAAAGCCTATGCTAGCTGCCTGAAAGATTCTGGTATATATGTAACCGTTGGTGGGGAAATGAAACAGATATTTGCTGGTATGTTATTTGGTAAACTCCTATCAATGAACAAAAGTTACTCACTAACTTCAATGGGTGAGTGTAAGCAAAATACTGCTGACCTGACAAGAATTAAAAACATGTTTGAGAGCGGACAGCTAAAATCCATCATCGATCGTACAGTTCAACTTGAAGAAGGTAAAACAGCCTTTGAACTTTTTGATAGCAAAGAACGACTAGGGAAAGTGGCAGTGACTGTGTTATAATAATGGTATCATTATGATTATAAGAGAGGTTTACCATGAAAGATTTCCTAATAGATGACATGGGTCTTACTGAATCCCAATATTTAGATAAATATGATATCACAGCTTTCGATCGTCCATCACAGACAGTCGATATTTTGCTCCTAACAGTTTCAGATAATGAAGTTGATAATTATCGAAAGCTACCTGAGAAGAGTTTAAAAGTACTGCTAATTAAGAGGAAAGAACATCCTTTTATACATAGATGGGCTTTACCAGGTGGCTTTGTACGTCTTGATGAAAGCCTAGAAGAAGCTGCTTATAGAGAGCTAAAAGAAGAGACAAATGTGGATCAAGTTTACCTTGAACAACTCTACACTTACGGTGATGTAGACCGAGACCCAAGAGGCCGTATCATTAGCACCTCTTATATGTCCTTAGTCAACACTAACGAGATTAAGATGAGGGCCGGAACAGATGCCCTAGAAGCCAAATGGTTTGAAGTTGTATATAATCTGGCCAAGGAAGTGAGAGAATCGACAGATACTGGATTTATTGAAACTAAGACTTATGATCTTACCTTAAGCCACCAAGATATATTACTAAAAATGACCATAGCTGTCATTCGAACTGTCGAAGGGAAACATGTGTCTTATAAGAGGGAAATTGTCTCAAGTGAAGATGTTGCTTTTGACCACGGACGTATTATTCAATACGGTGTTGAGCGTTTACGTCACCAGTTACCCCAAGGTGATGTTGCTTTTCATCTCTTGCCTAGCCACTTTACCCTTACAGAACTTCAGAAGGTATACGAGAACATACTAGGACGCCCACTTCTTAAAGCTAATTTTCGTAGAAAAATAGCCCCAATGGTGACTGAGACAGACCTTCGTACAACAGAAGGTGGTCACAGACCATCGAAGCTATATATGTATAACCCTAAGTGGGTTGATTTAGTTTAATCTATTGCTGTCTACTTCTTGCTACAATTCTTGCCACCTCTTGAAGACCAGGAATGGCGTGGGCGTAGAACTGTTTATAAGCATCACAGAAGTAGTTGAGACCAAGTTCTCCATGACCAAGTTCACGGTGACGTCGACAACCACTTCTGCATAAAGGGAAAAAGTCACAATTTTTACAGGCATCCTCTTTCTCCATGGAGTCTTGTACAAATTTGTGGCCTTTTTTATGTGTTTTGATAGCTTCAAAGTCATCTTCCATAATCTGACCAATCTTCCATTCATCTAAGACATAAAAGTCACATGGATAAACAGAGCCATCGGCTTCAATCACCGCATTCACACCACAGACACCCATCATGTCACAACTCTCTGGTGGATAACCAAGAATCATCTGGACTAAATTATCAAACATCCTTATACTCACATAATCGTTCTTCATGAAATCTTCATACCACACATCAAATAAATGGCACAGGAAATTACCATAATCTGCTGGACTTAGTGAATGTTTGGCCTGTCCTGGCTTAACACCTAACTCGTCTAAACATGGTATAAACTGAAGATATCTGTAGTTATGTTTTTTGAAAAAGTTATAGATCTTCTTAGGATGTTTTGCAACTGCCTTATTCACAACACTAAGTATGTTAAACTCCACCTTATGTTTGGTAAAAAGATCTGCAGCAGCCTTCACTTTCTTAAAGGTGCCCACTCGACTATGGTCTAAGCGATTTAAGTCATGAATGTCTTTTGGACCATCCATCGATAACCCAACTAAAAACTGGTTGTCATGAAAGAACTGTGCCCAGGCTTCATCTATCCTATAACCATTGGTTTGAATGGCATAATTCACTTGTACTTTATGATGGTTGTGGACCTCTACAAACTCAATAAGTTTTTTATAAAAATCCAATCCTACAAGCGTTGGCTCACCACCCTGAAAGGCAAAGGCAACAAAATCATCTGCATGTTCTAAGGCTTTTTTCACAAGGGTTTCCAATGTTTCAAGGCTCATAAATCCATAATTCTCTATTTCTCTATTGCTTGCCACATCATAATAGAAGCAATACTTACAGTTCATATTACAACCACCTGATGCAGGTTTTATTAATATCGTTTGATTTGGCATAAGATCCTCCTGAAGTCATATTATACCATCTTCTAAGATTTTTTCACAGCTTCTATCCATAATGGTCAAAACTTATTCTAGTACAATAAAAGCAGCATACTAGGCAAACAAGATGACGAATAGCCATATACCATCCGATTTCATCCTCTTTTATCCTTGTATCCTGCTATCATTATTTTGTCTCTTAAATATTTTCTTTATCCTATGTGAAAGATCATATCCACAAGTATAAACAAATAGTTAGCAACAACACCAGATACAAGTCCGCCCAGTGTATGTGACCAAATTGCCTTACCAGATAATTTTCTAGCACCTAAAGATTCCATCATTGATATATGAGTAGATAGGTAACCACTCCATGTTGTACCCATCGCTGTAAAAACCGCGATATCTTTGATCGTAATATAACCATTATCTAAGAAGTTGGGTATAAAACCAAGGGCAGCTCCTGCTGAACCAAGGGAAGTTAAAGGGAAGGCCACAGCTTCTGCTGATGTAAATCCAAATAGTGGCTTAAATATAAACATTAAGTATTGACCAATAAATGGTAGGAAACCAATGCCTTCTTTAGCAGCTCCAGTATAGCCACCATCTGGCATACCATTGGTAAGTAATATAACAATAGTTGATATGATTAGGATACCTGGTATGATCTGAAGACCAATGTCCACACCGTTACGACCACCATCTAATGATGATTCTAATAGTCTATTAAATGAACCACCGTCTCTAACGATACGATCAATTTCATCACCCTCAACCTTTTTAATTGGATTAGGGTCCTTATCTATACCAAAAAACTTTCTAGAGTAATGAGTCAGCAATCTAACACTTACAACACTACCAACAATAGAGGCAAACACACCTAAGAAGGTTGCAGCAATAAAGTTACCATCGTATCGCCCCTGAAAAGAAATCATAGCAATAGCTATAACAAGTCCCATACCAAAGGATGTACCAAGATTACATAAAACAGGAATCTGGTAATCTTTAAACTGTTTGCTAAATTCCTTTTCTCTTGATAAAGATACAATCGCTGGGTTATCTGATAAATAAGCTGTTACAGCACCAAGTGATGCAACACCTGGAAGGTTATAGATGATTTTGGTAATTGGTGACAAGACCTTGTTCAATAAAGAAATGACGCCGAATTCTGAGAAAATCCCCCCAAGGGCTCCAGTCAGTACAGCAACTGCCATAATCCATAAGGCAATATCAACCAATAAATAATAGGCTGTATTAATGAATGTATTCATAAAGTTTGATACACCCATAATAGCACTAAAAACAATAAAAGCTCCGGCAAAAACAATTAAGGTAACATATGTCTCTAAAGTGACTGCTTTTTTTCTCATTTCTTCCTCCATAAACGATGAAAATTGTCTTACCGCGTCTAAGTATGCCCACAAATTATATCTTCACACACGGTTTATGCTTCAATTATATCGCCTGAATGTAGATATGACAATATATTTTATAGTAATAATGGCCAAAGTCCAAAACGCCGAAAAAATTTGTTTTATAGGGGTCAAAATTTAAAAAAACAAAAAAAAATAGGCCACTTTAGGCCTATTTTATACATCATTTTACTCATGTTCAATGTTCAAGATATCTTTATTGAACTTAACTGCAGGCATTGGTTTGCCAAGATAGTAACCTTGAATGGCATCACATTCCAATTCCTTTAGTAAGTCATATTGTTCTTTGGTTTCTACACCTTCAGCTATGGTCTTAAGTCCCATACCTTTAGCCATCATAATTATAGCACGAACAATTAGGTGATCACTATTATCTGTTGTAATGTTATCTATTAGTTCTTTTGCTATTTTAAGTATATCAACATCATACCTCTTTATATAACTTAAGGAAGAATAACCTGTTCCAAAGTCATCAATTGATATCCAAACGCCTAATCCAGACAAAGTAGTAAATATCTCTTCTAACTTCACCGCTGAATTTAGGGCAGAGTTTTCAGTAATCTCAAATTCCATCCATTTGGGGTTTAACTCATTTTCCAGAAGAAGGTTCTCAATCTTAGGTATGAAATGTATGCTATCAAGACTTAGGGGTGATACATTCACACTCATAACCAGATCTTCATTAAGTAAGGTATTCCACTGCTTAATCTGTTTGGCTGCCTTCTCAAATACCCAGTCACTTAGCTCAAGTATAATGCCTGACTCCTCAGCAATTGGAATAAACTCACCAGGTGATATAAAACCAAGCTCATGATGATACCACCTAAGTAAGGCTTCCATACCAACAAGCTTATGACTCTCTGTACTAAATTTAGGCTGATAATATAAGGCAAAATCACGGTCGAAATCAGCATTTTTTATCAGCAACTCAATTAAGTTACGACGCTCAATCTGATCAATCAAAGCTGAGGAATAGAGTATATATTTATCTGCCTGCTCAGAATTTTTAGCATGGTACATTGCAATATCAGAGTATTTCATCAAGTCTCCAACATTAAGAGCATCTTTAGGAAATCTTGCAATACCAATACTAATGCCAATGTAAAACTGGTAATCATCAATCTTAACTGGTTCTTCTAACAGTCCAATAATCTGCTGACTCAATTGCTCAAGTTCCTTAATCTGGTCACTTTCACAGACTACTGCAAACTCATCTCCACCAACCCTGTAGTAAACACATCGATTCTTGCGATTCTTCTCAAATCTATCTGCTACTTCTTTGAGTACATGATCACCCATAGCGTGTCCATGAACATCATTAATGATTTTGAATCGATCAAGGTCCATAAAAAGAACTGAGAAATGTTGGTCTTTATGTTTAATCCTTTGTTTAAGTCCTTCAATGAAATAGTGTCGATTATATAAACCCGTTAACTCATCTTTGATAGACAGCGTTGTCAATTCCTTATTCATCTTCATCAAGGCCCGTGTCCTGTCCTCTACTAAAGCCTCAAGCTCTTCTGATATTCTTTGTTCCTTCTTAATAATTATCTCTGCCATTGATGCTCTGTTTAGATAAAAACCAATAAACTGATAGACAATAATAGCCACTGCAATAATGGCAAAGTGAGCAAGATTAATTCGACCAAATGCAAATAGGACTAGAGGTATAGCAGCTAACCAAATGGTTAATGGTGATACGCGAATATTCTCTGGAACTTCTTTGTCATATTTGGTTTCTACTGTTTTATAAGTCGTTTCCACGTGTTTTGCAATAACAATAACCGTGAACGTTGCCAGGAATAAGGTATGGACTAGAATTGGTGATACATATGTACTGAAAGATACCTCTACTGCCCTTAACATATCTGCAGCAAAATAGAAAAGGAAAGATGTAATAATAATATACAGGTTTATAGATATATTTTTCACCCTTGTTGAAGTGATCAGTACTAGTACAATGGAGAGGGCAAGTAGGTCAGTTGTCATATAAATACCTAAGTTAATTAAGTCTAACAAAGGAATACCAGATGATTCTAAGTTGGAGAAAATCAAAGCACTTGCAAGACCTGTAACAATAACCAGCATGACCAATATGTCTAGAATCAGCTTAACACGGTGCCATTTAGAAATATTCTTAATGAAATAAGTAGAGACAGCCATTACCATAATAATATTTGATATATTATATAAATAGACTAAATAGGACATGGCTTCTAATCTCATATCTATAAAATTATTGATATAGAAAATAACGGTATTAATAATAGCCCATGATAAAGGCATCATAGCTAATAAGACCCATAATGATTTATACTTGGAATTTTTCACACTGAACAGAACAAATAAACCTGAATAAAACATCAGTACAATAGATATAACATCTGCGAATGCATTTGATGTCGGCGCTATCACAATATATGAAAATAACAAGACAAGTTGTATCAACATAAAGTACAAACTTTTGTTGCCATCAACTTTTCTGACCATGCAATCACCCCGTTGCTGAATAGATAAAAGTACCTACTTATTATACCATGTTAGTGTCCCTAGTGTCATGTTAATTGACTTATTTTCACTATTATTACAATTTTTTCACCATATAATGGACTTTCTCTACAGAAGTAAGCCATTTTAACCATTTAACATTTTCTGTCTTCTTAACAACAAAGCCTTTTCTTTCATATAGCTTTTTGGCTCCTTGGTTTCGCTCAATAACATTAAGAGAATATTGCCAGATATGGCTTGTTTGACGGGCAAAATCTTCACCAAATTCTAGTAGCTTTCCTCCAATACCTTTTCCTCTAAACTCACCAGACACAGCTATAAAGTCCACCATCATCTCTCCACGCCTTATAACTGAGTCAAGAATTAAGACTTCGATTCCCGTTAGAATCATGGGCCAAATACCAAAACGTTTAAATAATGGTCCAACTTTAAAAGAAGGTCTTTTCAGCTTGGCGTTTGCCTTCCATTTTAGGTATAATATGCCTGCCACATGCCCATCTATAGTTGCAACGTAATGACCGGGCATAAGCGATTCGTGAAACACTTTAGCATGAACCATCAGATCATATAAATCCTGATCAGAAAAAGTATCTAAGGCTACTAATTTACCCCGAAAGGCTTCAACCATAATCTTAGTTGCCATCTCAAAATCCCTAGGCTCCATTTGCCTTATTACAATTGAATCACTCATTTGTGTCCTCACTTTCACCATATAAGGTCACCATCATCTGGTCTGTTAGGGGTAGCTGCCACTTTATATGTTGCCAGATATGTTTTGGTATCAGGGATATGTCATCAATATGCTCTAGTTCTATATAATTTGCCCCTGTTAAAATCTTCCTTGCAAGTTGAAGTTTATCTTTCTTGGAAGTGTGGCCAGCCCAGAAATTGCGTTGCTGTTCACTTAACATTGCCCGTGCCACCTCAACAAGGACTACTTCATCTTCTAAACCTGTATCTACTAATCGTATGAGCCTTTGTATCTGATTGAAATTCTTCATAATCTTGTCGTCCACAGACCCTTTTGATTGAGATAGGCTTGTTACCAGACTGTCTTTCAACTTATGTTCCGCCTTGTTACTTACCATGTAGCGATCCTTAAAAAGATCTGGAGCTGCAGCTAAAACCTCATCTATGACCCCTAGAATCCTGCCATCTACTAGTCGAGCAACAATCGTTTGTCTTGCTTCCTTGGTCAGATTATTGAGTTGATTCAACTGATCTGCTGATAGACTTCTTATGATTTTCCCTCGACTCACCAACTTATCTTCATCTTCGATATTTAGGTCTCTATAAGCTTTAGCCTCTTGCTTTGATGATAAGGGCAAACCAAGTTGCAATTGCTCTCTATGAAGCTCTGACAAGTTATCATAATCAAGAAGAAAGAGTTGGGTATCAATAAACCCTGTCACAAAACGGTCCATTATTTCTTCTCTTTCAGCTATAATGACCTCTTTAGACTTAATAACCCTCTCAACTTGGTGAACATCGATACCGACATATTTCTGATAGCAAGTTGAACCTAGTTTAAGTGTGATTTCTTTGGTCTTATGTTCAAGAATGTATTGGTGGCGGATGGCTTTACCGCACTGGCACCTGTAGCCTCGCTGTCCTTCACCTGCATCTAATACATCTACAAGTGACCATTCTTCGATACAAGCATCCACATCCTTAAGATCATCCGGGTCTTTTAGGAATTTCCCCTTAAGTTTAACCCTCTCACTGGTGAGTTGATCATATCTGCTCTGTTTTATATAATTGTCTAAGAATGATTCTTGTAATTTCGTTAACATTGGATTCCTCTAAGTGTGTATGTTGTATCAATATTATATCAGATCAAAGGCGACTTCATCGCTTTTGCAGCGCCGAATATGGTCCGAAGGACAATTTCATTACATATTCGTGTGCTTCCTGCGGGGAATTTTTTGTTTGCTGGAAAGTATGACTTTCCTAGAAAACAAGAAAAGACCACTGAAAGTGGCCTCTTTAAGGAGCAGTAAAATCAAATTCTATAATGCTACCAGTTAAATTAGTTGTGTAACTATTATCAGCAACTGTAATATTGTTAAGAAGAATCTCTGTAACCATAACTTCTTCAATTCCAGTCACAGTCAGTTCTAGTAAGTACTTTCCGTTCTTCTCAGCTAGAACATATGTTGTACTGGTAATTAAATCATCTGATAAAGGTATTGTTCCAACACCATCATTATGTTCTAAAACATTAGCATTTACCTGTATATATTCACCTAAAGCCACATCTCCAACACTACTAACTAAGTTAAACCTTCTGGCATTCCTAACTGTTTGCTCTAATCTATATGTAGTCAATCGTAGATTGGCCTGGTCTTCTGTCTGCTCAACGCCAAAACCTACACTATCAACACCAAAATCCATAAATCTGAAAATGGCTAACATAACAATACCTAATATTAATATGGCAATTATGATCTCCATTAGGGTTAATCCATCTTCTTTGCTTAACCATTGTTTCATAAGGTCACCTCTATCACTGGTCTTCGTTTAATACTGGCAAATAAATATAGATAACATCACCAAGATAATCGCCGCCTTCAACTGACCTTTCTATGGTCACACCTGTAGTTTTGAAGTCAGTTAAAGTAGTTCCAGTCTCCCAGTCAAACTCGATAACTTCATCTTCCATATTATCTGCCATTGTTTCAAGGACCAAGCTAGTTTTATCTGCTGTTGAAGGTAATACTGTAACTTGAGATAAATCAACTTCAAAATCGCCTTGGGATTCATAGGCCTCCTCAACATATTGATCAGAGGATGCCATAACATAATAGGCAAACTGTAGTCCAGAGAAAGCCGCAAGAGATATAATGGATAACATTGTAATAGAAATGATTAACTCCATTAGCGTAAGTCCATCTTGATTGACTTTTATGAATTTAAATACATGAAATAATCTATCAATCATGGTCTCACTCCTCCCAATGATCGACATCCATACGTTTGCCGATTGAATATACGGTTGTTGTTGATTCTACATAATCAATACTGGTAGAGGCAGCAAGATAAACATTTTGACCAAAAACACTGCCATGTAGCATACTTGTACCATTCTTCATCAACACCGTACCACCTTCAGCGTATATCTTGCCATACATTTCAGCACCATTACTATAATCAAATACAGTATTTTCACCATATATGAATATTTCAAACTGCTCTGGATGGTCTGTTACACCAGTTGTATTTCCTTCTAGTGTTAACTCAGGATTAGATATATCTTTAGTTGCATCGCCTCTATCCATCACATACCATTTGACAAATATATCATCAGGCATAGTGAAGTCAGCATTGTTACCAGAATACTCAAAGGATTCCTCAATAATCAGCATAAGATTATGATCTCCGATGACATTTATATCTCCAGTTGACTCCGCATGACCTTGTAAATACACAATCATCCATGGATCTGCAGCCGATGTATCATGTGTCATAACAAAAGAAGTGTCACCTTCTTCCCTCTTATAATCGGCATTTGTTGTATCAATAGTAATGGTATTATTATTCCCTAAATCCATATCATGAACATATGATGAGCTATCAATTGTAAAGTCATCGTTATTTCCCAGACCTGATAAGTCAACTTCAGTTAAATCACTTGTTATAGTTATAGAAGAAATGTCCATATCCAGTATATCTATTACCAGAGGTGTAAAACGAATGACACTACCAGTCACACCACCGGAACTTTCATTATAGAGAATATCACCACCAGATGCCAGATCACCATAAACATCTTTGATACCAACATTACCAGAACTAGGAGGTGTATTGGTCATATTTAGCTCTGAATAAGCAGCATAATCAATGTCATACACATCTTCAAATGACATTATGATAGAAACCTCTTCAGTATGTCCTGAAAAATTACCTGAGGATACAATTCTAAAATCAGCGCTTGAGCCAATACGTTCAACAGTTACGGATATCGTTCCAGTATTATTTAGCACATTGGTTGAAGCTGTTGCTGTTTTAGCAGTACTAAATTGCGTTAAATCAGAAGGGTCCATTCTTTTTAGTTCTTTTACCATAGCTTCAGCACCAGCTCGAGCAATGTAATAGGCCTTTGCCTCATTCACTTGATACATGGCATGGGTGTTTTCAGACACACTAACTACAATTAATCCTGTAACTAGTAAAAAGACCACAGCCATGGCAACTAATACCATGGCAAATGCTGATCCTTCTTCACTTCTAATTAATCTTGATACATACATTTCATCACCTAATTCTATAACCATCTACTTATAATAGTAGAGTAAATAAACAGCTTCCGCTCGTGTTAATGGTTCATTTAAGTCATTCCATCGATCTTCTGTTATACCTTTACGCCAGCCTAAACTATTGGCTATAGTTGACCAGGTAAAATCATCTGTCTCTTTAATTCTGTTCATAAGAAACTCAACTTCTCTGTAACTAATAGGGTCTCTAGGTCTTAATGTCCGGTCTTCATATCCTTCTACAAAACCACTTAGGAATCCTTTGTGGACTGCTTTAGCAAAAGAACCTTCAAGACTACCAAGGTCATCATAATCTCTAAACTCTGTTAAGTCCACTTCATCATCATAAACTGTTGGCCATTCATAAACGCTATCAAGGAGAACAATAAATTCACCTCTTGTTATTGGCTCATCAGGCTCAAAAGTTAAATACGGATTAAGGTATAAGTAACCATAATCAAGGAATTCATTAATTTCACTTTCCATATAATGGCCTTCAATGTCTGTAAATTCAAAATACTTGCTAAAATTAAATAGTTCTTCATCTTTTAAGTATAGATATCTAACGATGATACCATTATCTTCAACTGCTTGAAATGGATTCTCTTTCAAGAAAGTCTCGTCGATGTACCACTTGTATAATCCGTCAACGATACCTGATTCAGCAGCGAAAGTGTAGAAATCAAGTGTGATACTACCATTTATCTCATCAAAGCCACTTCCACTTAAACTCATTGAAGAAATATCTATTTCCTTTGGAAATTTCCAAATGGTACGTAACATATTAAGAAGGGGTATATATTGACCACTAAGACTTATATTAACAGAATCTTTAATAAAGATTAACCCATTAAAATCCATAGCTTGTGGGGTTTGAAATGTAATTGATGATTCCTCCACAAAAGGCATTAAAAGTAGATCATTAAGTAGAAGAATTCTTTCTTCCTGTGGTGTAGTATTGAAGTAAGATTCAGCCACTATCTGAATAGCCTCATAAGCATCCTCTATCTTTTGATCTACTTCTGGCTCTTCTAGGACCAGCAATTTTAGATTTTCAAGTTCTGTTTTCTTGAGCCTCAACTCAATTTTATTGTCTCCTATTTCTTGAAGTTGACCTTCTATGACATAGTTGAATGTTAGCCATCCTACTACAACTAATATCATGAGTAAAAGGAGAATTTTTTCTCTATTATTCATTCTCATGAGAGTTACCTCCAACTTCTATTGACATACTGAAAGTATAAGCACCCTCATCTGAGGAACTTGTTTCTATGCCATGAATAAATATACTTTCAAAGTAAGAAATCCGCCTAAGATTATATTCAAATACAGCGATAGCTGGTTTGCTTATAGCTGTCCCAGATAAAACAATACCACTCTCTGATATATCTACAGACGATATGCTTACATCACTTGGAAGGGCATCGGTTATTGTTAGGAGTAAATCTTCACTAATAATACTTGACCTACTAATTGCTTGTGCAGCAGCATCCATCGAACTCACAATTCCCTCTAACTCATCTAGCAAAATCTTCTTTTCATTAATTCTAGCAATATCATCTCTAGAAGAAGCTTCAGCAATTGCCTTATTCAGTTCTTTTAACTCTACTTTTTGATAGTTCAATTGATAATAGTTAAAGCCTACATAAGTAGCAAGGCTAATCATTAATAGTAAAAAAACTACATTAAATAAACGTACACTAGTACTTTTTTTAACTTTCTGTTTCTTAAATCCTTCAAAGAAATTATAATCTACCATAGTCCCACCTACCTTCTATAGAATACCCCAAGGGTATTCAATACTTCAACGATGTCTGTTGTGGGATGGAAGTCAACATCACTTACTTTTCTAACTTTATCCGTAGGAACCTTAAAGATGGACTCAATAAAGTCCGTAATGCCCTCTATATTACTAAGGCCACCATAAATGTAAATGTACTCAACTTTATTATTACCAGTAGACCGAGAGCCATAATACCTAAAAACCTTATTAATTTCATCAAACCAACTACTCAAAGTTGATTTGACAACATTAATAAGCTTAGCATCTTCTGATAGCTCATTCACAGAGTAATTAATATTATGAATGTTCATCTTTCTTCTTCTAGCTTCATCTAAGTCAATATCTAAGAATTTAGATATATTAGTATCCAAATCTTTGGCACCATAGCTAAGAATCCTACTGAACCTAAATTTGCCTTTATGGAAGATATGGACATTTATACTTTCATAACCTAAATCTATAAAGGCACTAATACTATCTCTGTGATAATCGTTACCATTAATCTTCTTTTGTCTTTCCACAAATTTTCCGAAAGCATTGGCCTGAGTATCTAATACAACTGGTCTTAGATTACACATTGCAATTACTTCCTGTAGCTGTGCTATAAGCCTCTTAGGAAAGGCTGTTACTAACATATCCGCTACTGGTTTATCATCAATTTCCAACTCTTTAATGATTAAAGATTGGACTTCATAATTGTCCATTTCAATTGGTAAGTATTGTTCTACTTCAAACTTAGCCATGTCCTGTAAATTTTCTTTGTTTAGATTAGGTACACTAACTTCTCGAGTAATAATCTGCTGACTGTTCACACAGCAATAACAGTCTTTTGCCCTTATTTTGTTTTTCTTCAAAGTGGCTTTAATTGTTTTGGCCAGTACTTCTAAATTAGTAATTTCACCATCCACATATATATTGTCTGGAAGAGCACTTAAGTCCACCTTCTTAACAATCAACTCACCTTTAATGATGTCAGACTGAACTAGCTTTATACCACTTGATCCAATTTCTAACCCTAACATATTTTTTCTATTTTTGCTCATCGCCTCACCTACTTTACATATTAATTTATGTTGTTTTCATACATGGTAGAACTTCTCTACCATGTATGAAGAGTACCGTTATGGCAATTTAGAATAACCACCTGATGTACTATATTCAATTTCATCACCACCAGTAACATACACAATGTTAACTGTTGCGACACCATCTACAATGTTAATTGCAACATTAGTAAATACACCATCGTTATATTGTAATGTACCAACTGGACTATCAATAAGTTGCGCATCAATTAGGGTTTCGACATCATCATCCACTGTAGCAATTGCACCTCCAGATACATTTGGTAATGCTTTATTATGAGATGCCCAATACAACTCCCCAGCTCTAGCAACAACCGCAGCATATTCCTTATCTGTTGCAAGTTCAGCTTGCTCAGTAAAACCTAATAGTCTAGGAATTGCTAGCAATGCTAAAATACCGAGAATTACTATTACTATTACAATTTCCATTAACGTAAAGCCTTTTTCGTCGTTTCTTAATCTCTTAAACATCTTTCTACCTCCGTAAACCTTTATCTTTTTTTGTCAGCCAATTGTTTGGAACATATCAAACATAGGTAATGCCATTGCAACAACGATGGTTCCGATTACAACCGCTAGAATGAGAATCATAAAGGGCTCAAACATTGATACCAACCTTTGCATTCCATGTTCTACTTCGTCATCGTAGTAATCCGCTGTTTTGTCTAGAATATCGTCTAATGTACCAGACTCCTTTCCTATCTCCATCATACCATCAAGCATTGGTGGGAAAAGTCCACTTTCACGTACTGCTAAGTGTAAGTCTTTTCCTTTCTGTATGTCTTCACGGTATGACAGCACTGCGTCAGATATAACTCTGTTGTTCATTATATTTGAAAGGTTGTTTAGGGATGTCAACAAGGGTACGCCACTTGATAACATCGTTGACAGATTCCTAGCAAACCTTGCAGTCATAATTTTCTTGTTCAATTTACCAATAACTGGTAATTTTAACTTTAATTGGTCAAAATGTAACCGCCCACTTGGTGAGGTTATATACGCAAACACTAATGTGCCAATCATTACAATAAATAGAAATACCAACAAACCATTGTTTCTTGTAAAGGTAGAGAAGTTCAACATACCTCTAGTAATAGCAGGTAAATCAACACCACTTCTTTCAAACATCGTCACAAAGGTTGGTAGAATAAAGGTTACCATAAAGATAACAACACCTATAGAAACAATAATAAGTATGATTGGATAAACCATCGCTGACCGTACCTTATTCTTTAGTTGTGCTTCTTTCTCAAAATACACAGCAAGTCTAATCAGTATCTTGTCTAAAGTTCCACTGATTTCTCCCGATTCGATCATATAAATCATCATCTCAGGAAAAACTCTTGGAAGTGTTTTCATTGATTCTGATAACAACTTACCCTTCTGCACATCTTCATACATTTGATCAACGGCGTCTTTTAACATATGGTTGGCTATCTGTCGTTTCATAATATCCAAACTTTTGGTAATATTACTTCCAGCAGATAACATAGCATTTAGCTGTCGGCAGAAGAAGGCCAAGTCCCTAGAAGAAACACCTCTATTCAATCGTATCTCTTTGGTTCCAACTTTCTTTTTCTCTTCAATTGATACAGGATAACTGTTATTGCCCTTTAACATTTCAACAACTTCATGTTTAGAGTCGGCTATAAAGGTACCTTCAACAATATCTCCATTCTCTTTCATTGCTCTATAAGTAAATTCCATTAGTTCACCTCAACCCTCTAATAGCCAACACCTTTTATAAATTCTTCTCTGTCAAAAGCATGTTCTATGGCAACCTCTTTACTGATTAAGCCTCGTCTAAATAAGTCTCTCAAAGAATCATCCATTGTAATCATCCCTTGCTGGCGCCCAGTCTGAATGGCGTTAATGATTTGATGATTTTTATGTTCTCTTACAAGATTTCTAATTGCTGTATTAGGTATCATAATCTCACAGGCTGGTACACGACCTATACCCGTCTTCATTGGTAACAATTGTTGAGAAACAACGCCTTGTAAAACTGATGCCACCTGAACCCTAATCTGTTCCTTATTATGGGATGGAAAGGCATCAATAATTCTGTCAATAGTTTTAGAAGCACCAACTGTATGTAGTGTACTAAAGACTAAGTGACCTGTCTCTGCTGCTGTTAAGGCAATTTCTATGGTTTCAAGGTCTCTCATCTCTCCTACTAGAATAATATCTGGATCTTGTCTGAGAGTTGCTCTTAAAGCATTATTGAAGTTATTGGAGTCCATGCCAATCTCTCTTTGGCCGATTATAGCTTTGTCATTCCTAAATAAGTACTCAATCGGGTCTTCCAAGGTTAATATGTGGACGCCTCTTGTTTCATTAATGCTTTGAATAAGTGAAGCCAATGTGGTTGATTTACCACTACCGGTTGGTCCAGTTACAAGCACTAAGCCACTTTTTAGTGTAGCAAGGTTAGCCACTGCCTCAGGTATGCTCAACTGTCTTAGGGTTGGTATATCAACATTAACCATCCTCATGGCCATACAATAACTACCCCTTTGTCTATAAGCATTAACTCTGAATCGACCAACACCTTCCATTGAATAGGAGAAGTCAATCTCACCTTTCTCTTCTAAGATTTCAAATTGATCTATTCTGAGAACATCCTTCACCAATTCAAGTGTGTCGTCTGGATGAAAAATATCTTCATCGATCTTCTTCAAGTGACCATCAACCCTAATAATTGGTGGTGACCCTACCTTAATGTGTACATCTGATGCTCTCTGTTCTTTTGCATAAAGTAAAATATCATAAAAACTCATCCCAACCATTTGTACACCCCTAATCTATATGATTTGTCATTCTATATAATTCTTCTATAGTTGTTGTTCCATTAAGTACTAGATCTAAGCAACTGCTATATAGGGTTGTCATACCTTCTACAATAGCCTGGTCCTTTATGGCTTCAGTTCCCTTATTATTATCAATCAGATCTCTAATAGACCTTGTAACCGGAAGAATCTCATAAATAGCTGTTCTCCCTCTGTACCCAGTATGGTTACATAAGTTACAACCTTCACCCTTGTGAACATGAATCTTACCAGTACCCATTCTTCTGGCGTCACGATCTGATATTTCATATGTTACCTTACAGTTATCACATATCTTCTTAACCAGACGTTGTGCTACGATACCCGTTAAAGAACTAGAGATCAAATATGGTTCAATACCCATATTAATCAATCTGGCAACTGTAGCTGATGTGTCATTGGTATGAATAGTAGATAATACAACGTGACCCGTAATGGATGCTCTAACGGCTATCTGGGCAGTTTCCTTGTCTCTTATCTCACCAACCATAATGATATCAGGGTCTTGTCTTAATATGGACCTTAAGCAACTGGCAAAGGTTAAACCTGCTTTAGCATTTACCTGGGTTTGATTCACACCGTCCATTCTGTATTCAACAGGGTCTTCAACTGTAATAATGTTCTTCTTAACATCACTAAGAGCTGTGAGTGTGGCATATAGGCTGGTTGTTTTCCCACTACCTGTAGGTCCAGTTACTAATACAATACCATTGGGAACACCAATGATCTTCTTATAACGTTCTACATTATATGGGCTCATACCTAGTTCTTCGATCTTAAGAATCTTATTAGACCTAAGAAGCAGACGTATAACTACTTTCTCACCATAAACTGTTGGCATAACTGATATACGAAGATCAATCTGTCTACCATCAATTTCAAGCTCAACACGACCATCTTGGGGAACTCTATTCTCCGCAATGTTCATATAACCCATAATTTTGATTCTTGTAATAATAGCTGACAGTGATGTTTTTTGTAGTGTCATATGTTCTGAAAGGTCACCGTCTACTCTGAACCTAATCCTAATATCGTTTGAACCTGGTTCAATATGTATATCACTAACATTACTTTCTGCCGCTTGAATTATAATGGAATCTATTAATTTAACGACTGGCGCATTGTTCACCTTAAGAAGGGTCTCAAGATTTTCTGCATCTTCTTCGTCAAGATCACCAAATTTGGATGAGAACTCAACCATTGTTTCCTGGGCTGTGGACTTCTTGTAATACTGCTCTATAGCAATAAGTACATCCTTCTCAGACGCCAGATAAGGTTCAATGCTAAATCCTGTAGCTAACTTTAAGTCATCAATGGCTACAATGTTAAGTGGGTCAGCCATTGCCACGCTAAGTACCTTATCCTCAAGTTTAATAGGAATCATGCTGTATCTACGGGCCATCTTAGCATTAATTAATGATGGTATTTCAGGATCAATGTTTACTTTATTTAATCTAACTTGAGGAATACCAAATTGCACTTCCAAAACTTCAATGATATCTTTTTCAGTTGCAAAGCCTTCGTCTAGAAGAACTTGTCCAAGGATCCTTTTGGTTTCTTTTTGCTTTTTTAGAGCATACATTAATTGATCACTTGATATGCGCTCCATCTCAAGGAGTATTTCTCCAATTCTCTTGCTACCTACAGTCATTATTACGCCTCCGATGTATATAACCCATTGACTTAATCATAGGTTTTCTATATTTTTAGACAAAAATAGCCATAATACATTTGTATTATGGCAGTCGAATATCTTAATGATAAGACTCTAACTTTGTTTCATATCCTCACGAATATGTCACCTTTACATAATATTAGATAATATTTATGCACAGTAGTAAAATATACCTATTCGGTAAAGTTTAATACACCTACCATAATATAGTACATCCGCCTCTCATTTTTTAGGGACCTTTTTTAAGAATTTGTATGATAATTTAGATTTTGCTGGATAAGATGCTGATTATATAATGACATAAAACAAATAATCTCTTAATAATAGCACATAGTACCTAGTGAGTTTGAAGGAATTACAGGCAATGCATACTATAAATATGCACTACCTAATTACATTTTATTCCTTTCTCGGAAGAAATGCAAGTCTAATTCTGCCAAATGATAAATGTTCTCACCAACAATAGGGCTTATATTTTTGCACTAACTCATCAAATCATATATAATACATTTAGTCACATAAGGAGATAGTTATGACCAAAAAAAGTCCAATTAATGCCCATCTTACTTGGGAGAAACTACTATTACTGAATAAATTTGCAGTAGAAGAAATCTACACCAAACTTCGTATTCTGAATGAGGAGTTTAGCCACAATAGCCAGAGTAATCCTATTGAACACATCAAAACACGTGTTAAGAAAAAAAAGAGTATTATTCGCAAGCTAGAACAAAAGAAAATCCAGCCTACACCATATAATGCACATAAGAATCTCAGAGATATAGCTGGTGTACGACTGATCTGCTCTTTTACCTCTGATATCTACAAAATGATGGAAGCCCTCAAAAGACAAGATGACTTAAAAATCATAAAAATGAAAGATTACATAGAGAAGCCTAAGGAAAATGGTTACCAAAGTCTTCACTTACTCATTGATGTACCTGTCTTCCTGGCAGATGGTTGTGTCCATATGACGGTAGAAGTTCAGATTAGAACCATAGCCATGGATTTCTGGGCTAGTCTAGAACACAAGCTCTATTATAAGTATGATCAAAAAGTGCCCGAGCATATCACAGATGAACTTCGAGAATGTGCTCATATCATCAACGATCTGGATAGTCGTATGTTACATATTAAGTTCCAGATAGACAACTATGACCAAGACTTTGAAGATGAGCACTCATAAAATAAACAGCAGCCCCTGAACTAAAGTTTTTCAACTTGTTCTTGAGCTGCTGATTTTTTTTGCCTTTTCTGTTATAATCTCTTTTACTTTTGTGGTAGCCAGTACCACTTTTCACGTTACCATCTATGCGGCTGGCCTTACCTTCTCTGTGAATTAAAAGGTCTTTGCCTGAGATGATACCGATGGATTGTTTATTCTTTCCCATGGTTATACCTCTTTCATTGTTTGATAGAGATAGTGTACCACACTAATGTACAAATACTTATGGTAAGTATAATTATAATTAAACAGATATGGCCGCAGAAAAAACAAAAACCGCAAAAAAGGGATTTAATAAACTATAGATTGCAAATCATCGCATCAAAATTATAGTATCCTCTTTTCTGTTTAACTTCTTTTCTCTTTGCCATTTTTGCGTCCTTAGCGTTTTCTGCGGCTAATTCTTACTCTTCAATTACTTCAACATCAACCACTTCCACCTTCACAGGTGCAGGCATCTTCTTAAGTCTAAGAGTCGCCTTAAACAAGTCACCATCAAGGTCAAACTTAAGTTCAGACTTCATCAATTTTGCCAAGCTCAGCGCAATAGATATACCAAGTCCTGAACCTTCAGTATTTCTACTACTATCCCCTCTGACAAATCGTTGTGACAAATCATCTAAGGTCATATTCAATACCTCTTTTGAAATATTCTTAATGCTATAGGTAACGTGTTTGTCTTCTTCACTAATTGCTAAGTATACCCTGGTGTTTTCAAGAGAGTAATTACTAACGTTAGACATTAGGTTCTCAAGTATTCGGTAGAGGACCATTGGATCAGCTTCTACATAATACTTATCGCTTGTATCAGGCACAACACATTCTAATTGTTTCTTAGCTAACTTATCTTCAAACTCACCACATAATTGTCTTGTTAACTGCATAAGTTCTACTGTCGTCATATTCACATTTACATTGCCAGACGAAGCCTTGGATGCATCCACTAGCTGATCGATTAGTCCCTTAAGTCTATTGGCCTTCTCATCTAGTACTTGAATGTACTTCACTGCTTCTTCATCTTCAATGGCCATATTCTTAAGTAGTGCAACATAACTTATAATAGAAGTAAGTGGGTTCTTAAGGTCGTGGGTCACATTGGTAATCAGTTCTGTTTTTAACTTCTCACCTTTAAGCCTCTCTTCAAGTGCTACATCGAGCCCTTCTTGTAATGCATCTAAGTCTTGTGCAAAGTCTTTTAGCGATGAAGGTAGTTTACCTAAATCAAAAGGTTCTTGATTGACCCCATTGCGGCGGTCATGGATTGTAAACATAATAGATCTTAGAGCATCTACAAGTTTGAAAACTTCAGCTAGGGCAATGCTATTAACAATAAACACTAATATTATTCCCACTATTAACACTTCAATCAAAACGGCAAATGTCAGTAAGTTAAATAGAAGCCATACCGTTGTCCATATGATGAATTTCCTTCGATACTTTTTGTCAAATCTCGGTACAAGAATCAAACCAAGAATCATGGCAAAGAACCTATAAGTTGCAAGTTTCTTAATAAACATCTTGTTTCTGATCTGCCTAATCAAAGACGTATACTGTATAAGAATAGCCGTTGCAAAAACAATGGTTAGAGCAATAAGCATAAGCATTTGAGATGTCTTAATATTAGCTAAATCATCAATAGTAGAACCTGCCCATAAAGCAGGACTCAAAAGGGTCAATGTAATTATTGTCTGTAACTCCTGAGGAACTTCATCATAAGCTACCATAAACTTCTCTCGACCTGTATAGCTAACACCTGAGACGAATACTAAGTAAATAAGTATGACACCAGCTATAATAGCAGATGATATAATACCAACCATCATTAATAGATCATACTTCTTATAGGCATCGAATTGCTTGGCTTCATCATAGAAAATAAGGTCTGACTGAGGGACAGGATCAACAACAGCTGTATAGTATTGCCACTGTTCGCCATCTCTAGCGTCCGCTTCATCAAGTATGTCCAAGACACCTTGAAGGACCTTTGTGTAAACATACTCAGCGTCTTCACCTCGTGAATAATGGCTATACTTATTGCCATAAGCTAAATCGTCCATATCACTTTTTTCTGGTAAGTACACATTGCCGTATTCAAAATATAAAGATGTTGGATAAGATTGAATCATCTCAATTGGATCATCATCTGACATATTGGTGAATACATCACCTGTCTCCTTATTTTTTAGAACATACACAAAACCTGTACTATCTCTTTGATTGTCTTCAATGGTTCTAAGCCTTCTGATTTGTTTGTTCTGTTCTTCAATATCAAGTTTTTGATCAAGAATAGTTTTTTCATCTTTAAGCATAAGATGCTGTTCGATTGCTCCTATAGCCAGTACATTATATTCCCTATAAAAATCATAGGTCTGATAGTAATTGTCTTCGCTACTTGGACCACCAATTTTTGACATGAATACGATACATAAGGTAAATACACCAACACATGCAAGCATTATAACAACACTTAAAAATTTTACACCTGGATTATACAGGAAGTTTTTCAATTTTGTAGCCAATACCCCACACCACCTTCAAATATTTTGGTTCTTTTGGATTGATTTCAATTTTTTCACGAATGTGGCGTATGTGAACTGAAACAGTATTATCTGCCATATATGGAACATCTTCCCAGACATACTCATAGATCTCATCAATTGAGTAAACACGGCCTGGGTACTTCATAAGAAGTTCTAGTATACCGTATTCCTTGGGTGTTACTGTGATCTCTTCACCATCAACTCTGACCAGCTTAAGTTCTCGGTCTAATTCTAGACCTCCAACCCTTAAGACATCTTCATCTGTTTGAAGACTTCCAAGTTTGGTATACCTTCTTAGTTGAGACTTGACCCTTGCCACCAACTCTAGTGGATTAAAAGGTTTGGTGATATAGTCATCCGCTCCAAAGTTCAAACCAATAATCTTATCTGTATCTTCAGACTTAGCTGATACAAGGATAATTGGAATGTTATTGTCTTCTCTCACAGCCCTAGTCGCTTTTAAACCATCAAGCTTAGGCATCATTATATCCAGTACAATCAGGTGAATTGTGTTTTCCTTAAGACGTTCTAACATCTCAATGCCATTGTAAGCTTTAATGACCTTATAACCTTCTTGTAGTAAAAATACTTCAATAGCATCCACAATAGCTGTATCATCGTCACAAACTAATATATTCAGTGTTTCCATAGTTATCCTCCAAAAGTAAGATGTTATAAGCTTATCAAAGGATTCTTAGGTGGTCGCTTATAAAATCTTATGGTTTTCTTAAGTTGTGCCATAAAAATCTACTTATACTATAACGCATACATTTTCATCGTTTATATTTTATCATATTAAACTGGCATATACCTTAAATGTGACAAAGAAGGCTTCTATTTTACGTGATAATGTCTGGTGATTTCTGTAATGTAGGCCATAATTTACAATTTCATTAGACATAATACACAAAAAAGTACTTGCATTTTTGACGTCTGTCGATTGACAATTAAATATCATATGAGCGATATGTATCTACATTGTGCTTTCCATGTCATAACATGGCGGGTAATTGTTTTTCAAATAGCTCTTATATTACCTTATATTACACAAATGAAATACATTGTTCACAATTATTTCACAACTTCGTCACTTAAAAGCCATATCTCTATTCTATAATAAAGCCATAACATTGATAGCAGTTATTTCATTTCATAATACTCCCTCAATATAATATGAAAAGAGAAGCTTTCCCCAAGAGCTTCTTTTTTTATTGTCTAAAAATATATAAGCCTCGTTTATAGTCAAATATCCCTCTTTACTTATGATTTTCATTATGATACTGTCAACTCTCAGAAAGAAAGTGTTGACAAGAATACTTGTCAGATGTATACTGTGGATATGACAAGTATAATTGTCATAAAGATAAGTATAGTTGTCATAAATTTATGGCATATCAATTAGATGACAGAAGCAAAGGATGAGAGATATGATTGAAGTTAAAGACTTTTCCAAAGTTTACAACTTATCAAAGAAGCAAATGAATGAACAAAAAGTAAAAACAAAGAAAAAAACAGCCGTTGATCAAGTTTCATTCACAGCCAAAGGCGGAGAAATATTCGGACTTCTCGGTCCAAATGGTGCAGGTAAGACAACAACGCTTAGAACAATAGCAACACTTTTAAAACCAACCAAAGGATCAATCACAGTCAATGGATATGATGTGACGACCAATCCTACCGAAGTTCGAAGCACCATTGGCTTTCTAACCAACGACTTAAAGATGGAAACACATTTTACACCAGAATACACAATTAAGTTTTTTGGTCGCTTACATGGACTAGATGAAGCTACAATCAACGAACGTATGATAAGTCTTTTTGACTATTTTGGCATTACTGATTTTATGGATAAGAAGATAAGTGAGTTATCTACTGGTATGACCCAAAAGCTATCAATTGCCGTAAGCTTAGTCCACAACCCACAAGTTGTCATATTTGATGAGCCTACTAATGGTCTTGATATCATCACAGCTCAAGCAGTGACTGAGTACCTGATCAAGTTAAAAGAAGAAGGTAAGTTGGTTGTGATCTCAACACATATTATGACAGTTGCCCAGAAGTTATGTGACAATATTGCTATCATTATTGATGGCAAGAAAGTAGCAGATGGTACAACGGCCAACATTATTGCAGAGCAAGACGCTGCTGATCTTGAAGAAGCCTTTTTCAAACTTTATAAAGAACATGCAAAGGGGGTGGCATAAATGTTAAAGATACTAGTGAAGAAAGAACTTAGAAGAGTTTTCACAGATAAAAGACTTGTTTTTTCAACTTTTATCCTACCTGCTATCAGTATTTACTTACTCTACTCCTTTATGGGGAATATGATGGGTGATATGTTTGATGATCGAAATGAACATATTTCAGTTGTACGTGTTTATGATGCACCTGAGAGTTTTAAGACATTCTATGCCGCCAATGAAGCTGATTATGGTATGGACTTACAATATGGTACAACAGATATAGAAGAGCAAAAACTGTCTTTAAAAGATGGCAGTGTTGACCTAGTAGTATCTTTCGCCCCAGAATTTGATTCTAAAGTCACTAACTATGAAGTTACTTCTACTCAAGCTGAAGTACATACATTTTTCAACCCATCAGAGGATTATTCTTCAGTGGCAAGAAGCCGTTTTGTTAATAGCCTACTTAGAAGCTTTGAGGCAGAGTTACTTGTCGAACGTTTTGGTGATGTTACTTATGCGACAGCATTTGCAGTCGATCAAACCAATGAGAATAATCAAATTATGGATGAGGCAAAAGCAACAGGTGTTGGCTTATCTATGATTCTACCAATGTTAATTGCAGTTTTACTATTTGCAGGCGCCATGGGTATTGGCCTAGATACTATAGCTGGTGAGAAAGAACGTGGCACCATGGCTACTTTACTCATGACACCAGTTAGTAGGAATACCATTGCACTTGGTAAAGTTGTTGGTTTAGCCATTGTAGCGATTATCAGTGCTGCCGTATCATTTGTAGCCATCATTGCCTCATTGCCTAATTCAGGTATGATGTTAGCAGGAGATGATGGTATCAATATCGCTTCCCTAGCCTTCACACCACTTATGTATGTGCAATTGTTGGTTGTGATGATGACCCTTGTTGGTATCTACGTTGGTTTAATATGTATCACTTCTGTTAGGGCAAAATCTGTCAAAGAAGCTGGTACCTACGTATCACCTATCTACATGTTAGTTATGTTTGCAGCCTTTGCTACCATGTTCCAAGCAGGAGAACCACCACTGTATCAGTTTGCCATTCCAGTACTTGGCAATGTCTTAGCTATTAAGAGACTCTTCACCTTTGACCTTCTTATGTCAGAGTTCTTGTTAACAAGTTCAGTCTCTATTGTGTTAACTGCTATATTGATTTATATGATTACGCGTTCCTTCAACAACGAGAAGGTTATGCTTAATGCATAAAATATAATCATCGAAAGAGCCAGCCATTGAAGAATAAGGGCTGGCTCTTTTCAAAAAAGGCACTTTGGGGACTGTCCCCAAAGTGCCTTTTTGGCATAAAAAATAAGACCCATCAAAGGATGGGTCTCACTTCTCTCTACTATTTTGTATGAGGGAGTAAAATATGAAGGATATTCATCATCAATCAACTTTCGTAAAATTGATATGAATAAGGGGTAGTTATAATATACCCCAAACATGTGATAATACTGTGTATATATCATGACAGAAGTATGAAAATATTCTAAAAAAATTTTTATAAGTATATAAGAAACATAAATATCTGGGACTATTCGCTTACTTTCCTCTGATAAGGGACCCATAAATACTTATTGAACTCTATCTCTTCAATATACTTTGACGGATCTTCATCTATAGCAAGGTAATAGGCAATATTAATAACATTACGTCCTTGAGATTCTGCATCGTTTAATACAGTCCCCACCATTTCCTTATTGTTAAGGGCTGTAATTGCGATGTTAATGGCATCTACACCAACGACTGGTATGAGTGTTACCTCTTTCTCTTTCATGGCGTCTATAGCCCCTACAGCCATGGCATCATTGTTAGAAATAATGAACTCAATCTCATCACCAAAAATATCTAACCAATTGGCCATCATATCCTTTGCCTCAAACCTTTGCCAATTGGCTGTATCACTGGCCAACTCCTCTACTTCTATACCAGCTTCCTCAAGCGTCTCTACACTATACTTAGTCCTAAGTAAGGCATCCTGGTGCCCTATTTGGCCTTGTAACATCACATACTGCAAAACACCGTCTTCATTTTTATCTACTTCAGGGTTATTTTTGATGTAATCACGAATGATATCACCTTGAATAACACCTGCTTCTTCTCCTTCAGTACCAACATAATAAACCCTATCCCATCTAGCCATATCTTCTTCAACGGGCTGCCTATTAAAAAAAACTATTGGGATATTAGCTTCTTTTGCCAAATCAATAACTTTTGCCGCTTCATTACGATCCACCAGGTTAATAGCCAGGGCATCATAGTTACTCTCAATATAACCTAATAATTGGTCATATTGAATGTCCTGTTGGTTCTTAGCATCAACAAAATCAAAATTCACATCAATACTAGATCCGATTTCTATATCCCTAGCCTTCCTCTTCATTTCTTGTTGAAGAGACTCAATAAACTGATCATCAAACCTGTATAACATAACACCAATTTTCACCGATGCAGAGTCATCATCCTCATTAGGCTTAGATGTCTCTGTGCCACAAGAACTTATGATAAGCATCAATACAGTTGTAAATAAAATTAAACTTAATCCATAACGAATTTTGCCCATTTTGCTCTCCTTCTAGCCACTATACTTATTGTAAGACATTCAAAGCAATAATGGAAGTATATTATAAAGGACAAAGAGGTCCCGGATGGGACCTCTTAGGTGTAGTTCTAGGTTATCACACACACATATGATCTCATACCTAGAGAGGTGCCAAGCACCAAATATATTAAGGGGGGTATTATTACTTCTTCTTGTTATGTTTTCTTGAGTCCAGTGCTACGGCTGAAATGATGATCAAACCTTTGATAATAAACTGCATATAAGGGTTTACACCAATAAATGAAAGTCCGTAAGCTATAACTTGGAATATAAGTACACCAGTTACAACACCTGATACAGACCCTACACCACCGTTAAAGGATAAACCACCAACGATACAAGCGGAGATTGCATCTAGTTCGTACATGTTACCAGTGTTGTTTGTTGCAGAACCTATACGAGCGGCCTCAAGTGTACCACCTAAACCGTATAACAAACCACCAACTGTATAAATAAGGATTGTATACTTAGTTACATTAACACCAGATACAAGGGCTGCTTCTTTGTTACCACCGATGGCAAAAATGTTTTTACCAAAACGTGTTTTATTCCAAAGCACCCAGATTACACATGTGATCAATGCTGCATAAATGATTAAGTAAGGAATTTTCATAAATCCTAGATTCAGTGAACCTTGTGCAAACTCCATGAATTTCTTTGAAAGACCACCAATTGGTTGAGCACCGTATGGAGGACGGTCATAGTATGTAGAGTTAACACCGTACACGATAACCATCATACCAAGTGTTGCAATAAATGGGTCAACATTTAGCTTAGCTACAACAAAACCGTTAATAGTAGAAAATATTGCTGTAACACCCATAACGATTAGGATTACGATAAAAATGTTTAGCTCAGGTAGATCCGGATACATTCTGTAGTCATAGTCTATCGCTTGTAAAAGGGATGCACTGATTACAGCTGCAAGTCCAACTTGACGACCAAGTGAAAGGTCCGTTCCTTTAGCAACAATGATACCACCTACACCAAGTGCCATGATAATTCTTGTTGAAGCCTGTGCCAAAATATTCTTAAAGTTACGTATTGTTATAAAGTCTGGTGATATTGCTATGATGACAATTAGCAAACCTACAAGTACTAAATAAATCGCATTGTCCATCATCCAATTTAAAACTTGATCTTTAGTTAATTGCTTTTTCTTAATTAATTCCATAATTTCGCTCCTCCATTATAAGTATTTAGCCGTTAATCGTAGAATCTCTTCTTGTGTTGTGGTCTTAGCATCAACAATTCCAGCTACACGACCATTACTCATTACAAGGATTCGGTCACATACACCAAGAAGCTCTGGCATCTCAGAAGATACCATGATGACACCTTTATCATTGTGAGCCAGTTCAATCATTAGTTCATAAATATCGTATTTGGCACCAACATCAATACCTCTAGTTGGTTCATCCATTAATAAGATTTCTGGTTCTGTTAACAACCAACGTCCAAGTATAACTTTTTGCTGATTACCACCAGATAGGGTTTCAATCTTTGTTTTCTTAGTTGGTGTCTTAACAGATAGGGAATCAATAACCCATTGTGTATCCTTAAGCATATTTTTATCAGATAAGAAACCATTTTTAATGTATTTGGCAATGTTAGCAATTGTTGAGTTAAAAGTTATGTCTCCAACACCAAAGATACCTGTAGCTCTTCTCTCTTCGGTTACTAGGGCAAAACCATTCTCAATCGCTTGTTTTGGTGATTTATTTTGAATCTCTTTGTCATGTAAAAACATCTTACCTGACTTCAAATGACGAGCACCAAACATTGTTTCAAGTAATTCAGTTCTTCTAGAACCAACCAAACCTGCAACACCAAGTATTTCACCTTTTTTTAATTCAAATGATGCATCAATAACTGAAGGCATAACTTGTGCCGTTAAGTTTTCAACTCTTAATATAACCTCTTGAGGGTTGTTGTTCTTCTGTGGGAATCTGTGTGTTAGGTCACGACCAACCATTAAGTTAATGATTTGGTCTGTTGTAATCTCATGAGAATTATGAGTGGCTATGTATTTACCATCACGCATAATTGTTACTTCATCTGAGATTTCAAGAATTTCTTCCATCTTATGTGAGATGTAGATGAGACCAACACCGTCTTCTCTTAAAGCTCTAATAATTCTAAATAAGTGACCAACTTCCTTCTCCGTAAGAGATGACGTCGGCTCATCCATAACAATAATCTTAGAATCATATGATACCGCCTTGGCGATTTCTGCCATCTGTGCTTCTGAAACAGATAAAGTTCTTACTTTTCTTTTTGGGTCTAAATTTATGTCTAACTTCTCAAAAATGGCTTTTGTTTCATTGTACATTTTGTCTTCATCAACAAACATACCTTTCATTGGGAAACGTCCTAGCCAAATGTTGTCCATTATTCTTGTGTCTTGTACCTGATTTAATTCTTGATGTACCATGGATACGCCATGATCTAATGCTTGTTTAGCGGAATCAAACTTCACTTTTGTGCCGTTTAATAAAACTTCTCCTGAATCTTCATGGAAGATTCCAAACAAACATTTCATCAATGTTGACTTACCTGCACCATTTTCACCCATAAGAGCATGAACAGTACCAGCTCTTAAGTTCAGCTGTACGTCATCTAGCGCTTTAACACCAGGAAACTGTTTGTTCATGCCTGTCATTTGGAGAACATATGGTTTTGCTTCAAGTTGTTTTGTTAACTCAGTCATACAAATCCTCCTAATCAATTGATAATTCACTCATTTACCTATGATTGTGCCAAAGGCAATCATTTCCATCATCGACAAATGAATAGATTATCGCCCATTACCATTTTAACACTTTTCGACCTTATATCTAAGATAATGCCAAAGAACTTCGCAAAGTTCTTTGGCACTGTAATCTTTAAGTATTATGTCTTAATTCTATTCGTAAGCTTTTTTAGCAAAGTCAAGGTTATCCATTGTTACAGCAACGTAAGCTACACGAACTGATTTGCTGTCGTCAAGTTTCCACTCAAGACCTTCAGTAGGCTCTTTACCCATTGCTACGTTTTCAGCTAATTCGATTGTTGCACGACCTTGGTTAGCTGCGTCATTAAGAACTGTACCAACCATAGTTCCTTCTTCAATCTTAGTTAAAACGTCAGGAATTGCATCAACACCAACGATAGGCATGAATTTGTCCCCAGTGAAGTAACCTTCTGCTTGTAATGATGAAACAGCACCAAGTGCCATACCGTCATTGTTAGCTACTACGAACTCGATAGCGTCGCCATGTTTTGATAACCATGTATCCATAAGCTCTTTAGCTTTTACTGTATCCCACATAGCAGTTTGAAGTTCTAATTCTTCAGTTTGGATACCAGCTTCGTTTACAGTTTGAATTGAGAAAGTAGTTCTTGCTTCAGCGTCTGGATGCCCAGGCTCACCTTTAAGAAGTACGTATTGCATAACGCCGTCGCCATTAGTGTCCCACTCTGGATGAGCAGCCCATGCTTCAGCTATTAATTCACCTTGGATCACACCAGCTTCAGCTGAGTTAGTTCCAACATACCATGCTTTGTCATAGCTCATAAGGTCATCTTTTGATGGCTCTTTGTTAAAGAAGATTACAGGAACGTCTTCTTCTTTAGCTTTAGCGATAACTGCTGATGCAGCTTGAGGATCAACTAAGTTGATTGCTAATGAGTCAACACCTTTTGATAACATAAGCTCAACTTGCTCGTTTTGCTTAGCTTGGTCATTTTGTGAATCGTTCATTGTTACTTCAGTTGCAGGATCTGCAGCGTTAGTGATTGCTCTTCTTACGAATGACATAAAGTTGTCATCATACTTGTAGATTGTAACACCTACTGAAGTAACACCATCATCTTTTGCGCCACAAGCTGCAAATAAGCTTGTTGTTAACATAAGTACAAGTACTACTGCTAAAAGTTTTTTCATTTTGTAAAACCCTCCTAATTTCGTGGTTTGTTTTTTGCACCACCCGTTATGGTGTGGTGACCTCACAAGGAATATTATAGGGTTTTAACTGGCATAATGTCGTAGATATTCTACGATGAGTTATCGATATTCAACTATGTGACAATAGAATCGTAGAAAATCAACGATTGTTTGTTGATTATGTATAAGTATTTTGATAGAAGTCAAAAACCACCCACTTTCATTCGTCTTATTAGACAAAGTCATGTGGGTGGCCTATAGGCTACTTGAGAGGAAATAAATCATCGTTGATTATTTTGTTTACTTCTTAATTCATTGGAATAAATCATCGTTGATTATTTTGTTTACTATTACTTAATAGGAAACAAAATCATCTGGGATTCCTTAGAATACATATTTTCCTTGGTTACAACATAAGGTGTTACAGCCTGACTATTAAGTAAAGCATAGTCTTCAATATGCTCAACAAGCTCCTTAACGGCTAAATAACCCATGGAGAAGTAGTTCTGCGCTACAACACCATTGATAATATTCTTATCCATATAGTCAATGATGTCATTTGAAATATCAATACCATAAACAGCAACATCCGATCCTAATGCTTCAACGGCTTGGGCCGATCCAATGGTCGTCCTCAAATTAAGGCCGATGATGACATCTGGTTGATCTGTATTAATGGATGACTCTGCTAGCTTAGTAGCATAGTAGACATCATCGTTACTCGAAATAGTCTCCTTAACAACAACACTAGGAATATTGCCAAAATACTCTCTCATACCTTTTTCTCTCATGATGATACCAGGTTCATCCGTATCAACGCTAATAACTGATATGGATATCTTGGATCCATAATCACTTATAACTAATTCAGCTAGTGCCTGTCCAATATCATACTGGTCTGTCCCCACATGATGAATAACATTAATATGGTCCAGACTTGTCACCGTTGTTAGAATAGGAATACCCGCTTCTGACATATTAATTATTGCACCACTTTGTTCATAAGGGGCAATTGGTGATAGTATAATTCCATCCGTTGTCTGTGCTTGTATGGTCTCTAGTAGTTGGGCTTGTTCCCTGTAAGTTCTTGCATCATCAGGGGCTAGTAATTTGACCTCTACACCAAACTCATTGGCAGCTTGTTTGGCCCCGGCTATCAAACGTTCCCACTCTTCACCATACTTGGCCTGAGTAATCAGGGTCAGATGGGTTATATCATTCTCATTGATGTTCCAACGAATATCATTAATTACCAGCAAACCAATAAAAACTATTATCAGAAAGATAAACAATGCAAATCTTCGATTATTCATTGATTGTCCCTCCTATATAAGGCAAGTGGATTTTCACACTTGTTCCTTCTTCTATTTCACTAGTGATACTTATACCAAATTTATCGCCATATCGAATTTTAATTCTTTCATCCACATTCCTAACACCAACACCACTACCCTTATGGGTTTCAATCACTTCATCTTTGTCAAAAAGAAGTTTATCAATGACCTCTTGCGACATACCAAGTCCATTGTCTTTCACTTCAAGAATCATCTCATTATTTTCTACATAAGCCAGTATCTCAATGGCTCCTTCATCTACCATGTATTCAATCCCATGATAAATAGAATTCTCGATTATAGGCTGGAGAATCAGTTTTGGGGTTAAATAATCCAGTAAGTCATCAGGGACATTCACATCAAAGGTAAACTTATCTTTATACCTAATCTTTTGTATAAATAAGTAGTTCTTAGCATGTTCAATTTCTTCTCTAATAGTAATTAAGTTTCTACCTTTACTAATACTAATTCTGAACAACCTAGCAAGGGCCGTAACCATTTCAACAACCTCATCATTTTGACCACTTTCAGCCATCCACATAATGGAATCCAAGGTATTATAGAGAAAGTGTGGGTTAATCTGAGCTTGAAGTGCGTTTAATTCACTGACTCGTTTAGCCTCATGTTCCTGCTTGTTTTCTTCAATAAGGTCTTTAAGCTTATCAACCATGGTATTAAAGGACTTACCAAGTTCAACAACTTCTTTCTCACCATGGTCTAATTCAAACTTTGTTTCCAAATCCCCTTCCTGTACCCTGTGCATTTTATTCTCAAGGTCTTTAATTGGGAAAGTAATTCTTCCTGATATATACCAAGACAACATAATGATTATCACCAGAATTAGAGGTACAGCTGTCAAAACTTCTTGGGCTATCCTAGAGTTACCTTCATAAATATCCTTAATATATGTAACACCAATAAGTTGCCAATCAACAAAGTCAACGGTCTTTCTAATAGTGAGGGTCTCTTTATCTCCAGCCTGATCTTTAATAATTGCATTGGTCTTCTCCTCCTTATAACCGGAAAACACCAAAGGCTGTTGGGGGTGGTAAATAATCTCACCTTCTGGATTGGTAATATAAACGTAACCACTGCCACCTAAGTTTAAGTTATTACAGAGTTCATCTAACTCATACAAACTCATATCTAACATCAAAACACCTTTTGTCATCCTGCCTTCAACTAACAGATCAATCTGACGATAGACAGAAAAGACCCAGTCATGTTTACCTTCAAAGATATTCTGAACATGTGGATCGGATTTGTAATGTAGTACTTTTCCTTCTGCCACATCCTTGTACCAATCCTGTTCAATAGCCTTATAATCCTCTTTGACATTTAATTGTGGCACTGTCAAGATTATATCCCCTTGATCATCTACGATTGCAATGGAGACAATGTCATTTCTTGAAGAATAGTAGGCATTTAATCTATCTCGCAATTTGGCATCAACAATGTTTTCATTCTCATCTGTGATCGCTTTAACATCATTGTTCAACTTAATCCCGTTTTCTATATATTCTTCAACATTGATCCTTAGTTGATCCATAATTTGATTAGTAAAAATATCTGTGTTATTAACAAGTTGCTGGGAATATTTTGAGTACACAGATAGACCTGTATAAGTCATCGGCAAAATGGACACAACAATACAGGCGATAGCTATAAGAAATTGTAAACTATAAAGTCTAAAGATTCTTTGATCAAGTGGCTGAGCCATAAGTTACTCACTTTCTGTCGTGTAGGTCTTCCTGTAGTTGGTTGGAGATAAGGTCACTTCTTTCTTAAAGCAGAATGAAAAATAATTGGCAGAAGAAAAACCAACTTCCATTGCAATCTCAAAATTCTTCATGTCTGTTGTCACCAGTAACTCTTTAGCTTTCTCTATACGTAGAGATGATAGATAGTTCATAAAGGCTATCCCTGTTTCTTTTTTAAACATACTACTAAAATAGTTAGGGCTGTAATGCAAGTATTCACTGATCTGCTCAATATTAATTTCCCAGTCCTTATAGTGAGTTTCTGCAAACTTCTTAGCTTCCTGTACTAAGGTGCTAGTTGACTGTTCTCGTTTAGAAGTAAGACCTTCCATGAGGATACGGCCATACGCTTTAACTTTATTCATCTTAAACTCAAGTGGTTCATTAGGCTGTAACATTCGTAATATAGATTCGTCTTTGGTCACAACCTCGTCTACAGAAACCCCTAATTCTTTTGCAACTGTTGCTAAGAAAGTGAAGAGCTCAAGAACATACTTAGTGTGATTAGACTCATCTGATTGACTTAATAGGTTAAAGCTGTTGTCCACATACTCATTGTATTCACCTTGATTCCCCGTCTTAATCATACGTCTAAGTGCTCTTTGGTCACTCTCACTAAACTCAAACTCTTGCTGCTCTATCTGCTCTAAGTCATTAATATATATAACTTGATTAGCACCTATGGCAAGCTTATAATCACTAGCATTACCCGCACTAAGTTTAGACTTTGACAAATCCTTTAGATTATCAATGATATGACCACAACCTATTGTGATGGTAAATGGTAGGAATTTCTCACAGGCCTGTCGTAGCTTCTCTAATTTACTCATTTGTAAGTTTGCTATGACCTGCTCATCTTCTTCCTCAAAACTTTGCATCACAATAACATCATCATTACTTAGGAAATAGGTGCCAATCTGAAATAACTGATCCACTTCATAAACTAGATCCAACAAGGCAATCTTCTCGTATTCTAAATCTTCAGGCTTAACTAGGGTCTGTCGACTAGATTCTCTATCAATCTGAATTTGACACACCTGAAACCTATGGCCCTTCATAGGTATTTCATAATAATCCAACCAGTCTTTCACCTGATCTTCTTCTATCCTGTCTTGTAAAAGACTTTCCATGAATCTATGACGCATAACATCATAAGAACGTTCATAATGTCTCTTCAGACGATCAACATTCTGCTTATGTTCTATCTCTTCATCTATCTTTTCTTTTACTTCCTCAAGAATCTTAATCAGTTCTTTGGAAGACACTGGTTTTAACACATAGTTTGTGATATGAAGATCAATGCCCTTTTTGGCGTACTCAAATTCATCAAAGCCCGTTAGAACTATAATTTTTGTATAAGGGTAATCTCTTAAAATCGCCTCTGAAAGTTCAAGCCCATCCATAAAAGGCATTTTTATATCTGTAATAATGACATCAGGTTCATGAAGTTCAAAAAGCTCCAAAGCCTCACGGCCATTCTCAGCCTCACAAACAATCTCAAACCCATACGCTGCCCAATCTATTTTATTAATGACCTGATGTCTTACAATATCCTCATCATCAACTAACATTAACTTATACATCTGATTTCTCCTTTTATATCTTCAGCCACCCCAGCCGTTCTTACTTTATTACATCTATTATAACAAGGCATAAGAAGATGTCAAAAAAAGTGATACCTAAGTACCACTTTTTACTATAGTTTCATAACTAATCTTCATGTAACCTTCATGCAGTTGTTGCATGTTCAAGCTCTTTGATTAAGGCTTCTCTATCAGTGACAACTTGATCAAACTCCTCAATCACTTCATTTTGCACTTTATGATTTAGCTCAAATAGTTCGTCGCACCTTGCCACCACTGTATCAGAAATATTACCTTCTATCTTTCCTTGTTTAACCAAACTCTTAAATAATTTCTGTATTTCTATACTATTAGCAGCATTTCTATATGGTCTTTGCTCAGTCAGTGCTGTGAAAATATCCGCTATTGTTAACAATTTAGATTCTTCAGATAAATCTTTAGCTTCCAACCTAAATGGATAACCTTTACCATCAATCATTTCATGGTGGTAGGCTGATATTTCTCTTATATAGGACATACCCTTAATCTTATCCAATATATGATAGGTATAATAAGGGTGTTGTCTGATAATATTGTACTCTTCTAGAGTTAGTTTTCCTGGTTTATTTAAAACTTCATAAGGCACCATTAATTTGCCAATATCATGGTAATATCCTGCTATCTCAAGCATGTTACATTGATATACAGACATATTCATCAACTCTGCAATACGTCTAGCTACAGCTGCAACACCGGCTGAATGTGTAGCTGTAAATCTGCTTCTAAAATCCATACTATACACAAACATCTTAGTAAACTCTTTGAAGACTTCATACCCTATAAAAGCTTCGTTCGTGTTAAGAAAAGACCTAATGATGGTATCTTTATTTTCTGTAGTTAGATTCAGCCAAAAGTAATCATAACGTCTAAGTTCAAGCATCGCATCCACATATTCTGGGTTAAACAAATAGCCTGATCCTTCAACGATAGTTGTCATGATACCGCCTACACTTGACAGCACATTCTTCTGGCTACTTATGACTGCCACAGATATCCGATCTGCTATGAAAATCAACTGACTCAACATAGCAATTTTGGGTTCAACATCTTCAAAATTCTTACCACCAAGATAGAATGTATGGTGATACAAAATCGCTTTGGCAAAGGGACGATAAAAGCCAATCTTTTGTAATAGCAAGTAGCCAGTCACGGCATGTTCCATCACGTTTTCCACTTCAAAACTTAACATTCTTGTACGTTCCTGCTCTTTAAAGGCTCCTAAATCATGAACCAATGCTAACATGACAAGTTCCTTGTGAAGTGTTGGATCCAATTTCAGTTGTTTACCCATTTCATAACATATGTAGGCGACTTGTTTATGATGGTCTGTAAGCCGATCATCCACTAAGTTAAGGGCTTCTGAGAATGACATAAGCATTTCTTCGAAACTCACCTTAATTCGCTCATTAAAAAAGGACATAGCTACCTCCTATATCCCTTCACTTATAACCACTTATATTATACCACATTCTTACACTCTACTCATAGCCTCTCTTTAGCAAGGATGCTTTTTTACTCAAAACAATACCATCATGGGTGACTATACTGTTATATACCAATACACCTAATCCTTTAGAATGTCCCTCATAGATTAAGTCCGCCAGCTTACGATCTCTTTCATGATGGGGCCTAAACTGATCTATACCTTGCATTTGAATTAGGAAACATACGTAATTGCTATAACCTTCTTCTAGGCCTTTAGTCAGTTCCTCTACATGTTTTGAACCACGTTCTGTTGGTGCATCTGGAAATAGGGCTAGTCCATCTACTTCAAGTGTTACACCCTTCACTTCTATAAAACCTTTTGCCGTATCTGTCTCATAGTAGATATCAAACCTAGACTTACCTTTGGTCACTTCTCTTTTGGCATATGTCACATTCTGAATCTCCTTGATATGACCTTCAAGTAAAGCTTCATACACAACTTGATTGGGCACTTGAGAATCAATGTTAATTAACCTATCACCTTTGTACAAGGCAATAAGACTGTATTTGGTTTTACGATTAGGGTTGTCACTTTTCTCAAGAAAAACTTTAACACCTTCAATGAATAACTCTTTACATCTACCTGTATTCTTAACATGAACAAGTTCCAACTTACCATCTACTAATACTTCGGCAATAAAACGATTCAATCTTTTTACAAATCTTGCTTCAACAATTTGTTTATAAGTCATAAACTATCCTAAGTGAAAATAATAATTGGATATAAACTGGGACAAATCATAGGCTTCTGCCAAGCCATGACAATACTTCTTAAACCCGGCCATATCTCTTGCCTTAAGCAAACTCATTCCTTCACGTTTCTCTTTCTCTTTTATATGGGGTGTCATATCAAGTAGTAACTCCTCAGCAGCAAATATGTCATTTGGCACTTGTTTAAACCTTGATAAAATTTGCTCGATTCTTTTATAAAAACTCTCAAAGTCCTTTACATTTTCCATAAAAGTCTGCATCTCAACAAATGCATCAGGGTCATGGGCCATAACTAAATATCTATAACGTTGCCACTCCTCAACACACTTTTCTTTATGAAAAACGCCTTTGGCTTGTGTGATACAGTTGGTCATCTTAATAGCTGCTATATCCTTAAAAGAACTGTCATAAATAATGGACATATTATGCTTATAGATACGTCGGTCAAGCCCCAACATTTTTTCAAAGGTTAATAATTTATAAAACTCGCCCTCTGTATCCACTGGCTTTTCAACAATATGTAAAACAGGACTCCCATCATAATCTCGCCATGAGGCTTTCATATCAAAAAAGCCTTTATTCAAAAATTGAGAAAGATCTTGACTGTTATGTTCATCATAATATGACATCATGAAGGGTATCCCAACCACTTCACATACGTTTGAGATTTCCTCTACATCATGGCCATCAGGTTCATTGGTTAAAACCAAACGTGCTCTAACATTGGCAGGTAAACGATAGAAGTTCCTAATAAAACGTTCAACACCATATCTCTGATCGTCATATTTTCCTATGGTTATTATAACCTTGTTGCTTGTATCTAACTTCATTAGATCTAGGAGTTCAACATAATATCTGAGATAGGCCAAATCATTTAAGGTATCAGAATCTTCTTCTTGACCAAGTCGCACCGGCAGTGAGGGGAAAACCATAAGTCTAGCCCGCTCTCCACTAATCCACTTTCCAATAGATTCAAAAATATGTTTCTGCTTTGTTTTCCAACTATACAAATTAAAGGGGTGAGAGGCCATCGGCACAATATCCCCGTTCATTTTATATAAGTACATGCCATTCTTGACATTATATTTTATTAGGGTTCTAAAATCCCTTAGATTACTTAAAATGATATTACCAATTTCCTCTTCATTATAGTTAAGAGGGTCCATGGTTCTATTCGTATTGTAAGTTGTCAGCAGACTGGTATTACCATAGCCAACTGCTTGTCTTGATCTTTTTATCATTGGTCACCGTCCATCATTGTGTCGTCAAGTTTTTTACAGGTCTCACCTTCAACAATATGTGTTGGAATCTTGACTTTAACAAAACCACTTTTATCATCCGCTTCAATCTGACCAATCAGTAACTTAGCAAGTTCTCCTCCAATTAATGGCATATTCTGGGCAACAGTCGTTAACCTAGGGGTTGTGTAATTTAATGATGATATGTTGTCAAAACCCATGATTGTCATATCATCTGGAATTCTTAAATGCAATTTGTAACAGCATCTCATGACGCCAAGTGCCATTGCGTCTCCTGCAGCAAAGACAGCTGTAGGTGGTTCAGCTAGAGCCATTAATGTTGCCATAGCAGCTTCAGATTTATCAAATTCAAAAAATCCTCCATCTAACATATAGTCTGCTCTTAAAGCTATATTGTGTTCATGAAGGGCATCCATATAAGCTCTGCGACGTTCGTAGCCAGCAAAAGTTATATCGTCTCCATATATATGAGCAATTTTTCTATGCCCTAAGCCAATCAGGTAATTCATGGCATCTCTAGCACCAGAATAATGGTCTGAATAAACACAATTAAGGTCTTCACCAGGCATATCAAAAAGAACACTTGGAATCTGACTATCAAGAAGTTCTACCACATCAGGGTTCTTAATATCTGTACATAAAATCAACACACCATCCACACCTCTTTGGCGGCAATGATTTAAGTAACTGTCAACAGAGCTATTGGCTATTTCATTGGCTATAAGCAACATGTCATAACCCTTTTTCTCAATGGCTCTTCTAAACTCCTGAATGACACCAATGAAAAAAGGATGTTCCAAGCCATAACCTGTAATATCATCTAGGATAACACCTATAGTAAAACTTCGCTTCATAACCAAACTACGTGCGTGGGCATTAGGAATATAGCCAAGTTCCTTGGCTTTATCACGAACTATTTTTTTAGTTTTAATACTGATATCAGAATAATTGTTTAATGCCTTAGAAACAGTCGTTACCGAAAAGCCTGTCGCCTTAGCAATATCACCTATTTTGACCATCTCATCACCCCGTAAATATAATACTTTTAATATACCATAATTCAATCCTAAATGCGAAGATATAGCTTACACATTTTTACCCTAACTTAAAATGAAGCCACCAGTAAATAGGGGCTTCATTCTTATATTTATTCTTTCAGTTTCACTAAATCAAGGGCTACTTCTAGCCAGTCCTCTGCAAGAACTTCAACTTCCATTTCACCTGTTGAGATAGTAAATGGTGTATCATCGTCACTATAGCGTTGTGCGACTTTTCTTATTCTATCAGCTACATTTGTTGCAGCTCTAATATTTGTACTTGGCAGTGATATGATGAAGAGCTCATCGGTCAAACGACCAATACTATCAATATCTCTTGTTTCATTCTTCAGAATAATGGCTAGGGTCTGTACAATAAGTTCAAGGCTGCCTTCCCCATGAATTTCTTCTATAAAATTGTACCCATCAATACGAATGGCAATAATGGATAATGCCTGTTTATATCTAAGAGCTCTTTTTGCTTCCTGATTTAGAATATCAATCATACTATGATGGTTGTAGACACCAGACTGCTCATCTTTATGAAGTTCGCCGTTAACCTTGTTTCTAAGTGCCATTAGTTCTGTCTGATCCGTAAAACTGATGACATGGGTAATTTGACCATCACCACTTAACATATCACTTTTTTCTACAATTAGTGTATGTAATTCTTGATCCTTAGACACAACTTCAATTACTTGTCGATTCTCAACTTGGTCGATCATTGGAAAAACAATACGAATTGGTTTACCTAACAACTCATCTGAGCTATAGCCAAGTATATCGGTAGCTGATAAATTCCAACTAGTGATAATCCTGTCGTCGTTATGAAGACAGATACCTGTTTTAACAGATGGTAACTGGCCTCCAGTATAAGTAGTTCGTCTACTATACTCATCTGATTGCATAAGTAATGCAAGATCTGTGTTGACCATTTCCTTAAAGGATGTAAGTATTTTGTGATACCGATCCGTGAAGATATGGGCCTTCTCATCCAGTATAGATAAAGTTCCGAACACTTCCTCATCAGGCCACTCAATTGGCATGCCTAAGTAGGCTTTTGGCTGCTCAAAGGTATTTGTCCAACCTTCTTCATTGGCGTTCTCAACGGCCACTGTACTACGATCACCTATGACCACTTCATCCAATGTACCTGTACCAATTTTTTCAGTACGATCTGCTTCAATCTTAGCTCTTGTATTAACAAGTAAGGTGTCAATAGAATCGTGATCTATCCGTGTTATACGTGAGGCTTGAACCCCAAATAAATTTGCAACAAAGTCCAACATATTTTGCCACTTTAACAACATAATGCGACTTGGTTCTGGTTTTGTTCTGTTTGTGATCATAACCGACTGTTCTTCTTTTTTGTGGCGGTTATTAACAACAACGTATTGTGCTACGCTCATAGTGATCCCTCCTTTTCCCTCTAAAGGTCTCTATTAACTCATATTATATCACAACCATTATTGACTGCTTCATCTTGCTTATCAATTAAATTAGTCATTTGGACTTAGAGAGTCCTAGTGATAAGTCCCAAGTTCGAAGAAAAAGGCTGATCCCTTTTGGAATCAGCCCTCAAAACAACTTTAGTATGCTTTACCCCAGTAAACCATTGTCTCAGTTTCCTTACCACAGCAGATACATGTGTCAGCAATTTTTTCTTGTTCGAATGGCATACATCTAGATGTTGCCCCTGTTTCCTCTTTAACCTTTTCCTCACATGCAACATCACCACACCACATTGCTTTCACAAAACCAGGTGTCTCTTTAATGGTCTTTGCAAACTCTTCCATAGTTGTAGCTGAATAGGTGTGGTCATCTCTATGTGTTGTTGCTTTAGCTAACAAATCCTTTTGCATCTTAGCTAGTAGATTTGCTACTTCCTCTTCTATGTTATCAAGAGAAACAAACAACTTCTCCCTTGTATCTCTTCGAACTAAGACACATTGGTTTTTCTCTATGTCTTTAGGACCAATCTCAAGTCTAACTGGTACACCCTTCATCTCATGTTCTGAGAATTTCCATCCAGGACTCTTATCAGATGCGTCTACTTTAACTCTATGTTTTGTAGATAAAAGTTGTTTCAGCTCATCTGCCTTCTCAAGAACGCCTGCCTTTTTCTGCATTATTGGTATAATCATCACTTCTGTTGGCGCAATAGCTGGTGGTAATACAAGACCAGAATCATCACCATGAACCATAATAACGGCACCAATCAATCTTGTTGTCATCCCCCAAGAAGTCTGATGTACATACTGCAATTTATTGTCTTTGTCTGTATATTGAATGTCAAAAGCTTTGGCAAAACCATCACCAAAATTATGGCTTGTTCCTGATTGAAGGGCCTTACCATCATGCATTAATGCTTCTATAGTGTAAGTAGCGTTGGCACCAGCAAACTTTTCTTTTTCCGTCTTCTTTCCTTTTACCATAGGTATAGCAAGTACATTGGCACAGAACTCAGAATACACATTTAACATTTGAATGGTTTCTGCTTCAGCCTCTTCAGCCGTAGCATGTGCTGTATGACCTTCTTGCCATAAGAACTCTAATGATCTAAGGAAAGGTCTTGTGGTTTTCTCCCACCTAACAACAGAACACCACTGATTGTATAACTTAGGCAAATCTCTATAAGATTGGATGTCGTTGGCATAATGTTCACAGAATAATGTTTCAGATGTAGGTCTTACACACAATCTTTCCGCTAACTTCTCTGTACCACCATGAGTCACCCAAGCAACCTCAGGAGCAAAACCTTCAACATGGTCTTTTTCTTTCTGTAACAAACTTTCTGGTATGAACATTGGCATGTAGACATTTTCATGGCCTGTATCTTTAAACCTTTGATCCAATTGTTTTTGGATTAATTCCCAGATTGCATATCCATATGGCTTAATAACCATACAACCTCTAACGCTTGAGTAATCAATTAAGTCTGATTTCTTAACAACATCTGTATACCATTTTGCAAAATCCTGGTCCATACTTGTAATTTCTTCAACAAAATTCTTCTTTGCCATTTCTTTTCTCCTTTTTACAATGTTAATGTGGGATAGGTTAACTATCTGCCTGTCTAACTATCTGACTTTCTTACTATCTAACTGTCCGACTTTACTAAAAAACGCCCCTTACTAATCTTCCGATTGTAAGGGGCGAGAATATCGCGGTACCACCCTAATTAACAGATCACTGTTATCTTAAGCGCCAATATAACGGTCAGCTCCCGTTGTGGTTTGCCACAAAGCTCCAAGATAGGTTCGATACTAGGGTTGTCAACCTTTCAGCCAAGGGTTCACTCTCTTAAATAAAATGTGTATCTACTAGGTCTCTTCATTGCCTTCTAATATGATAAAAAGTTTACTTGCTCTTAAGCTATTTGTCAAGCTTCTACTTCTTAATGGCTTTAATAAAGTCCTGATATACCAAATATAAGACACCAACAGCTAAAGTCACCGCCATAGGATATACAAAAGCACTTATAGGGTTGATTCCTAAACGAATATCCATAAGTCCTTTGACTACCCCAAGATCAATCACTGTACAATAGGCAACTAACAAGGTAATCAGTGGAAAAGTCACACCAAATCCAATTAAACCTTTTATATAATGATCCTTATCTATTTTTGATACTGAGAAAAGTGCAAACAATACAAACGCAATAATCAAGGCAATTCTCAAACCAATAGGTATCACATCATAAGACAGTTGAACGTTTCCAAATGCCATCAATTTTTCTAGGGATTCATTAAAATCAACACTAACACCAATCATCATAAAGAAACCATAGGCAGCAATATTAGGCAAAAACATTATTAGGCCTAACAATACTACACTAATGTTCTTTGTAAAAGATAAGATAATGGCAATCAAGGCAATGGCTGATACAAGGGTCATACTACCAAAACTTAGTCTAACCATCCAACGTGTAGCAATGATGCCTGGTAAACGGTTCATATTGTAGTTCATCCCTATAGCGATTTGTATGAGCATTGTAATTGTAAATGTCATTAAGGCATTCCTAACGGATACAAACTGTACATCCATACCAAGGAGCTCACCTTTAGTCACAAAAGACACTAGTAATACAAGAATTGTAAACACTAGGCTGGCAATGGCATAAATAATAAAGCCAACAGCATCCATACCTTCTTTTTTATTATCACTCATGTCTGCCAAGAAAAATGCGCCTAATGGTAATAAAACAAAGACCAAAAGACCTAACTGAATAGAGCCTGATGAATTAAACAAAGAAGCATTCATAATAATCGAGGTTGTTCTAATAACAATGCCAAGGTTAAAACCTACACTCTGGCTTAAGGTGCCTTGTAAGTAATCTTGAATCTGCTCAATAACAGATAAATTTATAACAAGTGCTATGACAAAAGATAAGATATAGGTCATAATAAATGCTTTTAGACCAACACGTATACCTTCCACAAGCGTCACAAGTTTATTGATAGTTTTCATCTATGTTCTCCTATAAATAGTATAGTCAAAGAGTACTATAGGCAATGATACACGTCAACCATCCTCAGCTTATTTAAAACTAACTTAATAGTTTGATAATTTTTTTATGGTTACCGTCTAGTATTGAGTACTTAGCAGGCTCTTCTTTTGCCTTCAAATTACTAATCGCTGTTTGGATGTAGAGACTGTCTATTCCTAATTTATTAGCACCTTTAATATCTGTAGAATAGTCGTTCCCTATCATCAAGGTATCTTTTGGCTTAAGACCCTCTTTCTTCATCAGTATCTTGTAAAACTCAACATCCGGTTTACACATATGTTCATCTGATGAAATATAAATTTCATTAAAGTAGTCTGAAAGACCTAACATATCCATCTCTGCCTTTAAAAAGATACGTTGAGCGTTAGACAGAATATAGATGTTCACCTTCTGCTCTTTTAGTTGATCTAACAACTTAATAACGCCATCGTATACCTTAATATGACTTGTACTTAAAGCTCTAAATGTTTTGGCAGTTTGTTTGGCCATCTTAAACTTTGCTTTTGAATTCTTATTCTTGTAGAGTCTGTGAAACACATCACATACGTCAATGTCAGGGTATTTTGTTCCTTGGACTCGGTTCATATATTTCTCAACAGTCTTTTTATACTCTTCTTCAAGTTCTGCTGCTTGGTATGATGCACCGTTGTAGGCCATTAGTAGGCTTAATTTTTCCCATACTTCCTTTTTACTTTCATCTGTATCTATATCAATTAAGGTTCCATACAAATCAAATATAATGTTTTTATACATGTCTTCCTCCGATTTTCTAATTCATGAATACAACAGTTCTATTTTACCCAATGTGGGACAACTAAGCAATCACTTTCACCAATTGGACAGAAAAAAGACGAGTTAATGAACTCGTCTTTTTTCTTGGCTATAATGAGAGGGGATTTAATATATAGTTTTGTTAACTTGTAAATACATCATACATTTCAGGTAAGTCTAACATAGGTTTTATAGGTGTTCTTTATGTGTTGTTCTACTCATAAAAATAGACAGAAAAAAAACGAGTTAAAGAACTCGTTTCTTTTCTTGGCTATAATGAGAGGGGATTTAATATATAGTTTTGTTAACTTATGAATACAATATATACCTGCGGTGTGTCTTGAATAAGACCAGGATGTGTCCTTTGTGTGTCCTCTTTTTCAAGGCTTATTAAGAAGCTATTGTTGGTTATTCTACCTTTAAATGGTCAGTCCACTGGACCCAGATAAAGTGGTGTAATGCACGATTAAATTACAATATTTTACTTCATATGTCAGGGGATTCATCAAGATAAAAACTTAAGTGGTTCTATTGAACTAAGCGCATAAACTATTATGATTCCAAGTCCCTGTTGTCAGGTTATTTATGACTATAATAATAAAACCAGGCTACCTTGGTAGCCTGGTTTTTTCTAATTCACAAAATTCTTATATGTTTCCACTTCTATGTAGTAGGCAAGTTTCGCTTCTTCAAGAGCAACAATTGCAGTTTCTACATTTTCTTTGGCAATGTTCAGTGAAGTTATCGTTTCAAATCCTACGTCATAGCGCTTTTGAGCCACATCAAGTGCCATTTCCATATTTTCAAGTTCTAAGCTTTTGATTTCAACGGTATCTTTTGCACTTAGAAGACCATTATACATGGATCTAACTTCATATTCTAAATTAAGCTTCTTGTCTTTTACATCCAAATTCAGGTCACTAATACCTTCCTTCTTAGAAGTAATGGTCTTATCATATTGTCCTGATCCATTATGGTTAATGTAGATATTTAGATCAATACTCGCTAACTCTAATTGACTTTCTAACTTTGCAAGGTCACCATTCTCCACAAGTACCTTCTCAACGTCTTTTGTCACACTTTCTGTTGAATACACCTCATACGGTACAGGTTCTGCTTCAAGAACTAGTGGTGTATCTAAATCATATTTCATCAGTACATTAAGATCAAGGAATGCTGCATCTCTTTGGTCAATCAACTTCTGCAAATCAAATGAAGCCTGTTTAATTGCTAACTCTGCTGAATTCTTGGCTGTAAGAGTTGCTGTCCCTAGACTTATTTTTGTTTCAACTTGCTTTAAGTCTTCCTCTAATCGAGCCATTTTCCCTTGCTGGAGTTCTATCTTATCTAATAATAAGAAATAACTATAATATTGCTTATACGCTTCAAGTACAACTCTTTCTTTTGTTGCTGTTTGCTGCCATTCTGCATAATCCAGATTCATCTGAGCTTCAATAGGATAATATTGATTGTTCTTACTTGACTCAATAGAAGATGATCCACCTTTGAGCTTGTTGTCTTCAGCCTCATCAAGCTTATATTCGGCAATCATAACATTCTCATTCACTCTTACAATCTCAAGATTGTTACCTAACACTCTTGTTTTTATGCTTTGTAATGTTACATTTTTGTGGTCACTTTCTGATCCAATTATTGGTAATGCAACCAACAAGGAAATGACCAATAGTCCACTGCTTATTAACCACTTTAGTCTTTTCTTATTATTCAAAACCCATTCCTCCTTGTGTACCTGCATAAGCAGGTCCTAGTCTGGTTGCATCATCAAAAGATGACAATGCATTACCATAGGCGATTAGCGCTGCGTTATAGTCATTCTCAGAGGAAATAACTAACATGTCTATGTTGGTCAGCATTGCTTCTGTCACATAACCTAGCTCAACATTTAATTCAAGTTCACTATACTGTCGTTTTGCATCTTCTAATTTAAGCCCTTTTAGTTCTAAATCTTCACGTTTTTGAGCAATGTCAACATAAGCATTTCTTATCTCCTGTTCAATTGACATCAATAAAGATTCTTTTTCATACTCTAAGTCTTTCAATTCTAATTCTGTCGCTTTATATTTATTGCTACTTGAACTGAAATAATCGTCTATCTTATCAAATTCCAACTTCTTAAGATTGTAGTTCTCATAATTTGTAATCAATTCATTACGCTCTTCTAAAGCTCTTTCAATATAAGTTTCAATAGGGAGCAAATCAATTAACTCGATGTCTTCGCTTGTCGGTTGTGTAAGACTAATCTTGGCCATTACATCCTGACCTAACATCACATTCAAATTCATCTTTAAATTATTAACTTGGCGAATCATACTTCTATGATTCATATGAGCAATGGCTTGTTTATTCTTGCTTGTTTCATAACTTATCTCTGAAACCATTCCTGATGCATATCTCTTCTCAGCTGATGAGAAATCATTTCTTGCAGAATCATAACTGGTCTTAGTAATTGCCAATATGCCTTCTAATTGCAAAATAGCATCATAGATAGCCCTACCTCCAGAAGCAATACCTTTCTCAGCTAAAGTAATATTTCTAGATATACTGGTAACACCATTCTGTAAAGCAAATGGTGCAATTTCAATTGGATAAACAAAAGTATCATACTCAGTTTCTTTATCAATATTAGGGTCTGTTATACCCATTGCTGCATATTGGGGTTGTAAGGCTGCATAACCAAGATAGTCTGCTACTTGCATATTTGCTGGATTAGCTACTGCTGCTTTCAGAGCGGTCTCTTCACCAACAGTCAAATCCCCATTATCCACTTCATCAATCATCAGAGCTGCCTGAGCTGCCGTTGCCGGATTGGCGGCCAAACCTAGATATGTATGATAATTGGGTATAGCGGCCATAGCTTGATACCAGGTATAAAGACCTTGGTAAGCTGGTAATTGGTCATGTAGTATTTTCAGGCCACTAGTCATTGCATTCATATCAGAGAACTGTGTTGCTAAACTATTTCTCGTAGCCTCTAGTCCTGCCACAACACGGCTATTATCAAGAGCCATCTGACCAACTTCATCTCTTTTTATGTGTATTTCACCTTCAGCTGCATCCGTAGTATTGGTCAACAACATCGTTACCATCAAACTCAGAACTAACACTAGTGAAATAATCGCTTTTTGATACATCTTCAATAAGATCACCTCAATTTTGATCATGAAGGTGGTGTTTAACCACCTTCTAAACTATTACTATCATACCGAATTTTGACCTCAAAAGAAATCATTATTTCATTATTAATCAATTTATCAGACTTTCATCGATATTTTTACAGCTATTAAGCTCTTGCTTCTTTTCTCTTCATTCGTCTCTCAACTGATTTGTTATGTTGATCATCCAGTATTGAATATAAGACTGGTATAACAATCAGTGTCAGTACTGAAGATATGAGTAGACCAGATATAACAACTGTACCCATAGAAGCCATTAATTCGGCTCCTGAGCCAATACCTAATGATAATGGTATAAGACCTAAGATGGTTGTTAATGACGTCATCATAATGGGTCTAAGTCGTATAGGTCCTGCATTAACAATAGCTGTGTAACGATCTTCGCCTTGTTTCCTTCTTGTACTAATATAGTCAAGGAGTACTATGGCATTATTTACAACGATACCAGATAACATGATGAATCCCATAATAGATGTAATGTTAAGTGTTCTATAGGTAACAAACAGTCCAAACAATCCACCTGAGAATGCTAATGGTATTGAGAACATAATGATAAATGGTGTTAATAGTGATTCAAATTGTGCTGCAATAATCATGTATACCAATAAAACTGCAAGGACTAGTGCTAGGCCAAGGTCGCTAAAAGCTTCAACCATGTCTTGGTTGGCACCACCATAAGTGATTGTATAACCTGAAGGTATATCAAGCTTGGCAACATTTTCTTTGATTTCTGCTGTTACAGATGCTAAGTCTCTTCCATAAATACCTGAGTTGATACTTACAGTTCTTACTAAGTCTTCTCTATTGATTGAAACAGCACCTGTATCTACTTCAATATCTGCTATTACTTCAAGTGGTACTGAGACACCCATTGGTGTTTGAATCTCAAGCTGACCTAGATTATCCATACTTTCACTGAATCGATCATCACCTTCAATAACAACGTCTAACTCATTACCATCAAACTTGTATCTAGTAGCAATTCGACCATCTAACATAGATTGAATCTGGGATGACACTTGAGCGGTTGTTAATCCAAATCTTGAAGCGTTGTTTCTATTTAAGTATATTTCAACTTGTGGGCTTGCTACAGCTAAACTTGAAGAAACATTTCTTGTACCTTCAACAGCCTCTGTAGTCAATTTTATTTCCTCAGATATATCTTCAAGAACTTCTAAGTCTTCACCTTGAATCTTAATAGAGATGGCACCACCTGCACCCATCATCATACCAGTTTGACTGACTGCAGATACAGTTGTTCTTACACCTGGCACATCACTTATAAGTTCTTCAACTTCAATTATGACATCAAAGACGGACTTCTCACGTTCTCCAAGAGGTATAAGTTGTCCATTGATGTTACCTTGGTTTTGCCCAAGAGATAAGAATTGATCACCGGCTGTACTTGAGTAAATATAATCAATTGTATCTAACTCAACGATACGTCGAACAATTTCATCCATCGCTTCTTGGGTGTCTGCCATCCTGGCACCATCTTCAAGTTCAACACTAATGGTAAAAGCACCTTCATCAGACTCTGGCATGAATTCCATACCAATCAGAAGAATACTTCCCAAACTTATAATGAAGAATAGTGCTGCACCTATTACAACTGTTTTTCTGTGTTTAAGGCTCCACTCAAGGGCTCTTTTATATATGTTGTCTAAACCACTGTAGGCTTGGTCTGTTTTATCCAGCAACCAACCAAGTAACTTAAATTTTGTTTCGTGATGTTGACCTTGGAACTCATCAACAATCAATAATTTGGAGGCCATCATAGGTATCAAGGTTAATGATACAACCAAGGATGACATCAATGAGAATGTTACTGTTAGGGCAAACTCACGGAACATAATGGATGTTATACCTTCAACGAAAACTAGTGGCAAGAATACGGCAACTGTTGTTAATGTAGAGGCCGTTACTGCCATGGCAACTTCTTTAGCACCTAGTATTGAAGCTTCCTTCTTATCATGGCCATTTTGAACAAATCGGTATATATTCTCCAGTACAACAACCGAGTTATCCACTAGCATTCCGACACCTAGGGTAATACCCCCTAAAGTCATCATGTTAATTGTAATTCCGTTAAAATAGATTAGGATTCCTGTAGCGATAATCGAAATTGGCATTGATAAACCAATGATTAATGTACTTCTTAAAGACCTAAGGAAGATAAACAGTACTAACACGGCCAATATTGCACCAATGACAGCGTTACTTCCAACTTGACTGATGGACTTCATAATAAAGTCTGATTGGTCAACAACAACCTTTAAGTTATAAGCCGTTTCTGTTTCAATCTTACTAAGAACCTTGTTGATCTCATTAGCAACCATTACGGTATTGGTACCAGATTGCTTCATCACTGAGATACTTACAGCAGGTTCACCATTCACTTTTGAAATCGATGCTTGTTCCTCATTGGTTAGAGTCACATCCGCAACATCTTCAAGTCTTATTACACCACCTGTTGGCAAAGTAATTGGTGTTTGTTTGATATCGTTAAGTGATTGAAACTCTCCTACGGTTCTAAGTAATAGTAATTTATCGCCTTTATTAACGGATCCTGCAGGTAGGTTTAAGTTCTCTGCCGCAAGTGTTCCAGCTAATTGGTCAATTGAGATACCATAATTACTCATCTTAGCTGTGTTAATTTTTACAGATACGTACTGTTCATAGCCACCATCAATGCTTACAGATGCAACACCTTCAACACGTTCGATTGCAGGTCTAATTACAGAGTCTGCATATTCATGTAAGGTAGCAACATCAGCGCCTGATAAAGTTGCTTGTACAACAGCCGTAGAGTTAATGTCTAACTGTAATACCATTGGATCAGAGGCACCTTCAGGCAAAAATCCTTTTACCATGTCCACTTTCTCACGTATATCTAAGGCAGCAAAATCCATATCTACCCCAAAATTAAACATAACAATAACAATGGATGAACCTTCTGATGTAATGGATTGGATTGTATCAATATTGGCAACCGTACCAACCACTTCTTCAATTGGTTTGGTTACAAGTGTTTCAATTTCCTCTGGGGAAACATTTGGGTAATTGGTTTGAATCAGTGCTACTGGCACTTCAATGTTAGGGTATAAGTCAATTGGGATTTTAGTTAATGACACAACCCCTAATAGGATGACGATCAGAATAAACATAATCGTCGTAACCGGTCGTTTGACCGAAAATGAAGATAAATTCATTACTGATCACTCCTTATAATTTTGATTGTACTGTTGTCATCGATGAGCCCAATACCTTTGTTGATTATAACAGCGTCTTCTTCAACACCACTTAAAATCTCTACAAAATAACCATTGTCTATACCCACTTCAACTTCAACTCTTTGTACGCCTGATTCACCTTTTGCAACATATAAGTAGTAAATACCATCTCTTAGGATAGCCGCTTCTGCTGGTACATAAAGTGTGTCTGTACTTGATGCTTTTATCATATCCACTGTCGCGAACATACCCGGTTTAATAAGTCTATCAGCGTTATTTACCTTTACTGTTAATGGGTATAAAAGGGTTCTCATATCTGATGAAGTACTCAAGGTATCAACAACACCTTCAAATGGTACATCACTAACAGCTTCAACCGTTACCATTACTTTATCTCCGATAGCCACTTTACTTACTAGTGATTCAGTTACAGAGGCATTTACAATGATTTCATCAATATTTTGAATGACCATAGCAGGTTGGGCATTTGACGCGAAGTTACTTTCCGTCACTGTACTTTGAGTCACATAACCACTGACTGGAGCTACAACGCTCATATCTTGCAACATTTCTACCGCAGTTTCATAACCCTCTTGAGCTTGTTGAAGTTGTGCTTCAGCACTTTCAATGCCTAGTTTGGCTTGTGAGATACTAGCAGCTGCTTGTTGTAATTGTTTTTCTAGTAATGATAAGGTTTCATCTGATGCCTGTAATTTCACTTGGTCAAGTTCCATCTGAGATACAACACCTTCTGCATATAACTTCTCATAGTTAGCAAGATTGTTGACACCAAAATTATAGCTTTCAAGTTGCATGTTGTAATTACTCTTTGCAAGGTTATAACCAAGACTTGCCTGATTAACACCTGCTTCTGCATTTTTCACACCAACTTCTGCCATGGTAACACCAATCTCAGCTTGTGTCACTTGGTCTTCTATAGAACCAGGATCAAGGGTGAAAAGCGCTTGCCCTTCCTCAACATAATCTCCAATAGATACAAGAACTGTTTCTACTTCTGCTGGTACAGCTGGGATCACATTAACTGTTTCTGTTGCAATCGTATTTCCTATCAATTCAACATGACTAGCTAAATCACCTTTAATTATTTGTAGTCCACCTACTGTAACCAGATTTGGCGCTTCTTCTTCTGCCGTATCATCTAATAAATCAATGACCCTCGGCGTCGCTATCGCAGCTAGAATCAACACGACTACTAAAAAACTTAAGAACTTCTTCATCACTTATCCTCCTAAAATTGGCTGAATTGCTGCTAATGGCAACAATATTTCTAATACTTGGTTTGACTGATAATTCCATAAATTCTAACATACCAACAACAAACTGTTGATCTGTTTCGGCACTTTCTAGGAGCATACAGAATGATGCTACCATACCGGCCGTTGCTGTTTTTACATACAAACTTAAATCAATGTTATAAGCATCTCTTAAACCGACACCCTCTAATAACAATGTAAATTTTCCATATAGAAACTCACTTAGCGTCTCTTTTGCACCTTCAAATGGGGACCCATCCGCTTTCAGAAATAGTAAATACAATTCATCTCTAAAATTAATCCTTGCACCAATAAGACTCTCTACTAAAGCAGAATGTTCAAGAAAATTAACATCTAACATCTCAAATTCCATTGGTGGTGACTTTGTCTGTGTCGTTTGAAAAGTCTCAATCATTGGCTGAACAATCTCTGCAAAAATGGCTTCCTTATTTTTGTAGTAGCGGTATAGATTTCCTACAGACATACCTGCGACAGTCGCTATTTCTCTCATTGATGCCTTTTGGTATCCCTGTTTTTTGAAGGTCATAATTGCGGCTCTTCGAATCTCTGTCCGAAGCTCTTCTTTTAAGACTTGCACAATAATAAACCTCCGTTCATTTTTAATCATTATACAACCATCTCCAACTATTAGCAATAAACTGTTCCTTAAGTAAATATAAAAAAAAATTTATAATTTGACCTAAAACTAAAACAGACCTAGCTAAGTCACTTAGCTAGGTCTGTCATACATTTTCTTTTTATTTAAATTTCGCCTCTACCATATTTATCTTTATGCCTTCAAGATGGAATTTGGTTTCATATTCAGTCATCACATTGTCTATGGCCCACTCAGTCATATGAAGGTCTCTGGTCAACTTATTAAAGTGCATACCAAGAGCTTCCATTTCCTTAATAGAGAATTCGAATAGGCCGTCATTGTCCGTCTTAAATACAACCAGACCCTCTTCAACCATAACCTTCCTATATTTATTCAGGAAGTCTCTATAGGTAAGACGCCTTTTATAGTGCCTATCTTTTGGCCATGGATCAGAAAAGTTAAGATAAACCCTAGCCACTTCATTGTCATCAAACATATCCAAAATCTGTTCTGCATCAAATCTGACAACGGATAAATTTTTCAAGTCACTGGCTTCTCTTTCAATTCTTTCTAAAGCTCTGACCAGCACTACAGTAAATTTCTCAAATCCTATATAATTGATATCTGGATTTCGTCGGGCATGTTCAATAAGAAATTGTCCTTTTCCCATACCAATCTCAATATAGATTGGGTTGGTATTGCCAAAGAACTCATGCCATTTACCTTTATACTCTATTGGGTCTTGTACGATTGCCTCAAAATCATCAATACGCTCAAAGGCCCTTTTCACATTTCTAAGTCTCATGATATCTCCTCGTTAGGTTATTCTAGGCTATTTTACCACCTATTCCTATCCTCGTAAAGTATAGTGCAATGGCCAAACTATATTAGTGCAAAAAAATACCCTACCACAGGTAGAGTTGACACTTCGATCTGGGTAGGACTAAGCATATTATATAATAAAAGGGGGGATAGTTATTACACTATTATTATACTAGATAGTTATGTCCAAATTGTGAATTCAATATATCTTTTATGTGTATTATTGTAATATCAGACAACGAATCTTTAGTAATTTACTTTATTTGATAATTTCAACATATCTACTGTTATCCCGAACAATTGGAGTCCACTAAAATATGGACAATGACATTAAATCTTTGACCTCTTCCACCGTCTGATTACCAATTGAATTAGCTTTATTTGTACCTGATTTGATGATTTCTTTCACTTCATTACGGTGTTCTTCATAATAGTTTCTCTTATCACGAATCGGCTCAAGTAGTGTATTTATTTTATCACATAGGACGTTTTTACATGCAGCACATCCAATAGCTCCTTTTCTACACATCTGATAGATATTATCAACTTCATTAGGATTAAATACTTTCTGATAGGTTGCCACAGTACATATCTCTGGATGGCCTGGGTCTGTTTTACGAATTCTTGATGGGTCTGTCACAGCCGATTTGACTTTTTGAATAACTGACCCTTCATCATCGGATAAGTAAATAGCATTTCCTAAACTTTTACCCATCTTCCCCTGGCCGTCTAATCCAACTAACCTTGGCGTTTGACTTAGTAGTGCTTCTGGTACAGCAAATAACGCATGGCCCTCCTCTCCATGATACAAGTCGTTAAACCTACGAACGATTTTCCTAGTCTGCTCAACATGTGGTAATTGGTCCTCCCCAACTGGAATTAGGTCTGCTTTACAAAAAGTAATGTCAGCAGCCTGGCTTACTGGATAACCTAAAAAGCCATAGGACAGGTCATCATAGCCATATTGCTTTGCCTCTGTCTTAACAGTTGGATTGTGTCGTAGTGTATTGACAGATACAAACATAGAATAGAAGACGGTTAGTTCGGCTATTGATTTTACTTGAGATTGCTGGAACAATGTTACTTTATCCGGATCTAAGCCCACCGAAAGATTGTCTATTGCTACTTGATAAATGCTATCATTGATTAAACTTGGATCCTTGAAGTGGGTTGTTAGTGCCTGGACATCTGCCAAAATAATCATTGTATCGTAATGATCTTGTAAGTCCACTCTGTTTTTAAGACTTCCAATATAATGGCCCAGATGTAGCTTACCTGTTGTTCTGTCGCCTGTTAAAATTCGTTTCATACTTTATACCTCCATATGCATGATTGATAGTTACACATATAAAGGCAGAGGCATCCCTTCTGATGGGTAAAGGGTCTTGTCGTGTTTCATAAAAACAAAAAAACTTCCATCCGCAAAGGAATAGAAGTCATCTATAAGGCCACCTAAGTTTCACATACCAACATATGCTCTCATCATAACGGTTAGAGTTTCCGTCAACGCATACTCACCATGTCAGGTTTTCAGGTTGCCCTCATAAGACCATTCATCATAACTGCCATTGCCTTAGTTCCACCCTCTAAGGCTCTCTGTAAATTTTGGTTGTGATTACTTTTCTTACTCATCGGTTTCTTATTAAATTATCGTTATTATAAACCCCTGTTCTGTTATTGTCAAATTCCTTGAGATTTTCATTATTTCAGTTTTGGGGACGTTTCATTTTTATAGTAAAATGAAACGTCCCCAAACCATAAAGAAAATTATTTTAACGGATTTTTGATGATTCTCATGGCATTTATAATAGCTATTAAGGCCACACCAACATCGGCAAAAACTGCTTCCCACATGGTCGCCAATCCACCTGCTCCGAGAATTAATACTATGCCCTTAACACCCATAGCAAATATGATGTTTTGCCATACAATCTGACGTGTCCTCTTTGCCACCTTAATGGCATCAGCAAGTTTACTTGGCTCATCTGTCATCAGTACAACATCCGCCGCTTCAATAGCCGCATCTGAACCTATACCACCCATAGCCACACCTACATCAGCTCTAGCAAGAACAGGGGCATCATTAATACCATCACCGACAAAAATTGTGTTACTCTTTTCATTTTCACTTAACAATTCTTCAAGCTTTTCAACCTTCTCATGTGGCAATAACTCACTATAAACTAGATCAACACCAACCTGATTACCAACTGCCTCTGCAACGGCTCTATGATCACCTGTTAACATCACAACCCTATCAACACCTAGTGATTTCAATTGTTTGATCGCAGATTTGCTGTCTTGCTTCACTTCATCTGATATGAGTATGTAACCTAGGTAATTGCTTTGACTTGCAACATATACAAGTGTACCAACAGACTCAACGCTCGGAATATCTATATCCATCTCTGACATTAGTTTTTCATTCCCAACATAGTAGGTCTGTCCACCTATGAGACCTTTCAAACCTTTACCAGCAATTTCTTCTACATCAAGAGCATCATCTAAGGAAACAGTCTTCTCATAGGCTTTCAAAATTGATTTACCTATAGGATGGTTTGTATGAGTTTCTAACTTTGCTGCAATAGATAGAAGTTGATCTTGCTGACCATCTTCTGCCATAATTTCTGTCACCTTAAATACACCTTTTGTTAAAGTTCCTGTTTTATCAAATACAACTGTTTTCACGTTATTGAGGGCTTCTAAATAATTACTACCTTTAATAAGGACACCATGTTTGGATGCACCACCAATACCACCAAAGAATCCTAGTGGAATCGAAATAACTAGGGCACAAGGGCAGGACACAACTAGGAATATTAAAGCACGACGTATCCAATCACTAAATTCAGCCCCTTCAAGAAGCAAAGGAGGAACAATGGCAATTATTAGTGCTAGGTAAACAACTACTGGCGTATAATACCTGGCAAACTTTGTTATAAACTTTTCTGTCTTAGCCTTTTTATTACTTGCATTCTCAACTAAATCAAGGATTTTAGAGACAGTTGAATCACCAAATAATTTAGTAGTTTTAATCTCTAGTACACTGGTTTGATTAACTACACCAGATATAATCATATCGTCCACTGATATAGATCTTGGTACTGATTCACCAGTTAGAGCTGAAGTGTCAACCATCGATGACCCTGATACAACGAGGCCATCTAAGGGAATTCGTTCTCCAGGTTTAACAACTATTATGTCACCTAGTCCAACGTCTTCAGCCTGTATCTGTTGAAGGTCTCCATTTACTTTGATCCAAGCCACATCCGGTCTAATATCCATTAAAGAAGTAATAGACTGTCTGGAACGGTGCACTGCAATCTCTTGAAAAAGCTCACCAATCTGGTAGAACAACATAACTGTTACACCTTCTGCAAATTCACCTATAGCAAAAGCGCCTATGGTTGCAATGGACATAAGGAAGTTTTCATCAAAGACTTTTCCTTTTACAATATTCCGACCAGCCTTTAGTAATACATCACCACCAACAACAATATAGGCAATACCAAATATTAATAGTTCTGTTGCTAATTCCAGCTTAAACAAAAGACCAATTATAAAAAGTAGAGAACCAAACCCAAGTCGAAGCCATGTCATTTTATCTACTTCATGTTCTGACTTTTCTCCACTTACTTTAGCTTTTACAACAACCCCATCTTCGATAGAATCAACTATCGTTTGAAGTGACTCAATCAGTTCAGACTGGTTTGCCTTCAAGGTTAAGGTCTGTGTGGCAAAATTCAGAGAGACATCTTTGAAGTCTGCATGATTGCTTATCTGATCCTCTATTTTCATGGCACAATGGGCACAAGTTAAACCTTCTAATTTATACTGATTCTTCTTCATAATAATTCCTCCAACTAATAACAACATATGAACACTTGCTCATATGTATAGTATATACCCATTTCTATTGAAAGTCAATATGAACAGTCACTCATGTGTTAGATAGTTAATTATAAAGAAAGCCTAACATTCCTGTAAAGGATTGTTAGGCTTTAATCTTCCGTGTTCACCGCGTATTCCGCGTTATTATATCTGCCTTCTAAAGGTCTATAAAGAATTGAACTTGCTTATCTGGAAATCCTTTAAGGTTCTCATGTTTAAAATCAGGGTATAAGACATGGGTTTTTGGGGACTCAATCTTATTATAGACAGCATACTGGGTAGAAGGTGGGCATATTGGATCAATAAGTCCTGTAGCGAATAAAACTTCACCTTTAATCCTTGAAGCTAGGTGCTGAATATCAATGTAGCCTAAAGTATCAAAAACTTGGTCTTCTCTTTCGTGAGTAGGGTCAAACTTACGGAAATATTGTCTTAAGCCATCATAGGCATCAACATCTAAGTCCATCTCCCACACACGTTTATAATCACTTAGGAATGGGAATACTGGCGATAATTTCTTAACTCTAGGTTCTAAAGCTGCACATGCAATAGTCAACGCACCACCTTGTGAACCTCCAAGAACACCAACACGACTTTCATCCACATCCTCACGGTCCATAATAATGCCCGCAAGCTGAGCAGTGTCTAGAAAGACTTGCCTAAAATAAAGTGATGACGGACCATCATCAAGTCCCTTAATAATAAAACCATATAAAGTACCACCTGTTACACCACCAACGTCAACAGATTCTCCACCTTGTCCACGACAGTCCATTGAAGCAACAATTTGGCCAAAAGCAGCGAAAGGTAATAAATCTTTCCACTCACCTGAACTCATTGTGTATCCATGGAATTGGATAACAGCCGCTCCTGAGGTCACATTTGGCACAACTAATTTACTATGGATACGGGCTCCCCCCATACCTTTGAAATAAAGATGGTAACATGTTGCAAAAGGCACTTGAAAGTCACTTTTAACAAGCTCCACTTGTGGATCTAGGGCTTTCATATCACTCAGACTCTTATCCCAAAATGCATCAAAGTCCATTGGCTTAGGGTTGATCCCCTTATAATTTTGTAATTCCTTTAGGGACATATCTAAGATTGGCATACTATCCCCTCCTTTTATTTTTTATCATTTTAGCACATTCTCACATACTATATAACTGTAAATTCACTACGCCTTTGTCACTTATCCAATAGGACCTCCTAGAAGCCATCGGATTAGTAAAAGCAATGTAATATGAACTGGGTAAAAAGCATAACCTATGTATTTAGGTAATCTCACTGGTACCTTAATTTTACTAAAAACTAAAATTAATACAAGACCCATCATACTTCTAGCTTGGAAGAAATAGCCTTCCAAAGTCTTCAAACCATCTTTATAGCCTGTTATTTGTTCATATATTAGGTCAAATGAACGGAAGGCTTCCATATAAGTCATCTCAGGATTAAAATACAAAGACCTATAAACAACCCCCAACCTATATGGCTCAATGAAACTTAATAACACATAGGCAATCACAACTAAAACAGGCTTATGCCTAAACCAGTAGAAGATTAACATCATAACCAAACCATAGGTTCCATAAGACAAGGCAAAATCTTCATTATAATAACCAACCACATCAGGGAAGACAACAATTGCAAAAGCGACTATAGACATGAAAGTCCCAAAAAGGAAACGCTTGTCTTTAAAAAGTTCTTCTGCTTTCTCAACAACAACCAATAATATCAGTCCAACTAATAGCAGGTACATAACATTCCAGTGTTCAGTTTCTCTTATGACGTCTCTATTAAGATAGGAATAGGGTATCTCCGCAATAAGTGCAAAACACAAAAACCTAAATCCATACTTAAACCTATTAGACGTATATAGAAAACCTTGTACCAATAAATAGGCAAAAATTGGGAAAGCAATTCTTCCAATAGTTCTAAATAGTCGATCTTCTGGATATAATAGTAAACCGGTATGATCAATTAACATGGTAACAATAGCAATAATTTTTAGTAAATCACTACGTTTAACACTCTTTTTTTCTTTGATAACCTCAAGAACTTCACTCATTTACTCACCCTCCAATAATGGAAATTTTCACTCTAAAGCACATTTTTTACATTTGTTCTTTTATTATAGCATAGAGAATATTTTGTGGTATAATTGATTTAGAGAATGTATCTCAATTAGAAAGATACGGACACCCATCCCTTCCGACCTATAAGGAGGTCATTATGTCCTTTTACACCAATATTATTCACTATTATGATCAGTTATTTCCATTGGATGAGAAGAAACTAAACTTTGTGTTAGAGACCGATGCACCTCAGAGAATTCTGGATATTGGCTGTGCCACAGGCTCCTTGTGTCATGAACTCTACCATAGAGGACATCAAGTTGTAGGTATCGATATTGATAGAGCTATTATAGAGAAGGCAAAAGGCAAGGAACTTGAAGGTCCACAATTTGAGTCCTTTGATATGTTAGGCATTGATAAACATTTTGAAAAAGCTTACTTTGATCAAGTCTTGTGTTTTGATAATACCTTGGCTCACCTACCTAATGAAATGGCTGTTCGTAGATTTTTCGTCGCCGTATCCAACATCTTAGCAGAAGACGGTGTTTTCAAATTAGAGGTTGTAAACTACGACCAAGCCTTAACTAAAGGTATGTTAGATCTCCCACCTGTTGAAGTAGACGGCATGATCCTCAAACGCCACCAATGTTTAGAACAACAATGTATGGAGTGTTATACAGAATTAAACGTAGCCGAAGGTGAGGAAGTGCAAAAGAATTGTATTCCACTCTTCCCTATCCGTTATAGTCAAATCGAGGTCCTACTAAAGGAACAAGGTTTCAACGACTTTAAACTCTATTGTGACTTTGAACGTTGTACTGCTGCTGGCGATCATATTTATAACATCATTGAAGCAAGAAAATAAAGAAATAGCAACCGAAAGGTTGCTATTTTTATGTCTATATATAAGTTAAAATAAACTCCAATCATATTTAGAAGAAAGCTTTTCATGTATAATCAATCCAGCCACACTATTACCTTTATGGTTAAGGGATGGTCCATAAGTGGCCACACCACATGTTGCAGGGACACATCCTAAGATACATCCGCCTACACCACTTTTGGCAGGATAACCTACACGAACAGCAAAATCTCCTGACCCATCATATAAACCACTGGTTGTCATGATGGCTCTAACAATTTTAATAATATCTCTATCAATAACTCTTTCACCGCTCCAAGGCAACACACCATTATTGGCTATAACTGCCGAAGCTTTGGCCATGTCCTCAATCGTCACTTCAATAGAACACATTTTGAAATAAGTATTTAAGATTTCATCTACATGCCCTTCTACTATGCCAGCACCTTTAAGGAAATAAGCAATAGCACGGTTGGTGTTGCCAGACTCTTTTTCTGACTCATAGATTTCTTCACTGTAGTCAATGGATGGATTGTCTGTGAGTTGTCTAATGAGTTGTATAACTTTGTTGAACTTCTCTTCAGATGTTTTACCTCTTATCAGGCTGATTGTGGCTATAGCACCTGCATTAATAAATGGATTGAGTGGTCTATGTTCTTCCATCTGTTCCAGCTTAACCAAAGAATTAAAACGATCACCAGATGGCTCTACATCAATCTTCATCCTAAAACTTTCAAGGCCACTATCTTTAATCGCACAGATAAGAGAGAAAATCTTCCCTACACTCTGAATACTAAACTTTCTATCTGTATCTCCAGATTCATAGTATTGATTGTCAATTGTGTAGATACCAACACCAACATCTTTGGGATTGGCCAGGGAGAGTTTTGGTATGTAGGATGCAACATGCCCTTCACGCGTCCATTGTTTTGATAGGTGTATAATTTCTTCCAAATAGTTTTCCATAGGACCTCCAGACAAGCTTCTTATAGACTCATTCTATCATCTTTAACAGGAAAATCAACGCCATTCAAACAGCTTTTTAAATGGCCTATTTTTTGATGAAATCCCTTATTAAACCCTATTTTTTGAGAGATATAGACACATCCACTTAAAATAAACTAAAGTATTGTGCACCTATGATTTTAAGCTTATTATGTTAAACTATTTATATTAAGGAAGGTGATTTCATGTATCAAGATTTATCCAAAGCCCTATGTCGTCCAAAGTTGTATTCTGAAAGTACAAACATCATCTTATGGAATGATCCTCATATCTCCAAACAGATGTTACAACATCATTTAAACCCTACAGACGAAGCCGCTTCTAGGAACTATCAATTCATACAGGATTCGATTAAGTTCATAGCCAAAAAAGCTTCAATTTCACATGAAAGTTCTGTAATCGACTTCGGATGTGGTCCAGGACTCTACACAACTGCTTTCGCCGAACTGGGTGCTCAGGTAACTGGGCTAGACTTCTCTACCAACTCACTTAATTACGCTAAGGAGCAGTCTGAGCTTAAGGGTTTAAACATTCACTACATTGAAACAGATTATCTTAAGTATAGACCTGAGTCCAAACATGATTTAGCCACTTTAATCTACTGCGACTACTGTGCCATGTCAAATGAAGGACGGAAGCTTTTGCTCCAAATTATTAGTGACGCCTTAGTTGATCATGGTACCTTCATCTTAGATGTTCACACAAGAAGTCGATTCGAAACACTTGAGGCATCAAGCAGCATCTCCCACCAAGCAGAAGGCGGCTTTTTTACACCTCATCCACATGTACTTATAAAGTCAACGCACTTATACACAGATGAGGCGACAAGTCTTGATTTATACACAATTTATGATGATTCAACATGGAAGGTTTATAACTGGCTTAAACATTTTGATTTATCCACCATCAGGGCAGAACTAGAATCTGGCGGTTTCAAAATTATAGAATACTACAGCGATTTAACCGGGGAACCATTTAAGGTTTCCAGTCACGATATGGCCATCATCGCACAAAAGGTATAATATAAGGAGCAAAAGATGTGTTCACATCTCTTGCTCCTTGTTTAATTTCTCATATCAATCAACACTTATATAAACATCTACTTCATAATAATCAACCACCAATTGACCATTATCTTCATAACCATTAATATTGGTAAAGACCATCATAATGTCACCGCCATCTACTTGTGATTCAACACGAATCAACTTATCATCATCTCCACTCATATAATCAAAATCATAACCTTCTGATGCCAAAATATTAGTAATGGTCTCATCAAATCTTAAATCACCTTTGATATATACCTGTAAACGGTCCTCTTTGCCAATGACAAATAAGTCACCAATAGGCTGCGACTGCTCATTGAATCTTGATGTTACAGGTTGGTGATATTCATAACCTTCTATGTTTACCAATAAATCGTCTTGATAATAGTTAAGATAAGAACGACCAAACTCGTCTTGATAGTAATAGGCATTCATATAACTAAAGCCAAAAACCTCTTCCATATCACCTAAGACAAAACCATCCGGAATGAATTCAACCTTGTCTAGTCCTCTATACTCATCTAAGAAGTTCAGAATACTACTAATACCTCGCATATTACCTTCTTCTAGATTATCTCGAGCTACAAGTCTACCTTCTGAAATCATATTCAGGTCCATTAGTTCAGTTTCAAGTCTTTTTATTTGCTGTTTAATACTAATTGACATTACATTTATAGGGCTAAATACACCTAGACCAAAAATGCATATAAAACCAACAACTATCCATTGAACCCTTAACTTTTTAAATGAAATATGAGTTACTACACCATACACAAACCAAACTAAGGCAAGAAGTACCATCCCCCTTAGGACAGTTAAACCATATGCATTTAATCTGATACCAATGCTAATGCCTAACATAACAAGGGGCACAATCATGCTCATAGGATAATAGGTGTAGAACTTTGACACCCACTTCTGATGGTCCTTTATCGGGTAGACTAATATCATAAGCGCTAGACTGATAAAGCCATACCATATAACCAATTGGCTTACAAAGCCATCTTCCCACCCTACAGATACTACAATTCTAATTAGATACATGTAAAGCACTAAAGTATAAAGACCTAATAGTGGCATCACAATAACTGTCAATAAAACTCGCAGTATTTTAGGATATTGGTATGTGCTCAAATCATCCTCTACCATTGGTACTTGGCCGAGAAAATAAGTAAGACCAAATATACCTGTTGAAATAGCAAAGATGTCGAAATACCATTCTTCACTAAGGTTCAAGTTGAACAAACGGTCGATCGTAAAAATAATAGCTATGACGCCAAGATAAAGCACAATGGTATAAAGGTAGGTCGTTAAGAAACTTGTGAGTATTCTAACACAATATTTGCCATAACCTCTCCTATTCCAATAATAAGGAATCAATGTAAATATAAAATAGAATATAGCAGAGGCGAATGCATACCTAATCATATAGTAATCATCTATCTCAACTGGTTTTAGTAGATAAGATATTACCCCATAAGCAAGTATTGAAACACCACCTATGATACGCCACATACTCCTTAAGCCAAGTCTCTCATAAATTAAGACCCAAGATGCAGATATTGGAATACCTAATGCTGCGATTAATGCAATGTGCTCTAATGTATCTCTGTAATCCCAATCAGTCCTGTTATTAATAATCAAAACCACAACCAATATTGTTGAAATAAAAATGGTCTCATGAAAACGTTTTAAGCTATTTATCAGTATATTCTTTAGTTTAAGCATACCGTCTTTAAATTTACCCATATAAAACACTCCTTTCCACTATTTCATTGTAATACAACGACAATCCTATAGCAATTATAGACCAGCGCCATTCATAATGATACAATAGTAACAGAATAGAAAATGAAAGAGAGAGAGTACTTATGATTCAAGGAAATATATTATTACTAATCGTCAACATTGGTTTGGCTCTTTTTACTTTACTTATGATTGGATTGGTATACCAAAATGGTAAAAGAAAAGAATTTGACTACTTAGTTATCGGCCTTACTATCTATTGCCTATCTATGGTAAGTTTATTAATCTCAGCATTATCAAATAATACGTTGTTTACTATGTTTGGATTTTTACTCATATCATTAAGCTACATGTTTTACTTTTATAGCTTTGGTCAACTTTACAACATCAAGATCGCACAGCCCTATATTATCTTATATAACATCATTACGATCATACTTATTACAATAGTTCATTTATCCGCTTATACTCACATTGTTACTGTCTCCATGTTAAGTCAATACCTAATCATTATGTCTGCTATCATGTTAGTTATCTTAATCTTTAAAAGAAAACAGCATTCAATGATGTTTAATATCAGCCTATCAAGCGGAATTTTAGTTCTTGTACTATTCAACATTTATGTTGTATTTTCCTATGCAATTGGGCTTCAGCATTCCTTAATGATCGGCTTCATTGAATTGATTTTATTTACACTTTTTGCCTTTCTAATTGTTATAACAGTAGTTATGATTCAGCAAAATACATATGAGCAAGTCGATCTACAACTTAAGCAAACCTACGAAAAACTTCATGAAAAGGAAGATAAAGACTTCCTTACAGGTACAATAAATAACAAAACAATGCTTGAAAAAATCAACTATGAGTATGAAAGGGTTTTTAGATATAGAACAACTTCAGCACTAGCTTTTCTTGATATTGATGGTTTTAGGAAAATGAACGAAATGTTTGGTTATAGTTTAGGTGATGAAGTCCTTAAGAAAACAACAGAAGCCATAACTGAGGAGTTAAGAGCAACTGATATTTTGGGCCGGTACAGCGGTGATAAATTTCTTGTCCTCATGCCAAATACTACACCTTCAGAATCCCTCGTTTTATTCAACCGTATCAAGCAAAGTATAAGTGTTATAGAGTGGTTTTATCCTGACTTAAATATAACATTTTCAATCGGTGTTAACGAACTGGCAACTGGAGATAATAAATTAGATGTTAGAGCCATTATTGACGCAACTGAGGAGCTCATGCTTGGCGCTAGACAAGAAGGTCCGGATAAAATTAAAATCAAGGAATAAAAAAAAGAGACACAATGTGTCTCTTTTTATTGGGCCATATTCTTAAATTTAGTGTATTGTCCAATCCATACTAGGTTTACGGTCCCAGTAGGTCCATTTCTCTGCTTGGCAATAATCAACTCAGCCTGATTCTTTTGCTCACTTTCAGGATGATAATACTCATCCCTATAAAGGAACATAACAACATCGGCATCCTGCTCAATAGCACCTGACTCACGAAGGTCAGATAACATAGGTCTATGATCCGCTCTAGATTCACAGGCCCTAGACAACTGTGACAGGGCTACAACTGGTGCACTCATCTCCCTTGCAAGGGCTTTAAGACCCCTTGAAATCTCTGATATTTCTTGCTCACGAGATTGAGTTTTACCATTACCACTCATTAACTGAAGGTAGTCAATCATAATAAGGTCTAGGCCTTTGTCCATTTTTAGTTTACGGCACTTAGCTCTCATATCCGCAATTGTTATACCTGGTGTATCATCAATGTATATCGGTGATTCTGCCAAGATGACAGCACCCATAGAAATTTTTGACCAGTCAGAATCTTCTAAATCCCCTGTTCTGACTTTCTGTGCATCAACCATGGCTTCTGAGCAGACCATACGATTAAGTAATTGGTCTTTACTCATCTCCAAACTGAACAAGGCGCAGACTTTCTTCTCACGCACTGCAGCATGTTGAACTACATTCAGTGCAAAAGCTGTTTTACCCATTGAAGGTCGAGCTGCAACAAGAACTAAATCTGATGGCTGCATCCCTGCTGTTCTATAATCTAGGTCCAGAAAACCAGTAGAAATACCAGTAACCTTACCTTGATTCTTCGTTAATAACTCTAGCTTGTTAAGCATTGGGTTAACCAGTTCTGATACAGCTGTAAACTCGCCAGAATCACGGTTCTGCACAATATTAAAGATACGTTCCTCTGCAGTGTTTAAAACACCATCAACTGGAATTGTGCCATCATAAGAATCTGCCATAATTTCTTGAGTTGCCTTTATGACTTTTCTTAAGGTGGATTTCTCTTTAACAATCGCAGCATAATGTTTAGCATGGGCTGACGTCGGTACAGCCATTGCCAATTTTGATAAATACTCTATGCCACCAACTTGATCCAATACATCTCTGTCTGTTAAAGCAGATTGTAAGGTTACCAAATCCACTGGCTTATTTTGATTATATAATTCAACAATAACTTCATATATGATTTTCAGATCAGGATGGTAAAAATCCTCATCACTTATGGTATCTTTGACGGCGTCAATGGCATCTCTGTCCATAATCATGGATCCAATAACCGATTGCTCAGCCTCAAGACTCTGTGGTGGAACCCGTCTGGTTACGTCTTCCATGTCTTCACCTCTTTATAGCTCTCAATTTACTTTATGCTTCTTCAACTTTAACGTTCAACTCAGATGTTACTTTAGGATGTACCTTCACCTTAACTACATGAGTTCCAAGTGACTTAATTGGCTCTTTCAGTTGGATCTTTTTCTTATCTAAAATTATATCTAATTGTTCTTGAGCTGCTTTAACAATCTCTTTTGTTGAGATAGATCCAAATGTTTTGCCACCTTCTCCAGCTTTCATAGAAACAACTACCGTTAATTCCTTAAGCTTAGCACCAAGTTCTTGGGCTTCTGCTAATTCTTCAGCACGACGACGTTGGTCTGCAGCATTCTTCATTTTTACATCATTAATGGTCTGAGCTGTTGCCTCTTCACCAAACTTCTTAGCAATTAGAAAGTTACGTCCATAACCATCACTCACCTCAACAACTTCACCTTTTTTACCTACTTTTTTTACATCTTTTAATAAAACTACTTTCATTGTGAATCACCTTCCTCTAAATACTTGTCAATGACCTCCATAAGTTTGGTAGTCACTTCCTCTATTGTCATTGCCTCTAGCTGTGCGCCAGCCACACTTAAGTGGCCACCACCGCCTAAATCTTCCATAATAAGTTGTACATTTATTGTATCTAATGATCTGGCACTAATATAGATTGTACCATTAATATCCGACATTACAAAGGAGGCTTTGATACCTTCTATGTTCAGAAGTTCATCTGCTGCTTGGGCTGCCACAAGTGTTGGGTTGTCAACATCTGCTGGGCATTCGGATAAGGCAATATTATCTCTATAAATCTGACAATCTCTAACCGCTGTTGCTTTAGCTTTGTAAGAGGCCATATCATTTTTGAAAAACGATTTAACACGAATAACATCTGCACCATTTCTCTTAAGGAAAGCTGCTGCTTCAAAGGTTTTAACCCCTGTTTTTACAACAAAATTCTTAGTATCTACTGTAATACCAGCAAGTAGGGCATCTGATTCTATTGGATCTAGTTTCACTTTATCAGAAATATATCTGAGTATTTCCGTTACCATTTCACAGGTGGACGAAGCATAGGACTCAATATAACTTAAAACTGGATTCTCTATTGGCTCCGAACTAACCCTATGGTGGTCAAATACAACTACGTTCTTGGCATAATCAAAAAGCTCTTCTTGCTCCGTGTAAGAAGGTCGATTAACATCCACAATAACCAATAGGGTTTTTTCATCCATGTAAGAAATAGCCTCTTGACCAGTAACAAAAAAGTCCTTGGGATACTGTTTACTATCCACTAATGTCGAATGAAGGGCTTTAACCGCTGAGGTCACATCATTAATGACTATGTTGGCTGGCTTGCCAAGAAGTTTAGCACATGCATAAACACCAACTGCAGCCCCTAGTGAATCTAAGTCTTGTCGCTTATGACCCATGATGACAACTCGATCACTCTCTTCAATCAACTCTCTAAAGGCATAAGCCTTAATTCTTGCCTTAACACGAGTACTCTTCTCAACACCTCTTGTTTTACCACCGTAGAATGAAAACTTATCTTTCTTCTTAATAACGGCCTGGTCACCACCTCGACCAAGGGCTAAGTCAATACCCATACGAGCGTATTCAACAGATTGAAGGTAGGCATAATCATTAACACCAACACCAATACTCATCGTTACTGGCATTTCATTTCCTATCTCTATTTCACGAATTTCATCTAGTATTGCAAACTTGTTTTCCTTTAAGCTTGTTAAATACTTCCTTTGGAAAACCAATATATACTTATCTTTCTCAAACTTCTTAAGAACACCGTCAATCTTCTTAGAAAACTTCTCCAGGTTCCTATCAATGAGTGCAACTAGGAGAGGTCTTCTAACATCTTCGATACTATTAAGTACTTCTTCATAATTATCAATATATATAAGTGCTGTGACAGCTTTTTGCTCTTCATTCTTTTTCTCAAGTAGTAAAGCTCTAGTAATGTCAAAAAAGTATACTGTATATAGAATCTCTTCTTCTATCTGACCATGTTCTATGATGTCCATACCTTCACCATCCACCTCAACACGCATATGTTTAATTAAAACACGGTAATGTTGATCTTCAAGATCAAGCTGACGTTCTGTTTCCCCTTCTACTTCTGAAGGTAGAACTTCATGGTTTAGAATCGGTATAATACCATTAATATTCTTCTCTATCAATTTATCCACATCAAGTTCTTCATTCATTGCCCCAACCAGCTCCTTAAAAGCTTCGTTGTACCAACGAATACGTCCTTGTGGGTCCAAGATAATATTTGCCACTTCAAATTGGTCTAAGTAATCTCGTTGTACTTTAGAAAAGCTTAGGGCAAAGTTAATAACTTCACTCATTAAGTGTTTATGAGTGATTCGGTTCATAATATAGCCAAATACACCAGCAATGACAAATACACCTAGGAAGCCTAATCCTATATTACGATTAACGACAATCATGGTCACTACCATCACAAGCATTATGATAATGTAGACCAAGGGCCATATGAAAAACTTCTCTATTCTACTGTTAAAAGCAATGGGTTTCTTCTGACTCATACTATCCACCTCTTTGGTGTTTCCTCTATAATTGACTAAGTTCCTTAGCTCATAGCACTTTCAATATTATAGCATTTTTACCTCTAATTTGAAAGTAAACGTCATAACAATAAATATACACCTATAACACAAGAGCCACCTAGTTAGGTGGCTCAAAATAATTATCTTATTCTACTGTGTATGGCATTAATGATACGTGTCTAGCTCTCTTAACTGCAACAGTTACAGCTCTTTGGTGCTTAGCACAGTTTCCGCTGATTCTTCTAGGAAGGATTTTACCTCTCTCAGATACGAATCTTCTTAACTTGTTCACGTCTTTATAGTCCATTGTGTTTTGCTTTTCTTCACAGAATACACATACACGTCTTCTTCTTTTAAATCTTTTCTTTTGGTAAGCCACTTTGCCAACCTCCTTTACATCGATAGTAGATGCTTAGCATCTTGATTAAAATGGTAAATCGTCATCATCAAAATTATCAATTGCAACGAACCCGTCTGATTTCTCAGTTTTAGGTGCGTTCACTGGTGCAGATGCCCCTTCACTTCCAACACGCTCTTCAAATGATTTGCGGCTTTCAGTAAAATTATGTTCATCAACTATAACATCCGTTGTGTAACGTTTGTTGCCATCTTTGTCAGTATAAGATCCTGTTTGGATGCTACCAACAATTGCGATTTGCATACCCTTTTTCAAGAATTTCTCTGCAAATTCACCGTTTCTTCCGAATGCAACACAATTAATGAAGTCTGCATCTGGTTGGCCGTCTCGTTTAAATTTACGATTAACAGCTAATGAATATCTCGCAATGGCTCTAGGTTCTGAACCTTGAGTGTATCTGACTTCTGGGTCTCTTGTAAGTCTTCCTATTAGAATGACTTTATTCATATTACAATCCCCCTTTTTCGATTAGGCTTCTTTGCTAACGATTAAGAAACGAAGAACAGTTTCCATGATTCTGATACGCTTTTCAATTTCTGCTGGCGCATCTGAAGCTGATTCAAATGTGATAAAGTAGTAAAAACCTTCACGCATTTTTTGAATCTCGTAAGCTAATCTCTTTTTGCCCCAATCGTCAACGTTGACAATCTTACCACCGAATCTCTCGATGTAACCTTTTGCTTTGTCTAAGGCAGCAATCTTTGCTTCTTCTTCTAATTTGCCGTTAAGTACGAATGCTAATTCATAAGTATTCATTCTGGCACCTCCTTTTGGTCTTTGGCCCATTCTTTGATGAGCAAGGATATTATATTTGGGCAGACTTCGCCCATATCACGAATGTAAAGTTTACCACATCTTCAGAGACAATGCAAGAGGAAACTCAAATGATTCCCGGGATAAGTACAGAAAAAAAATGATAAAAGAAGGATAGGCATTAACAAGAAATACTGAAGTTATACAGTAGCTACTAATAATCTAAAGTTGATCCTTAAGACCATTAAATTTAGATGCCCAAGACACCCTTATTTTATGCATGAAAAAGGATGACCGAAGCCACCCTTTCAATAAATTCTGGTTTTTTCTATCTGTTATCCCGTATTTATCCCGGGAGTCTTTGCTCTTTATTCTTTATCCTTTATCTCTCTAACATTCTTCTCAAGCTTTACCCGTGGAATCATGATCAAATGCCCACAACCTTCACACTTCAACCTAAAATCAATCCCCGTCCTAAGCACTTCCCACTCATGGGACCCACAAGGATGTTGCTTCTTTAATTTTAATACTTGTCCAACTTTAATATCCATACTATACCTCTTCTATATTAATAATGTCACTAAGATACCAACTACAACTGCCAAATGATATCTTATACCAATTTTTCCGATGAGTCCCATCAAATAATCTTTACTTTCAGCTTCTTTTGGCACATTTCTAAAATCGTATATCTGTTTATAAGGAAAGAATGCTAATGCAATAATCAATGTAGCTAATGGGTAGTAACCAACAAATACGAAGGCTGCTGTAAAAGTCAGCAAACTATGACAACTTACAATCCATAATAACTCCGCCCAGTGAATACCTATATGAATAGGAAGGGTTCTACGACCTGCCTTTCGGTCCTCATGATGGTCGCTGATATTATTTGTAAGTAAGATTGTGCCTATATATATTGATGTAGGTAAGGCTACAATAATGGTTTCAAGATCAAATACGCCTGATTGAATATAGATGACCGTTGTCATTATACCAAAGCCCATAGTAGAACCAGCAATAAACTCACCAAATGGTGTATGTGATAATGGCCGGTCTCCCGCAGAATAGAAATACATAATCAAAGTACCAATGATTGTAACAATCATAAGCCTCCAATTATGAGCCCATGCATAATAGACACCGATAATCAAATCAAGAAGTAGGAATATGACAACAATAATGATGACGTCACGCCTTGATGCTTCTCCAGAAGCCAAGGCTTTTTCCTCACTCTTACTTTCATCATCTGACCCACGTTTATGGTCAAATAAGTCATTCACCATATTGGCACAACTCTGAATCAATATCATTCCAATAGCAATAATTATCATATCCTGCCAGTTAAACTTATCAAAACGATAAAGGCTGTAGACAGATCCTAGTACGACAGGAATAATACCTGCTACTAATGTTTTAATGTCCATCAATTTAAGTAATACTTTCATGTCCTATCCACCTATCTATCCCCAGTGTACTAATCTAGCCTTTAACATATCAATCCCTCTAAATATAACATAACCCAAACATCCTAGCAAAAGAATCCCACTATACATGGCCTCATAATTTAGAATCGACCAGTGATACATAATGAAATAGCCTAGACCTTTAGATGTGGCGTAGGTTTCTGCAAAGAAAAGCACAGCAATACCGATTCCAACACTTACCCTCAAGGCACTTAATACATTTGGTAATATGGCCGGAAAAATTATATGTCTATACAACTGCTTATTAGAGAGACTTAAGGTTCTAGCTGATAAGAAAACATCTTTTGATATCCCTTTAGTCGCATCATAAACAGCTATTGTTATCTGAAAAAACAGAATTAGATAGATAAGTATAATCTTGGACATATCACCTAATCCAAAGAATACAAATATAATAGGCAGTAGTGCCGCTTTTGGTACTGGAAATAGGACGTAGACAAAAGGAGCCATAAGCCTTTCCACGCCTTCACTCATACCCATCATAACGCCAAGCAGAACACCTAATACCAGGGATAAGGCCACAGCAACTACTAGTCTATATAAGCTAAAAAAGCTGTGCATAAGTAACTCACCTGTAGCCATATATTTTAACATTGTTATGACTGTCATAAATGGATTAGGTATAATTCTTGGATTGACCAAGTAATGCAACATCAACCATAAAATTAGGACCAATAGAAAACCTCGCCAAAGATGTTGTTTTTTCATACTTTCAACACCCGCCTAACCTTAAGACACAACTCATAAAAATCTATTCGTTCTCTTAAATTTTCTTGCCCAAACAATGGATTGTCAATTACTTCTAAAACCTCACCTTGATGCATAGCCACAATTTTCTGACCTAGAAACACTGCCTCTTCTATATCGTGTGTGACGAGGACCATTGTCATTTGATGTTTCTTGTGGAGTGCCATAAGCAGGTCTTGAAAAGATTCCTTGGTAATCATATCAAGGGCACCTGTAGGTTCATCCATCAAAAGTAAGTCTGGTTCTTGTACTAAAGCTCTTGCTATAGCTACTCTTTGCCTTTGTCCACCACTTAAATCATTAAGGTAACGATCTTTCAAGTTTCCAATCTGAAGCTCATCTAACACTTTAAGGACCCTATCCACTCTCCAATCCTTAGTTAGATCCTTCTGTAGAAGAGCTATAGCAACATTATCTTCTACATTCTTCCATGGGAAAAGTCCATCCTTTTGCAAAATAACAGCAGTGTCTTTTCGAATACCTTCTAAATCTTCTTTATTGATTTGAATTGAACCACTTGTAGCAGGCAAAAGACCTGCAATGCCATGTAGTAAGGTTGTTTTACCACAACCAGATTGCCCTACAATTGAACATGTTTTTGAAGCCTCAATTTGTAAATTAAGATTTTTGACACCAATATCATTATCATACTTTATGGTCAAATCTTTACAATTAATCATACAAGACCTTTCTAGATTGTCCTACTTCTATTTTAAAACAAAAAGTTGTCCTAAGACAACTTTTTTTGATGATTCTATGGATTTATTTCTATCATGTTCACAAGTTGGTCGTAAGTAACAACTTCTTTCAGAAGCTCTTTGTCCGACATCCAAGTAAGTACACTCTCAACATCGTCATCTTGAACTTGATTAAAGCCGTATAAATCAACAGGTAATCTATAGAAATCGACATTTTCTTCTGTTGCCAGCCCATGTGTTACAAGTGCCATTTTATATTCATCATAATCCGTCGACTGCATGTAGGCAATAGTTTTCATATAACCTTGATAAAAAGCTTGGACACTTTCTAAGTGGTCTTCCATATAGGTTTGGTCAAAAACAAGCACAACTGGATGAAAATCATCACTAGCAGTTGAAAATACAATTTGTCCACCCTTACCCATAATAATACCAACAAATGGTTGCGGAAAAATACCTAAATCTAATTCTTCATTCAATAGTGCACCCATTCTATCTGGTACAGCAACGACTGGTACTTTCACTGCCTCAACTTCAAGATAGGTATCAGCTATATATTCAATAACTGTATTTTCTGATAAACCTAATTTAGCTTGCCCAAGATCGGATAGATCAACACTTCCATTAGCCATAATAGCAAAATCATCATACTCCCTAGATGTTATCATAAATGGAAATCCTGATTGATTGAGTTGAACAGCACCCATAATATCGGTCATAAAACCATCTAGCTGACCAGCAGTTGCTGCGCCATCTCTATCTCTTGCAGACCTAAAAACGGTTAACTCAACTTCCACACCTGCCTCTTCAAAAAAACCTTGTTCGATACCAACGGCATAAATCGCTGCAGAGTAAGTTGGCATTGTCCCTAGCTTAATTTTTGAAGGTTCATTAGAACAAGATGTTACTAATAACATAATTACAATTAAACTCATTACGTATTTCTTCATTTTATGTCCTCTTGCCTTTATAATTTTATTCTTATACTGTCAATCTTTCATTTCTATAATATAACTTAAGAGCATCTTTAAGCTATCAAGGTATTCAGATTGATCTATGGTTGCCATTATAGCTGTCGCCTTATTATAATAAGTATCAATGTCAGATTCAGTGATAAAAGCCATTGCATTAGGATCCTTATCAATAAAGTCATCTACCATTTGATAGGTCATACCAATATACAAGCCCAATTCAGCCATTTTGCTGATTGTCTCTTCTGACCCCTGTCCATAACGGGCACCTAGTTCACAAGCAACAGACATAAACTCTGCTGTCTTACCTCTAATCACCTGAAAATAACCATCCTTAGAAGTCACCTCATTAGCCTGCTCTAATTCTGCCATACACATATTTAGAGCTAAATTAGTAATAGGTACATTATATGCCCTATCATAATTTAGTGTTGCTTCTCTAAAAGCATAACTAAATAACGTATCACCTGCCAACACTGCTATTTTATTACCAAAAACTTGATTAACCGTTTCTTCTCCACGACGCTCATAATCCTCGTCAACTATGTCATCATGAATAAGACTTGCACTATGTAAAAGCTCTAGAATTAGACCTAAGCCGTATAGTTTATCATCAAAATGCCTTCTGTCACCAGCTGTTATACCCGTAGCAATAAAAAGTAAAGAGGGTCTAAGATATTTCCCTCTTGCCTTGAAGAAAGTTTTATAATTTTCTCTTACTTTATCATTGTTGACTTTAGTCAAAAAATCATTGATTAGCCTTTCAAAACGATCTAAGTCATCTTTAATCGGCGTAAAAATATTGTTCATAAATGTGTTACTCCTTTGCTTCCACTGAGGTATCAGCTTTAATAACCATCTATAAAAGAATAGCATGGTTTAGTCAACAATTCAAACTTAAATGCTTTGATCAAATACTTGAAATAAGACCCATTGTGTATTAGATAGCATTAGCCATTTAACTACACGGCGAAGCCAATTTCTTCTAAAACCGAACGAACAATTCGCTTGTAGAATTGCTCAAATAGGCCTAATCTTATATTGTAAGAAAAAATAAAATGGAGGTTTTACAATGAAAGATTATTTGGGTGCATTAAAAAGTAAACTTAGTAACACATCACTTGGATTAGTAATCATCTTGACACTTGGACGTATCTATTTTGGCTATGAATGGTTTATGTCAGGATGGCATAAGCTTGCGTGGATTACTGATGGCGAGCTGAACTCACAAGGTTATATTAGTAAAATGGTTACAAATCTTGCAACTGATTATGGCGATCCATTTAATATTGGACGCATAATGTCAAAAGTAGCAGATGCCATATTCGTTAATATGTTGCCAGGCGTTACAGACTTTTTTGTAGTTATTCTTGAACTAGCAATTGGTATAATGTTAATCATAGGCTTTAAGCTATTCTGGACTATTCTAGTTGCCATGTTCCTTAACCTACAGTTTTTTGCTGCTGGTTCCACCAATAATTTTGGTTATGTCATTGTTAACCTTGTTATCTGGAAGTGGACTAAGTACTTTGACCTAATAGGACTTGATGGTTTCCTACGGTTCAAGAAAGGCAAAGACTTATTATAAAATTATAATAATACGACACCACCAATTGGTGGTGTCTTTTTTTTAGAATTTGTCACAGTAGATACGTTCTGGTGGCATACCATTACGCTCAAGCACTGCAAAACATGCATCAATCATACCTGGTGAACCACATAAGTAAGCTTCACCCTCATCTAATTCTGTACAGTATTTATCCACAACTTCAGTAATTAGACCAACATCACCTGTCCAGTTATCTTCTTCCAAAGGCTCTGATAGAGCTGGGTAATATTGGAAGTTAGGAAACTCTTTTGATAACTCTTGGAACTCTTCTGTGTAATATAAGTCCTTCTTAGTTCTAGCACCAAAGAAGTAACGGACATTTCTGTTCATGCCGTGGTCTCTAAGGTAATAAAGAATCGATCTAATTGGGGCTTTACCAGACCCACCTGCAATACAGACTATATCTCTATCGGAATGTTCATCAAGGAAGAAGTGTCCAAATGGACCTAGTAACCTAATTTTGTCACCAACTTCCAAAGCTTTATGAACAAAGGTTGTTGCCTTACCACCTGGCACTTGACGAATGATCAATTCAAGGAATCCAGTATCCTTAGGATTGGATGCTATGGAGTAAGCTCTTTGAATCTCAAGGCCTGGAACTTCGATCTGTGCATACTGGCCTGGTTTAAAATCAATTGTGTCAGGTTCTATTAGCTTAAACTTAACTTGCTTAATATCATGGGTTAAGTCAACAACTTCAAGCACTTCTGTTTTATATTCCTGAACACTTAACATTTCTTCAGGAATAACTATCTTAATATCACCTTTCACTTTACATTGACATGAAAGACGTACATTGTTGTCTCTTTCTTCTTTATTAAGGAAGCTATCCTCAGTGGCTAATGTTTCACCGCCGCCTTCAACCACTTTAACTTTACAGTGGCCACAAGTTGCCTTACCACCACAAGCTGATGGTATAAAAATTTTCTCATTGGATAACACATTCAGCAATGTATCATCACTTTTAACAGTAATTACTTTGGAATCATTCACAAGCACTTGTTTCTCTCCTTGGCTACCAAGGAAATAACCTGCAAGAGCTAACAGAATGGCCACTATAGTCAGTACTGCTACTAATATAATTGCTACAGTCATTATTTATACCTCAATTCTTTATTGTCTACTTTGACATAGTCAGCCATTAAAAGTTTACCATTCCGCCAAATCCGATGAATGCCAATGATATAAGACCTGCTATAATCATAACAATACCAGCCCCATCAAGACCTTCAGGCACTTTACCAGATAAAGCTAATTTCTCTCGAATGGCTGCAATCAGTGTAATAGCTAAGGCCCATCCAACACCTGATCCGAAGGAGAAGAAAATCGTCTCAACAAAGGTAAATGTTCGGTTTACCATAAACAAGGATACAGCTAGTACTGCACAGTTAACGGTAATAAGTGGTAGGAAAATACCAAACGCATTGTAAAGCGCTGGTACAAATTTATCTAATAGTAACTCAAGCAATTGAACTGTTGCTGCAATAGTGATGATGAAAACTAACAAACTAATCGTTTCTGCACCATTGTTTTTAAGCATTCTATAGATTGGCCAGTTTATGGTTCCTGTAATTGTAATAACAGCGATAACAGAAACACCCATACCTTTTGCCGTCTTTAAGTTCTTAGAAATTGCAATCAATGGACACATACCAAGTATATAGGTTAAAGCTATGTTATGTGTCAGGATTGATGCCATAAAAACACTAATCATTCTTTCCATACTATGCACCCTCCTGATCTAGTTTTGCAATTGTTCTCATAATCCACATGTAAACTGCCATGACAAAGAATGCACCAGGTGCCATTGCCATAACTGTCCAGTTCACCCAACCATCACCTACAACTTGGAAACCTAATAATGTACCAAATGCTAGTATCTCTCTAACAACAGATAAGGCAAGTAGGGTAAAGGTATAACCTAAACCATTGGCTAGGGCATCGATCATTGAGAAATGTATTGGGTTCTTTACAGCAAATGCTTCTGCTCTACCCATAACAATACAGTTAGTGATAATCAAGCCCGTATAAGCACCTAGTGATTTACTAAGGTCATAGAAGAAAGCTTGAAGGAACAACTGAAAGGCTATTACGAAGGTGGATATAAGAACCATATAGGTAACCATCCGAACCCTCGATGGAATGTACTTTCGAATCAGTGAAGTGGAAGCTGAAGATGCTATAAGTACAAATGTTACACCTGCACCCATTGCGATACCATTTTCAACACGATTAGTAACAGCAAGGGCTGAACAAATACCAAGAGCCATTGCATATATTGGGTTGTCTTTAAAAATACCACGACTTAAGAGTTGATACCATTTTGTATACCTTAATCTTATGAGTTTCATATTATTGTAACAACTCCTTTCCAGCTTGATAATTATCATTTAGTAACAATTGGAATGCAATACTGGTATTGGTTGCACCAGTAATAGCATCTACTTCATTATCCGTAGAAGCATCTGCATTCTTTAATATTAATATTTCAGGATTGAATTTCTTACCTCGATACTTATCTAAGTACCACTTCTCAGCAACGATTCCACCAAGTCCAGGTGTTTCTTCGTTGTAACTTATTTTAATAGATTTAATGGTTTCAAGGTCTTTCTCAAGGGCTAAAAAGCCTTCAATTGGTCCCCATAATCCGCTACCTGCGATTTGGAATCCGACATAACCATCTGAAGTTGTATAGAATATTGTGTCTTCTATGGTTTCTTCAATAATATTTTCTTCGTATGCTTCTCTAATCTTTTCCTCGTCATAGTCAATTTCGAAGGAATCAAGCACTGTACTCTTCAGTGAAAGCTCTAAGTTTTCAGCTAAAATATCTGATGTAAAACTTTCAGTACCTAGAAGAATGGCAGATGCTGCAATACCAAGTAGGACAACGAAGACAATCATTTTAATCTGTTCTTTCATTTGACTTCCTCCTTACCCTTTTATTGGTTTGTATTTACGATCAAGAATATAAGAATCAATTAATGGCCCAAAAGCGTTCATCAAAATAATACTGAACATAACACCTTCAGTGTAACCAGAGAATGATCTTATAAGTATTGTTAAAGTACCAAGGCTGACGCCGTAGATGATTTTACCCATTTTAGTAAATGGTGATGATACTGGGTCTGTCGCCATAAAGAATGCACCATATAATAGGCCACCTGTTAACAATTGATAGCCTGGACCTGTAATAACATCTGGCATAATCAAGTTACCAATAAAGGATAGTACAAACACAGTTCCAAGGAAGGATACTGGCGTTCTCCAAGAAGCCACTCGAGTAACCATGAGCCAAATACCAGCAATAATAATCCCTAGCCTAAAGGTTTCACCCATTGATCCAGGTGCCGCCCCTAGTAACAAGTCCATCATTGAGTAATCAAACATTTCACCTGCTTTAAGGAAAGTTAATGGTGTCGCTGCAGTAATTGCGTCTGGAATTGTCGCTAAATCTAATGTGAAGAAATTGCCTTTGGTTACCATTGGTTCAGCCCAGTTAGAAGCCATGTAGAATGGGAATGCAATGGTGATAAAAATACGTCCAACTAAGGCTGGATTAAATATATTACGACCAGTTCCACCAAATACTTCTTTACCAAAGAACACACCAAATGCGATACCAACTGCTAACATCCATAGAGGAATTGTTGGTGGTAATGTTAAGGGGTAAATCATACAGGTTACAAAAATACCTTCGTGTATGTCTGATTTTTTTACTATTGCAAAAATCCACTCAACAGATATACCTACAACATAAGATGTAATAATCATTAAGATTGCTTTAACACCATAGTAGTAGACTGCCGCTGCTGCTGAAGGCAACAATGCAAATACTGCAAAAATCATAAAACGTTTGATATCAATACCATCCACTATATGTGGACCATTAGATGTGACTTCAGGTGAACCTTTTAGGAAAAAATCTATTGCTTCCCATGCAGGCTTTACAACTCGATTTTCTTTAAATTTATTCATCGATTTCTACCTCCTTAGGTTCAAGGATCATGTCACAACCTGGTAAAAGGTAATCCTTATGACTAATCTCTATTTTTTCAAGTTCAGCTTTTGCCTTTTTAATGTTGGCACTAACATTTATTTTGGAAGGACATACATAATCACATAAACCACATTCTATACAATCATAAACTCTATAATCTGCTAAACGTTCATTATAGATTTCTTTGTCAGCATGTTTATGAAGTAGGTGAGGCATTAAGCCAACGGGACATACATTCTGGCAATACGCACAGGAAACACAAGCCCTTCTTTCTCCATGTAAGTTTGTGTCAGCGGTTCTAACACTCTTAGGAAGAAGTGCTGAGAGGAATGAATTCGTAAATGAATCACTCTTAGTACCAGCACGTAGGAAGAATAGGGTTTGACGTCGTCGATCCTCAGGTAAAGCGATGATTACTTTAGTATCATACATAACAACATTTTCATCTGTAATTATGTCACCTGTAATTGCACTATTTTTTACAAGTCTTACTTCGTCGCTTTTATCCAAGTAAATATCTGTTAAGTCTGCTATCTTAGTACCGATTGGCACTTCAAGAACGATATTTTCTTTCCATGTAGGTCCTGCAAGAGCAACAACTGTTGTGTCCATCTCTTTCTGGTCTACGACTACTTTTGATATATGAAGTACATCTATAACACTTAGTTCAAGAACCCCTATATGTGCAGGTCCATAGCCTACTGGATATTTCTTGTCTAAAATTGTTGGAATGAGTAGTTCCTTCATATTAATAGGGTACTTGCTCTCAACTGTCTGCACCTCAAGCCAACTAAGGTTTCTAGAAGTGGCTACCATTTGATTAATCAACAGCTCATCTTCATCAGTCATTACAACCCGTACGGTCGCTAGGTCAAAGCTTTTCTTCAATGCTTTGATACCATCATTAAATAGGGTCATATTCGTGTCATTCAGTAGGATGCTATTTGATAAATCATAAGGTTCTACTTCAATAGCGTTGATAATGATTTCTGTTACCTTGTCAGGTTCAATATCTCCTTCTGTTGGAACAAGTGCAGATTCTGGGCCACTAAAGGCTGTCAGCTTTAAAGCTTTTAATACATCGTAAGCACTAGCACCTACATCAAAACTCAGGCCAATATCTGCTAAATCACTTTTTGGGGTGAATCGAGTTAAACGGCCTGAAGCTTGTCCTTCAAACGACTTAAACTTATAACCGCCACTAAAAGTTTTGTGATTCACTTTCATGTTTCTGTCCTCCAATATCATATTTTGCACGCTGCTATTGGATGTCCAATCCACAACGCCCCATTGTCACTTTGACAATTATTTCACACACACATAACGTCTTCTCAATTTGGAGACGTATCACTATTATACACTAAAACCAAACAGAAGTTAATAACTATTATCAATTAATTATTATTATTTCTATTGATTTTATTTCTATATATATAATATCATATTTTACCTTCTTACCCTATTGAATCTCTCTAATTTCCTTAAGTAATATTCTAAGGATTGAGGCAAGAAAAAACAATAGAATGTGACCATTGGCACATTCTATTGCTAATCTTAAATTCATATTATCTACTTTGAAGTCCTCTTCTCAATACCTTTTCCGAAATATTTGATTTGCTCAATAAAGGCCAACTTCTCAGTCTCATCAAATCCCTCAAGCACCTGATCCAGATACGCCATATGCCTTCTGTGAACCTCTAGAAATTCTTTACGTCCTTTGTCGGTAATCTGTACCCAAAAAACTCTTTTATCCAAATCATCTTGAACCTTCTCAACATAACCAAGCTTCATCAATTTATTAACAGAGTGTGTTATAGTACCACTGGTAATAACCGCTACCTCACCTAATTTCTGTGTTTTAGCTCTATCTACATCATTTAAGTGTGCTAAGATCGGATACAAACTATAGGGCATGCCCAATTCTTCAAGATTCTTACCAAGGCTCTCTTGGAATGCATTTGCCATTTTTCCAAATACAACCATTAATTTAATGTTCGTTGTCATTCAGGTGCCTCCCAGCTAATATATATAGATGATTATACCCTTAAGCAAATACCAAATCAACCTTTTCATATACTGCTGACAATCTATCTTCATCTGTAGTACCCGGAATTGCAACACCTTCTATTGTTATGTGTTTGATATCTCTTATGCCTAGGAACTGAAAGACCTTCTCAAGGTAACGGTTTGCGAAATTGAAATCTAACATATCACCTTCACTCATGAAACTTCCGGCTGCCTGGATGATTGTTAGTTTCTTATCTTTCATAAGGCCTACTGGGCCACTTTCTTCATATTTAAAAGTCTCACCAGCAATAACAATGTTATCAATATAAGCCTTCAACATTGGAGGTACGGAGAAATTCCAAACAGGGGTGACAATGACATATTCGTCAACATCCTTAAATTGTTGCAAATTCTCATTCATTTGCTGGACCTTCAATTGCTGTGATTGGGATAAATCGGTGAATGGTGTGCCACTTTGCAATTGGCCCCATGCGGTCATTACGTCATCGTCGATAAGAGGTATAGATGCATTATAGACGTCAAGTTCGATGACTTCTGCTTCTTGATTTAATTTTAGTTGCTCAAGGTAGTACTTGCCTGTTCTTTTAGAGTAAGATTGTGCTTCCTTTTGTGGATTTGCCGTTATATATAATACTTTCTTCATTGTAAGTCTCCTTTTGTGTTTGTTGTTGTTAACTTGTGTTATATATCTTGATGTAAAGGTTATTATAGGTTAAGTTTGTCTTTATGTCAAGATATTTGTTTGAATTTATAATTTGCCTGTTTGGGGACGTTTCATTTTAGTATAAATGGGGACGTTCCACTCTACCAAGAAAGATGCTTCGCATCTCCATTGGCTTCGCCAATTTTCGGTCGTTTAAAGTAAAAAAGAGTATACCAATGTGGTATACTCTTGACCGTTTTACTTAATTGTAAAGTCATAATACTTCTTTTCCTCTAGAACTGTTTCTATTTCTATGTGATCCACTCTCGAAAATCTAGGACCTTCCTTAATATATGGAATAAATGCTTCTAGTTGTTCTGTTCTACCTTCAGCTATTATCTCAACAGAACCATCTACCATATTACGAACCCACCCTTTAATACCTATTTGCTGGGCTATTGTTAATGTATGGTATCTGAAGCCAACACATTGAACTTGACCATATACAATTATTCTTATAATTTCCACTCTGAAACCACTCCCTTTTACCTTCAACCTATAAGCAGCTTTCTATAAAATCGTTTAGACATTCTTGATTATCACTATTCCAAAAAATGACCCAAGTATCAGGAAAACCCAGCTGCTGCAATGCTTCTAATCTATGATTACCATCATTCAGAACCAGTTCTCCATTAACATACTCTACAATCAAAGGTGGCATATCCCAGCCCTCTTCAATTATAGCCATCAATCGCTCTACATTCTTCTTGAATCCATTCTCCTCCACATAAAACTCCATTGCGTCCTCAGGACCACAACACCTTCTAAGCTGTGTGAGGGGAAAACGTATTGGACCATGCCAATAACGTTCTTGCTTTTTAAGTCCTTCAGAAAATGCTTCATTATCTCCTTCATTCAAAAGAAATTCATGCACCCATTGTTCAATCCTGTTTTCCTGACTATACTTCAAGGCACTTTCAAGTGTGAATATCTCTTTCATTTAATCCCCTCCATAAACTTCTTAATACCATTCTAGTCTATAGACATAATTTGAACAATGTATAGTTTAACTTAATTAATAAGTTTTTTATGTTTTGGGGACGTTTCAGTTTGCTATAAATGGGGACGTTCCACTTTAGTGAAAAACTTATTTATCTAATAATTCTGATACAGTTACAAAGCTATACCCCTCATCTATTAAGCCTATTATAATGCCTTCTAAAGCTTCTCTGGATTCTGAACGTTTGGAAGCTAATGTATGTAGTAGTATAATTCCACCAGGTTCTATAGTATCCAAGGTATATTGAACCATATCATCTACAGACTTGTAGTAAGTTTCTGGTTCTACCGTCCATGTTACATTAATTTGATCTGATTGCACCAAATAGATAGGGAAGGCAAATAACTTCTTACAATAAGGCGATCTAACATATCCTGTTGGTTCGTATCCTAAAGACCTCATTAGGTCATCGGTAGTCTCCATCTCATCCCTTATTTCATTGAAACTCATGAAAATCATTCGCTTGTGACTATAACTATGATTACCAAGTTCATGACCTGCATCAATGATGGCCAGGGTCCCTTCTTGATTAGCCTCAATATCTTGTCCATTCAAGAAAAATGTTCCTGTAACATCATGTGTTTCTAGTGTGTCAAGCACCTCATATACTTCTTCACCAAAAGGTCCATCATCAAAAGTAAGTGCAACTTGCTTTTCTTCTGTAACACCCTGGTATTCCAAATGACCAAAGAATTGGAATGTTCTAGACTTGAATATTCTATAAGTGCCCATACCCATAAGTAACAATACTGCTAAGGCAATAATTACCGTGATAATCACTTTGTGCCTCAACTTCTTTAACAACGTAAAGTAAATTAATGAAACAACCAATATATATACCCCAAAAATAAAGACTATATCAATCATAGCAATCTCCTTTTTTGACTCTATCATACCAAGTAACTATTTCTTTTCTATTAATAGGTTATCACATTTGTGATAACCTTTATTGTGCTATATTCTACCGCAACAAAAAAAGATCATCAAATGATGATCTTTTTTGAGTTGCGGAGATAGGATTTGAACCTATGACCTTTGGGTTATGAGCCCAACGAGCTTCCAGACTGCTCCACTCCGCGCCATTATTTAGAATAAAAAAAGTCAAACAAACGTTTGACTTTACAACAATTATAAACAATCAAAAATACATAGAGTCTTTATCTTCATCGAATTTCCTAAATCAAGAATACATTTTAATCTTAAACTACAATTAGTTCAAGCCCTCGACCTATTAGTACTAGTCAGCTGAACATGTTACCATGCTTACACACCTAGCCTATCAACCTGGTAGTCTTCCAGGGGTCTTACTCCATTAAGGATGAGATATCTTATCTCGAGGGGGGCTTCACGCTTAGATGCCTTCAGCGTTTATCCCTTCCCAACATGGCTACTCTGCTATGCCTTTGGTAAGACAACAGATACACCAGAGGTCAGTCCATCCCGGTCCTCTCGTACTAAGGACAGCTCCTCTCAAATATCTTGCGCCCACGACGGATAGGGACCGAACTGTCTCACGACGTTCTGAACCCAGCTCGCGTACCGCTTTAATGGGCGAACAGCCCAACCCTTGGGACCGAATACAGCCCCAGGATGCGATGAGCCGACATCGAGGTGCCAAACCACTCCGTCGATGTGAACTCTTGGGAGTGATAAGCCTGTTATCCCCGGGGTAGCTTTTATCCGTTGAGCGATGGCAATCCCACATTCATACCACCGGATCACTAAGTCCTACTTTCGTACCTGCTCCACCCGTCGGTGTCACAGTCAATCCACCTTATGCCTTTGCGCTCTACGAATGGTTTCCAACCATTCTGAGGTGAACTTTGAGCGCCTCCGATACACTTTCGGAGGCGACCGCCCCAGTCAAACTCCCCACCAGACATTGTCCCCACACCGGATAACGGTGCTAGGTTAGAAACCCAATACTACAAGGAAGGTATCCCAACAACGACTCACTGCAGACTGGCGTCCACAGGTCAAAGTCTCCCTTCTATCCTGTACATGTAATATCGAATCCCAGTATCAAGCTAGAGTAAAGCTCCACGGGGTCTTTCCGTCCTGTCGCGGGTAACCGGCATCTTCACCGGTACTAAGATTTCATCGAGTCTCTTGTTGAGACAGTGCCCAAATCGTTACGCCTTTCGTGCGGGTCGGAACTTACCCGACAAGGAATTTCGCTACCTTAGGACCGTTATAGTTACGGCCGCCGTTTACTGGGGCTTAAATTCGCACCTTCGCTTACGCTAAGCACTCCTCTTAACCTTCCAGCACCGGGCAGGCGTCAGCTCATATACTTCACCTTTCGGTTTTGCATAAACCTGTGTTTTTGCTAAACAGTCGCTTGGGCCTATTCTCTGCGGCCTACTTGCGTAGGCACTCCTTCTCCCGAAGTTACGGAGTCATTTTGCCGAGTTCCTTAACAACACTTCTCCCGTCGGCCTTAGGATTCTCTCCTCATCTACCTGTGTCGGTTTACGGTACGGGTACGTATAAAACTATAGCGGCTTTTCTCGACGGCATGGATTCAGGAACTTCTCTACTTTAATTTCGATCCGTATCACACTTCAACCTTCACGAATGGCGGATTTGCCTACCATTCAGCCTTTGTGCTTACACCGGTTTTTCCATTCCCGGATTTCCCTATCCTTCCGTGTCCCCACAGTTCTGTTTATACGTAGTACTAGAATCTCAACTAGTTGTCCATCGGCTACGGCTTTCGCCCTCACCTTAGGTCCCGACTTACCCAAAGAAGATCAGCTTTACTTTGGAAACCTTAGATATTCGGCCGAGAAGATTCTCACTTCTCTCTCGCTACTCATTCCAGCATTCTCTCTTCCTAACTCTCCACTGCTCCTTACGGTACAGCTTCGTCGTGTTAGGAATGCTCCTCTACCCCTGTACGTAAACGTACAAGACGTAGCTTCGGTAGTATGTTTTAGCCCCGTTACATTTTCGGCGCAAGATCTCTCGACTAGTGAGCTATTACGCACTCTTTGAATGAATGGCTGCTTCTAAGCCAACATCCTAGTTGTCTGTGAAATCTCACATCCTTTACCACTTAACATACATTTTGGGACCTTAGCTGACGTTCTGGGCTCTTTCCCTTTTGACTATGAAACTTATCTCCCATAGTCTGACTCCTGAGAAACATCTATATGGCATTCGGAGTTTGATATACTTCGGTAAGCTGTGAAGCCCCCTAGGCAATTCAGTGCTCTACCTCCATTAGACTATCTCAAGGCTAGCCCTAAAGCTATTTCGAGGAGAACCAGCTATCTCCGGGTTCGATTGGAATTTCTCCGCTATCCACACGTCATCTCCACCTTTTTCAACAGATGTGAGTTCGGTCCTCCATTACCTTTTACGGTAACTTCAACCTGCACATGGATAGGTCACCCGGTTTCGGGTCTACTCACACTGACTTAACGCCCTATTAAGACTTGGCTTCCCTTCGGCTCCACACCTTAAGTGCTTAACCTTGCCAGTATGCGTAACTCGCTGGACCGTTATACAAAAAGTACGCGGTCGACCACATAAGGGTCTTCCACTGCTTGTAAACATAGGGTTTCAGGTTCTCTTTCACTCCCCTCCCGGGGTTCTTTTCACCTTTCCTTCACAGTACTATGCGCTATCGGTCACTAGGTAGTATTTAGGCTTGGGGGGTGGTCCCCCCGGCTTCACACAAGGTTTCTCGTGTCTCGTGTTACTCTGGATCCTGCTAGCGTGCTCAACTTTTCGTCTACGGGAGTTTCACCCTCTTTGCTGTGCTTTCCCAAAACACTTCGACTAAATATCACACTACACATTGCAGTCCGCAACCCCGAAGAACTAGGTCCTTCGGTTTGGCCTGTTACCATTTCGCTCGCCGCTACTTTGGTAATCGATTTTTCTTTCTCTTCCTTCGGGTACTTAGATGTTTCAGTTCCCCGAGTTCCCCCTATATGGCTATGTATTCACCATACAGTGACTGGGCTTTTCCCAGCCAGGTTTCCCCATTCGGTAATCTCTGGATCAACGGCTATTTGCGCCTACCCAAAGCTTTTCGCAGCTTATCACGACCTTCATCGGCTCCTAGTGCCAAGGCATCCACCCTATGCTCTTATTAGCTTGAACTAATAACGACAACTCCCACGGTTAACAGGAATTATCGTGTAGCTTAAGATTAAAATATAATCTTAAAGTGACTTTGTCTCTTGTTAATACAATTAACATAAGTCACCTAGATTTAAACGCATCTTTTTCAAGATGTCTGATCGCTTAAATCAGTTTAGGTTAGA